>Ga0105046_10004574_pt1 | contig 21999 bp, 22 predicted proteins | sample MAT03_FD_78385 | JGI IMG/M metagenome (GOLD analysis project Ga0105046, IMG submission 78385) | Freshwater microbial communities from Lake Fryxell liftoff mats and glacier meltwater in Antarctica - MAT-03 (megahit assembly) | ecosystem: Environmental > Aquatic > Freshwater > Ice > Liftoff...
GAGATCACGCTCGATCCAAAAAACATCACCAAGCGCGAGAAGTCTGACAAAAGCCTCATGCCCGAAGGCCTCGTCGCAGGAATCAGCGTGAAAGACTTCGCGTCCTTGCTCGACTACCTCGAAGCCTTGGCGGTGAAGAAGTAGCGGCTTGGTTGATAGATGATAGATGATAGTTGATGGTTGATGGTTGATTGGAAATGCATAACGAGGACTCAAAAGCGAAGCTCACTCCCTTCCTCCTTTTTCCATGCTCCTTCCTCCTTTAGTAGCTTCGCCTCCTGCCTACCGTTCCGACAAACATGGCGTGCTTGTAACACCTGGGCGACATCTCCCGGACACCCGTTTTTTTCCTTTTACCCGACGGGGGCTTTCGATCAGCTTCGCCGGGTGAAACGCGCAATTTACGCCGGATCGTTTGATCCAGTTACCAATGGTCATCTGGATGTGCTCGAAAGAGCCGCCCGCCTTTTCGATGAAGTCATCATCGCGGTAGTACAAAACGGCGAGAAGAAGGCGCTCTTTAGCGCCGCTGAGAGAGTCGAACTCATCAAGGAGGCAAGCGTCCACATCAAGAACGTGCGCGTCACCCAGTTCACCGGCTTGCTGGTGGATTATGCAAAGCAGGTACAGGCGGCGGCTATGATCCGTGGCCTGCGTGCGATCAGCGACTTTGAATTTGAGTTCCAAATGGCGCTGATGAACCGTCGTCTGGAGCCAACACTGGAAACCCTTTTTCTGATGCCGCGCGAAGATTATAGTTACGTCAGCTCGCGACTAATCAAAGAAATCGCCCAGCTCGGCGGCAAAGTGGAGGCCTTTGTTCCACCCGGTGTGGTCACTGCGCTCAAAAAGCGATTTGCACAGTAGATCAAAATGAAACGCATCCTGATTCTTACCGTCGGTTACGGGGAAGGTCACAATGCGGCGGCCCGCTCACTCGCGGCTGGAATTACCGATATCGGCGGCGCGGATGTCGCCGTCGAGGTCCTTGATTTATTCGAGAAGACGTATGGCAAGCGCCAGGACCTCTCAAAGAAAATCTATCTCGGGATGATCAATCAATCCCCTCTCCTTTGGGCGTTTGTTTACTGGCTGCTGGATCGCACTCCACTCCTCAACTGGATTGTGCTTCCGAGCTTGTTCAGCCTCAAACGCACGCTCATTCGCACACTCCAGGAGAAAAATCCTGACGTCGTCGTCTCCACGTATCCCGTTTATGCACGGCTTTTCGACAAGCTCCCGCGTGCCGTCGTCACCTTCAAGCAATACACGCTGGTCACCGATTCCATTACCGTTAACCGCGCATGGATCAGCAAAACAACCGACGGCTACTTTGTGCCAAACGCCGACACGGCCGCTGTGGTGAAAGGCTTTGGAGTTGCTGCGGACAAAGTGCATGTCCTCGGTTTTCCCGTTCCGTTGTTGTTTGCAGATGCGCGTCCAGTGCGTCCCGATCCGAATCCACCGCGCGTTTTATTCATGGTGAATTACGACAAAGAACGAGCGCCTCTGCTGGTGGAAAAACTACTCACTAGCATCCCCGGCTTGCATCTCACCGTCACCGTAGGACGCGATGAAACACTGAGGCAACGCGTGGAGACAGCCGCGGCAAAATCTGGCAAGTCGGTGGAAATTCACGGATGGACGAATCAAATGCCCCAGCTTCTGATGACGCACCACATTCTCATTGGAAAAGCCGGGGGCGCTGCCACTCAAGAGGCGATTTCCGCCGCAACCCCGTTTATTATTACGCAGATCGTACCGGGACAGGAGCTCGGCAACGCCCAGCTAATCGAAAATCACCGCTGTGGTGCTGTCTGCACCACGCACGACAAAATCGTCTCCACCATCCAGCGTGTCTTTGCCAACCATGCAGCCGAATGGTCTGAGTGGGCAAAAGCCATGCAGGCGCTTTCTTCACCCGATTCCGCGCGCACGACTGCGAGGTTTGTGCTGGCAAACGCTGGCAAAAAGTAGCCGGAGTTGTTTTCAATGAAAACAGCGCCTCATCATCTGTCGCTTCCATCAACTATCACCTCTCAACCATCAACTGGCTTTTATGATCCGCAACATCCTCTTCGATATTGGAAACGTCATCGTCCGCTTCGACTTCACCCGGGCGATTCAAAAAGTAGCTCCTTTAAGTGATGTACCGGATGTCATGCAGGCGCTCGCAGAAATCGATGCCGACAAGCTTGCTTATGAAGACGGCAGGCTGTCGCGGGAGAAATTCCTGGAGGCGGTTTTTCGTGTACTTAAGTTTCGTGGGAGGGACGAAGATTTCATCGAAGCCTGGCAAGGTGTCTTCTGGGCGAATGAGCCGATGCACGATCTAGTGCGCAAGCTCCACGGCCGCTACCCGCTTTACCTCCTGAGCAATACCAACTGCATGCATGTCGAGGGGCTGGTGCGTGACTACGATTTGTTCAGCCTTTTCAGCGGAGCGATCTACTCGCATGAAGCACAATTCTCCAAGCCACACCCAGCAATCTACGAAGCACTGCAAAACCAGTTTGGAGTGAAACCTGGGGAAACCTTTTTCATCGATGACTTGGCACCCAATATCGAGACCGCACAACGCCTTGGTTTTCATACACACCATTATCATCACGACCGTCACGAAGGGCTTTTGGAAGCTTTGCGCGAGGTGGGGGTGGAGGAGAAGGAAATGGAATAGGAAAAAAGGATGGAAGGTAAAAGGGCGAGGCGCTTCGCGCGTGGGTAAAAATGACATATTATACCAACTCTCTATTGAGAGTGAAGCATCCCTCCCGAAGCTTCCGTCCAGCGGTTACAGAGATCTGAGCATTACCCACAACTGTCTGGTCAGATAATTTTGCTGGCTCAGTGCCGGGTTCACAGCAATCAGTGAAGACGTTCACGCATGCCACAGATCGTTCTAGCCACGCTTAATGCCAAGTATATCCACGCCGCTTTCGGGCTGCGCTACCTGCATGCAAATATGGGGGAACTACGCGAGGCGACGGCGATCATGGAGTTTGACATCAATCAGAGACCGCTGGAAATCGTGGAGCGCATCATGGCTGCCAGACCGGAAATTATCGGGCTGGGAGTTTATATCTGGAATGTAGTGCAGACTACGGAGGTGATCGCCCTCCTGAAACGGCTGCAACCGGAATTAAAAGTGGTGATTGGCGGCCCTGAAGTGAGTTATGAGACAGAGGATCAGGAGATTGTGCGCCTGGCGGATTATGTAATCACGGGCGAGGCGGATCTAGAGTTTGGATTGGTTTGTCGGCGCATTTTAGAGGGAGACGTCGCCATCCCAAAAATCATCCCGGCTCCCCTGCCTCAGCCTGTTGCGCTAAAGCTGCCTTACGACGCATACACCACCGACGACATTACCAACCGGGTCATTTACGTGGAAGCATCGCGGGGTTGCCCATTCACCTGCGAGTTTTGTCTTTCCTCGTTGGATATTCCAGTCCGGGCATTTCCGCTGACTGAATTTCTGGAGGCGATGAACCAGCTCATTCAGCGCGGGGTGAAGCAATTCAAATTTGTAGATCGGACTTTCAATCTCCATCTTCCGACCAGTTCAGCGATTTTACAGTTCTTTCTGGATCGCACGCGGCCGGGATTGTTTGTCCATTTCGAGATGGTGCCGGATCGTCTCCCAGACCAACTCCGCACTTTGCTGGCAAAATTCCCTCCGGGCGCAGTGCAATTGGAAGTGGGTATTCAGACCTTCGATGAAACCACTTCTAAAAACATCAGCCGTCGGCAGAACTACGAGAAGCTCGGCGACAACTTCCGCTTCCTTCGCGAACATACCGGGATTCATATTCATGCCGACCTCATCGTGGGACTGCCGGGCGAAAGTCTGGAGAGCTTTGGACGCGGGTTTGACCGCCTGGTGGCATTGCGTCCGCAGGAAATTCAGGTCGGTATTCTCAAGCGCCTAAGAGGAACCCCGATCATCCGACACGACCAGGAATACGAGGTGGTGTGGTCACCCATGCCCCCCTACGAAATTCTCTCCAATCGTCTACTGGATTTTCCCACCATGCAGCGTATGCGTCGCTTTGCACGCTATTGGGATCTGGTCGGCAACAGCGGCAACTTTGTCGAAACGGTCGTCCGTCTTTGGAGCGATGACCGCTCTCCATTTGAATCCTTCCTCCGCTTTGCAGATTGGCTTCACGCACGGATCAACCGCACCAACCAGATTGCGCTGGCCACTCTCGCCGAAGCTTTGTTCGACTTTCTGGTAAAGGAAACAGATCAGTCTCCTGTTGGTGTGCTGTCTGCGCTGGAGCGTGACTTTGAGCGCTGCGGACGCAAAGAGCGTCCCGCATTTTTCGAACGCAATGGTTACAAACCCGGAACTCCCATTTCAGCCTCGTCTAAAAGAAAATTACCGCGTCGGCAAACCCGCCATGGAGGAGAACCAGCGCAGACGCCTTAACGGGGGTGATTAAAGGCGGGCGCGGTTGCGGTATAATCTGGAATGCGGCGGCATGACGCCGCTCTGGAGATGCCGCGTTGGGCGGGGAAAATAAGTGCTGCACCTTGCGTCAACCGTTTACTCAGGACGCGCCTGCTCGATAGGCACACGATGCGACTCATTCATTCTCCCATCCCCAAGCACTCCAGAGCGGTGTCGTGCCACCGCACTCCAGATCGCTGCGCCTCCACCAGTAACTCCCAATATCCAACTTCTGTTCTTATCGCACCTACTTGTAATCACACCACGTCTCAACTTACTGGTTAAAACAATCTTACAGTCCAAACTCAGCAGGCATGTGAAGCTCGATTCCATGCGCGCTAGCGACACCTGCGCACGTGACTTTTCCATCATAGACATTCATGCCCCCGATGAAATTACGATCCTTTGTGAATGCGCCGGGAACACCGTGATCCGCCAGAATTTCGATGTAACGATAAGTGGCATTCGTCAGCGCCTGCGTCGCGGTACGGGCAAAAGCCGCCGGCATGTTTGCCACGCAGTAATGAGTGACTTCCTCCTCCACATAAATCGGATCGTGATGCGTGGTAGCTCGTGATGTCTCGCAGCAGCCGCCCTGATCGATCGCAATATCCACCAGCACACTACCTGGTTTCATCACGCGCAACATTTCACGGGTAATCAGCTTGGGAGCTTTCGCCCCTGGCACAAGAACCGCGCCGATGATAAGATCCACCTCCGGCAGTATTTCGAGGATATGCGCATGGCTCGAGTAAAGCGTGTGCGCTGTGTGCAAGGTGATGTCGAGATAACGCATCCGCTCAATATCCACATCGAGAATGGTGACATCGGCTCCAAGACCAGTTGCCGTGCGCGCCGCATTCACACCCGCCGTGCCACCGCCGATCACTACCACCTTGCCCGGAAGCACTCCAGGCACGCCGCCAAGCAACACCCCTTTTCCACCCGTATGCTTTTGTAAAAAGTAACCGCCCATCAGTGCGCTCATACGTCCGGCGATTTCGCTCATGGGTTCAAGGAGCGGCAGGCGGCGATTTACCTCCACCGTCTCATAAGCAATCCCGGTGATTTTGGCGCTCATGAGTGACTCCGTGAGTTTCTTATTCGCGGCGAGGTGCAGGTAGGTGAAAAGGATCTGGCCTGGCTTGAACAAAGAACACTCGCTATCCAGCGGCTCTTTCACTTTCACGATCATATCCGCCCGCTCGAAGACCTCCTCGTGTTTCGCAACCACTTCTGCGCCAGCAAATTTGTATTCCTCGTCCGAAAATCCAGATCCAAACCCCGCCGCTGTCTCGACCACCACTTTGTGGCCGCGCTTGATGAGTTGATACGCGGCGCTTGGGAGCAATGCGACGCGATTTTCCTGTGCCTTTATTTCTTTTGGAACGCCGATAATCATAATCTTTGGAGGGTTGTCTGCCGCGAATGCGGCAGTGTTGTCGATTCTACAAGCAAGAATCTGACCTAGGAGGCTATCTCAGTAGCCGAGTTTTAAGTGTTCAGCTTTAAGTAAGGGCAACGCGTCACACGCAACTGCCCCATCATCCTTTTTCCTTACTCCTCTTTCCTTCATCAATCCTCACCCATGATCTCCACAAGACGCTTTTTCTCGGCGGCAAAAGCAGCGGGATCATCGATGCTGCCGATCGTAATGGGCGGCAGGTAGTGGGCGATGACTGTAGAAAACGGCTTCGGCATCCGGAACGCATCCCAACGTTTTCCAAACTTCCAGAAGCTGTTCATTTCAACAACCAGCGGAACAATGGGCGTGGAGGTATTTGCCGCGAGATATAAAATCCCCGGAGCCATGTGATAGCACGGACCGCGAGGACCGTCGGGCGTAATCACAATGTCACATCCAGCCGACAAATTGCGCTTGAGCTCAAGCAACGCAGCCGCACCCCGCCGTGAACTGGAGCCACGGATGTTTCCCATCCGGAAATGTTTCACAAGCGCTGCGAGCATGCCGCCGTCCTTGCTCGCGCTGGTAAGAACATTCAGTGGCAACGGACGCTTGTAGAGAAACTGGACGTCAACGAGTGTCGCTCCCAAAATCCGGTTGTGCCAGAGACAGACCAGCACGGGCTCCTTGCGTGTAGGATCGTAAAACCGGGCCTTGTCGTGGCTTTCAACGCGCAACGTCTTTGCCAGCAACTTGAGCAACGTCGCAGCAATCCATGCGATCACTCGCTGACTGAATCGAACTTGCGGCTTTACGACTTCTCGGCCCATCGGAATGCGTCGGATTGTGGCAGGCCGATCTGATCTAGAATGCGCACGACCACGGTGTCGGCCAGTTCGGTAATTGTCTGCGGCCTGCTGTAAAATCCAGGGGATGCCGGGAGAATGATCGCACCTGCCTCCATGAGCGTGCAGATATTTCGTGCATGGATAAGATTCCACGGGGTCTCGCGCGGAACGAGAATCAGTTTACGCCTCTCTTTCAGGAAAACATCGGCTGCCCTCAGAATCGTGGAATCGCTTGTGCCTGCGGCGATTCGTCCAACCGTCCCCATCGAACAAGGAACAACAACCATCGCATCGAATGGTGACGAGCCGCTGACAAATGGGACGCTCATCGTTTTATCGCCATGCTCATGCACACCTTCCGGCACCTCAAGTTTGCCTAGCTCCTCTCCGATCACCTGCTTTGCAAATGTGGTCAGTATCAGATGCACCTCATGCTGACGGGGATCAATTTTATCGAGCAGACGCTGAAGATAAATCGCGCCGCTTGCACCGGTGCCAGCCAGAACGATTTTCATACCGGCTTAAGGATTCTCCTCTTCAACCTGCTTTTTTAGATACTCGTTGAGGCTCGCGTCCCATTTCACCCAGTCGCTACCGTGATCAGCATCGAGAAAGATTTCTAAATTCGTGAGCGCTTCCTCGTGGTAAGGATGATTCGGCATTTTCGCCGCATCGAGCATTGCCGGTAGTTTGATTTTATCCTCCCGGTTCATGAGATCGGTCGCGAGCACTTCAATCACATCGGGATTCGTCGCCGAGTTTTTCCAGAATGGCATAACGCGCTTAAACTCTTCATCGCTCAACAAATTCATGATGTGCTGGGCGCATTCCACCTGACCATCGCTGGAAAGAGTCGGGAGTATATTAATCAGATTCTGCGCAGTCGTGGTATGCCCCGCTTCGTCGTCCCCTCCGGTCTTGAGCATTTCGTCGATCTTACGATCATCCTCACTGAGCGTGGGCGTGGGTGGCTCTGGCGCTGGTTTTACCGGGTCCTTGGTCGCTGGTGCTAAATCAGGCGACTTCTGAGAAGGCTTCGGCAATCCGTCTTCAGGCTTGGGCGACAGCTCGGGGATTGTTACTTTTGCTGGATCCGGCGGCACATGTGGCGCATCGCTTGAGTTTAAAAACCAGAGGAAGGCACCAACGATCGTGATTACAACGACGGAAAATATTACCAGTGAGCGAGCGTTCATACTTGGGATGATTGATTGTTCTGGGAGGGAGGCTGTTCAATGACTGTCTAAATATACCCGGCGGTGTGCAACCGCTTTGTGAGGTCGCTTTGGCGTCCGAGTAGTTTGGTGTAAATATTCCGGGCTGCCTCATCCGGCTTGCAACGGGTGGATTCATCCAGCGTGACCAGACGCTCGGCAAGATCACGAAACGTCGTGGGATTACCTTCCGTCGCAGCGCTGGCGTATGCCGCTTGCAGTGCAGATCCAAGCGCCGCACCTTCTGCACTGGTAAGACAAACGGTTGGCACACCAAAGACATCGGCACAAATCTGCCGCCAGACGCCACTCTTGCTGCCACCGCCCGTGAGACGAATTTCTGTCGGCTCAATACCAAGCTGCCGAAAACGATTCAGCCCGTAGGCGAGACCCAGCGTTGCTCCTTCCATGGTCGCTCGCGCCATGTGCGCTGGGGACATGGTTTCGGTATTCAACCCATGAAACACCCCACATCCTTGCGGAAGATTCGGAGTGCGTTCGCCGTTGAGGTAGGGGAGAAAAAGCAGCCCACTCGCACCGGGACCCACTTTGCGGATATGGCTTTCCATTTCATCGTGCGACCAGCCAAACATGCCACGCACCTGTTCGGTGGCGACAGTGACATTCATCGTGCAGACGAGTGGCATCCAGCGATCCGTGCTGTCGCAAAATGCTGCCACTTCGCCTTCCTCATCCACAACAGGCTCGGCGCTGAAGGCGTAAACGGTGCCGCTCGTACCAAGACTGACCGTTACAACACCTGGTTTGACGTTCCCCGTGCCGATTGCGCCCATCATATTATCGCCACCGCCTGCAGAGACGACCGGGCTCTTTGCCAGGCCCCATGCTTCGCGTAAATTTTCTGTCAGGAGACCGATCACACGACGGGAACTGCCGAGTTTTGGGAAACAGTCTTCCAGTTCCTCATCAATGAATTCCAGCAGCGGTTTGCACCATTCCTTTTTCCTGACATCGAGCAAACCGGTGCCGCTGGCATCACCAAACTCCATGCCCTTTTCCCCGGTGAGATAAAAGTTGATGTAATCGTGCGGGAGCAAGACGGATTTCAGTGCCTTGAAGTTTTTGGGCTCGTTCTGCTTGAGCCAGAGAATTTTAGGTGCGGTGTAGCCGGGAAGCATGGCGTTACCGGAAAGCTTGATCAAACCGTCCACGCCACCGAACTCGTCTGCAAATTGTTTGCACTGATCCGCAGTTGACGTGTCGCACCAAAGTTTCGCAGGACGGATAACTTCGTTCTTTTTGTTGAGGGGAACAAACCCATGCTGCTGGCCACTGACACCGATCGCTTTGATACCGTCCTTCTTCTTACCGAGTTGCTTGATGCAGGCGCGCACCGTTTCGTCCACGGCATCGAGCCAGACTTTGGGTTCCTGTTCGAGATGACCGGGAGGCAGGCCCTCAATCATGTCATAAGATTTCGATGCATTGGCGACAATTTTTCCAGACTCCATGTCTAGGGCGATGCACTTGGTGCTCTGCGTTCCACTATCAATTCCGAGAGTAATCATAGGTAATCACCCATACTCCACAAAGTTGCGGGTCAGGCTCAAGACCGAAGTTTGCGCACTACGAGCACACGTTCAAAACTCCAACTCTCGGATAACATTACTTTTGGCTCAATTCGCAGCCGTCTTCTTCCGGTTTCTCGCCTCGACAGCAGCAGCGAGGTTGCTAGCGTCCGCGCCCCATGAGCAGCAATACAGCACCCAACTGGGGTAAAATCGCGAACGATCCGGACTTCATCGCGCTTCAACGCGCAAAACGGCGTTTCATCGTCCCGGCAACCATCTTCTTCCTAACCTATTACATGGCACTGCCGGTCATGGTTGGTTTCTGGCCGGAGACCATGAAGCAGCCAGTCTGGGGCAAGGTGAACTGGGCCTACCTCTTCGCGCTTTCTCAATTCATCATGACTTGGGTGCTTGCCGCTATGTATATGCGCGTCGCCCGTCGCTGGGATGTGATGAACGCCAAACTCCTCGCCAAATTCGGCTACTAATCGTGACTTCCATCGCGCGCAGCGCCTGACCCTTCTTCCCTTTTCCTTCATCCTTCTTCCTTTTCCTTCATGTTTCTCTTTCTCGCTCAAGCCGCAGCCGCCGAACAGAAAACTGGCTTCAAGTTCACCCCTGCATTCTGGATGTTCTCGGCCTTTGTGGCTCTGACACTCGTCATCACTTGGTTCAGCGCGCGCAAAGCCACCGGAAGCGCCGCCTATTTCGCCGCCGGCCGCAGTATTAAAGGCTGGCAAAACGGTCTCGCTGTCGCCGGTGACTACATGAGCGCCGCCAGCTTCCTCGGCATTTCCGGGATTATTTGTTTAAAAGGCTACGATGGCTTCATGTATTCCGTCGGCTTCCTCGTCGCCTATCTCACCGTCCTTTTTCTCGTGGCAGAACCGCTCCGTAACGCTGGCAAATACACCATGGCCGACCTTCTCGCGTATCGCATGAGTCCGCGTCCGGTGCGCGCGATGGCATCCCTCAGTACCCTCGTTGTCTCCACATTCTATATGATCGCCCAGATGGTCGGCGCAGGCGGCATAATTGAAAAACTCATCGGCATTCCCTATGCCCCTGCCGTTATCGGGGTCGGCGTGCTGATGCTGATCTATGTGGTCTTCGGAGGAATGCTCGCCACGACCTGGGTGCAGATTATCAAAGCCATCCTGCTCATGGGCGGTGCCTTTGCACTCAGCATCATGGTATTAGGTAAATATAACTACAGCATCGGAAGCTTTTTCGACGCCGTATCCGCCGCCGATTATGCAGGCAGCAAAGCGCCCGTAAATCTTCTCAACCCCGGAATGGCCTATGGCGTGACTGAAGCAAATCCCTATGGAAACTGGGACTTTATCTCGCTCGCCCTCGGTCTCGTGCTCGGGACTGCAGGGCTCCCGCACATCCTAGTTCGTTTCTATACGGTGCCGGATGCTAAAACAGCGCGCGTTTCCGTAGTATGGGCGACAGCGATTATCGGTGTCTTTTATGTGCTAACCACCTTCTTCGGGTTCGGAGCCGCAACCATATTAAAGATGAGCGACATACCGCTGGATCTGGCCGGGAAGCCCAATGGCAACATGGTCGCGCCGATCCTCGCTCAGGTGCTGGGTGGCGATTACTTCTTCGCGTTTATCTCCGCCGTCGCGTTTGCCACGATTCTCGCCGTAGTCGCCGGGCTCACCATGAGCGCCTCGACTTCTTTTGCGCACGATTTCTACACCAACGTCCTCCATCACGGAAAAGTGAAGACGGTCGGAGAGGAAGTTCGCGTAGCCCGGATCACGGCTTTCTTTGTCGGCGCAGTGAGCATCGGCTTGGCAATCAAACTCGGCTCCAGTGTGAACGCCGCCATGCTAGTAGGCCTTGCCTTCGCCGTGGCCGCATCCGCAAATCTCCCCGTCATTTTGTTTTCCATCTTCTGGAAGCGATTCAATACCACAGGTGCTGTCTCCGGCCTCGTTGTGGGACTGGTCTCATCCATCGTGCTGATTTTACTGAGCAAAAATGGCATCAATAAACTGCATCCGATCTTCCCATTAACCAATCCCGGGATCGTAAGCATCCCGCTCGGTTTCCTCGGCGCATGGCTCGGAACGATCCTCTCGGCTCCAGACCCCAATGCGGAAGCAAAGTTCGCCGAGCTCAACGTTCGCGCTCAAACCGGCCTCGGAGCGGAGAAAGCGTCCTCGGGACACTGAGGCATTGGCGATTTGGGATTTGGGGATTGCGGATTTTTTTCCTCAGACGCCGCGCGCTATTCTAATTCAAAATCCGCAATTGCAAATGCCGCCGCTTCATCATCTTTACTTCCACATCCCGTTCTGCCCGAAGCTGTGTCCGTATTGCAGCTTCTATGTGGAGACGGGTGCGAAGCATAAGAACCTCGCGTTTATCGATGCGCTCCTTACCGAGGTTGAACGCGCCTCGGAGCATTACGACATCAAGCCGGAGACGGTTTACTTCGGCGGCGGCACACCCAGCGCGCTGTTGGTGGATCAGCTCGATTACCTTTTTGAAGGACTGAACAAGCGCCTGAAGCTGGAACCAGGAGCTGAGTTTACCTTTGAGGCAAATCCGGCAACGGTCCGCATCGAGAAGGCGCGTCTCCTGAAAGCGGCGGGCGTGAATCGGATCAGTCTCGGTGTCCAATCCTGGCATGACCGTCTTTTGAAAACGCTGGGTCGCGTGCATAGTGCGGAGCAGGCGGAGAAGACTTATGGCATCCTCCGGGAAGCCGGTTTTGAGAACATCAATATCGATCTCATGTTTTCTGTCCCCGGCCAGATCGCTGACGGGTGGCAGCAGACTTTGGAGAAAACTATCTCGCTCGCGCCGCAGCACGTCTCCACTTACTGCCTCACCTACGAGGAAGACACCGAGTATTTTCGCAAACTCACCGGCGGCGAATTCCGGCAGGACATTGAGCTTGATGCGACGCTCTTCGAGACAACGATGGATGTCCTGTCCGCTGGCGGCTTCGGACAATACGAAATCTCCAACTACGCCCGACCCGGCTTTGAGTCGCGACACAATCAGGCTTACTGGGCGGGAGCGGATTATCTCGGATTCGGTCCCAGCGCATTTTCCACCGTGGGAGGCAGACGCTGGGAGACTATCCGGAATACGGAGGAATACGTCCGGCGTGTTCAAGCGGGCGAAGACACGGTCAGCTTCCTCGAGGAATTGTCTCCTGAAAAACGTGAAGGCGAAACCATCGCGTTTGCGATGCGCACCTCGGACGGCGTTCCCCTCTCCCGACTCGCTCCATGGAAAAAGGAGATGGAGGAATTTCAGGAGGCCGGCTTGCTGGAGCCGAATGGCGACACCCTCCGTCTCACTCGGCGTGGCAAGCTCCTAGCCGACGAGATCGCCGTGGCGTTTGTGTAAGCGTAAGGAAAAAGGAAGAAGGAGGAGGAAAAAAGGACGTGCCGCTTCGCGGTTTGGTTTACAATTTTGTCATGCGGGGGTGCGAAAGCAATGGGGCTACCCGCGCGCAGTTACAGCTTCACCGGACGATTAACGTGGTTTTGGATCAAAACCGCTGGATTCAAAACAATGGGGAGCCCGGCAGCTACGTGATAGAAATAGTGTCAGGAGAAACAGTCACGAACATCCGCGATCTACACTCCTACTTCATTCTTGGCGATTTGTTCACCGGGAAGGTCGCCTACTACGCAATCGGAGCAACCGTGAACAACGCCGTGATAGATCGGCCTTACTATTCCCTCTTCGGCGCAGGTAACACCAAATACGCGTTCAGTTCGCTCGCGGGGTGGAGATCCTGGAAGACAATCTCGTAAAAGGACAGACGGCAGGCTGGGTCACCATATCCCTCACATCGGGGAGTTATGCGCCAGACAGTTATGCGGCGAAATACCACCGGATCGTTCTGGCTGCGACTGGAAGCTATACTATAGACGATCCTATAAACGCAGTATTGGGACGTGAACTGAGTTTGGCTATTTTCAATGCTAGCACCGGAGGGCCAATCAGCGTCAGCTTTGGAGCCAAGTATAAAACAGCCGGGTTCGCCACACCTGCGCTATACAAACAGTCCACAGCGACCTTTGTCTGCGATTACAATGGCGACTGGATTCAGGTGGGAGCCTGGCGGTTGGCGTGTAGCGATCCCCACCACTAATATAAATGATTTACGAGACTGTTTCCCGTTTCTCACTCTTTGACCCAGATGACGAGTGACCGTTTCCGCTGGTGACTCCGGTGAATGCTGTGACCTTGCGATATTCCGGCGCGGGTTTTTTCCCGAAGTTGAATTTAATATTCTTCCAAGTGTCGCCCGGGAGGGCATCGATTCCTAGCGCGGCAGTTGGTTCGTAGCCGCAATGCACCATGCAATTTTCACATCGGCTGTCGCGCGCCTTGCCATTCACCACGCCGAATCGTGACCAGTCGGTCTTTTCCAAAAGAGCGAGATAGCTGGTGTGATGCGTGTCGGTCATCAGGTAACAGGGGCCTTTCCATCCCCGGATGTTACGCGTGGGAATCGCCCAGGCACTACAGGTAAGGTCGCGTTGCCCCGAGAGAAACTCCAGATAGCCCGGTGTGCCGAAAATCGGGAAGCGTTCGCCCCACTCCATGATGGCGGAAAACTTTTCGCGCGTGGCTTCGCGCGTCAGGAAAAACTGCGCAGGATCCATATTCAGCCGTTTCGCCATATCCTGTTTAGCTGCGTCGTAGTCGTAGCCGGGGGAGATGGTGTGTCCATCGACGCCCAACTCCGCTAGGAAGTAGAAAAGCTGCTCAATCTCGGACATCTCGGTTTCGCGATAAACCGTAGTATTGGTTGCGACCTGATAACCGAGAATTTTAGCCATACGGATTGCGGCGATGCATTCCTTGAAGACGCCTTCGCGTTCGACGATCAAATCGTGTGTCCTTTCCAGCCCGTCGAGGTGAACATTCCAGTATAGAAACGGATTTGGAGCTATGGGGTTCCGCTTTATACCTGAGGTGCGTGGGTTTTGGATCGCAGCAGCCTGCTCCTGGGTAATGAGTTCTTCCCGCAGAAGACGCCTGATTTTTTCCTGTGCGGTGAATGCATCTTCTTGAAAGGCAAGAGCGAGGTAATCCCGCATCTTTGCACGCATCCGTGTGCCATTGGTGCAGATATAAACGATCCGCTTTTGCTCCAGCAGACCGGCTGTGAGTTCCTCGATCTGCGGGTAAATGAGCGGCTCTCCTCCACAGATGGAAACCATGGGGGCATCGCATTCGTTTGCCGCTGCAAGGCAGTCTTCCAATGGCAGGACGTCTTTGAGGGAAGTCGAGTATTCGCGAATCCTTCCACAGCCCGTGCAGGTGAGATTACAGGTGTGAAGTGGTTCGAGCTGCAGGACGGTGGCGAATTTTTTCACGCCGCGCAGTTTGTTGCCTAGGATGTGTCCTGCAATTTTAGCGGTAAGCGATAAAGGAAACCTCATGAAGACACATTGGATATAGATACGTTGTGATTCAAGCAACCGGGGAGTTCGGGTCGGAAAGCGGAAGCAAGAAATGAAAAGCAGTCACGGCCAGTCCGCACAGGATTAACGGGAGTGCCCAGAACATGTGGTGAATTTTGAGCAGGAACGGGGGATTCTGGGTGGCGTTAAGCTCTTCAGCGGAATTTCCGATCATGATCCGACACAGCACCGTGATGATTTCCATGACGACGGATGAACCCGCTACAAGCATCCAGAAGTTCTTTTCCTTAAACGTGATTTTTCTCATCGGAGCGTTTCACTGTGTAGTCAAGTGTCGCTCTAACGGATAGTGAACAAATCGTAAATTGACGCATTGCCGTAAGTCGGAGAATGCGGCATCACCTGTGCGCCCATGCCATCCCTCCGGCTTCAAATCGTTATCTTCTGCTTATCCTTCGTGACCTTCGGATGGTTCCACCAAGGAGGGGGATGGAATCAGAACGCGCGGTTTGCCGAGGTGCGGGCGATTGTGGAGCAGGGGACTTTCGCGGTGGACGATTATATGGTTTACAGGCCCGTAAACTCTAGAGAGTTGGTGCGTCCAGATGTGACGAATGGAGAGTTTGTCTATGCAGGAAAGCTGCATCGTTTGTGCTGGGGACGGGATGAGTGGGATTACGACATTCAGCCGGTGAATGGGCGGACTCTGGACGATGGAGCCATCCCGGTGGTGATTGGCTGGAACACGATGTCGGGAGATGTCGGCGTGGCGCCTGATGGACATTTTCATCCGAACAAACCGCCGGGGGCGTCGTTGCTGGGGGTGCCGGTGTATTGGGCGCTGTATAATTTTGAATGGTTGTGTGGAGTCAATGCTGACGACTGGCGGGTGATGACGGTCAACGCCTGGCTGGTGTCGGCGCTTACCGTGGGCTTGCTCTCGGCGTTGGGCGTGGTGGTGTTCCTCCGGCTTTGCTGGCAGATGTTCCCAGGGAAGCCGGGCGCATGTATTGCGGCTACATTGGTGTTTGGTTTTGGCACGACGTATTTTCCGTTCGGCACGCTCATGTTCGATCACAACCTCACGGCGGTCTTGCTGCTCATGGCATTTTCCTCGGCGCGGAGTGACCGGCCATTTTCCGGAGGACTGCTGGCTGGGTTTGGAGCGGTTACCAATTATCTGTCGGCGATCTCTGGGGCGATTATTGCGCTCTATATTTTGCTCAAGGACGGAAAGTGGAGCTGGAAGCGTTTTGCGCGGTTCAGCCTGGGAGTGTTGCCGTGTTTTATCGGTCTCATGGCTTACAACTACGCGGCGTTTGGGTCGCTCTTCACCGTGAATACCAGTTTCCAAAACCCGATCTTCAAGGAGACGGCACCTGCTTTCCTGGGAATGTTCACGCTGCCGTCCTGGTTTTCTACAGTGGTCATTACGGTCACGCCGTGGCGCGGTCTGTTCTGGCTGTCGCCGATATTGATCTTGTCGTTGGTGATCCTCTGTTTCTGGTGTTTGCGGAAAACGTTTCGTGCGGAGCGATGGGTGATTGTCGGGATCGCGCTGTTTTTCTTTCTGGTGAATATTTGTTTCAACGGCTTCCACGGTGGATTTGCCGCCGGGCCGCGTTATCTCATTCCGACGCTTCCATTTCTATGCCTGCCGCTGGTGGAGGCGTTTTCGCGGTGGAAGATTGGCGCCTGTGTGTTGGGAATGATCAGCGTGGTGCAACAGAGCCTGCTCACGATTACCGACGCGCAAAACCCGCTCGCCGTGGGTTCGCATGCGTGGGTGGATCATCCGGGCGAGTGGGTGGATAAGCTCTGGAATTACAGTCTGGTGGGAGACTACGCGTGGCCGCTCTTTTGGAAGGGACGTGCTGAGCCGATTATTGATCGGAAATTTGCCCAGCACATCGAAGGAATTCAGAAGAAGCTCGAAAAGGAGATCGCAGATCCGCCTGAAAGGCAGAAGCAGTTTGAGGCGATCAAAGCGGACGCTCTTGCAAAAGTGGAGCGCGGTGAGGAGGAGCCACTCTGGATTGCCGCCATGCCCGGACCGGTTTCAGTCAATGTGATGGGCGTATGGGAAGGATCGTTTTTCCAGATGTTCGCCGCACATTCCCAGCAGGCCAACTGGGCGTCATTTAATGTCGGGGAACTGCTCTGGCCACAATCCCGCAAGAGCCTGATGCCGTTGTGCGTGTTGTGGGTCGCGGGGCTGTATCGGCTCCGCCGGGAGTTTTCCGTTACTCGCGCGGACTGACCGCTTTGAAGCTCTTGAAGAGCGGGGTGAGATCAATCACCTCATTGGCTGCTCCTTTGAGTGCGCTCCCGAGCGTGGGCGGGGTGGCTGCGACCTCGACGCGGATACCGTGTCGTCTGAGTGAGAGCGCCAGAGGCGCAAAATCCGCATCACCGGTGACCAGAATCACGACATCCGGCGACATCTGAGAAGCCAGCTCCATTGCGTCGATCGCCATGAGCACATCGACGTTTGCCTTGTAATGATTTTCCTCACTGGGCGAGCCGTCCTTCGAGACGACCATGAATCCATTGGAGCGCAGCCAGTGTAAAAAGCCGTTTTTCTTATCCCGCTCCACCTGCCAGTCGGGCATGGCGGGAGGGAGCCCGGCATAGATCACGATTTCGATCAGTGTCCGTCCCTTATGGAACTCCACGAGATAATCCCGCAGTTTGAGCCAGTCCAGATTGCCGCCGTGCGGGCGTAAGGAACTGACCACGTTTGATTCATCCACCAGAATCAACACCCTCGCTACATTGGTGGCTGATTCCTTGCCTGCCTTCATGACTCCGTTGTCACAACGGGAGTTTCCGGAGCTTCCGGGTTTTCAGGAGTGTCTTCGGTATCTTCGTTTTCAGAAGACGGGTTATTTTTATTGGCGAGCTTGCGCTTTTTCTTCTCTTCCTTCTTGGCTCTCTTGTCCATGTCGCGCTTACGTTTTTCGAATTGGTAATTGGGTGTGGGCACTCTGTTTCCTCCTATGGTTAATGGTTAAAACCTGACACTGGGGCCGGGTGGGGAAATAACAAGCCGGGATAATCAGAAGGAAAAAGGGGAATTAAGGAAAAAGGAAAAAGAAGGAAAGAAAAAGGGGCGCGCGCTCGGCGCGCGTAGATTAAAGTTCGTCCAAGCGCCCCTTACACCCCGGCACGCTCTAGCAGCGATTTCAAAACAGTTGTCGCTTCGAAGTGCTCACGAGCGATCTCGCGAGCGATCCGCGAGTGTTTCGCGTAGTCGGCATTGATCATCTCAATATGGGCGACGATTTCCTCCACTGTGGTAAATGCAAACAACCCTCCTTCTCCTCCGTATAGCCGCGCGAATCCCGTGTCCTGCGTGATCGCCGGACGTCCGGCGGCAAGATAGCAGGCCGTGCGATCGCTAAACCATCCCGTCTCGAGGCGGACATATTGATCCTTGGCTGCCGTGAACTCACCTTTGGAACTCCGAATATAGTCGCGATACTGATTCCAATAAATGCTGATTTCATCTGGCGCACTCAATCGCCATTGGTTCTTTTGGAAAAGCTCCCGCGTCTCCGACTGTCCAATGTTTGTCGCCATCTCAAACATCTCTCCCGACTGCACAGGCGCTTCCACAAACTTCAAAAACTCGAGTGACTTGCTCCAGAGATACTTTTCACCGCGCCACTCGATGTCCTTCCGTCCGCTCGTGTTCCAGTTTGCGATGGTCGTGAAAATCGCACCCGCTGGCGGCATCCCTTCGCTCTTCCAAAAATCCGTCACTACAGGCTGGCGCGTCGGCAGCCAGCGCGCGTTGTGCAACGGCACCGGAAAGCGCTCCGTCCCGATGTTTTCACCGAAGGTAAAAAGTGCGCGATGACGTCCCAGATATTCTTTCGTCTTTTCCTCGCCGTTATCTACGCGGATTTGCTCCACGCCCGGATCGCTCTCCACATACAGCAGATTGTGCGAGACGAGCAGGTCGTCATTAAACTCCTGCGCACCACAGACGTTTAGAATGGCATCAGCCGTTTTATAAAGATCGCGGATCTGGCTTAACGGCATGCCAGCGGTGGGATTGTCCGGCAGAAACCGGGCGCAATACGACCAGCGATCCTGAAAGCCAAATTCATCAGCCAGCTTGTTCAAAACCTCCGCAGCATAAACGTAGTCTTCGTTCTCCTCGTAAGTCACCGGATTGTAAGGATAGCGTGCCGAATCCTCGACGTAATACACATCATGTCCAAGACGCTGAAGCCCGACGATGTAATGGATGTGCTGCCAGACCACGCCTGAGATCGGACACCCTCCCATGAATCCCATGACGACAACACGTTTACGCTGCATACATCAGGAAAGTCTTTTGGCGAAACGCGCGGGATTCCCAGCCACGACGGTATCGGGCGGAACGTCTTTAGTGACGACAGCTCCGGCGGCGATGACTGAGTTGTCTCCAATCGTCACGCCTTTCAAAACGATCGCATTCATCCCGATCCAGACATTGTTGCCGATTTTTACCGGGCGCGACTTGATCGCATCCAGCGGACGGGTGGGTTTGTTTTCGTAAAACGGAGCGAGTGCCTCGGCATCGATTTTCCGTTGCGCAATTCCCACGGGATGAAAATCGCTGTCGGCAATTCCCACACCCCACGAAATCAAACAATGCGACCCGATCTCGACCCGTGTCTCGCAAGTCACGAGTGCGCCCACAAGCAGGGTGAAATCGCCCACAGTCACATGCGCATCCTTTCCCACAGCAAACTGGCACGCGGCGTAAACACTGACGTGCTGGCCAAATTCAATCGCAGGCTGACGCGTGCCTTTGAAATGCAAAAAGCATTGTGCGCTCTCGCAGTAAAAGCCATCGCCCCAGGTAATATTTTCCGGGATGCGACGGTTCGACCAGTCGTGTTCGATGCGGCGGTCGGGCGTAACGCTGGTCATGGCTGGATAGAGCGGATGAAACGCCCGCTTATTTACGCAGGCTTGTAAGACGTGATTTTGAGGATCTCCACTTCGTGCTCGCCGTTCTCTGTCGGGGCGCTCACACGATCCCCAACCTTCTTGCCGATCAACGACTGCGCCATTTGTGAAAGATAGCTGATGACATGCTTATCCGGATCGGTGTCCCAAGCTCCCAGGAGGGAGTAGGTTTCCTCGCCGCCGTCCGACATGCGCTTGATGCTAACGATTGTACCGATGGCGACCGTTTCCGAGCCGACGTTTGCAAAGTCCGTCCCGCGTGCACGGGCGAGATCGCGCTGAAAATCGGTCTTGCGGCGTTGCAAAACACGCTGCTGATCTTTCGCACTCTTGTATTCAAAGTTCTCACGGAGATCGCCGTATTCTTTCGCAATCTGGATGTCCTTGATGTTCTGAGGAATCTTTTTGGTGACGAGATCGTCGTATTCATCCTTGCGACGCGAGAGACTGTCCCACGAAACGATCAGCGCCTCCTGCTTCACCTCATCTCCACCGGTGATCAGCGATTCCATCTCGGGATAAACCCGGACGATCCGGCCGAGCAGCGAACGCTTGTCGAGTTCCTCCAATACAGGGGTCTTCAGCAACTTTTGCATGACCTCCCGCAGCTCTTCTTCGTCGGCGGAATTGATCATATCCGTGATCAATTCCTGATCGTTCATCAAAAGGTCGTGCAGCTTACGGTCGCGCTTTTCCTTAAACTGATCGCGTTCCATAGCCGACAGAATTGCGCCTACGGTGCGCGGCGACTGGGCGATTTCTGCAAAGTCACCGACGCGCTCCGAGCAAAGCCAGTGCAGAGCTTCCGAGCTCAGGCTGTGTTCGCGGATGGCCTTGTCGATCGCAGTGGCCAGCGCCTTGGTCTGATTATGCTCGACCAAAAGACGGGCAAGTTCAGGAGCTACTTTGGAATTCCCACGCAGGAAAAGCTCCACCGCCTTGGCAACCCAACGGTCTTCAAATGCCCCGGGCAAAGCTTGTGCGATGCGCTTCAGCTTGGAAACCGGGAGATCTGCGAGCAAAAGCGAAAGCTGCTTTTCCTCCTCGATGACCATGCGCGCAATCGTCAGCGCCTGCTCACCTTTGGTTACACCGGGAACCTTCGCGGCGATCTCGTCACGAGAAACAAGAATCGAAAGTGTCTCCGCCGTCTTTAGCTTCGCGTTCTTACGAGCCGTTTCCTCCAGCGCATCCACAATCGCCTGCATAGGAGCCGGATCTTTAAAGTCGGCAAGATTCTTGGTGATCGTATCGAGCGCAGAAATCTGATCCTTCAACGTGCGAGCCGCCTTGAAGGCCGAAAGCGACTCATCCTTATGGGAAAGCGCCTCTTCGCGAAGAATGAAAGGATCGGTCTTCTTTGCAGGAACACCGACGAGAGGATCGGCCTTAAGCGCCTTTTTGGCATTCTCCCACCACTTCTTAAAAGTGGCTTCCGTGAAAAGATCAGGAACGAGGTTCTGAGTGATCTGATCCTGTGTCGCCCTGCCGCCGAGACTTTCCAGAACGATACGCACCAGCGCTCCATGATCCTTCTGCGCCATTTGTTTCAGCGTCTCCATATCCATCAGCTTGCGCGCTGCAATGTGGGTGGGTTCCAGTATCACCAGCGACTCCGCTGCGTATTGGAACTGCATGGAGTGACCTTTCTTCGATTTGAAATCAATGGTCGTTTGGCAGAGGAGGAAATCGTGTCCGGCGATCTGACCGTATCCCCAGCTCTTATGCAGAACAAAAGTGCCTGGCGGAAGTTTTTCAAGTGCACCACCTGCTGTATTGGTGATTTTTCCGGCTTCGACAGCTTTTTGGATATCTTCGGTCATATTCTCACACCCTAGGGATGAGCAGCCACCCGCACCAAGCCCAAAAATCAACTCAGGACAAAAGAAACAAAAGAAAGTAGTTATCTCTACATTTCTCACACGATTGGCCTGAACGCGGTGTCGCGGTAAAACAGGGTGTGATTAAAAGTGGGTGCGGTTGACGCGCGAGCGGCGGCGATGCCTCCCAATGGTGCGCATGCTTCCAGCTTGCGCCTACCCGCAATACTACGTCTAGCGTTGCAGGTGGGCATTCCACGGAAATCATAAGCATTTGTTTCCAATTGGCAGCGATGCGCGGCGCAAGCTGGAAGCTTACGCTACATTGCTTCGCTCCTCTGGCTTCGCCAA
>Ga0105046_10004576_pt1 | contig 21998 bp, 18 predicted proteins | sample MAT03_FD_78385 | JGI IMG/M metagenome (GOLD analysis project Ga0105046, IMG submission 78385) | Freshwater microbial communities from Lake Fryxell liftoff mats and glacier meltwater in Antarctica - MAT-03 (megahit assembly) | ecosystem: Environmental > Aquatic > Freshwater > Ice > Liftoff...
CGTCGAGGCGTAAGCCCGACGTGGATTCGCGTACTCCCAAGTTCGGGCGCTACCACGTCGGGCTTACGCCTCGACGCTCGCCTGGCCGCTGCCTGGGTAAATTTGTTCCTGCCGCTCGCCTAAGCGTCTCGCAATCACGGTCGGTAAACGAATAGCACACCGGCGACCGAAATCGCGGTCCAGAACAGTCCAACTAGCATCGGCCACGGACTGGCTTCACCACGTCGAACCATTTGCATCGTTTGTGCCACCGTGAAGGTCGTCATTCCCACCAGCGACGAAATCGCCAGTCCCAGCACGCCGAGATTCAAAACATTCACCCAGAAAAGGAACGTGCTGGCCAAGATCATCAACGAGACTACATACGCTCGCGTGGCCAGGATGACCTGGTTGCGCATCATAAGGTGCATGAACTGCAACTGGGCCGTGGCCCGCATGATCAGCCGGGCTGTGAGCAAACCGAACAAGATGGCCGCACCGTGGAACGATTCCCCATAGAGAAGCATGAACGCCCACGGAGCGACGATCGATGCCAGGACAAGGCCAGGCAGAAGATACAAAGCGATGCGTCGAGCAGTGCGACGGAAGAAAGCGGCCCGAGCCGGACCTTCCGGCTGTCTGGAGAGCATCGAATAAAAGACTTCGCTACCTCGAGATATCAGCACATCCATCGCCTCGGCCAGGCTCCAGGCCATGATGTACAGACCGATTTCACGCTCATCGAGCACCTTCGGTCCGGCAATGCGATCGAAATAGACCCAGGCTCCATAGGCCAGCGTATTCAGGAAAATGGCGAGCCCGAAGTTCGACAATTCGCCTACCGCCTGGCGATCCCAGCACGGTCGCGGTGCCCGTGGGCAGAGGACGTGCGAAAGGATTCCGCGCACGACATCGCCAAAGAGAAAGCCAAACACCAGGCCCCACTCGTTCTCGAAATACAGTGCGAACAAAATCGTAGCCGGCACCGCTAAGAGAGTCTGCAGCGTGTCGAGGTAGAACGGCGTCTTGTAATTCAGTCGCCGGTAGAGCACGTAGAGTGTCGGATTTTGGAACGCGATCAAGATTGGCCGCACTGCCAGGGCGAGCATGACGCCAAAGAGCGCCGGCTTTTCGTACCAGGCCGGCAGCGCCCAGGCCAACCCGACAATCGTCGCCGCGAATGGGAGGGAGCGCAGTAGCAAGATCGACCATGCGGTTCCCAGGAACGCCGGATCTTCGCCACGCGGCGAGCGCACGACCGCAGGCCGCACCCCAAGGTCGGAGAGCAGTTCGAGCAAGAACATGACGGCAATGGCCGGCCCGAAAATACCGTAATGGTCCGGCAGCAGGATTCGAGTGAGGATTAGAGAACTGCCGAGTCGCAGGAAGAGTTGCAGAACGTGGGTAAGATACGACCAAACGAGCCCGGAAAGGCCGGCACGCGATTCGGATGAAAGGCCGTGAAGAAAGCGACGAACGGAGGAGGACACGCGAGACATGACGGGAATCAGTTCCCACTCCTCAATAGCATTTGTCGGGGATCCTCCCCGTGTGAACTAGCGCTCATGCTAGCACTTGAGCCACCTTCTGCCAGTTGCCAATCGCTCGCAACTCCTGTGATCGATCCCCAAATCGGTAGAATCTTGTAGCCGAGATCGGACCAACCTGAATTGACGCGTCCGACAAAATTCCATCAGAGCCGCGCACGCAGCGGAGTAGGCGGATGAAGCCGCGAGACACTGAACCGCTTACTCCGCTGCGCTGCGTGCGCGGCTCTGTATCGATTCTCGGATTTTTGTCGGGCGCGTCTGAATTAGCACCTAATGGAACTGGGGCAAACCATGCCAACTTTGCGGCAGAAAATCGTATCGACGTTCACCAGACGCTATCCGTTTCTCTCTGGGTGCGGAACGATTGCCAACTCGTCTCTCATCCGGATGGCGGCCGGCAGTCGCGGCGAATCGACTTGGACACGCCTAAAATCCGGTCCGGAAATCTTGGTGCCCCTCCAGGACTACGTCGGGAAAGCCGCCTACTTTGTCGGGGATCTGGATCGAAAAATCTCGGAAACGATCAAACGAATTGTCAGGCCCGGCGACCATGTGCTCGACATCGGGGCCAATCTCGGCGTCGTGACCTTGCACTTGGCAAAACTCGTGGGACCGACGGGCATCGTCCACTCGTTCGAGCCCAATCCGGCAGTCAACGAACTTTTGAGCCGTTCGATCGAGCGAAATAATCTGAAGAACGTTCGCCTTCATACCTGCGCTCTCGGGGCCACGGATGGTGGCACACTGGAACTGAGCTTCCCGGAACAAAATGCCGGTCAAGCGACCCTGACTCAAACACGCCCAGGCGAAGGATGGAGAAGTGTCCAGGTTCCCGTCAAGACTCTTTCCGCTCTCGCGGACGAAGCGGGCATTGGCAAAATCCGCTTGATCAAAATCGATGTCGAAGGCTTCGAAAAGGAAGTTCTTACAGGCGCACGGGCATGGATGACCGCGAATCCGCCGGACGCGATCATCTTTGAATCGAATGAAAGCCTGGCCGATGGCGAGGCGGACCCAGTTGTATCGATGCTGACTGAGTTGGGCTACGTCATCTACTCGATTCCAAAGCGATTGTTCTCGCTGCGGTTGGCACCGTTTCGTCGAAACGACAAACAAGAGATCAAAGCCAATGACTTGCTCGCTGTAAGGAAGGATTGCCAGCAAGAGATCGTTTCGAAATTCAACATCTTGGCCGCCACGGAGCCGCGGCCGTAATGAAGCGCTTGCCGGCCCTTGACCGCTCACTCACTGCCGCGACTCCGTCGTCGCAATCTTGTCGGCTTCCGCCAGTCGGCTGGCCTGTAAAGAAGCCGCGATTCCGGCCACAAAGAGCCACATCGCTCCGAAGTCGAAAGAAAGTGCTACACCCCGCACGATGAGCGCGACTGCAACAAAGGCTCCGAACATCGGTGCCGCCAATTCGGACCACGGGCCATTTCGGCTCCACGCCGCCCGTCCCAGATTCCACGCACCGGCGATCGCGAAGGCAATAAAAGCGATCGTACCAAGGTAGCCGTACCGCAAATAATGCTGCAAATAATAATGATCGATGGATTTGAAACGGATGTCCATCTCCGGATCTTTTGGCATGCCTTGAAGCTGTGTTCCGAAACCAAGCCAATCGGCCCGATCGATTCCCTCGGCATAGGCATCCAGGAGCAAATCGCGGTGCCGGGTTCCCGTGTAGTCATGCTCGACGCCATAGATTTTGACGGTGTCCTCGCCGAATGTTCCTTCCCCGGCGTATGCACCAAAAATGTCGAGAACCTGTTCTCGAAAGACAAAGAAAGCCAATCCGCCCACGACACTAATCGCGATCATCGGAACGCGGTAATTTGGCTTTCGGAAGAACTGATCGGCAAGTAGGACGATCAGAATCGCCAGGTGCGCGGATCGCGAAACAGTCAAAAATGCCGCCAATATGACGAGAAGAGGTGCGAATCTCCACCAATTTGGCGTCTCGCCACGGCCTGCCGCGCGACCGGCTACCAGCAGCCAGGGCAATGTGAGCGCGAGTAGCAAGCCGAGATAGATCGGGTGATTCGCGATGCCCTGGGCTCGCTTCAATCCCCAGCGAAACCCTTCACCCTTATCGAGCAAGTCCCATTTTTTGCCGCTGACGACCGCAAGCAAATTCACCTGAATCAGGGATTCGACAATCGCAAAGACCGCCAGTATGGTCGCTAAAACCACGATGACTGGCAGACTTCGCTTCATCTCCGGCCATGCTTCCATACACAGGCGACCCAGCAAATATGGAAAGATCCACGATCGAAGGAGTTCAAAGATGGTGCCGGGAATGAGCGTGCGATTCACAACTTCCGAAATGGTCGCGGAAAGCACGATGAACAAGAGAAGTAGGTCAAGAATCACCCAGCGAGAACGTGTCCCCTCGAATGGTCGAAACAATGTGGCCAGCACCGTAGCCAGGCCGACGCCCGTGATGGCACCAAGATCAACGGAGCGAAAAGATAGGTGGAACCACGCCGGCACGGCTAACGTGGCCGCGAACCAGGCCACGCGGATGCTATCGCGGTACCCTCGCTCGGACATCAGCAGCAGCGTGCCGATGAATGCAACGAGAAAGGCGGCCCAGCCCAACGACTCGACCATCCCAGACTCCTTCCGGATTGACGAGGGCGAATTGTAGCACTTGCCGGGGTGTGCGCCCAACCCAACTGCCGTACAACAGACTTTCGCACACGGAACGGCCAAGGAGGCCCGTTTGTCTCGCGTCGGTATCGTCGCGATTGGTCGTAACGAAGGAGAGAGACTGCGACGTTGCTTGCAGTCCTTCGATCCGCACGTTCATTCAATTGTCTACGTCGATTCCGGATCATCGGATGGCAGTCCGAAACTGGCCCGCGCCATGCACGTCGACGTTGTCGATTTGGATCTGGCGTTTCCCTTCACGGCTGCTCGTGCTCGCAATGCCGGTTTTCAGCAACTTCTAAAACTTGCTCCGGAAGTGGAATTCGTTCAATTCGTGGACGGCGATTGCGAGGTCGATCGCGGTTGGCTGGCGACCGCGATTTTCGCCCTCGATACGGATGCAAAACTGGCCGTGGTCTGTGGGCGTCGCCGTGAACGGCATCCCGAGTTGAGCACCTACAATTTATTGTGCGATCTGGAATGGGACACGCCCGTCGGCGAGGCTCTTGCTTGTGGAGGCGATGCACTGATGCGCGTCTCCTCGCTTCAAGGGGTTGGTGGCTACCGCGATGATCTGATCGCAGGTGAAGAGCCGGAGTTGTGCATCCGATTGCGTGCAGCAGGTGGAAAAATCCAGCGACTTCCGGTCGAAATGACGCTTCACGACGCCAATATGACTCGTTTTCGTCAATGGTGGGCTCGCAACGTTCGGGCCGGCCACGCCTTCGCGGAAGTCTCTCGATTGCATCGTGGCAGTCCGTTTGGAATTTGGCGACGCGAGACACGAAGCAACTGGATTTGGGGACTTGTGATTCCATTGCTGGCAGTGGGAACGGCTTGGTTCACGTGGGGAATTAGTCTCGGGCTTCTTCTCGGCTACCCGCTTTTGATGTTCAAGATCTATCGTTGGCGACGCAATCGGAGCGATGTGCCCAGAGTGGCAAGAATCTATGCGTTCTTTTGTGTACTGGGAAAGCTTCCGCAGATGATCGGGCAAGCCAAATTCACATGCAACCGATTTCTGGGCCGAAGGAATCGGCTGATCGAGTACAAGGCCCCACAGGTTATCGAATGAGAATCGCGTATCTCACGAATCAATACCCGCACGTTCGCCACACCTTCATTCGTCGTGAAATTGTCGCGCTGGAAGCGCTCGGCGTGGAGGTTTTGCGATTTTCGATCCGCGATTCAGGTCACGACGCGGTCGATCCTGCCGACCACAGCGAGTATGGCAAAACTCGGGCTTTGTTGAACGTGGGAAAAGGCACTCTGCTCTTTGCACTTCTCGTGGCAACGATCACTCGGCCAATGCGGCTGATTCGTGCTGCTCGCTGGGCCATCCGGTTTGGAAGACGTGCCGATCGTGGCGTGCTCGTCCATATCGTCTATCTTGCGGAAGCATGCGTGTTGCGAAAGTGGTTGGCGAAGGCCGGGGCCACTCATTTGCACGTACACTTCGCCACCAACCCGGCCGCGGTCGCCTTGTTTTGCAGGGTTTTGGGAGGTCCGAATTACAGCATCACCGTTCATGGCCCCGAAGAGTGGGACCGGCCCGAGGCGATTTCCTTGAAGGAAAAATACGAGCAGGCCGCCTTTGTCGTGGCCGTCAGCGATTTCGGTCGCTGCCAAGTCTATCGCTGGACAAAGCTCGAGTATTGGCCGAGGGTTCATGTCGTTCGTTGTGGAGTCGATGACGCCTTCTTGAAACTCGACCCAGTGCCGGTTCCGGAAACGAATACGCTCGTCTTGGTTGCCGGTCTCGTGGAGCAGAAAGGCCATTTGCTCTTGCTTCAAGCCTTGGAAAAAGTCCGCGACGCTGGCTTCGCTTTTCAAATGATCTTTGTCGGGGATGGCCACTTGCGGCCGATTCTTGAAGCGAAGGTTGCTCGCCTTGGGCTAAAGGAACATGTTCGATTTGCCGGCTGGCAAAGTAACGATCAGGTCCGAGAACACCTTCGACGGGCACGAGCTTTGGTCATGCCATCTTTCGCGGAAAACCTTCCCGTCGCGATGATGGAAGCTCTTGCAATGGGACGGCCTGTATTGGGCACTTACATCGCGGGAGTGCCAGAATTGATTGAATCCGGTGTGAACGGCTGGCTCGTCCCCGCAGGCAACGTGGCCGCCACGGCCGAGGCAATTCTGGCCATTCTGCAGACCCCGGTGAATGAACTCACCCGCATGGGACAAGCAGGGGCCGAGCGAGTTCGTCGATCCCACGATGCCAGGAAAGAAGCGGCCAAGCTTCGGGACTTGTTCGTGGCAGTTGACAACGAAATATCTAAAATCTCATCATGATGAAATTCGATTTGCACATGCATACCCGGCGTTATTCGCCGGACAGCATCATTGATCCTTTTGAACTTGTAAAACGGGCTCAAGACATTGGTCTTGATGGCATTGTGATCACGGAACACGACCGGTTGTGGCCCGAAAAAGAACTCGACGAGTTGAGGCGAGCCGCCCCCGGATTGGTGGTCCTGGGAGGCGTCGAAGTGTCTGGCCGTAACGGCGACCTGCTCTGTTACGGTGTCTCGAATCTCGATCGCCTAAAACGCGGTACGGCTTGGGGCGAACTTTGCCGCGAGGTTCACGCCCAAGGCGGCGTTGCGGTTGCCGCACATCCCTATCGCTGGGGTCAGGATTTCGATGGCTTGCTCAGCGAACAGGCTCCGCTATTGTCGGGGCTGGAAATGATGTCGAATAACATGGACCCGGAATTGCGACGGAAGGCGGGACGGTTTTACGAAAAAAATCCGCTGTTCGCGATGCTTGGAAATAGCGATGCGCACGAAATCGATGTGGTAGGTTGCTGCTACACGCTGTTCGATGCTGAAATCAGGGACATGCCCGATTTGGTACAGTCCATACAGAATCGCAAAGCACGTCCGATGGTTCGGTCACACTCGCCTGCCTGATCAGTGGGATGAAGCTTTTTCGAGCCCACGCAGAACATGGCCTCTGCGAGTTGAACGATAAAATTCCTGTAGTTGGCCATACGGCGAATCGCTGATTCGATGAAGGAAGACCCCCATCCATCCCCATTTTCCTTCGACCATTAACTGCTCACCCGGCCCACTCGTCCGAACGACCGCCGTGTGGGTAATCATCTGTCCTTGACGATAAATCACTACATCGCCAGTTCGCGGGTCCGAAACAGGCTGATAACCATTTTCCTTCAATGCCAATTCGACGTCCTCTGGGGACAGCCAATAGCGACCCCCGGTAAAGACCCAGCCGTGGCAGTTGCACAGATCGGTTGCTGGCTGGACTCGAATCAGACGTTCGTTGTAGATGCCCTGCGACAGAACCTGTTTCTCAGCGTGATCTATATCCCATTGGGCTCGAACCTCGTTGGGGGTCTTCAGAGCGATGAACTCGCCTTCGTCCGTCTCGGCACTTTCTTCATTCGAGATATGGACGAGCGGCTGAGCGAAGACCTCGGACATCCAAACCGCATCCAGATTCATGGATGCATCTTCCTCGAACTCATAATACGTCAATGAACCGGCCATCAACGCGACGCCCGAGCCGACCACGATCGCCGCTTGGACGCTGGTCCGACGTGCAAATGTAGCAATCGAATGGAACAGACTCGTGGTCCCGGCAGCGGTGATCGCCGCAAGAAAACCCACACCCAATAAAATGAGACCAAATGAGGCTGCAGATACCTTTGGAGTCGCAACCGCGAGAGGTGCCAGGGCACACACGCCGGCTGCAAAACCGCCGATGCTCATCCGTACATACCAGTTATGTCGACTCAGCAAATAGTTCAATCCACCCAGCACCATGAGGCCTAAGCCAGCACTAAAGAGAATCAGCAAACGATCGAGAGAGACTTCCGACATCTTCGTCCTTCCAGGAACTTCAGCAAAGTAGTTGGATGCGAGCGGATCCCATTCGGTTCCCAATTCTACTATCCAACTATAGGATTGAACTCGTGAGACAGTGGTGAGGTATTTTTGATAAATCGATGAGAGTTCAGAAATGTCCCACGTATTTGGAGGTTTATTCGGTGGAGGAATTTGCCCGGCTAACCGTTTGTTCTCGTGAAAATGAGTCTCAAGGAGAATTTAACAAACGTCTGATTGACTTCTGGACCCGCTTCTTGCGAGTTCAGACCGAGGAGTATAAGCGCGTCTATGCCGAAACGGCCCGGTTCGAGATCATGGCTGCCCGTTTTGCCCGACAATACCTTGTGGGTTGCGAGATTTGCAGCCTCATCCAGAGCGAACTCTTAAATTCGCGGATCGACTTTGAGCCAATCGACGAGGACGATCTTTATTCGAAATACGAAGCCACACCCCCAGAGTGGTTCCAGATCCCTCATTGACGCAACGCTCGATCCACCCGCCAAATGGCGAACGCCAGGCAAGGGACGCTCAGCTGAATCGCGACCCCAGTGAGCGTGAGTTGGGCCTTGGTGAGCGGAGTCGAAAGAAACAAGGCGACCCAGCACATCGCAAAAAGCAATAACCAAGTGTCTTGCAGCATCGGTCGGTAATACCACAGCAGAATCGCCGGAAGAATGGCGATGGCCCATTCGTAGGTCATAGTGTGGGGAGAACCCCAGAGCGTCGTCAGCACGGCCGCCACGAACATGAGAGTCACGTCGTGTCGGTGACGCGTCCAAAATGAAGTGAACCAGACTAAACTTAACAGCAATCCGGCCAGACCAATGTAAATTCCGAGTGTGCGATTTCCCGTGAGCAGGTCGCCGAAACCGCGTGAGTTGTGAAGATTAAAAAACTCAAATGCATCGTACTTGGCAATATCCGGCAGACGATGAAACCACTTGAGCGACTCGTCGGGCACCAGCCAAACACTTAAGGCCGCAAACAGCCCACCGGATACAAATAAACCCAGCAGACTTGCCCAATATTTCTTCCATGAGAGCAACCACCAAATACCTAATCCCATCAGCAATTGCGGCTTAAAGAGAAGCAGCCCAGCAGCGAGCCCGCCGAGAAATCGACGTTCCGAAATCAAGCAGCGATAGACGAGCGCGAAGAACCCGAAGCTGAGAAGTGTATTCTGCCCGAAGCTGACGACCGCGAACACCGGGTAAAAACTCAGTGCCCATAGCAGCGGCCGTCCAATCTTTCTTCCGCGAACGAGAAACAAGCCCGCAATCAGAAATAGCAACCCTATGCCGGCCCAGATGGCAAAAGATAACAAATAGGGCAGGTGAGCCGTGAATTTGTATGGCAGCGCGTAGTAGGGCGGATTCCGGAACGGATCGAAAAACCCAGGCTTACCGGTTAGAATTTCTTGCTCGACTCGGAAGTCGTAAAGATCGGGGTAATCAAAAAGTGCATCGCCCCGACCTTGGGTCAGAAGTAAAGCAGCCGTGTGAAATGCCGTGTGATCCGTGCCAATCACCTGGCCATTGCGGTCGAGATTTCCCGGTCCGAGTGCCGAACTGATGATCCAAACCAGCCACATCAATCCGCCGGCACATAGGCCGATCGGCCTGTATTCGACGATGTACTGCCGGATTCGGTTCATCACAGCGCCAGAACCTCGCGGACCTGAGCCTCCGGTATGTCATCAAACGTTGAGACTTTACCGATTTTCGTGGGCAAGATGAAACGCATTCGCCCACCGGCATTCTTCTTGTCCCGCCGCATGACGTCTAGCATCCCATCGACATTCCAAGATGAAAGACAGGCAGTCGGAAGGCCGAAGCGTTCGAGCAAGCGTGCCTGCCGATGTGTCAGTTCCGGAGGAATGAGGCCTCGTTTCTCGGCCAGTCGAGAGGCGTGAATCATCCCGGCCGCGACAGCCTCGCCGTGCAGCCAGGTTCCATAACCGCCAACGGATTCAAAAGCATGGGCAAATGTATGGCCATAGTTGAGTATCACCCGCTGGCCGGTCTCCTCGCGTTCATCTTGTTCGACCACCTGAGCCTTTAATTCACAGGAACGCGTCACAAGATGCACGACCGCTGCCGGTTCACGATTCAGGATGGCATCGGCGTGATCATCGATCCAGCGAAAGAACTCTTCATCGAGAATCACGCCATATTTCACTACCTCGGCCAGCCCGCTGCGATATTCGCGATCCGGAAGTGTGCCGAGCAAAGCAATGTCAATCCAGACCCCGGCCGGTTGATGAAATGCACCGACGAGGTTTTTCCCCTGTGGAAGGTTGATTCCGACTTTGCCGCCGACCGAGCTATCGACCATCGCCAACAGCGAAGTCGGCACCATCAGCAGCGGAATCCCGCGATTGTAAGTCGCTGCCGCAAATCCCGCGAGGTCGCCGACAACTCCGCCGCCGACGGCAATAATCGGAGTCTTGCGGTCGGCGGGCAGCGAGGCGAGATGCCCGTACAGTTCATTTAGCTGCTCGAGGGATTTCGAATTTTCGCCTGCAGGAATCTGAACGACCGTGGCATCGGGCAGACGGTTGGCCAGCCGCTCTGCAAGATTCCGAACGTGGTCATCGGCTACAACCAGAAATTTCTTGGAGCCGAATCGACTCCTGACAAAATCCGCAAACCCCGATTCTAAATCGCTCCCAATCCCGATGTCGTAGGAGCGAGGGCCGAGGTTTACACGAATCGTTTGCATCGGACTCCAGCACAACTGGACTAATTTTTCTTCGGGTCGAGCTTCGGCGGATCCACCTTTGGTGGATCGACCTTCGGCACTTCCTTCTTCGGAACTTCCTTCTTCACGGCAGGTTTCTTGCCTTCTTCTTCCCATTTCTTGAAGGCTTTGGCTCGTTCATCCGGCGAGCCAAAGCCGAGTTGATGGTATTGAATCAACTGATTCGGATAGACATTCCACATGGTGAAGCCAAAATCCTTCGGGTTCTTGCCAGAGAGATGGATCGTCATGGCAAGGGCCACATCTTTCACCTTGATCTCGCCGCTCTGCCCTCGGTTATTGAAAGCTTGAACCTGCTTGTCGTCCTTCAGCAGCGGTTCAAACGCGGGCAGATGACTCTTATCGCCCAGCGTTCCCACGCAGCACATGGCATTGGCCTTGGTGTAAACCTGCGAGGCCTTCCCGTTCTTGATCGCCTTCGCGATGATGTCTGCACCTTCTTTGATCTTGTGCTGGGTGAGCATCCAGACGCACTGGTTAATGGTGTTGTCGTCCATCCGCGCGTCGAGATAGGTGAAAAAGACCTTGCGATAGGCGGAGCCGGTCTTTTCATCTTTCAAGTGATTCGTGAAATTCGGCTGCGTATAGAGGTTCGACAGCATCCAGTCGGGCTGAAGGGGCTTGTATGCGGGGCTAGCGGAAACAAACAGCACGCAGCACAACTCATTCGCGTTGAACGCACCCGGCTGATAGCCTCCTCGAAACCCACCGAATTGGTTGCCAAACATCTCCTGGTACATCTCCTGAAATTTCTGCTGAATCCTCTCCGTGACCTTGGCAGGTTGTTCTTCCACCATGTCCATGAGTTCGCCGTTCGCTTTCAGCATCTCGGCAAAGAGTTTTCGGGAGTTCTCATCCGTACCAATTTTCTCGCGGTAGACTTTCAGCATCGGCAGATCATGCTCGAGCTTGCCATCGGTGTCCTTCACGAACCGTTCGATGCGATGCATCAGATCCAGCGAGAGAGCTTGGGGCAGGAGTTGCTGAGTGCGAGTTTGCACCTCCGGATCAGGGTGATTCTTGCCTGAGATCAAGGCTTCCTTGGCACTCCGACCCATTTGGATCAGATCGGCAGCGGCCTTTTCCCTCTCGCGATATTTCTTGCTGCCTAACTGAGAAATCAGTTGGTGAGCCTTTTTGTCTTCCGGAGAATCCTTGGCAACCGGTGGGGCGGCCAGGCACACGCCGACCGACAGAAAGAGAGAGGAACAGAGCAATGTTTTCATGGCAACGATCCAGAAGCCGAACGCGAGAATGGATAGATGTATCTTAGCGGAAGGAAACGGTTGCGGAGCGTTCGCCGGTTGGAAATCGAGAATGTTACACTGGGAGACAGCAATGTTGGATTTCGAAATTGCTCGGGCTGTCACATCTGGTCGGCGGCAAATCTACTTGAGTGGCCCGACACGTCGTGCCACGCCCCGAATTGAGGCCAGGAACCGATCGGAGGCGAATTCATCGGTGGCCAAGCGATCGAAAAATCGTTCGAGTTCGCCCGCTGCTTCCGACAACTCCCCCTCGGACAAGACCACACACGCGAGTTCAATCACTTCAACTGCCGAATGGTCGATCGGCAGAACAATCGTGACGTCGCGGAGCCTACGCTGCCTGCCGTTGCGACGCAGGGCCTCGGCTACCGCGAAAACTTCCTTGGTCCACACCGATCGAAGTTGATCCGTGCTCGTTGAAATTGTGGCAGTTGTGCTGGGGATCATCAAAGCATCCATTCGTTGAGGGTAGGGATGGTCTGCAGCACGAATAGGGGTGGCCCTGAATTCGCGAAGATGGACTTCCTTGCCACAGTCTGTTCTACATAAAAACGAGAGTTCCGGTCGGACGGATTTAATTTTCACCCGGAATTATAGCGTGGCAAACAAGAATGATTAGGCGAGCGGCAGGAACAAATTTACCCAGGCAGCGGCCAGGCGAGCGTCGAGGCGTAAGCTCGACGTGGTAGCGCCCGAACTTGGGAGTAGGCGAATCCACGTCGAGCTTACGCCTCGACGCTCGCCTGGTCCATGGCGCTAAATGGGTAAATTTGAATCCGCCGATCGACTTAAGGCTCGGAGGCCGTCCCGAATTCCGTTACTCTGGCCACGCGCACAGTAGGCAAATGTTCACCGCCCTCGATGGGATGACCTGCCAGAACTACCACCAACGAGCCCGCTCGAATCGCACCGGCATCGAACGAGGCTTGAATCGCTCCGCTAATTCGATCGTCGCCGATTCGCTGACAGAATGCCATATGTACTGGTTGCAATCCCCAGACGAGTGCCATCTGGCGTAGCACGGCTTCACTGGGTGCAGGTGCGACGATTGATGCCTGCGGGCGATGACGGGCCAAAAGTCGTGCCGTTCTACCGGATAGAGTTGGAGTGATGATCGCCTCCGCACCAATTCGTTCTGCCAAATCGACCACCATGTGCGAGAGATGATCGTCCACGCTGCGTTCCTCGATCCGCAATTCAGTCGCCGAATGGCCGAGTTCAACGAGATGAGATTCCGCTTCCACCGCAATTCGGGACATGCACTCGACTGCCTCGATCGGATATTTTCCCACGGCCGTCTCGCCTGAAAGCATGACGGCGTCGGTTCCGTCGAAGATGGCATTGGCCACGTCGCCCGCCTCGGCACGCGTGGGCCTGGGGTTCTCTCGCATGGAATCGAGCATGTCCGTGGCCGTGATGACAGGCTTGCCTGCGGCCCGAGCCAAGGCGATCAATCGCTTTTGAACCGTTGGCACTCTTTCGAGAGGGATTTCCACGCCCAAGTCGCCTCGAGCGACCATGATGCCGTCGAACGCGGCAATGATCTCGCAGGCCCGCTCCACAGCTTCCGGGCGTTCAATTTTTGCCATGAGCGGCACGTTCAAACCGAGCGAATCGGCCAGGGATCGAAGCTCCTGATATGCCTCGGGACGACGAACGAATGAAAGTGCTAGCCAATCAACGCCGGCCTGTGCAGCCACGGCAACTGCCTCCCGATCGCGAGAGGTCAGTGCGGGAATCGTCATCGGCGTGTCGGGAAAGTTCACCCCCTTGTTTGGCTGAAGCAGGCCGCCATCCAGAACTCGGGCAACGACTCGACCATCCTCGATTCGGTGGGTTTCTAGATGAATCCGACCATCATCGAGAAGAATGCGATGGCCCACCCGAATTCCCTCGAAGATCTCGGGCTCTGTTATCACCAAATCGTTTGGATCGATAGAGTTTTGTGTCGTGCTGAAGGAAACTTGCTGCCCGCCAATCAGCACACGGGGTCCGGATAAGCGAACCCGCAGCTTCGGGCCGGGAAGATCGGCGAGTATGGCCACATTGCGCCTCAATGCATTTGCCGTCGACCGCACTCTTGCGATTCGAGCAATATGTTCTGGGGCGGAGCCGTGTGAGAAGTTGACTCGCACGACATCGACACCCGCCTCCAGTATGGCTCGAAGGTTTTCTTCGCTGTCCGTCGCTGGTCCAACGGTGGCTACAATACGAGTGCGACGCTTCATTCGGCAACTCCATCCTGTACAGATACTTCGGGTGATGTATGGTCGCCAAATGGAATCGCCCAATGAAGATTTTGCTGGCGCTCACATGGTTCGTGCTGCTTGCTGCGATATTTCTCGCGCCAAATTCGGTAAATTCAGCGGACGCCGCAGACACTTTGACACGTCACACAGCGCGGCTCGCAATTCTTTACTGGACGATCGCTGCCACCTTGTTGTTGGTGAATCTGCGGGTACTCGCTCGCTCGATTTGGACGCTCGCCTGCATTGCCTACCTCATCCATGTCGCACGCGCCTTCGATTTCGTTCATGGCTGGTCGCATACGGCTGCTTTTCGACATGTCGAGGAAGTCAGCGGCTACGGAGCAGGAATCTTCATTTCCTACGGGTTCAGTCTGCTCTGGCTGCTCGATGTCTTGTGGTGGGAATTGTGGACCGAAAGCTATGAGCAGAGGCCGATTTGGCTCGATCGGGCTATCCACCTTTTCTTCGCCTTCATCGTCTTCAACGGAACAGTGGTCTACGAGACGGGTTTCATTCGCTGGGCAGGAATCGCAATCTTTATTTTGCTCGGGATACTGACCGTCCGACGATTCATGCCGAGCAAGAGTGTTTCCGGAATTAATTCCCTGCCATAAGATTCCTTCATCCGTTACTTGCAACTTCCTCTCCGGTCGTGAAGTATGGTTGGATGACCTTGGTACCGACCGCTGATCCGCAGGCACTCGGCTCCCGGTCAGGGAAGCACCCATGCAGTTGGCTAGCGTCGATTTGTTAGTGGAAGCTCTGCGTGGCCGGCCCATTCTCCGGCCGGAGCAGTTCGCCGAATTGACACGCGATCATGTTCCAGCTCATCGAGATACGCAAGAACTCGCCAGGACGCTCATCCGACTTCGCTGGTTGACTGTTTATCAAGCCAAGAAGCTCATCGCTGGCAAAGTGGACGAACTTGTCATTGGCCCCTATGTCGTTCTCGACAAGCTTGGCGAAGGGGGAATGGGCAAGGTTTTCAAAGCGACGCAGCTGAGTTTGGGACGCGTTGTCGCCCTTAAGGTCGTTCGGGCGGCCCTTCTTAAGAATGAAACAGCCTTGAAGCGATTCCGCCGCGAGGTCAAAGCTGTCTCGGACTTGAATCACCCAAACATTGTCCGCGTGTTCGATGCCGACCAAATCGGTGATAAACATTTCCTGGCGATGGAATACATCGCTGGGAGTGACCTAACTCAACTCGTCAAAGACCGCGGCCCGTTGCCCGTGGCAATGGCCTGTTCCTATATACGGCAGGCAGCCCTCGGGCTTCAGCACGCCCACGACCGCAAGATGGTCCATCGGGATATCAAACCCAGCAATCTATTAGTCGCGGCCGACATTCGCGGACAATACACCGCGCGCAACGTGCTTAAAATTCTCGATATGGGACTGGCCCGCGTTCAAAACGACGACGCGGCCGGCGAGCACCTGTCCACAGAATTGACTCGAACCGGAACTGTGATCGGCACCCCAGACTTCATGTCGCCCGAGCAAGCGAAGAACTCCAGTTCTGTCGATCATCGATCCGACATGTATTCGCTCGGCTGCACCTTCTACTACCTGCTGACTGGCGACGTTCCGTTCCCGCATGGCACGCCTTTGGAGAAATTGCTCCAGCATCAGATGGACTCACCTCGTCCCATTCAACTCATTCGCATGGAGATCCCTTCGGAAGTATCGGCCATCATCCATTGTTTGCTCGCCAAGCGGCCTGACGAGAGATTTCAGTCTGGAGGGGCCGTTGCTCACGCCCTCGAACCGTGGTGTAACACTGCCGGCAACTCGGCGATATTGCCAAGCCTTGTGCTCAAGGCGGAAGCGGTTGATCCCGCCTCCGGCACGCTCGAGATTTCAAGCGATCCCTTTGATTTTGGCGGCGAGGAAGCCGAGGAACAAGAGTCCTCAGGCGGCCCCCCCCCACTACCGCGGGCCGAGCGCAAATCGAAATTTCCCCTATTCCTCGTGGTCGCTGCCGTTGCGATCCTCTTGTTAACCTCTGGAATTGTGATCGGCGTCGTCCTGGCGATGAAAAAAAGGACGGAGGATCCATCCCCATCTCAAGAGCCTCCGAAACCAGAGCCTCCTAAAGCTGGCCCGGGCAAAACGGCAATGAATGATCCTCCGGTCGTGAAGGATCTTGAGACCATCGAGAAATATCTGCCGAACGATTCTGCCCTGGTTGTCCTATTCGATCTGAAGCAATGGCACGACTCCACGGCGGGCCGCAAATACATCCTGGTTCCCATTGCCGAGAAACTCGCGGCTTTCACCAAAGCGACGGGCGTGGACTTGCTGACTGCTGCCGAGCGCGTGGTCTTGGGAGTTGTTCCAGATGATAAACCCGGCGACGTGATCGTGATCCAGGGCCGCAGCTTGGTCTCGACGAAGTTGCTGGAAGGAACCAAGACGATTCCAAACGTCTCGGCCAAACCAGCCTGGAATGGCGGACCGGACGTTTACAAGTTGGGGAGCGACAAGGCTTTGTTTGGAGCTGCAACGGACACGAGCATCATTCTTTCCTCGTCACGTGAGAGGATTCTGGAAGCACTCGAAAAGCGCGATGGAGTCAAGCGTACAAAGTTTGACGATCCCACGATTGCAAGGGGGATCGAGTACGCTCAGTCGAAGCCCTTTGCGTTCTTTGCCACACTGGGACTTCGGGAAGGCTGGGCCAAGATGCTGCGAATGGCCAGCAAGGTGAATTTCATTGCAATTGCCGCGACTTTCGAAGAGCGAGGCATGTACATTCAGACGATTGGCGATGAAACCGAAGTGGGAAAGGTCGCTGAGTTGCAGAAAGCGTTCGCCAAGCTTCTCGACGATAAGGCCAAGGAAAGCGACCCGCCAAACCAAGTCGTGAGCCGAATCGCCAAGGCTTTGGCCGATGCCGAGCCAACTGCCAAGCCCGGACCGTTCGCGAAGAATAAACGGATGATTCACCTGGTCCACCACATCCAGGCCAGAAGGCTAGAAGAGTGGTTCGCACCGTTCGTGCCGAAGGCGGAAGACTAGTCGCGCAACTTGGCAGGCGGATTGGTATCCCAGTCCTCGCTCATGAGTGAACTGGAACTATGACGTAATTGCATGTTCTCCCCACGAAGATCCTTCATCGCGTCAGCCCATTCGGACTTGGTGTTTGTGGTCGAACAGCCGGTTCCGACAACCAGACATAGCAACAGCATTGATCGCTTCATGGCCATGCCCCGGTCGAATTGGAAAGGATGTTCCCCCAAAAGGCCAATACCATGCCCGCTCAGCGGGAGCAAGGCTGGTTCTTTGGAGTGCGGCGGGTTTCACGCCGCTTTCTTTCTTTTTCAGAGACATCCTCTCATCAGGCGGAACATTCTCATGCAATTCGGCGGCTCAAAGAAAGAAAGCGGCGTGAGACCCGCCGCACTCCAAACTCGTTGCCACCCGTATTGTGCTATTCATGACTTTACGCCCCTCCTCGCATCGTCGTAACATAATCAGTGCCCACCGTCGGCGAGCCGCACCGCCTTCGCCGTCCAATTGTACGGATGACCCAAATGATCCAAGGTTGGTCCCGCCTCGCGAGTATGTTCCGAAAGGATGATGCCCAGCTCCAAGCTCGGATGGAGGATGCTCGTCGTCGCGCGCCGACGCCGGTCTTCTGGCTCTTCGGCCGCACGCAGAGCGGCAAAACCTCCATCATCAAATATTTTTCCGGTGCGGATGATGCGGAAGTCGGCCTCGGTTTTCGACCATGTACTCGCTTCAGCCGGATGTATCCTTTTCCCTCGGCCGAGGTTCCGCTGCTGACGTTCCTGGATACCCGAGGACTCGATGAGCCCGGCTACGACCCGGAAGAGGATCTTCGCGAGTTCGATTCCAAAGCCCACGTCATTGTGGCAACCATCAAGGTGATGGACCACGCCCAGGAGAATCTCGAACGACACTTGCGAACGATTCGTGCCGCCAAGCCCGAACGCCCGATCATCCTGGCGCTCACCTGTCTTCACGAAGGCTACCCGCAGAAACAGCATCCGTTACCCTATCCGTTCAAGAACACACTGTATCCCGAAGGGCTGCCGCAGGATTTGGCACGTTCGATTGCCGCCCATCAAGAACGGTTCAAGAGTCTCGTCGATGACATCGTGCCGATTGACCTCACCAGACCAGAGGAGGGCTTTCTCGAACCAAACTTCGGCGGAGAGGAACTCCGGCAGGCAATTTTGAACCACTTGCCCAAGGCGTATCGACAAACGCTGCTGGCTCTCGATGCCACGACGCACGAATTCCGCGACGCGGCTATGAAGAAGGCGTTGCCCGTCATCCTGAGTTACAGCACGTTGGCAGCCGGTGCGGGTGCGATACCCGTTCCCTTCGTCGATCTCCTGCTCATCCCGGGCATTCAAGCGAAGATGGTTCACGCCTTGGCTGACGTCTATGGCCAGCCGATGACCACGGAGCGGTTCTGGGAAATCGCCTCGTCACTCGGCACGGGAGTGCTCGCTCGTCAAGCGGCGCGCGAGGCGACCAAGTTTATTCCGGGCATCGGCGTCGCGGCCGGGGCGGCTCTCGCATGGGGACTCACCTTCGCCTTGGGCCGAGCTTTTTGCCAATATTTCCAGTCCATTCGCGAAGGACATGTACCTGATCCGACCCAGCTCAAGCAAATGTTTGAAGAAGAACTCGGCCGGGCCGGCAAGTTCTGGAAAGCCGGATGACACGCTTCCGCATTCTAACGTTGTTCGCTCTCTTCACCCTGCCGATCATGTTTCTGGTTGGTGCCGGCACGTACCACCTGTGGGACAGGGGCTGGACCTTCTGGGCTTGGTGGCCGATGGGCCTCTGCTGGGCAACCGGGTCGATCCTGGCCTGGCGCTGGCAAAAGGGCATTCGCAACCAACAGATCGAAGCCCCGCCAGCGATGCACTGGACGGATCGTGATCGCCTGGCCTGGACGCGAGTCGAGGAGCACTTGAAGGCCTCGCTTCAGACACCTGACGACAAGCTCAGCGAACCTCAATTCTATTTCGAAACAGCACAGGAACTCGCGAGGCAACTGGTTCGCGTTTATCGCCCCGACGCCCGCGATCCCGTGGCCATCGTCACAGTTCCCGAAATACTTTCGGTCATCGAGTTGGCCTCGCAAGATTTGAATCAGATGGCAAGAACTTACGTTCCCGGCAGCCACCTGATGACGGTTGACAACTGGCGAACGGCACGCAAGGCAGTCGACTGGTATCGCACGGCCAGCAACGTCTACTGGGTGGCCTCGGCTGTGTTCGACCCGTTGAAAACCGCAACGCGCTACATCGCCGCCAAGTACGGCATGGGCAAGCCGCTTGAAGCGTTGCAGCAAAACGTGATCCGCTGGTTCTACACGGAGTACGTCAAGAGCATCGGCTTCTACCTCGTCGAGTTGTACAGCGGCCGCCTCAAGGTCGGGGCGGATCGTTATCGCGAATTGATGGAGCAGCACAAGCACGAGACAGGCGACCCCGTCATCGTGGTTCCGAAAACCGATGAACAGCCTGCCGATTCTTCATCCAAGGCCGAATCCCCGCGAACCTCGGCGATCGTCCGCATCGCACTCATTGGCCAAGTGAAGGCTGGGAAATCGAGTGCCATCAATGCCCTCCTCGGCGAGCAGCGGGCCGCGACCGATGTGCTGCCATTAACTAACAAAGTCACTCGCTACGAGCTGAAATCTCCTGGAATCCCGACTCGATTGGAATTGCTCGACACAAGCGGATATGGCAACGCAGGAGCCGACGCCGACAATCTTGAAGAGACGGCCGATGCCGTGCAGGGAAGCGACTTGCTCCTGCTCGTCACACACGCCCGCAACCCGGCCCGCAAAGCCGACGTCGATTTCCTGGGCCGCCTGCACGCCTGGTTTCAGGAGCGTCCCGAGTTGCGATTTCCTCCCACGCTAATCTTGCTCACACACGTCGATCTACTATCGCCGGCCATGGAATGGTCGCCGCCTTATTCGTGGGTTACCGGCGTTCTGCCGAAAGAGAAAAGCATAGCCGAGGCGGTCAAAGCCGCACGAGAATCATTCCCCAGTGCGAACGGGCTGGTTCCGTGCTGCACTTCGGAAGGGCGAGTCTGGGGAGTGAAAGAAGAGCTGCTTCCCGAGATCGTGGCCCTTCTCGGCGAGGCGAAAGCCGTTGCCATGCTTCGTTGCCTGCACGCGGAGGCCGACGAGGGCAAGGTGAAAAAAGTCTTCGCACAATTCTTTGCGGTCGGCCGCAAGGCTCTTGAACTCTTCCGCGCTGGGCTCGTCCCGTGAGCGATACCATCGAGGCCCGGCTGAAAGCAAAAGCCCGCGACATGGGCTTCGCACTCGTCGGCATTGCTCGTGCGACCGAGGCGGATGGATTCAGACGATATCGCGAATGGCTCGATCGGGGCTATGCCGGGGAGATGAATTATTTGCATCAACACTCGGAAGCACGCCGGCATCCGGATTCCATACTCAACGATGTTTGCAGTGTCCTGATGCTGGGGCTGACGTATGCAGGTGCATCGGATGGAAGCCAAGGCCGAAGCGCCAGCGAGGCTGAAACTCTCCCCACGACCAGAGGCCGAAGCGCCAGCGAGGCTGCGAATCGTGAGCCAAAAACATCCTCGCTAGCGCTTCGGCCTCGCCCAATCGCGCCGGCCAGTGTTGCCAAATACGCCCAGGCACCCGATTATCACGGCTTCATCTGGAACAAACTTAACTCGTTAGGTGAATGGCTAGACGCGGAGATGCCCGGCTCGCGTTCACGAGGCGTTACCGACAGCGCTCCACTACTCGAACGCGATTTCGCTCGCCGCGCGGGCCTCGGCTGGTTCGGCAAAAACACCATGCTCTTAAACAAAAAACACGGCAGCTTTTTCTTGCTCGCAGGTCTGCTAACCACAATCGAACTCGAACCCGACGCGGTCCACGAAGGCTCGCATTGCGGCACATGTACCGCATGTTTAGATGCCTGCCCTACAAATGCATTCATCGGCCCCGGCTGGCTCGATGCCCGTCGCTGCATCAGTTACCTCACGATTGAATTGAAGACTGCCATCCCCGTTGATTTGCGGCCAGGCATAGGCGATTGGCTGTTCGGTTGCGATGTCTGCCAGGATGTGTGCCCGTGGAATCATGGACCGGGGCTACCCCCAGGACTGCCAAAACGCGACGAACTGGCCGCCATCGATCCGATCGAATTACTCGGCCTCGCTCCAGAGGAGTATCGTCGTCGATTCAAGGACACGCCTTTAAGCAGACCGAAATGGCAAGGACTGTTAAGAAACGCGGCCATCGTGCTCGGCAATCGCCAAGAGAGTAGGGCACTTCCGGCACTTCGAAAAGCATTGAAATGGGACGACGAGGTCGTCCGCGAAGCATGCGAATGGGCGATTTTGGAGATTCTCTCCCCCCTCTCCGCTTCGGAGAGGGGGGCAGGGGGGGAGAGGTTGGCTTTGGTCGTCGGCAACGCAAACCCCTCCCCCCAACCCCCTCCCCGAAGCGGAGAGGGGGAGTAGAACCTACTCCCGCTGTACCAGCGGGAATTCGCCCGGCACCACATCCAGGCTCACCCGACGGCCATCGCGAAGAATTTGCACTTCGATTGCTTTGCCGACAGGATGCTGCGTCAACAGCCGATGCAAATCATCGACGCTGGCGATCGATTCTTCACCAAAAGACACCAGAATATCTTCGACATCCAG
>Ga0105046_10004577_pt1 | contig 21994 bp, 17 predicted proteins | sample MAT03_FD_78385 | JGI IMG/M metagenome (GOLD analysis project Ga0105046, IMG submission 78385) | Freshwater microbial communities from Lake Fryxell liftoff mats and glacier meltwater in Antarctica - MAT-03 (megahit assembly) | ecosystem: Environmental > Aquatic > Freshwater > Ice > Liftoff...
GAGCCGATCATTGTCGGCCTCCGTCCACGCCATTGACCCTTCGCCGCGAGCCCAAACCATCGTGCAGAACATCGCTCGCATGCGTTTGGACACGTTCCAGGACAACGGCACTTCGTTGGCAAGGACTACGAATCCTTTTTCTGCGAGAGGCTCGAAGAGATGACGATAAAGTTCTTCACCTTTGGGGGTAACGACCGACAAACATGCGCCAGGAGAGAACACGACGAGGGGCAGTCTATCCTCGGGCCATTGATCGAGTGCCCCTTCGAGGGCGGGGCGATAGATTCGGACGCGATAGTTATCCACGCCTGCGATCAATTTGAGGTCCATCTCGGGGTCGTCGGAAGGACCGACGAGATCAAGAATAAAACCGCAAGCCTCGGCCACGTCAATCACTTCCGTACTCGGCGAATCCACGGACAATGCCAGCGGTCCTTCGATAGGATAGACAGCCTCACAATCACCTGATGTCGTAGGGGTCGTGGATCCGTCGGTTTCTGTCAAACCCGTTGTATCGCCGTCGGTCGACGCAGGTGAGCTACCAACCTCAGTGGATGTTGCCCCCGCCTCGGTGCTGCTCGTCGCGTTGTCACCACAACCAGCACTGACGACACCCGCGAACATAAAAACGTATGCAGTCCGGTTAGAGTGGGACATATTGCACGGCATATCGGATTCTCCATGGAAGACGTCAGGGCCCGACTAAAGGGCATCTCGTGGATCTAAATCCAAGTGTGAAAATAATCTGGAGCGGTGAGTCCGGTTGAAGTTGCGTCGGGTTACGGACGCCGCGAAGAACGGGACTTGGAAGTGAGGCGGAGTATGCGCAAGGCGGCTCCTGTCTTCGGCGCTATCGCCCTCGAGATGAGCCACATCGCTAGTCATGTCGCTCGATTCCTTAGATTTCATGTCTTTGCGACTCCGCTTGACTGTGCTCCTTAGCTGGCTGTCTTTAGGGCGACGAGAGCAGGACCGCAAGAGCGGTCGGTCCGGCGTTCGGTGACCCGGCGAATGCGACGTCACCCACACCATCCGCGTTAACATCGGCGATCTTGTGCGGGCGCCCGGATATGTCAAGTTCGTGGATGACGGGCGTAGTGAACGGGCTGTCAATGAGCACCAGAAGGCCATTGTTGGTGACAATCTCATCCTGGGGATCGCCATCCAAGTTGCCCACCGCTAGCCATTGATAAACTCCGTCGATCGTCACCGGAGCGGCGAAGGTGCCGTCACCCAGGCCCGCCAGCACCGCAAGCCTCATCTGCACGTCGCTCGAGACCACCGCGAGGTCCAGTTTGCCATCCCCATCAAAATCACCGGCACCTAGCTCGTCAGGAAAGAAATCCAGCGGGATCGAGTCTTTCGCCACTGGATAGCCAAATTGAGGGTCGGACACCGCGACGCTGATGCGGTGAAAACCAACATCAGCACAGTTATCACTGTCGCTAAACGCCTTCGGCGCTCCAATGTATGCGACATCGTCGCGGGAGTCTCCGTCGAAATCGGCGGTCACAGACGCCCACAATGCACGACATCCGTGGACCGCATACTCGGGAAGTTGCTGGGCCCACTTATCGGTGTTTGGGTCGTACTTCCACAAGAACGCCTCGCCATAGCCGCTCGTGATCAACTCTGCGATGCCATCGCCTTCTGCGTCGATGAGCACGCCGGGCCCGGCGCCAACCGAGTTGGAGGTCAGCGCTTGGAGCTCCGTCCCGAGATTCTGAGCGATATCCACCCAGGGATAGACGATTGAGGTGACCACGACATCTTCGCGTCCCGTGGAATGCAGTTCCGCGACGTGGATGCGGCTCTCGGCGCTGAGAGGCATTGGCGCCACCGGAGAGACCGTGAACGTTGCGTCGGCGAAGGCGACACGGTAAAGCATCGCGTCGCCGAGAGTGACGGCGACGAACGAGTACCCGCCGTCCATCTTTACCGCGTCGACGTCGATCGGGAACTCGACTTCCGGGACCGCGAGGGGTTCGAAGCAGAACTCGCCCGGCCCCGCAACGCCGTCGCCGCAAACGGTAGGGCCATCAGTTCCGTCCGGATCCGACGTGCTCGAGGTCGACCCAGCGGTCGAAGTGTCGCTGGCCGTGGAGGATCCAAAATTCTCGGGGCAGGCGAGTTGCAGCACGACTAGTACGAGCCAGGGGACTCGAGTCCGACTGGCGGGCCCAACGTTGAAGGAACTGGCCATGGAAAACTCCTCTTCAGCAGAGTACCGCGAGTCCGCAAGTCAGAGCGAACTCTTCGAAAGCTTCACTCCTTTGGTAAGGGCTGATCCGCGAGTAACCCGAAATCTGGCCCATGGAGCCACCCGTCGATGACCATCGACGGCACCAGCCGCGCGGACGACCGCGCCTCGTGCTGGGTGCGTGTCGCCCAGACCTGGGCCGGCGCCGGCCGGGGCGCCCTCTTCATCCCCCCGCGCCAGCCGCGAGTTTATGGCCGCCATGACGTGCCCGACATCGAGCGCCTGACTCGCCTGCAAGCCCGACGGTGCTCCTCGTTCTGGGCGCCTGCTTGGTCATCTGCGCCGGCCACGGCATGCAAGACCTCGGGGTAGTTACTCGCCGTGGCGAAGGACTTCACCGTCAAGACCTGGCCGTGCAGTTCTGGGCCGGTGACCAGCGTCTCTGGCTAGTATTAACGCTGGCCACGAATTCGGACGCCCAACGCGCATCCAACCACTTCGGGCCAATGATGGAACTCGCGCAAAATCATCGCGCTCGTCGAGCCGACTCGAGCGTGCACGCCGGCGCGGCACGCACCCACGGTACTCGTGCCCCACTGCCGCTCTGGGCCGTCTTTACGCGACATTCGCCGGCCACGCATCACACCTGCGTGCGGGCCATGCTCGGCCCAAACCATGGCGCATCCCCTCGGCACGAGTATAGATGGATCGCTCGAATGCGGAATGTGCACTCCATCCCCGGGACCGACGTCCTGGCCTCGCTGCCCGTCTTGCCGCTCCCGAACGTGGTCCTGCTGCCGGGGATGGTGCTCCCGCTCAACGTCCACCAGCCGAAGTACCTCGAGCTCGTCGACTTCGTGCGCGCCCACGGCAACTACGTCGGTGTCCCGCTCCTGCTGCCCTCGGCGCCCGAGGGTGACGCTCCGCCGCTCGCCCCGGTGTTCGGCCTCGGCAAGCTCGTGTTCCACGTCCAGCTCGACGACGGCCGCCGCATCATCCGCCTCGAGGGCGTCGGCCGGGTCCGGACCCAGCGCGAGCTGCCCCGCAGCCACGGCTTTCGCGAGCTGACCGTCACCGTCCTCGACGAGCCCTACCCGACCGACCCCGCGCTGATCACCGTGCTCAAGGCGCAGGCCGAGCGCATCACCCAATACTGCGGCGAGGACGGCGAGGGCTTGCAGTCGCTGCTGACGATTGAGGACCCGCGCAGCTTCCTCTACTCCCTGACCGCCTTCCTCCCGAGCCTCGAGCTGCTCGTCTGCGACGAGGCCGACGTCACCGACGACGAGCAAGCCCTCGTCTTCTTGCAGCAGCGCAGCCTCGCCGCCGAGACCGCCGACGATCGGGCTTACTTCTTGCTCGAGCGCACCAGCCGGATCGTCGACCTCCTCGGCGCCCAGAGCATGAGCGCAGCCCGCCTGCTCAACTGACAGCGCGGCACCTGTCCCACGGGACAGGCCTCGCGGGTCCACGCCGCCAAATCGCGTGAATTGCGCATCCTTCTGCGCGCCTTGCACACCAGGAAAAACCTGGGTAAAGCCGCCCAGTGGCCCTCCACGGCGCCCTGCGCGACGCCCAGAAACGCCCCTTGGGGGCCGCCAGACCGCGGATCCACGCGCGGCCGCCAGGCTCACTTGCACGCGTCTCAGAAGCTCGCCACCCTCAGCCTTCGAGGTCGTCCTCCCTACCTCAGGAGCATCGATGGTCCGCTTCAAGTCGTCCGCGTGTTCGCTCGTCGTTATGCTCGCCACCCTCGTCGTCACGCCCGTCGCATCGGCGGCCGTCGCTCCGACCGTGGAGGCAGCCCCGCCGTCGAAGGGTTCAGCGCCGGTGGGCACCACGCTCGCCGCGAAGCCGGCCCCGCCCAAGGTCGTGCTCGACTGGCGCGCCCGCATGGCGATCACCGTCAAGGAGTTCCAGACCCAGGACCCCGACAAGGTCGCACGCATCGAGAAGATGCAGCCGGTCCGCCAAGCCGGGGATGAGCTGCACTTCACCCAGCCCGAGCTCGAGGACCCGCGCGCCGCCGCCGTGCTGCTGCGCCGCATCATGCAGAGCGACGACGCCATCAAGGTCCGCTGCGCCCTCGTCGACGCCCTCTCGCACACCGGGGGCGACTGGCAGGAGGGCGCCGCGGCCCTGGTCGGCCTCGACGCCTCGCCCCTGGTCCGCAAGAAGCTGATCGAGCTCATGCGCTACGCCGACGCCCCACACTCGGTGCAGGGCCTCAAGCTCGGCTTCAAGGACGAAGACCCCGAGGTCAACATCGCCGCCGCTCGCACCGCCGCCTTCTCGCGCAGCGGCCCCGAGCTCTACACCGAGCTGTACTCGAGCACCTTCGACAACGACTGGGACCTGCGCGCCGCCGCTGTGCAGGCGCTCGGCATGCTCAGGCTGCCCAAGTCGCGCGACGCGCTGGTCAAGGCGCTGCACGACGAGGAGCGCGAGGTCCGGCTGCAAGCCCTCCTCGCCCTCGAGCAGCTCGACCCCGAGGGCCTGCTGCAGATGCCCGAGCTCGAGGAGCTCGCCAAAGATCGCAAGAGCCACCGCATCGCCCGCAAGGCCGAGATGCTGCTCCAAAAGCGTCGGATCGCCGCCAAGGCGGCCGCCAGGGCCGAACGCAAGCGGGCCCGCCAGGCCGCCAGGGACCTCGCCAGCGGCAAGCAGCCCGTCGAACCAAAGCCCGAGACCGACCTCCTCCCGGTCGTCTCGCGTTCCGGCGGCGCCGCCCCGGGCAAGACCGCCGCGCCCTGACCACCGGGTCACGGCTACACTCTCGCCGTGCCCATTACTGTCGAGGTCGAGGTCGTGATCGTCGGCACCGGCTTCTCCGGGCTCGGTATGGCGATCATGCTGCGCAAGGCCGGAATCACCGACTTCGTGGTGCTCGAGAAGGCCGACCGCGTCGGCGGCACCTGGCGCGCGAACAGCTACCCGGGGGCCGCCTGCGACGTCCCCTCGCACCTCTACTCGTTCTCCTTCGAACAAAACCCGGAGTGGACCCGCGCCTTCTCGCCGCAGGCCGAGATCCTCGCGTACCTCGAGCGCTGCGCCACCAAGTACGAGGTCCGCCCGCACATTCGCTTCGGCGCCGAGGTCCGCTCCGCCGCCTGGGACGAGGTCACCGCGCGCTGGACCTTGCGCTGCGCCGACGGCCGCGTGTTCGTCGCTCGCGCCTTCGTGCTCGGCAACGGCGCCCTGCACCTGCCCGCGCTCCCCGAGATCCCCGGGCTCGCCAGCTTCGCCGGCAAGACCTTCCATTCGGCCCAGTGGGATCACAGCCACGACCTCACCGGTCGCCACGTCGCCGTGATCGGCACCGGCGCCAGCGCCATTCAAATGGTCCCCGCGATCGCCCCGATCGTCGGCCGACTGCGCCTGTTCCAGCGCACCCCCGCGTGGGTGATGCCCAAGCCCGATCACACGATCGGCGCGCGTGCGCGCGCGCTGTACGCCCGCTGGCCCGCGCTGCAGCGGCTCGTGCGGGCCGCGATCTATTGGCAGCTCGAGGGCCGCGCGATCGGCTTCTCGCGGCCCGCGATCCTCAAGTTCGCCGAGCCGCTGGTCCGCTGGCACATCGCCCGCAGCGTCCGCGACCCGCGACTGCGCGCCACCCTGACCCCGAGCTATCGCATGGGCTGCAAGCGGATCTTGCTGTCCAATGATTACTACCCGGCGTTGCAGCGCCCCAACGTCGAGGTCATCACCGCCGCGATCGATCACGTCGAGCCCCACGGGATCCGCACCCGTGACGGCGTCCTGCACCCCGCTGACACGATCGTGCTCGGCACCGGCTTTCGCGTCAGCGAGTACCTCTCCGCGATCACCCTCACCGGCGTCGGCGGCCTCGACCTCAATCTCCTGTGGCGCGACGGCCCCGGCGCCTACCTCGGCATCACCGTCGCCGGGTTTCCCAACCTCTTCCTGCTCATGGGCCCCAACACCGGCCTCGGCCACAACTCGATGATCTTCATGATCGAGGCCCAGGCCCGCTACACCTTGCAGGGCATTCAGGCCCTGCGCGGCGCCCCTGGGATCCGTGCGCTCGATGTCAGGCCCGAGATCCAGACCGCCTTCAACGCCGAGCTCCAGGCCAAACTCGGCCGCTCCGTGTGGGCCACCGGCTGCAGCAGTTGGTATCAGACCGCGGCCGGCCACAACTCCGCCCTGTGGCCCGGCTTCACCGTCGACTACTGGCGTCGCACCCGGCGCCTCCGGCTCGAAGACTTCGCCGCGAATTCCTGAGCCGTCGCAGAGACCTTGTCGGCACAAACTCGAGACCTGTCCTCGAGGACATCAAGCCCCTCGCCACCGCCCGCATCGGCTGCGACTGACATGGGCCGCCGGTCTCTGGTAGCGTCGGCTCGCGTGCCGCCCGTCCGCCCTCGCCTCACCAGCGTCGCTGTGGCGGCCCTGTGTCTCGGCCTGCCCGCGCTCGCCCACGCCGCCCCCTGCCCGACGATCACCGGCGGCGGCGAGGCCCTCGCGCAGCACGACTCCGAGCGCCGCCTCGCCTTCATCCGCGCCCGCATGCAACACGACGCCTGGCGCGCGCGCCAGTGGAACTCCGCCTTCGGGACCAGCTACGCCGTGCTCACCGGCGCCTCTGGCGTCGTCGTGCCGCTGATGAAGGACCGCGCCGCCGTCCCCGACGTGCTCGTCGGCGGCGCCTCGTCGATCGTCGGCTTCGCCCTGATCGCCGTCGCACCGCTCAAGGTGATCTTCGACCGCGAGGAGCTCGAGGCCCGGCTCGCCGCCGCCGGCCCCGACCGCGACCGCTGTGCCGTGCTCGCCAGCGCCGAGGCCATGTTGATCGCCGACGCGAAGAACGAGCGCTTCGGTCGCTCGTGGCTGATCCACAGCGGCAACGTGCTGGTCGGCGTCGGCGCCATGCTCGTGCTCGGCCTCGGCTACGACCGCTGGGAGTCCGGCATCATCAACGGCGTCGCCAGCGTGGCGATCGGCGAGGTCATGATCCTCACCCAACCCCACGGCCTCGTCCGCGACCTGAAGCGCTATCGCCTCGGCCGCCTCGGCGATCTCACCGCCCCGCAGCGCCGCAAACGCAAGCGCATCGCCTGGGGCGGCGCCCCCATGGTCACCCCTCCTGGCACTGGCACCGGCGCCGGTGTTTACGGCCTGTCCGCGCTCGGCCGCTTCTAGCTACTGCTGCCGTCGATCGAGCCGCCGCAGCGACCAGGCCGTCAGCGCCAGGCACACCACCGTGTAGGCCACGAGGACCCCCCACACCGCGAAGATGTGTCCGTTGCTCGGGTCATAGTTCACGGTCGCGTAGGTCTCGCAGCTAAACAGGTCCCCGGGGATCGTGCAGGTGGTCTGGTCGCGCGGCTCGAGCAGGTTGGCGATCGACGCCAGCGCCTCCATGCCCCAGCGAGCGCCGGTGATGTATGAGAACGGCGCCAGGCCGGCCGGCAGCGGCATCAGGGCCAGCGCGAACACCAACTGCGGGATCAGGACCAGCGGCACCATGCTCATCGCCTTGTCCGACGACGACACCACCGTCGAGATGAGTAAGCCCAGGCCCACGCCGGACAGCGTCGTCAGGAACATCGTGACGAGCGACGCCCCCCACAGGCCCAGCGGCGGTGTGCGGACCAGGTCGACCCAGCCGTCTGGCGTGAGCGCCGTGAACTCGGGCGAGAAGTCGACGCGCAGCGCCAGGATCCCGAGCAGCACCAGGCTCTGGACCAGGCACAGGCCCGCGAGCACCGCGACCTTCGAGCCGAGATAGGGCGCGATCCCCAGGTTCGCGAGGCGCTCGCGGCGATAGATCTTCGCCTCTTTTGTGACCTCGCGGACCGAGTTGAGCACGCCGAACCACACGCCGATGATCGCCAGCAGGAACAGCACCAGCCGGCCGTTGCTCCCCGTCGGCGACTGCAGCGCGTTGGCCCGCGCCGCCAGCAAGATCACCACGCCGATGATCGGCGCCTGCATCAGCAAAATGATGAGGTTGCGCCGGTCGACCAGCAGCAGCCGCATGTAGCGGCGCGTGAGGATCCCGAATTGCCGGACCTGCGACGTGCGTGGTGGCACCGGCGGCTTGACCTCGACCACCGGCGGCGCGCTGTCCGGCGTGAAGCGGTAGTGGCCCGGGGCGATCGTCGCCACGCGGGCCGCCCCTGGCCGCTCGCCCTCGCCGCGACGCGTCGCCGGCTTGGTGCGCTCGTAGACGTAGGTCCGGTAGTGCTCCGAGTCGCGAAACCGCATCTCCCACAGCTCCGCCATCTTCGGCGGCGCCGTCGCCTTCGGGTGGTGCTGGCGCCACACCGCGTACTGGGCCGCCAGCTCCCCGCCGTACTCGATCTGGTCCGCGCTCGCGCGGCCATGCAAGCGCGTGTAGATGTCGGCGAAGTCGCCTCCTGTCGCGCCGAACAGTTGCAGCGCCCCCGCGGGCGGCCCGTAGTAGACCAGGCGTCCGTTGGCGAGGAACGCGACCAGGTCGCACTGCGTGATGTTGGCGGTCGCGTGGGTCACCAGCACCACCGTGCGGCCCGAGTCGGCCAGGTAGCGCAGCGTATACATCATCCGCTTCTCGAGCCCCGGGTCGAGGCCCGAGGTCGGCTCGTCGAGGAAGAACAGGCTCGGGTCCGCGATCAGCTCCGACGCGATCGAGACCCGCTTGCGCTCCCCGCCCGACAGCTCGAAGATCCGCTGCTTGCGGTTCGCGCTCATCTCCACGTCCTCGAGCACGCGTGAGATCCGGGCCGTGATCTCGTCGGCGGTCGTGTCCGCCGGCAGGCGCAGCTTCGCGGTGTAGGTCAGCGCGTCCTCGACGGTCAGCGTCGCGTGCAAGATGTCGTCTTGCGGCACGTAGCCGAGCACCGCCCGGTACAGGTCGTAGTTGGCGTAGAAGTCGTCGCCGTTGACCCGCAGCACCCCGCGGTCCGCCCGGCGATAGCCGGCCAGCGCGCCCATCAGGCTCGACTTGCCCGCCCCCGACGCCCCGACGATCGCCACGAACTCGCGGGGTTCGATGACCAGCGACACCTGGTCGAGGATCACCTTGCCCTCCGCCGTCACCCGCGTCAGCCCCCGCGCCTCGATCCGCATCGCCCCGACCTGCTCGAGCTGGTCGAGCGACTTGCCCGTGTAGGTCAGCTTGAACGGCCCGATCTGGACCACGTCCCCGACCTTGAGCCGCTGCGTCTGCACCCGGTTGCCAGCGATGAAGGTCCCGTTGGTGCTGCCCAGGTCGACGACCTCGTGGCCGGTGCCCGCGCGGCGGATCTCCGCGTGGACCCGCGACACTTGCAGGCTCGGCAGCGTGAGATCGCAGCCCTCGCGGCCGACGCGGACCCGCGGCTGGTCGAGCGCCACCCGCTGGACCGGCGCCGGCACGGCCGCCTGCGCCCGCTTGCCCATGTCCTGATAGACCAGGCTGACGAAGTTGCCGGTCACGCGATCGCCGATGCGAATGACGTCGCCGTCGGTGAACACGTGGCTGCGGACCCGCGTGCCGCGAAACACCAGGCCCGTCGTGTTCTCGAGATCGACGATCCGATGGCCGGTGCCGAACGGCTCGATGCGGGCGTGATACGGCGCCACGCCCGGTGCCACGACCACCACGTCGCAGTCCGGCCGGCGGCCGACCCGCAACGGCTTCGGTCCGAGCCGCACGTCGGTGATCTTTCGACCGCGGTCCTCGACGACGAGATATGTGGTGGAGGACCGGATCAAGACCGTGTCCTCGCCGCCGCCGCTGCCCGCCATCGCGGCCATCGTAGCGAGTTTGTCGGCCAGCGGACGGGCGATCCACCGCGCGCGGCCGCGCGGCCGGTCGGGACCTCGGGACCCCCGGTCCGCCGCCGTGCAAGCCGCGACGCGCTGGCGCCGGCCCACGGCGTGATAGGCTCGTCGACCGATGGTGGCGGCACGCGGCAAGATATTCCTGGCGACCATGGCGCTGCTGGCCTGCGACCTCGACGAGGTCGAGGTGAGGAACGACAAGGGCGCGACCTACCAGACCGAGTCGCAGTCACGCGGCACGCGGGTGCTGACCGCCCCGGACGGCTCCAAGGTCACGCTTCAACGCGACGGTACGATCATCAAGCCGGACGGCTCGAAGATGCAGGTCAAGCGCGACGGCACGATCATCATGCCCAACGGTTCGCGCGTGCGGGTGTTCCCCGACGGCTCGAAGTCCACGCTGTCGATCGAGCGCACCGAGTTTCGCAGCGACGGCTCGACCGTCGTCACCGCCGAGGACGGCAGCAAGACGGTCATCGCCGCCGACGGCTCCGTGTCCCGCGAGTTCGCCGACGGCACCCGCTCACGCCTGACGGTCGTCAAGCCGAACGACGCGCCGACCCCCTTGCCCGTCACGACCACCACGACGACCACCACCGTCACGCCCGCACCGACGCCCGCACCGACGCCCGCACCGACGCCCGCGCCGACGCCCGCGCCGACCAAGTGATCGCCGGCGAGGCCGCGGTCGCAGCTTGCCGGTCACGACGACCGCGAGCTGCCGCCGGGGGGCCAGCGACGGCTCGCGGCCGCAGACGGTAGTTCTGCCCTCCCGCCGATCAAACCGCCTGGGCGTGTTGATGGCTATTGGCGGTGGGTCGCACGTAAAACAGCGTGATCGTCAGGCAGTGAAACTCGCTGTCCGAGCTCTGGGTAACCACTTTGTCGACGATGTCGACGCCAGGGTTGTGCTCCAGCCACTCGTTGATGCGCTCACTGATCTGCTCGCGCTCCCACGCCTTGGTCGCCGAGAACACCTTGACTCCGGTAAATGCCACCATGTTCCTCTCCCCGTGCGCCGGGCCAGTTGTCGTGTTTGCATTGCCCCGCACAACCCCTCTATGACACCCCCGCGCGAATTTATAAAGGTCAAATCCGCCGGCCTCCGGGGCCTCCAGGCCACTATTGGCCACCCTTTGCCACCCTTTGCCCCGACGGGACCGACCACGCGACACGCTTCGCGACACTTTTGCGGCGAACACCCACTGCAATTTTTGTAATTCGAACGACATTCCCTGCACACCACGAACTCCTCTACACACCGCGGCGACCCCGTTACACTGCGCCGCATGAACAGTTCGCCGAGTTCGCCGAGTTCGCCGAGTTCGCCGAGTTCGGCTGGGGCCGCGGGTCCGACTGCCGAGCCCTGGGCCACCCTGGAGATCCGCCTGCGCAGCGCCGACGCGTCGGGGGGGGACGACTGGAACGCCGCCGGGGAGCGTCTCGAGGCCCTCGCCTCGATGATCGCCGACGACGACCGGGCGCTCGGCGTCGAGACCCACGACATGAGCACGCTCGGGCAGCAGACCTTGCACCCGGAGCTGGTGGTCTACACGCGGCCGGACGCGCTCGAGGGTCTCGGTGCGCTCGCGATCCGGCTCGGCGAGGAGCTTCGCCTCGAGCTGGCCTTGACCGCCACCGTGCGCGAGGACGACGACTGGCGCGACACCTGGAAGCAGTTCTACGCCCCGATCGTGTTCGGCGAGACCCACCCCGCCACCGCCGACACCCTGCTGCTGCGTCCGAGCTGGATCGATCGCCGCCCCGGCGATCCGGCCCTCGAGCTGGTCCTCGATCCCGGTCGCGCTTTCGGGACCGGTCAGCACGAGACCACCCGGCTGTGCGTCGACGCGATGATCGACCTGCGTCGCGACGGCCTCGCGCCCGGCTCCGTGCTAGACCTCGGCTGCGGCTCCGGGATCCTCGCGCTCGCGGCGGCGCGGCTGTTCCCGGGCGCGACGCGGATCACCGCCGTCGACAACGACCCCGAGGCCACCGAGACCACCCGCGAGAACGCCGAGCTCAACGCCTTGACCGATCGCCTGGAGGTCAGCACCGGCACCGCCCGCGAGCTCGAGGGTCGTCACGACCTGATCCTCGCCAACATCCGGCCCTCCGTGCTGATCCCGATCGCCGGCGACCTCGCCGGGCGCCTTGAACCCCACGGCACCGCCGTGCTCAGCGGCATCCTCGGCGAGGAGGCCGAGCAGGTGATCGCCGCCTATGCCGGCGTCGGCCTGCGATTGCTTCGTCGCTGCGACCAGAACGAGTGGTGCGCCCTGCTCCTGCGCCCGGGAGATCCCGCGTGAGCCTGCGCGTGTTCGCGGCACGGCCCGAAGCCGGCGAATCGGCCGTGTTGGACCCCGAGGAGAGCCACTACCTGCGCCGCGTCCGTCGGATCGCCGACGGCGCCGCCGTCCAGCTCATCGATGATCAGGGCGGACTGTGGCGCGCCAGCGTGCTCGGCGGCGACGCCCGCCGCAGCGAGCTGCACCTGCACGAGCGCCTCGCCGTCCCGGCCCCCGCCCGCGAGCTCGTGCTGTTGCTCGGGCTGCCCGAGCCGGCCGCCGTGCTGGACTTACTGCCCGGCATCATCGAGCTCGGCGTCGCAGCGATCGCCTGGGTCCGGTGCGAACGCAGTCAGGCCGGCCCGCCGAGCCCCGCCCGCGTCGAACGGGTGATCCGGGCCGCGCAGCGGCAGTGCGGTCGTCCGGCCGCGCCGCAGTTACTCGGCTGCTTCGACCTGCCCGCCGCCACCGTCGTGCGCGGCGACCTCCCCGGCTGCTTCGGCCACGTCGTTCAAGACCAGGGCTCCGGGGCGCCCGATCTCGCGCCGACGCCAGCGCCCGAGCGGCAGCTCCATGCCGGCGCGAGGCTGTTGGTCGGCCCCGAGGGTGGCTTGACCGCCCACGAGGTCGCCGCGGTCCTGGCTGCCGGCTTCACGCCGCTAAGCTTCGGGCCCTACATCCTTCGCACCGGCACCGCCTCACTGGTCGGCCTCGCGCGCCTGATGTTTGGCCAGTGCCTTTAGCCAGGCACTTTTTAGCCAGTCACTTCTGCTAGCCAGCGCGGCCCGGACTTGCGCCCACGCCTCGCAGTTGCATCAAACGCTGGGCGCGCGGCGCCGTGATATGGTGCGGCCCCATGATCTTCGGGTCCAAGAAGGGCGTGCCGGGACCATGCCCGGCCTGCGACGCGCCGCTCGACGCGGCGGTCGTCCAACAGCCGAGCCCGAGCTGTCCCGCGTGTGGTCAGCCGCTCGTGCCGGTGCGGGTCGCCGGCTTCTGGCGGCGCCTGGCCGCCACCTTCGTCGACGCGGTGGTCCTCCTGCTCACCGCCGGTCCGCTCTTCTACGGACTGATCACCGTCACCGGGAATCCTGGCCCGCTGCGCGGCGGGCTCGAGCTCGACGGCGTCCTGCAATTCCTCGCCGTCGATCCGATCGACATCCTGCTCTGGTGCACCCCGCTGCTCGGGATGGCCGCCCTCTACTTCATCCTGTTCATCGCGCTCTCGGGCCGGACGCCCGGACAAAAACTGGTCGGCATCCGCGTCATCAACCGTGCCGGAGGTCCTCCGGGGCCGTGGCGCGCGATGCTCCGACTCGCAGGCACGGCCCTCGGCCTCGCGCCAGGCGGCCTCGGCTCGCTGTGGATGGCCTTCGACCGCGAGAAGCGGGCGTTCCACGATTACCTGACCGGCACCTACGTCGTGAGGGAAAATTGAGCCTCCTGCGCAGCTACCTCGAAGCCAACGAGATCCTCACCGCGGCCGATCTCGAGGTGGCCGTGCGCCACCAACAGAGCCAGGGCGGCAGCCTCGACACCGCCCTGCTCGAGCTCGGCTTGCTCACCGCGGCGGAGCTCGACCTCCACCTCGGCACCGCCTGCGGCCTACCGACCGTGCCCGCGCGCCTGCTCGAGACCGGCCCCGTGCGCCCGTGGCAGTTGGTCCCGAAGGCGCTCGTCGACATCGGCTGGGCCATGCCGCTGGCGATCGAGGACGACAACGTCCTGGTCGCCGTACACCCCGACCTCCCCGATGCCCGCCTCGGCGCGCTCTACCGGCAGATCCGCGGCTTCATGCCGATGGTCGCCCCCGAATGTTGCCTCGCCAAGCTGGCCGCCGAACGCAGCGGCGGCATCGTCGCCCCGCGGCACGCCATGCTCGTGCTCGACGTCCTCGACGCCCTCCTCGCCCGCGACGCCCCGAACCAACCCCAGGACACCCTCACCGGCATCGCCGTGCCGCCCGTGTCCGGCTCCACCCCTCCGTCGGCATGGGTCGCGCCACCTGCCCCGCACACCCTTTACGTCGACAGCGGCGCGACCGCGGTGCTCCCGGTCAGCGACGCCGCCGACAGCGTCAGCGCGACGATCGTCGGCCCCGTGCCCCCGCCCGACGCCGCCGACAGCCTCACCGCCACGGTCGTCGGCCGGGGCCCCGAACCCGGCGAGAGCCTCACCGCGATCCGCCGCGGCATCGCCAGCGACGACCCCGCGAGCTCCGGTACCTTCCCGGTCGCCGGCTCCGGCTCGTTCCCCGCCGCGGACTCCGGCACCTTCCCCGCCGCCAGCTCCGGCGTGTTCCCCGACCTGCGCAGCGTCGGCGCCCAGGCCCCCCGCAGCGCCCGCCCACCCGCAACGGCGCCTGCCACCAGTCGCGCGCCCGCACCTGCCCCCCAGGACAGGGCCACTACACCTGTCCCCCAGGACAGCCGCACGCCCACGCCTTCCGACGCCTCGCCGCCCAGCGCCGCCACGAATGACGTCCCCGCGACCACGAGCGCCAGCGACACCCGCGCGACCGCCCCGTTCCGGGCCGCCGCGCTGACCAGCCCGCCCGGGTCCGCGGCCCGCCGCGTGACCGTGCCCGCCGACAGCCCGTACATCCCTGCCGCCCCCGACCGCGAGACCGACGCCCCCGACCCCGGCGCCTCGCTCAACGCCCCGGTCCTGCACGACCCCACCCGCGCCGAGCGGCTCGCGTTCCGCATGGGCCCGGCCCGCGCCGCGCTGGCGCAGGCCCGCGAGCGCGACCGGATCACCGCCGCGATCGTCCAGGGCGCGGTCCAGATCTCCTCGCGCGTCGCCCTCTTCGGCGTCAAGCGCGAGGGCCTGCGCGCCCTCGCCACCCCCGGCAGCGACCTCCAGATCCCGCCCACCGTCGTCATCCCGATCCCCGAGGGCAGCGTGCTCGACCGCGCCGTGCTCGGTCAGGTCCGCCTCAAGCTGCTCACCGAACCCGGCCTCGCCACCGCCGTCGGCCGCCCGCTCGGCATCCCCTGCCTGTTCGAGCCCGTGTACGCGCAGGACCGCTGCGTGCTCATGCTGTACATCGACCGCGATGGCGGCCTGTTCGACGCCGCCGACCACACCGCCGCCCGCAGCCTGTGCGACCTGGCCCGCGGCAGCCTCGAGGCCCTCCTGCGCCTGCTGGGGTCCGCCGCCTCGCGCTCCTCTGGCGTCATCCTCGACAGCGCCCTCACCTACGAGCAGCCGAGCGGCCCGCTCCCGACCGCCGGCACCCGCGAATCCACCGCAGCCGCGCCCGAAGCTGGCCCTCGGGACAGCCGAGCGCACGCCGCCGCGGGCCCCCGGGACGGCACCGAGCCCCCGGCCGCGCCCCAGGGCAGCGGGCCGTCCGAGGCGAACGACGACGTCCCCGGCAACCGCGACACCGACCCCACCCGTCCGATGCCGCTCGCCCTCGACGGCACGACCCGCGCCCGCCCGCTGCGCAAGCGCAACGTGATCGCCCTCGTCAACCCGATCCGCCGCGACACCCCCGATCCCACGCTGGACCTCCGCGCCCGTCGTCACCAGCCCGACGTCGCGATCAGTGAGCGACCCGCCCTCAGCTCATGGCTCGCCGTCCCCACCCACGACCTCGAGGCCGACGACGACGCCGCGAACCCCGAACCTGTCCCTCAGGACAGCAACACCGAGACGCCCGCCACGCGAGGCGACTCCGGTGACATCGCACCTGTCCCCCAGGACAGCAGCGAGCGAGCCCCCACCCCCGCCGAGGACGGCGCCGCGAGCTCGAGCGCCGTGCTCCACGTGCCAAACCTGGTCGCCCCGGCCGCAGTGCGCCGCCCCGTCGGCAAAAAAGGCGAGCGCGTGCGCAGCAGCGAGGCCGGCCTCGTGATGCCGGACCTGCGCCGCCCCGGCAGCCCGTCGCCCGCCAGCGCCGCGGGCACGACCCTGTCGATCCCCGCCTCGCTGATCGCCCCGACCCCGCTCCCCGGCGCCCGCCGACGCGGCAGCAAGATCGGGCAAAACCCGGTCGTGCCCGGCGCCGACGAGATCACCCTCAACATGCCGCGCCTGGTCCGCAACGAGTCCAGCGGCACCGTCACGGGCCCCGGCTCCGACGACCTGTCCGTAAGGACAGGCGAAACCGCCTCCGCCGACAGCGCGGTCACGGTCACCGACGCCACCGGCCTGCCCGCCGCGATCGACCACGCCGGCCCGACCGCGCAGATCACCAGCACCGCCGACGACGCCACCGCTGCCCAGGCCGCCACCACCGTCACCACCGTCACCGACAGGGACGCTTCGGGCCTGTCCACCGGGACAGGTGAAGCCGCGCCCGCCGAGAGCATGACGACCCTGACCGTCGACCTCGACGCGCTCGGCGTCTCCTCCGGATCCGCCGCGATCGCCGACGCGACCACCGCCGCGACCGGCCAGATCGACGTCGTCACCCGCGAGCCCGCCGCACCCGCGACATCATCCACGCCATCCACGCCATCCACGCCATCCGCGCCCACGCACCCCTCCGAGCCAGCCCCGAGCGACCTGTCCGATCGGCCAGCCGAGCCCGACACCGCCCGGCCGTCCCCGACATCCCCGACATCCCCGGCATCCCCGCAGCCGCGCCCGAGCGAGCGCGCCACCGAGCCCGTCGCTGCCGTGCCAGCGATCGATCTGGTCGAGCCGCCGACCGTCGAGCCTGACGCCGCGATCGAGGCCTACCTGCACGACTCGACCGCCGCCGACGCGATCGCCAGGTTGCGCGCCGCTGGCCCCGCGGTGCTGCCCCGGATCGCCGCCCGCTTCCCGGGCCCGATCGACCTCGGCGCCCAGGGCGACGCGCGCTCGTTCCCCCCGCCGAGCGCCCACGGCCCGCTGCTACGCGCCTGCATCGAGCTGGGCGCCGCGATCACCCCGCACATCCTCGACCTCGTCGACCACCCCCGCCCGCAGATCCGCTTCTACGCCGCGTTCCTGTTCCAGGAGCTGCGCGACGCCCGAAGCCTGCGCCCGCTCGCCGCCCACGCCTTCGACCCCGACCCCGACGTCCGCCTGATCGCCACCCGCGTGCTCGAGTCGTACAGCCGCGCGCCCGGCTTCGTCGACGCCACCGAGGTCGTGCGCGCCGAGCTGCGGGCCCGCGACCGCGAGCGCGTCCTGCTCGCCGCCGAGGCCGCCGGCACGCTGCGAGACACCCACGCCGTGCCCACCCTCATCGACCTCCTGTCGATGCGCGACAAGCAGGTCCGCGAGACCGCCCTCGAGTCTCTGTGCTCGATCACCGCCAAACACCACGGCTACCGCCCCGCCAAGTGGAAGTCCTGGTACGCCGAACACGGCCAGCAGACCCGCATCGAATGGGTCATCGACGCCCTGCGCCACCGCGACACCGCCGTGCGCCGCTGGGCCGCCGACGAGCTGGTCCGCATCACCGGACACCGCATCGCCGCGCCGCCGGACGGCGAAAAGCCGAACGCGAAGTTTGTGCTCGCGCAGTGGCAGTCGTGGTTCGAGCGCCACGGCGCCGAGTACCCCTGACGCGCTTGCACACGGACCCTGACGGGCGGCAGACGCCTCTTCGTGAGCGTGGTATCCTCCGCGGCCACGATGTGGCTCGGCGACGAAACAGATCACGCCCTCGTTCGCGACCTGCGATTCTCGGCGATCGAACTGGGAGATTCGCCGGTCCTGGGCCAGGACCTGCGCCTCGATCTTGGGCCTGGTACCACGGTTCTAGTCGGCAGAAACGGCGCCGGCAAGTCCGCGATCCTCGAACGGATCGACACCGCCCTGTACAACGCCTGGAGCCCCGCGGACTCGCAGCAACCCGATCCCGGTCGTTTAGCGTGCGAGGTGAAGTTTAGCCATCACGATGTCCGGTATGCATGCACCTGGCGCACACCCACCACCGCGGAGACCAGTCCTGCGCTCGCGGATCGACTCCCGGTCACATTCTCCGTCGAGGAGGTCTGCCAGATCATCGGCTCCAAGGAAGTGCTGTGGCGGCTCGTGGACGGGCAGTTGACCCGAAACGACGGGACCCACGCGGAGATACCCAGGGAGCGAACCCTCCTCAGTTGGCTGCTCGCAAATCATGGCGACTTCGCCTTCAACACGATGGCCATGCCGTTGTTCAACCTGTTCTTCTCGGTGCAGAGCACCCCGCCTGGCACCCCCCAACGCAACCGTGGCCGTGAGGCGCTGATCGTCCCGTATCACGGCCCCAACAGGGGCCGCTCGCGTCGCAAGGAGCCGACAGCGCGCCTCGAGCTCCTGCTGCGTCGGTTGAAGGACTGGCACGAACGAGGGAGCGAGCACTTCGCGGAGTTCCTCGCGCTCGGCCGGCGCACCGAACTGCTGCGGGACGTCCAGGTGAAGATCTATCGCGACCCCGACCAGGCGACGAAGACCCCCAAGGACCTCGTGTCCGTGTCCGTGGACGGGGTTGACCTCGGCTTGCTCTCCGACGGCACCGTACGCGCCCTTGAGCTGCTGTGCGCGCTGGTCGAACCGCAGATCAAACTCGTGCTCATCGAGGAGCCCGAGAGCGCCGTCCATCCCGGTCTCCTTGCCAAGCTGTTACACGAGATCGAGGCGTACTCCAGCGATCGACAGATCATCATGTCGACGCACTCGCCCCAGGTCGTCAGTTGGACCCGCCCCGAAGCGCTTCGCCTCGTCGAGCGACATGATGGCGTGACGAGCATCCGCGGCCTCGCCGACCGGACCATCCAGCAACTCGAACGTTACCTCCACGACGAGGACACGCTCGGCGCATTTATCTATGGCGGCGGCCTCGATGAACTTCAGGACTAGCCTGCGCTTCGGCATCCTCGCCGAGGACAAGACCGACGCCGACACCATCGGCGTACTCATCCGCCGGATCGCCACCGAACGCGCTGGTGCATCCGCCAGCGCGATCGGAATCAGGACCCGTTCTGGAGCCGGCTGCGCCCAACTGCGAAAGAAGGCCAGCGTCTGGATGCAGGAGATGGTCGTTATCCACGAGTGCGGGGCGCTCATCCTCGTGCATGACCTCGACCGCGATCCACACAATGGTCAGTTGCGCGACGAGTCGCACCTCCGCCAACAACTCGAGTAGATCGTCGCACCGGCCGGATCTCGGCCGCACATCTGCATCCCTGTGGAGGAGCTGGAGGCGTGGTTCTTCGCCAGCGAGGCTGTCTTGCGCGACGTCTGCGGCGCACCGACGATGGCGCATCCGTCCCCGCATACGATCGCTAGACCGAAGGAGCGACTCAGGGATCTGTCCCGCGGCGCGAACCGCAAGCCCCGCATCTCTACCAACGAGAACAAGCGCTACGCGACTCTGCTCGAGCTCGACGCCTGTCGTCGCCGGTGTCCGGCATTTGCGGCGCTCGCCATGTTCGTCGAGGCACTGGTGAGCGAAGCAGGGCCCTGAGCGCCCGTGCGGCGTCACCCACGCAGCGCGTGGGCCAGGATCCCGAGCCCCATGTTGAGCGCGTTGCACCCGATCATCACCACGCCGACCCACCAGAAGCGTCGCCGCACCGCCGGCAGCTCCTCCGCGCTGGCGAACACCCGCAGCGGCCACAGCACCCACGACACGTACACGAACAGCGCCAGGGACACCGCCAGCAGCGCGACCTTCGTCGCCACGATCCCCGTCCATCCTGGCACCGCGGCTGGCCCGATCGCCACCGTCAGCGCGACCCCACTGGCGACGATCCCCACGATCCCCGCGACCACCTTCCAGCGCGCCCCGTGGACCACCGTGAAGATGAAGTCCTCGAAGGCGCTGCCGCCGGAGAAGTAGCGTTCGGCCCGCGGGTGCAGGACAAACACGCTAAAGGCCATCGCGCCGATCCACACGCCGCCGCCGAGCACGTGTACGCCGACGACGAGCGCCCAGGTCAAGGTCGGTGTCATTTCGCCGCCAGCATAGCCCCCGCGCGTGCTCGTGATAAAGTGCGCGCGCCCATGACCCAGGCCCGCGCAGGCAGCTTCGAGTTCGATCACGTCATCATCGGGGGCGGCTCGGCCGGCTGCGTCGCCGCCGGCCAACTGTCCTCGGACCCGCGGCGCCGGGTGCTCTTGCTCGAGCAGGGCGACGCCGCCGAGCAGCACCCGGAGACCCTGCGCGCCGACGGCTACAAGGACGCCTTCATCAACGACCGCCTCATGTACGAGCGCTTCTCCGTGCCGCAGGCCGCCTGTCTGCACCGCCCGCTGTTCATGGGCTCCGGGCGCGGCATGGGCGGCAGCGGGTCGATCAACGCCATGGTGTATCTACGCGGATCGGCCGCGGACTTCCGCGCCTGGGACACCCCCGGGTGGTCGTGGGACGATGTCCGGCCCGACTTCGAGGCGATCGAGGCGGTCCTCGACATTCACCGCCGCCCGCCGACCGAGTTCACCGAGGCTGCGATCGTCGCGGCCGAGAGCGCCGGGTTTCACCGCCAGCAAGACCTCAACGACGGCGACCTCCTCGGCGGCCTCGGCTACGAGTGGATGAACTACAGCGGCGACCAGCGGCGCAACGCCTACGTCGGGTTCGTGCAGCCCCACCTCGACCGCCCCAACCTCGTCGTGTTGACCGGCGCCGCCGTCCAGCGGCTCGTGTTCGACGACCGCCGCCGCATCACCGGCGTCGAGTTCGAGCACGAGGGCGCCCGCCACACCGCCCGCGTGCGCCGCGAGGCCCTCCTGTGCGCCGGTGCGCTCGAGTCACCCAAGCTGCTCATGCTCTCGGGCATTGGTCCGCGCGCGCAGGTGGTAGGCCACGGGATCCCGCCGGTCTTCGACCTCCCCGGCGTCGGCGAGAATTTCCAGGACCACCCCAACGTCACCCTGTTTCACCTCGCGCGCCGCGAGGTCGACAGCAACTATCCCCAGGTCTACGGCTTTCATCGCGCCAACCCGCAAAGCGACCTCCCACGCGACCAGGCCGACACCTGTTATGTCGTCTATCCCGCGCGCTCGAGCTTCCGCGAGGCCTTCATGCGCATGCTGCCGGCCCTGACCGTCCCGCCCGCGCTCTACCACCGCACCCGCCTGCCGCGCCTGGTCCGGGCCGGCGTGGCGATGGCCTTCAACCCCCAGTTCGTGCAAAACCTGGTCCGCCGGATCTACGGCCTCGTCGTCATCCTCGGCAAGCCCAAAAGCCGCGGCACCGTGCGCCTCGCCTCGCGCCGCGCCGCAGACCATCCCGTCGTCGACCCGGCCTACTTCGCCGACCCCGAGGACATGGACACCATGATCAAGGGCATCGAGCTCGCGCGCCGGATCGCCGACGGCGCCCCGCTGCAGGACTTCGGCAACCGCGAGCTCCTGCCCGGTCGCTGGGCCCAGGGTCGCGCCGCGAAGGCCGCCTTCGTGCGCGCGATGGCCATGACCACCTACCACTATGCGGGCACCTGTTCGATGGGACAGGCCGCCGGCTCGGTGGTTGACTCCCGCCTGCGCGTCCGCGGCGTCACCGGCCTGCGGGTCGCCGACGCGTCGATCATGCCCGTCGTGCCAGTCTCCGCCCTCAACGCCCCGAGCATGCTGATCGGCTACAAGGCCGCCACCTTCATCCGCGAGGAGTCGGACGGCTGACTCCTCAGGCCCGTCGCGCGCGACCCAGCCCAAAGACCGCCAGCAACACCGCCAGCAACACCGCCAGCAACAACAGCGCCCCGCCGTCAGAGGTGGAACGAGGCGGCGAGGATCACGAACCAACCCTCGCGGACGAGGGCGTTGGCGCCGTTGCGAAACACCGCGTCCTTGTTGGTGCCGTAGC
>Ga0105046_10004580_pt1 | contig 21982 bp, 17 predicted proteins | sample MAT03_FD_78385 | JGI IMG/M metagenome (GOLD analysis project Ga0105046, IMG submission 78385) | Freshwater microbial communities from Lake Fryxell liftoff mats and glacier meltwater in Antarctica - MAT-03 (megahit assembly) | ecosystem: Environmental > Aquatic > Freshwater > Ice > Liftoff...
ACAAAAGTTGCGTCAATACCAATTTTTTAACGGCCCAGCTTAATGCTATGCGGATCGTTATGTGGGAGTTCGTTACAATACACCTCCCTCCTGGGCTAATCGCTTCCTCTAACATCGATAAACTGTATGCAATCCTTTCGACAAAAATTTCCGCAACTGATTGTTTCCTTGCTGATTGTGCCAACTTTAATGCTTGATAACGCACTTTGTCAGGTCCCGAAAGCGAACGAGGACGAGTCACTGGTGGTGATGAGCCCGCTCCCCGACCCGCTTGTTCGACCGGATGGGAGCGTGATTTCCAGCCCAAAAGACTGGCCAGCGCAACGAGCGCGATGGATGCAACTGATCGCTTACAATGAGTATGGAGTCGCACCATCGGAAAAGGTGGATTTGAAATGGGAGCTTGTCGAAGAAGGCTTAATGAACATAGACAAAACCAAACGTCAGCAGTTTGTCGTTCATCTTAAGACGGATGCCGCATCCGTTGACATCGACTTAGTACTCTTCACTCCGAACAAGCCGGGCAAGGCAAAAGGGACTTTTCTGGGCTTGAATTTCCAGGGCAATCATACAATCGATGCGTCAACCTCATTGCGAATTCCAAAAGGTTGGGTCGCCAATGATCCCAAGACAGGTGTAACCGAAAACCGGGCCAGCAAAATGGCACGTGGTGCACAGGAGCGTCGATGGCCTATTGCTGAGATCACCGAACGGGGCTACGCCGTAGCGTCAGCATACTATGGCGATATCGACCCAGACTTCGATGATGGGTTCAAGAATGGCGTTCACTCGTTGTTTCCAAACCACGTCGCATCGCCGGACCACCGCGATCGTTGGGGCAGCATATCTGCCTGGGCCTGGGGGCTCTCGAGGCTCATGGATGTCTTGGTTCAACAGCCGAACGTCGATGCAGAACATGTCGCGGTCATAGGACATTCCCGCTTGGGCAAAACGTCTCTATGGGCGGGTGCCACGGACTCACGATTCGGAATCGTTATCGTAAACAACTCTGGTTGCGGAGGTGCCGCCCTAGAACGCCGAAATTTCGGAGAAACGGTCGCCCGAATCAACACGTCGTTCCCCCACTGGTTTTGTCCTAAGTTTAAAGATTACAACCAAAACGAATCTGCAATGCCCTTTGACCAACATACCATTGTGGCTTGTATTGCCCCTCGCCCCGTTTACATCGCAAGTGCGACCAAGGATTTATGGGCGGACCCGAAGGGCGAGTATTTGAGTGGATGGTTTGCATCCCCAGTTTACAAACTGCTCGGTTACAACGGCTTACCGTCCGAAACGCCTCCAGCCCCCGATACAAATGTAGGTGATCGAGTCGGCTACCACAATCGCACTGGGCCACACGACATCCTATCGTTTGATTGGCACCAATACATGAACTTCGCTGATCGGCATTGGAAGTATGTCGTGTTTTTTTACACTTCTCGCTGATCGCCAGCGATTTGCTTTTGTATTTTCGTTCCGTGGCTTTGCGGCGGAGCCGCGGAGCCAGGGAACGAGAGTTATTGGGTGAGCGGCAGAAACAAACATACCAAGTGGCATGGGCGTCTCGCCCCTGTTTTGACGGGCGAGACGCCCGTGCCACGAGATGTTTACTGTAGTATTTAAACTGCCTCTTGCCTTAGAACCTGCCCGGTAGACTTCCTAGCTAGCCACTTTACTTCAAGCCCCTTTGGTGTATCCTCCAAACGGCTCCTCGATTACCGACTCCCATTTAAAAAGTGCTTCCGTTGGTTTCCTCGCTCTTGATTGTGCCAACTCAATTTGAGTTGGAAAGTTTATCGCCTTCGTTTCGCGAGGAAATCGGCCAGACGGATTGCCGGCTGGAACTCTGCGGTTTCGGTATCGTGGTGTCCGGTCTCCGCACGTCCAACTTAATTGCTCAGTATTCCCCGAAACAAGTTCTGCTGATTGGCATCGCGGGGACACTCGATAGCAAACTTTCCGTCGGTGAGGCGTTCCAGTTCGATCGTGTAACATGCTTTGGGATAGGTGCTGGTTCTGGTAATGACTATCTGTCGGCGAACGATATGGGTTGGCGACAATGGCCAACTGAGCCTGTGATTTCAGACTCTATATTGTTGCGCAAAAGTTCATATGATGAGCAGACACCCTATCCTGCTACCCTGCTAACGTGCTGTTCTGCGTCTGCAAGTGAACAGGATGTTCGATTGAAGCTCGAGAAACATCCCGAGATTGTAGCGGAAGATATGGAAGGATTTGCGGTTGCTGTAGCTTGTCGCTTTGCGGGCGTCCCACTAACAATTATCCGAGGTATTTCGAACCGCGCGGGCGACCGAAACAAAGACAACTGGCGAGTTTCCGAAGCGATGTTGGCCGTTGAGAGAAAAATACGCAAGGTTTTAGGCATATGAAGCGGACCATACGATTGGGGATTTCGACTTGTCCAAATGACACGTTTGCTTTCCACGCATTGATGCATAAAAAAGTGGATTGGCAGGGACTCGATTTTCAGATTGAATTGCTCGACATCCAACAGCTTAACGATCGCGCCTTTCGTGGCGATCTCGATATCGCGAAGGTTAGTTTTCATGCTGCATTATTGTTTGCCGAGCGAGTACTGGTTTTACCCAGCGGTTCGGCCTTAGGATTTGGTGTCGGGCCGCTTCTGCTGTCTGCCAATCAAAATGAACGGCCGACCAACTTGTCGCAGCGGACACTCTGCCCTGGTAGGCATACAACAGCAACCCTTTTGTTCAAGCTCTTTTATCCCGAAACATCTCTACTGGAGCAGGTCGTTTTCTCAGCGATCATGCCTCGTTTAAAAAGTAAGGATGCAGAATTTGGAGTTTGTATTCACGAGGGTCGGTTCACTTGGCAAAAAGAAGGTCTGTTTTTGGTCGAGGATCTCGGTACGCGTTGGGAAGCGGAAACGCAATGCCCGTTACCGCTAGGTGGAATCGTTGGCTCGCGTGATCTCGGTGTCGATGTGTTGCGTACTGTGCAGGCCGTTGTTCAGGACTCTGTGAAATATGGAATCGCGCATCGCGAGGAGACGCTACCGACCATGCGTTTCCACGCACAGGAGTTTGACGATAGGGTGTTGATGCAGCATGTTGATTTGTACGTTAACGATTGGACCATTGAGTTAGGGGACGTGGGCCAGACGGCGTTGCAGGAACTATCGCTTCGTTCGAAACAAATCGGATTGATTCCAAATGGCTCGATGGCGTTGGAAATACTTAAGTAGAAGTTCATCACGGGCGCTGAGTTGCTGCACGTAGCGGAGGTCGCCAAGACTTTCGGATTCTGCGGTTGCCGAAACTCTTGGCGAGTTTTGCTACGACAGACTCTTATTTCCCCGCGTGATGCACTAGATGTGCTATCTCCGGTACGATCAAGCGTTCCATAGCCAATCGGACGCCGGCGGGAGAGCCGGGCATGGTTAGAATTACCTTTTTGCCCACTCGACCGCCACTGGCGCGACTCAGCATCGCCGCGGAGCCAATTTCTGCAAACGAGAGCATGCGAAACAGCTCTCCGTAACCAGGAATGCAGGCATCAAAAAGGGGCTCAATCGCTTCGGGCGTGCAATCCCGCGCGGCCAATCCAGTCCCGCCTGTGACCAACAGCGCTTCGCATGCCTCCGCGTCGATCAATCGTTTTGCAACCTCGCGGATCCGGTGCGTTTCATCGACTACAATTTCTCGCTGACATACGCGATGCCCTGCCGCGAGCATCTGCTGTTCGATCAGTTGCCCGCCCAAGTCATCCTCCAGAGTCCGCGTATCGCTCACTGTGAGAATGGCGACGGTGACAGGACGAGCCGCTTTGCGACGATGTTCTTGAGTGGACTCGGAGACCATTTTAATCTTTGTTCGGTTGGTATAAGTAAGTTGGCTCAAGATATTATGACTCTGATACTATTGCAGGCATAGGCCGGCAATCGCTCATCGTTCGCATTTCGAACACCAGGTAGGTAGACTGATGCCATCAAATTAATTCTCCTCGTTTGAAGAAACTAAAAAGAATGCACCGTTTTGCAATCCGCCTACCGCACAGACTCGAGTTCCCGATGGGAATCACGTTACTAGTTTCAGCCATCGTGGTCCAATCATGTGTACGCATAGCAATATCCGCAGAGCCTGACGGGAGTAAGCGAAAGATTGTACTCATCGCGGGAGAGACAGCCTTGGTCGACGTAGCTGGCCATCACGATTACTTGGCTGGCAATGCGTGCCTCGATGCCTTGCTGCGGCAGACTAGCAATGTGGAGATCGTCCGAGTAGATAATGGATGGCCATCGGATGAAAGCGTTCTTGCAAACGCAAAAGCAATTGTTTTTTATACGGACGGTGGTGGCAAGCAAGCGTTTCTAGAAACACCGTCTCGCATTACCGCGATTCAATCGCTGATAGACAAAGGGGTCGGCATCACCATGATCCACCAAGCGGTCGACTTTCCGGAGCCAGTGGCGGAGCAAGCCAAACGTTGGCTCGGTGGGGTATATGTCAACACTGCATCAGGCCGTGGACATTGGGACAGCAATCATGTCGATTTCCCCAAACATCCGATCACTGGCGGAGTGACTCCTTGGAAAATCAACGACGGTTGGCTCAATGCGATACAATTCGTAGACGCGATGAAGGATGTGACTCCGCTTGTGTGGTCTGGCAAGGAGTATGCAGGAAGCCGCGCAGGACTGGACAAAGATATTGTTGCGTGGTGTTACGAGCGGCCCAAAGGTGGTCGTTCTTTTGCGTTTACTGGCTTGGATGCGCATTCGGCTTGGTCACTGCCTGGAATGCGACAGATGATGGTCAACGGCGTATTGTGGACTGCCGGAATTGACATTCCATCCTCAGGCGCGCCCGCCGAGCTAAGTGAAGATCAACTTTCGGCTATGCTAACCCCCAGGACCCCAAAGAAAACAGCAAAGAAATGATTGTCGAAAGGCAGTGGATTGCGTCAGCCAGCTAGGCACGAATCTAGGTTTATTTGAGGATAACGATCCGCTAGCAAAAACCCAATGCCACTCACTTTGGCGTAAGTGAGCCGCTGGGCGCTAGCCGCGGGTTATGAAATCACAGCGAATATACAGTGGGAATACCGGCGGCTAGCGCCTTGCCGCTCACAAAGCGAGTACTATTGGGCATAAAGCCAAGCGGTTTTCGAAAAGCAAAAGCGTGGATCTTAGTCTTCGTCGTCGGTCCACTGATTGACTTCTGCGGACTGATCCATGTCCGCTGCGGCCACATACGCTTGCTCGCCCTCTGTTCGCTTCTTCTTTTTCGCCTTCGGCGCTTTGGGAGTCTCTTCCCAACTGTCGTCTCGCCGAATCTTGTTGGACCGGTTCTTGGGCTTGCTCGGTGCGATTTCAGCGTCATCCTCTGCACCCGATCGCATGGTTTCCCATTGTGCCAGGGTAATGGCCACTTCGCGAGCTTGGGAACCGTTGTATTGACCAACGATGCCGTCCTCGGACATAAAGTCGATTAACCTTGCGGCCCGTCCATAGCCAATCCCGAGTGCACGCTGCAGCAATGAGCAGCTACCTCTTCCCTCGCGAACAACGATGTCCACTGCCGCTTCGTAAAGGTCATCTCGCTTCTTAAATGAGCCCGGCTTGATCGTCTCGTCCTCTCCCTTTTCGACTTTGAGCTGTACCAGTTCTTGCACGAAGTTTTGTTCGCCCAAACTGCAGTGGTCGACCACGGAATTGATTTCGTCGTCGCTCAAATAGGTACCTTGACCGCGAACGAGCGCGCTGGTTCCCGGCCAAAGGAAGAGCATGTCGCCATTGCCCAGCAGCTTGTCGGCTCCCATCGCATCCAACACAACTCGCGAGTCCGTCTTGCTGGCCACTTGGAAGCTGATTCTCGCGGGCAAATTACTTTTGATCAATCCAGTGATGACGTCAACGGTAGGTTTTTGCGTTGCGAGGATCAAGTGAATTCCAACGGCCCGGCTTTTTTGCGCAAGTCGTATGATGTGGGCCTCGACCTCTTTGCCTGAGGTCATCATCAGGTCAGCCATTTCATCCACCACGATCACAATAAACGGCAGGTGATCGGGAATTAAATCCGCATCTTCATCGTTCTCTGGCTTCAACCTATCAAGCAATTCTTCGCGGCCAAGCTGATTGTAGTTGGTTAAGTGGCGAACTCCGGCACGGGCCAAGAGAGCATAACGCTCCTCCATCTTGTCGACCGCCCAAGCAAGAATCGCTTCTGCTTTGCGCATGTCGATAACGACGGGGTGCATCAAATGGGGCAGACGGGCGTAACAACTGAGTTCCACCATCTTTGGGTCGATCATCAGCATTCGCACTTCGTCTGGCCGCCTCGTCATCAAGATCGATGAGATGATCGAGTTCAAGCATACGCTCTTTCCGGTACCTGTTCGACCTGCGATGAGCAAGTGTGGTAAGCTGGCGAGGTCGACGGTAAGCGCTTTGCCCGACACGTCTTTACCGAGGAAAAGCGGAATCTTTTGTTTGCGAATTTGTGCTCCGCTCTCCTCGATCACTTCTCGCATGCGAACGATCTGACGTTTCTCGTTTGGCACTTCGATCCCGACGCTATTTTTGCCGGGTATCGGAGCCACGATGCGGACGCTTGGAACTCGCAACGCAATGGCCAAGTCATCTGCTAGGCCAGCGATCTTGCTAAGTCTGAGCCCGGCATCCAGTTCGATTTCGTAGAGCGCAATGACTGGGCCGGTTTCGATTTCGACCACTCTGATATTGAAGCCGAAGTTTGCAAACGTTTGCTCAAGTACCTTGGCCTTCTTTTTCACTTCCTCCGTTTGTTCGTCATAGGAGACCTCGTCTGACTCTGTTAAAAGATCGAGGCCCGGCAATACGTACTCTTCGCTACCCTCGGGTAATTTTGTATCGTCGAGATGGGCGAGAGAGTCCTGCGGTAGCGGTTCGGGCTCTGGAACAACCTCTGCTTGTTTCGATTTGCGAGTCTGAACGCGCGGCCCTTTATCCTCCTCAATATTGGGAGCGTCGGATCGGACAGTTTTCGAGCGGCCAGTCGCACGTGGCTTGGGCTTCTCGACAACGATCTCTTGTTCTTCATCGGCTGTATGGACTTCTTCGTCATCCTCATCGTAACGGGAGTGCATGCGGTCATCCCCTTCTGAATCGAAGTTGTCTTCCGCCTCTTCGTCGTGCTCGTCATCGGATATTTCCTCTTGGGGCATGGCCGGTTTGCGTGTACTGACCAAAGCTCGGGCAAGAGGATTATCAGAGCCACGGGCTCCATCCAGCAAAACGTCGGCGGTTCCCTCAGGTTCCTTCTTGACACCGAATAACGCACCAGCGATAGAAGCGAGCGTGGAAGGGGATTTGGCTTTGGGAAACGTGAGGTCTGTTCGCCCCACGGCCTTCGAATGCGACGCCAAATCCTCTGCTGTCAAACTGGTTTCCGCGCGCCGACCGATTCGAACCGCTGGCCCGGAACCGTTGCCCATCTCAACGTGTGCGTCTGACGAAGCAGCGACGCCGGACATAGGTGACGAATGAATAACCGATGATGGATAACTGGTTTGCGAGCTCGATTGGCCGCCAACATTGGCAGACAGGGTGGTTGGGTTTTGTCGAAGGGTCACGCTCTTGGGCAAATCGGATCGCGTTGGCGAAAACGTACCTGAGGTTAGCTCCTGATGACGTCGAAAAGTCCATGTGGGAAGGCGAAAGTATTTCAGTGCCATCATGCCTCCCGTTGCTGCAAAGCCAAAGTAGCGAACCAACGCATACTCCGTACTCAGCAGCAGCCCACCGACAAACACGCCCATTACGAGTATCGTGGCTCCGTGCTTCAAATGGTTGTCCAACCAAAAATTGCAAAGAGCGCCGAGATACCCTCCAGCCCCGACTGGCACAGGAATGCGTGGCGTGAATCCAAATCGAGCGGGCATGCAACAAACCGCCACCAAGATCAAGGTCCAGCCAAAGCTTCGTCCCATCGGCGAAGCCCATGGCTGTTGCTTAAGCATTACCACTCCCGACAGACAGAAGAGCATGGCAACTAGGTAACTCCCGATGCCCGTCGCTTGGAGCAAGATATCGCTGGCTAGCGCGCCGAGATAACCGCACCAATTTTGAATCTCAGGGTTCAACGGGTACGCTGCCTGCATGGGTGTGTAGACCTTAGCGACAACCCCCTGATACTCCCCTAAATTATCTGCGGCGTCGTGGGTCAATAGCGATAGCCATAGCAGAGCCGCAGCCGCAAACATTACGACTGCTGCCACGTCCCATCGTACCGACCGTTGATTTTCCATAACTCGCTACCCTAAATGGCTCTGCTGGTTACAATGCTCCACCTCTCATCTTCGGCAAAAAGGTGTCAAAACCGCTCCAAAGTTTTTGAGAGCAGTACATTGACAACACAATCCGCAAACTCAACGCAGTCTCACCATGTTCGGTATTTTGAATTTGCGCAAGCCCAGTGGGCCGACAAGTCGCGATTGCGTCAATTCCATTCAAAAGTTGATGCGGCCAGAGAAAGTAGGGCACGCCGGAACCCTCGATCCGCTTGCAAGTGGTGTTCTGCTTGTGCTGGTTGGGCAAGCAGTGAGGTTGACGGACGCTGTGCACACTTTATCCAAAGAGTATATCGGCACGTTTCAACTCGGCGTCACCAGCGAATCAACGGATTGCGAAACGCCGCTCATTCCTATGGAGTCGGCTCCTATGCTGGATCGACAAGCCCTCGAAGAACAGCTGCCATTGTTTGTCGGCAACATTGAGCAATCGCCTCCCAAGTACTCTGCGGTTTGGATTGGCGGCAAGCGGGCTCATGAACTCGCTCGAGCCGGCAAAGAGTTTGATATGCCATCCCGACAAGTCTCGATCGAATCGTTGCAAGTGACCTCCTTTGAGTATCCCTTTTTCGAGTTAAAAATGACGTGCGGAACCGGGACCTACGTTCGATCGTTGGGCCGTGACCTCGCGAGGAAACTAGGATCGGATGCAGTCATGACCCAATTGGTGCGAACAGCGATCGGCCCATTCCGTTTGGATGCTAGCTGCGATGTAAATGTCCTAACGAGTCGTGAGGAAATCGAATCGAACCTTGCGCCCGCTCTCGAAGGTGTCAAGCATTGGCCGCGAGCGGTTCCTAGCGACGATACCATTTTGCACTTCGAACAAGGGAAACAAGTAAATGAATCGGAGCTGAACCCGATCGGCGAGCTTGACGGAGACTTTGCCGCCGTGACGGATTCCGAAGGCCGATTGCGTGTCCTGATAAAGCGAGTCGCAAAATACTCGTGGAGAGCCGACAAGTGTTTTTTGCTGAAAGAGCACTGAATTCCTGCTGAGCCAAGGCTGTGATCCCGTTGTCGATTCAAATTCTCGTTCCCTGGCTCCGCCGGGGAATGCACTGCTCCCGAGGCTCTGCCTCGCATCGCACAAGGGCCGAGAGCGAATATTCGCAGGCTCGGCAGGCAGAGCCAGCCTGCAATTCTGTGGGTTCCAAGGCAGAGCCTTGGAACCAGTTGGTTGCGTTCGCCGAACAGTCTCGAAAAATCTCATGGCTTATCTGGCGTCGAAAATACACGAACCTCGTGCATTTTTTTTTCAAGTTGCTACCATTCGTCGCTTCGTCTGTTCGTAAGTGCGACTTCGCTTCCTTGTTTTTACTAAAGTGGCTCATGGCAGCTTTAACTCAACCGATCAAATGGCACGGTGGCAAATACTATCTACGGAAGTGGATTGTTGGCCTCATGCCTCCGCATCTCCATTATGTAGAGCCGTTCTTTGGTGGCGGCGGCATTCTCCTCGCTCGAGATCCAGATCGAGATTGGATGGCGCCAAGCGACGAAAGCGCGCCCAAGAAGAAATTGCCCGCGGCACTTCAGGGATGCAGTGAGGTTGCCAACGATCTTCATGGTGAGTTGATTAACTTTTGGCGAGTCTTGCAGAACTCCGAGAACTTTGAAGCCTTTCGGCAACGCATCGAACTAACCCCGTTCAGCGAAGAAGAATTCAACGAAGCATTTGAAAGCACAAGCCAGGAAAAACCGGCAAGCACTGTCGAGCGAGCGGTTCGGTTTTTTATTCTTGCCCGACAATCACGGCAGGGGCTCATGAGAGACTTTGCAACCCTTTCACGAAACCGGACTCGAAGTCGAATCAACGAGCAAGTCTCCGCTTGGCTGAACGTCATTGAGGGACTTCCAGACGTGCATCAACGCCTCAAGAACGTGGTCATCTTGAATCAAAGTGCCTGCGACGTGATTCGCAAGCAGGACGGCGAGAACACTCTGTTTTATTGCGACCCTCCTTACGTGCACGAGACCCGATCGACTACCGGCGAGTATGCCTATGAGATGACCGTGGAACAGCATCGCGAACTGCTCGATGTCCTAGCAGGGATCTCAGGCCGCTTCATGTTGAGCGGCTACCCGAGTGAACTTTATAGCAAGTGGGAACAAAGTCATGGCTGGAAACGCCATGACTTTCTAATCGACAACAAAGCAGCCGCCGGCAAGGTCAAGGAAACAAAGACGGAATGCCTATGGTGCAATTATTAGCAACCACTAGTGTTTTGGGGAAGCTTCTTGGCATTCAATCCATTTCCATTCCGTAAAGCATCGCAGTATCCATTCTAAGGGTCCCATCCGAAAAATTCGTAGCCAGATTTTCATAAGGACCAGCAAGAGACAATAGACAAAGACACAAACGCCAATGCCCATTGCTGGCCCGATTTTGTCATACCATGCGAATCCGTAACTGTTGAAAAGCATCCCCATCACGACGGATTCACCGATGTAAAGCGATAGTGTCGAGCGGCCTTCTCCTGCAAGAAACCGAATCCATCGTAGTGCCTTTGGATGAGTCAAGAACTTGGCTGCCACAGAAAGGTACACCAAACTCAGCATCGGCCCAAACAACGCTCGGCCACCAAGTCCGAGCATCGCAAGCGTTGCATCCGATCTCGCATACGCCAACTTGCTTAAGTAAGGATAAGCGATGTTGCCGGCCACAGCCGGTAACCAAAATGCTAACAGCACGAATCGTGCGACAAACACAAGCCCATCCATCCCTGCTTCCGCATGATGCTTGGCGAAGCCAAGCCGATCAAAAACATTGCGAATACCTGCGGCATAAAAAGCAGCGGCGTTATGACATAAAGTTCGGCGAGCGACTTCAGTCGAAACAAGAGGATCTCGCCAATCGTCCCTTGCGTATGAATCCGCAATACCTCTTTATAGACTTCCAAAGTATCGGAACGGGGTATCGGTAGGAGCCCAAGCGTTAAGTGTCCCAGAATCGAACCCAACCACATGACGCCAGCCAAAACAATCAACCGACTCGGCGACCAGTGCCGGACCCAATACAACGGGATTCCGAGTATCGCATAGGTCACAAGTATGTCACCAACGAATAGAAAACAAGCATGCAGTAAACCGATGACAAGCAAACCCATAAGTCGGCGAAAGAATCGAACCATGCTCTGCGAATTATCTCCATTCTTCAGTTGAGAATAAAATCCCCACCCGAAGAGGAAAGAAAAAATCAAAATGAATTTTCCGTCGCAAAGAGCCTGGGTCAAAAAGTCAGCACCTCGATCCCAGCGCCCCGGAAAGGCAAGAACGATGTAAGACCCGAACGAGCCATCGGGCATTGCGAAGAAAGAGAAGTTGACGAAGAGAATGCCGAGCAGTGCAATCCCTCGCAACGCATCGAGAGCCTCGATTCGAGGGGTTTTGCCCATCGAATGAAAATCCACGACGGACGAGGGTTTCGATGGGATACGACTCATTGCGTTGCCTCATCGATCAAACTCAGTAGCCGTTCCCGAACCATTTTGCTTTCCTTGGCGGAGGCGCCTCCGAAAACACGTTCGGTCCAAATGGAGTCGGCAGCCAATCGGACGACCAACGCGGTTGCTGGATCAATCCCGTCCGCAGCGGCAAGTGTGCGCCAGCGGGTTGTATGGCGTCGATAAGGCTCCGCCCTCGGGTCCTCGCTAGTCAAGATGGCCAGCATAGCACCTGCAACTCGGTCCTCCGGTGTGATCCTGCCCGCGGTCAACTCGACGTAGGCCGTTAGCCATCTACCCGCTCCATTCGCTTTGGCCGCCCGTTCCGAAACCGCGATATCGAAACCGACAAGCAAGTACTCAAGCGTCTCGATGAACAATTGGTGTTTGGACGGGAAATGATACTGCACGCCACCTTTCGTGGCCTCAATCGCATTAGCCAACGCTTCGATCGTCAAAGCGTCGATTCCTTTGGAGGCAACAAGTCCCACGGCAGCTTGAAGCATCGATTCTTTGCGGCTTGGCCGCCTTTTATTCTTTACCATACGTATGGTATAGTTATTAAGAGGAATTTTTGCAAGGCCCATAGACAGGTCTTCCATTCCAATCGATTTCAGTGACAATAGCCGCCTTCGCTTTCACAAAGGTACGTCGATGCTAGTTCTGGAATCCTATTCGTTTGGAGTGGGCGATCGCTTTGCTCACCAAGCCAAATCGCAATTGCGCGCATTCATTTCCCTTTACGAGCAAATGAAGCCCAAACAAGGGTTTGCGGTTGTCCCCGTTTGGAACAAATCCAATCGCGAACACACCTTCATCGGCTCCGAGCCGCAAAGCGTCTACGATGCAGCTGCTGCCGCCGTCGTCGATCTCGGCTGGAACCAACCTTGGTATGTCGATGCGGATCATATCCAACTCAAAACAGTCGATCGCTTTTTGGCGTGTTCCAATTTCTTTACGATCGATGTGGCGGACTCGATTGGCAAGCCAGCGAGCGACGCTGTCGTATCCCAGTTTGTCAAACGTCATCCGGAGTTGCTGGCATCCATCTCGATTCCAGGCCTTGATGGCCAACTGGTCATCGCGCTTGAGGAAGTCGAACGCGTGGCTCGCAAATATCTGCTCGCGACCCGCCAGGCCGGAGACATTTATCGATACATCGAAAACAAAAAGGGAACGGGTAATTTCGTTCCAGAGGTGTCCATGGATGAAACCGACTCGCCGCAAACACCACCGGAGCTGCTCATCATTTTGGCTGCCCTTGCCGACGAAAAATGCCCCATACAAACGATCGCGCCAAAGTTCACTGGCCGGTTCAATAAAGGGGTTGACTACGTTGGCGATCTGAAACAATTCGAACGCGAGTTCTTCGATGACTTGGCCGTGATTCAATTCGCCATCGGTCAATATGGTCTGCCGGAAAACCTTAAGCTCAGCGTGCATAGCGGTAGCGATAAATTCGGTCTCTACCCAATCATACGAAAGGCTCTCCGAGAGACGGGTGCCGGTATCCACGTAAAAACAGCCGGAACGACTTGGCTCGAAGAATTGATCGGTCTCGCGGAAGCCGATGGAGACGGCCTAATGCTGGCCAATGAGATCTATGGTTATGCATTGGAGCACATTGATGAATTCTGCGCGCCGTATGCAAGTGTCATCGATATCGATCGAACTCGATTGCCATCTGCAGCCGAGGTGGCATCGTGGGACGGCAGTCACTTTGCAAGTACGATTCGTCATATTCCTGGCGATGCTCGATTTAATGCCAACGTCAGGCAGTTGCTGCATGTTTCCTTTAAAGTGGCTGCCAAGTCAGGAAATCGATTCACCGACTTGCTCAAGTCGAATGCTGGAATCGTTGGCGAGCAGGTGACGACCAACATTTTTGATCGGCATCTTAAACCGCTGTTCCTTGGCTAAGGAAATGGGAGCAAATGGAGCATAAAGAGCGATTTTGGCTAAGATAGCAAGAAAACCATTGCTGGGGCGAATAGTTCTGAAATCCAATCCAAAGCCTAATTCATGCCAGACCAAGACGAACAACCCGCCCCAATCCAGCCAGAGCCAATCGGGTCGGATGCGGCTGGAACCAACAATTCGCTAGAGAAGACGCAATTTTTTGCGGACGACTCTTCCCCAACGAATACGGGGTCCAAGTCGGCGACCAGTAGCGATTCCGTTTCGTCCATTTCAAAGAAAACTCAAAAAACCGTCGGCGGCTATCGACTGATCAAATTGCTCGGCGAAGGTGGCATGGGCCGAGTCTACCAAGCTGTCGACGAATCCGGTCGCATGGTTGCCATCAAACTGCTTTCACCGGAGCTGTCGCGATCCCCGGAAGCGCTCGATCGATTCAAGTTGGAGGGGGTCATCGCTAGCGCGATCAGTCACCCGCACTGCGTCTTTGTGCATCGCGCGGACGAAGATTCCGGTACGCCATTTATCGCGATGGAATTGATGACCGGGCAAACGCTCAAGGACATTGTTTCAAAACGTGGACCGCTTCCCTATTCCGAAGCCATTCCGCTGATATTGCAATGCATCGACGGTTTAATCGAAGCGCATTCGCGAGGAATGATTCACCGCGACGTCAAGCCTGCCAATTGCTACTTAGACGACCAAGGAAACGTCAAGATCGGTGACTTTGGATTGGCAAGGTCGCTCGTAAGCGATTCCGAACTCACACGCACCGGCAGTTTTTTAGGGACCCCACTCTACGCTTCGCCCGAGCAGATCCTTGGCGAAAAGGTAGATGAGCAGTCGGACATCTATTCGTTAGCTGCGACAATCTACTTTTTATTGGCGGGCAAAGCACCGTTTGAGTCGCCGCATGCAACACAAGTCATAGCCAAAATCGTGTCAGCAGATCCGCCTGCATTCGTTGAGGCAGGCGTACAAATCCCCAAGAAGCTCGAACAAGTTGTGCTGCGTGGTTTGGCACGCGATCGGTCTAAACGGTATGCCAACTTTCATCAGTTTCGGGACGAATTGATTCAGACCATCGCACAGCGAGATCGCGTTGCAACGTTAATGCGTCGAATCCTTGCTTTCATAATTGATTCCTTTTTGGTTTCAATATCGATGGGGGTGGTGGCGATTGGTTTTCTCGCCTATGGATTTCAAGAGCAGCAGTTCCGAGCAAACGCAAATTTGCTTGGTACTCTTCTGCAGGGACTGTATCTGCTCACGTTTGAATCGCTGTTTGGAACGACGATAGGGAAACGGCTATTGAGTTTACGCGTTGTCGATCCAGAACTTGGAACTCGTCCACGATTCTTGAGTTGCCTAATTCGTACCGCAGTGTACATGTCCTTGCTGAACGGGATCGAGTTTACAGCGTCGATTTTCCTTTCGCCGGTGGATGACTTGGTTTGGTATGCCGTATGTACTTGGGTCGGCGTGGTTGTGGGGTGTGTTGCAATCCTGTCGGTATGGAAGCGAACAAATCGGAAACAGCTCTTGCATGAAATGTTGTCGAATACCCAAACTTGGGTTTCCACACAGAAGGTAGCAATGGGGGCCATTGATCTGCCAAAGCCGCGTTGGTCGATTACGACGAAGCCGATCGATCGCGATTGGGAAATCCCATCTCGTTTAGGCCGTTTCGAAATCGTTGGCAAGATCCAGACGGAGGACGGCACACAATGGCTATTAGCTCACGATAGCAAGATCGAGCGCTCGGTTTGGATTCAATTGAGTCCAGCAAGCAGTCCGCCATTAAGCGGGTCTCGAGAAAAGTGCGTTCGTCGAACTCGAATGCGTTTCCTTGAAACAGGTTTGCAGGGGGCATGGCGTTGGGATGCGTATGTTGCACCGGATGGAGCACCTATCTCAGTGTGGTTTGACTATCGCAATCCGATGCCATGGACAGTGACCCAGAAAGTCATGCTGAGTGCAATCGAAGAGACCCAGGCCATCGAACCAAGTCCAAATGCGAATGCGACAGCCATGTCGCGTTGGTGGCTGACCTCTACCGGCAAGCTCACGCTTTCCGAGGCGGCTGTTAAGACCGCAGACTTAAAATCGCCAGCCGATCCCAATAGAGCTCCAAAGGAACCAAAGCCATTGCTTTCCGAATTGGCTTGCCTCGCCATTCCGGACAAAAACCACAGTGTTGCAAATCGAATAGAACGCTCGCGGCAACAACATTTAGCTACGTCCGTTGCCCCGTTGCGAGCGACCGAGTTGCTTCAAAAACTCAAGTCAGGCAAGCTGCTCAATCCCACATGGATTCGAAGCGAGCTGGAAAAAGTGGCGCATGGTCCGCAATCTGTGACGGTAACCCTGCGCGTGGTTCAAGCGGCGATTTTGTCGATCGTCGTTTTTGTTCCCTGGCTCATTTTGACGTTCGCCATCATGCTGACAACCGTTATTCCAATTGTCGAAGCGCAGAAGGATGCCATGTTCTTTACAACGCTTGCGGCAATGCTTAAGGATCCGGAAAATCATAAAGAACGCCTTAAGGGGCTGGACGCCGCTAAACGTCCTGCGTACTTGGAGAGCGAACGGATTGGGAGGGTCGAGAACGCGGCGGACGAGCGTCACGAACAATTCAGTAAGGCGTATAAGAGTTTGGGATTTCTAGAAAGTGGCCTCATCGAAATGATGAACCGCTTACTTGGACGAGAGGATTTCGTCTCAAAACCCACACCTGATTTTTCACGTATCGAAATTTCTGCGACAGACAGTGCTAACGGTAAATCGGAGACAAAGAAAAAAGACAAAGCCCCAGGTCCACAAATCCAAATAGGCCTCCCTACCAATTCGGAAAAGATTCGATTGAACCAGGTACCTGAGACCGTAGAAGCCCTAGTGACTCGCTTTGAACGCTATGAAGCCGAAAAAACAAACCCTCCGCCAGTCAAATGGTTTAATCGAACACGGGACATGCTGATCATTCCATTGTGCGTACTTGTGGTATGGGGAGGACTTTTTCGAGGCGGATTTGTTAACTCCGTTACCGGTCTAGCTATTGTTCGGCGTGACGGTCGTCGAGCATGGATTTTGCAATGCATGTGGAGATCTCTCTTGTTCTGGGCTCCATTCTTCCTCGTTGCTGGCACGATCGTGATCATGGACGCACATGGAATGGGTTGGGTTTGGTGGACGCAACAGTTGCGCCGCGTCTACTTCGTCCTGCCGTTCATTTATCTGGTGGTCGTTATTCGATGGCCCAGTCGGGGGCCACATGATCTTGCGAGCGGAACGTATGTTGTGCCTAGGTAGACGCGCCGCAATCATTTGCTCCATTTGATTGCGTTTCGACTTGTCGGCTGGTACAAATCCTTGAACGTTCTGCTCCAAACCACTAAGGCGAGCGGCAGGCTGGATTATACCCGTCGTAGTTTGGGACCATTGTCCCGAACAAATCAACGGACGGGACATTGGTCCCATCCTACGGTACTTTTCATTCTGCCTATCGCCTCAACTGAAAATCGTTAAGCCAAGTGACCCGAATTCGATTTAAGATGATTTTCTTGGCGATGTTGGTCGCGGTGCTTTTGTACCTCGATCGGATTTGCTTGAGCACGGCGGCGGAGGCGGTATCCGCAGAGCTTTCGATCACCAAGTCAGGGCTCGATTTGCTGTTTGGTGCTTTTTTTTGGGCTTATGCGCTTGGGCAGTTACCGGCGGGTTGGCTCGGAGATCGTTATGGAGCACGATGGATGCTTTCTGCCTTCATCGTGTTATGGTCGTTAAGCACGGGGTTGATGGGAATCGCCAACGGCTGGTATGCACTCTTCTTTCTTCGCCTTTCCTGCGGACTGTTTGAGGCGGGCGCCTATCCGGTGGCGGCAGGGATTGTGAGTCGTTGGATGCCGATGGGAAGCCGTGGTATTGCGAGTTCCTTCGTGGCGGTGGGCGGTCGACTTGGCGGTGCCATTGCGCCGGTGCTGACCATTCAGCTCATGCTTTGGTGGACGCTCGGTGACGCGTGGTGGAATGCTCCAAGTGACTCTGTAGCTGCTGTCACGAGCTGGAGGCCTGTCATGATCCTTTACGGAGCGGTGGGTATTGTCATTGCAATGCTGTTTGTGTGGCTCTTTCGCGACTCACCGGAACAACATCCAGGCGTTAACCAAGCAGAAAGGGATTGGATTCAAGGTGGATTACCCAATAGGAATGTAGAAAAGCAGGCGAGACCCGCCGTTCCTTTTAAAGCGATGCTGCTTTCGATTCCGCTTTGGCTCAATTGCTTTGTTCAATTTGCTTCCAATATGGGTTGGGCTTTTTTGGTGACCAAAATGCCGCAGTATCTGAAGGACGTTCATGGATCTTCCCAATCCTCGCAAGGTTGGCTTGTAAGTTTGCCACTTTTTGCCGGTATCTTCGGGTTATTACTCGGGGGAGTGTTTACCGACGCGATGACGCGGTCGATGGGATTGCGATGGGGACGCGCGATTGCAATGTGCATCTCTCGAACTTTGGTGGCCCTCGGTTTCTTTGGAGGTTTATTTGTCACCGATTCGTTGCAAGCCGCTTTGTGCCTGGCGATGGTCGGTTTTGCGACGGATCTCGGGATTGCGGCTTGTTGGTCGTATGCGCAAGATGTGGGAGGAAAACATGTTGGGTCGGTGCTTGGCTGGTCGAACATGTGGGGGAATTTCGGCGCTGCCTTGTCGCCCACTATCTTCGGCGCAATCGTTGGCAGTTTTCTTGATGTCGGGACGGGTTGGACCGCAGCATTTGCCTTCTGTGCCATTCTCAACGTCGTGGCTGGCATAGCAGCCATTGGCGTGAGTGCCAGTAAACCATTGCAGCAGGCCCCCCTTCCTGCATAATGGGTTCGTCGGGTATTTTGTAGGCTGTTGATGGTTCCTTTTTGGTTGGTCCCCACTCCCCGCATTTTATGTTTCGATCGAAAGCAGCTGTCGTTGGTACTGGATTCATTGGACCAGTCCATATCGAGGGACTCATCCGCGCCGGCGTACAGGTCCAAGGGGTGCTTGGAACGAGTCTCGAAAAATCGCAACGCACCGCGGACTTATTTGGAATCAAACGAGCTTATCGCGACCTCGACGAGCTGGTGAACGATGAAGACGTTGATGTGGTTCATTTGACAAGCCCAAACCGGTTTCATTTCGAACAAACGATCCAGTGCCTCGATGCAGGCAAACATGTTCTTTGCGAAAAGCCACTTGCAATGAACTCGACCGAGAGTGGCGAGCTCGTTCGCCGGTCCATACTAGCAAAGGTTCTGACTGGGGTGAACTACAACGTGCGCTTCTATCCGATTTGTATCGAGGCTGCCGAACGGGTTAAGCGTGGCGAACTCGGTGATGTCTTTCACGTTTCCGGCAGCTACGTTCAAGATTGGTTGCACAAGCCGACCGATTTCAACTGGCGAGTTTTGTCCGATGACGGTGGTCCACTTCGGGCACTAGCCGATATAGGAACGCATTGGCTCGATCTTATTCAATCGATCAGCCACCTGGAGATCCAGTCGGTTTGTGCAGATTTGCAGACGGTCTATCCAGTGCGGCAGAGGCCTACCGGAGGCGTTGAGACGTTTTCAAGCAAAGTCAATCGCGAGGAACAACGTTTGGTCGATGTTTCAGTTGACACCGAGGATTATGGCGGCGTCATGCTGCGGTTCGAAAATGGAGCGCGAGGCGTGATGCATGTTTCGCAAGTGACTGCCGGACACAAGAATTGCATTCGATGGGAAATGGCGGGATCGAAACAGAGTATGGCTTGGAACAGCCAGCACCCCGATGAGTTATGGGTCGGGAATCGCGATAGTGCCAACCAAACGCTGCTGCGCGATCCTGGATTGCTTTCGGAAAAATCGCGTTCGCATGCCCAGTATCCCGGCGGGCACAACGAAGGCTTCCCCGATACGTTCAAGCAATTGTTCCGCTCCTTTTATTCGGCCATCGAAGCCACGGAGACAGAGGGCAACACATCCTTTGCTGACTACCCTACGTTTGCGGATGGGCATCGAGAGATCGTGCTATGCGAAGCCATTCTAAAGAGCGCTCACGAACAACGATGGATCGAATTGGGAAACCATGGCACTTAGCGATTCTACACTCATTGGCTTATTGACTCACGAATCGGTAGGTGTCCGCTCCGGTGCATTGGAGTTGCTCAGTGGTAGCTTCTCAACAGATGTACGTTGGCTGCCACAGATTTTTGCCGCTTGGGATCGGTTTGGCGCACAAGAGGCCTTTCCTGAGTTTCCACTTTTGACTCACTTTGCGATCCCGACTGAGTTGGTGAGCGAATGCATCGAGCGAGCACGCATCATGTCAGCTGGTCGAGCGCTCACGGACCGAGTCTGCCGATGCGCGGGCAAACTTATCGAAGCGATCTCGGTTGCATCACCGGTAACGTTTGTGAATCATGTGGCTGGAATTCATGAACTCAAACTGCAATCGAAGATCTTCTTTCGAGTCAATGATCAAAAGATGCACGCTCGCTGCGGGTGGATTGACCGTGAGTTTTCGGATTTGGTAGAGACGTTAACGCATAACCCCGGCAGCATCGCAAATCTCTATGAAGTTTTAGAAAGCCAATTTCTACTAGGACGTGCAGACGATGTACTCAAGTCAGCGTTCCAGTCGTTGCGGTCGGGTTTGAATGGCAGACCTGATTCGAGAGATCGCGAGCAGGAACAAGTGTCACATGTCTGTCTGGAGTTGGCCACTCGCTATCGCATGGTCGGGTACGAATCCTGGTTTGTCGATCTCTTGGATCACGGCGAGTCATCGATCGCTGATGCTGCTTCGGTTGGACTGGCGCGATGCCGAACGGACACTTCATTATCGTTGATTGCCGATCGTTTTGCCGATTACTCCAAGCCTGGCCAATTGCGTTCGATCGACGTATTACGGCGGGGCAGGATACCCAAGACTTCCGAGCTGCTTCGGTTTTTGCGAGCGCATGGACATGGGTCGCAGGTGCAAAACGCATTGCGTGCGGCCGAAGTGTTGCAGTTCGATTTTTCGAGTTTAGAAGATTGGCTGGAAGCGTTGATCGTCTTGGATGAACCAAGTTTTGAGCGGCTCAAGGGTTTGCTGAGTATAGTCGAGCCGCTTACGGATTCGTTGTCCCAGCCAGACAAAGCACGCACACTACATTTACTGCGAAGTCGATTCAAGGACTAAATGATACGCTGCCTATTAGCTATTGAATCGACTTGCGATGAAACTGCGGCCGCCGTCATTTCGGAGGACGGAAGAATCCTCGGGGAATGCATTGCGACACAGACCGAACTCCATGAGCAATTTCAAGGTGTGGTGCCCGAGATTGCAGCTCGTGCTCATTTGGATCGAATCCTGCCCGTCATCGATACTGCGATGCGGCAGTCTAACACGACGCCTGACGATTTGGTTGCAGTTGCCGTAGCGACTCATCCTGGGTTACCGGGTTCACTGCTGGTTGGTCTTTCGGCCGCCAAAGGATTGGCGTTGGCGTGGCGCAAGCCGATCGTTGGCATCAATCATGTGCAGGCACATATTTATGCGTGCGGGATGGGGAGGCAGGAGAGTGTTTTTCCGTGCGTTGGTTTTGTCGTGAGCGGTGGCCATACGAGTTTGTACCACTGCATTTCGCCGACGGATTGGATCTACATTTCCGGTACGATTGACGATGCGGCTGGCGAGGCGTTTGACAAAGTCGCGGTGATGTTGGGATTGCCGTTTCCAGGTGGACCGGCTCTTTCAAAATTAGCTGAGCAAGGAGATGCAAAAGCTATTCGTTTTCCGAGGCCCATGTTGGACGACAAGACCCGATTGGACTTTAGTTTTTCTGGGTTGAAGACGGCGGTACGTTATCGCATTGCTGGAACAGGTAAACAAAACTGGAATGCACTGACTTTGGAACCTCAATTGCGAGCGGACATTGCAGCCTCGTTTCAGCAAGCGATTATCGATTGCTTGGTAGGCAAGAGCATGCAAGCAGTAAAGAAATTCGGAGTCAAACGACTTTGTGTGGGTGGCGGAGTCGCAGCAAATCGGGCGTTCCGAACTCAGCTGACGCAAGCCTGCGAACAATTCAAAATTGAATTGCACATCGCTGCACCGGAGTTATGTACCGATAATGCGGTGATGGGAGCGCTAGCATGGGAAAAGATCAAACTTGGACAATTGGATACGCTGGAACTCGACGCCAAGCCGGGATTACTTCGCAGATGTTAGGTGCTCTTGCGAGCCTTCGTTGAGCGACGCTCCGCGTCGCAGAAATCACGACGCGGAGCGTCGTGCAACTAAGTTTGCCAA
>Ga0105046_10004581_pt1 | contig 21981 bp, 16 predicted proteins | sample MAT03_FD_78385 | JGI IMG/M metagenome (GOLD analysis project Ga0105046, IMG submission 78385) | Freshwater microbial communities from Lake Fryxell liftoff mats and glacier meltwater in Antarctica - MAT-03 (megahit assembly) | ecosystem: Environmental > Aquatic > Freshwater > Ice > Liftoff...
CAAGAGCGTTCATGTATTGCTCGGCAACCAATCCGTCGAACTCGTGGACGGTGCCTTCCTCGGCCGAGTACCGGCCCGAGGTGTAGTTGCGGGCCCCGATGCCCTTCTGCGTGAGCTCGCAGACGTACCAGTCCTGGCGATTCGTCTGGTCCCAGAACTCGATCGCGTCCGAGGGGTCGAAGCCGCCATCTTCGACGGTGCGCCTTTCAAAGAAGAACTCGCAGATGACCCCGGTTTTACCCGGACCTCGCGGGTAGAGCGTGTGCAGCATCACGTAGTCGGGGTGCATCGAAACCAGCGCGTTCGGGAACAGTACGAAGTAGAAGATGAGCTTCCTGTCCGCTTCGGTCAGACCTTCGATCATTGCCCGGTTCGAAGTGTGGCCACCCTCCCTGGCCATGGTCGCGGCGTCCTCCGCGGTCAGGTACATGCTGCCGCCACACCAGGACCCGGAACCGTGGACGTCATCACCGCTCATGTAGTTGCTGAGTGCGTTCAGTTGCGGGTGTACCCCGGGACAATGGAGGCACTCGTTGTAGTTCTCGGCGATGCCTTTCCAGTTCGCTTCGACCATGTACTCGATCCGGCCGCCACTGACCAGATCGCCGGTGCGGTATCTGTCCAGGTGCGAAGCCAGGTCACCGACGTGTCCGGAAGGCTCGGGTGCGTCTCCGCTCAGGTCGATCAGGACCAGCCCACCGATCACAGTCAGATCGACCGGAATCAGGCCGTAACAGGAGAAGTCGAAGTCTTCGACGCCGTCCATGTGTGGCGCGGCGAGCAGTTTGCCATCGAGGCCGTAGGACCAGGAGTGGTAGGGGCAGCGCAGGCGTTTCTTGACCTGACCACTGCTCTCTTCGACGATCCTCGCTCCGCGATGCCGGCAGACATTCAGGAAGGCCCGCGGCTGGCCGTCCTCCCCCCCAATCACGACGACGCTGTCGGTGCCGATCTCGCGCATCAGGTATTCGCCCTGTTCGGCGATTTCGGAGACATGGCCGACGCAGATCCATCCACCGGCGAAGAGGTTCTCGAGTTCCCACTCGAAGACCCCCTGATCGGTGAACGCGGCCGGAGGCAGCATCGAGGCCCTTTCCAGCGGTCGTTTCGTCTTGAGGATGTCTTCGCGTTCGAGCGGCAGCCGGGGCAGGCGGCCGTTCATCTGGTGATTGCCATTGCCGTTATTGATGTCCATCGCGGTCCTCCGTGGAGCTTTTCCCGAGCCAGTGGTGCGATAGTAGCCAAAGTTGACCTTGTAGTCAATCGCATGTACTCTCGAATCGTTCCGAGCCCGGAATCTTCAGCCGTCGACCTTGAGCAAGGGAAGTCATGACCGAAACGACACCAGTCCACACCCGACCGGCCGGTCTGGACGAACGTGCGCTGGACATCCAGGAGCGAGCACGGACCTTCGTCGACGAGGTGCTTATCCCCCTCGAAAAAGAAGCCGAAATGCTCCACGGCCGCCTGCCTGAAAACACCGTGCGGCAGGTCAAGGAAGCGGCGGCAAGAGCGGGCCTGACCGGGGGCCTCCACTCCCCCGAACATGGCGGCCAGGGCTGGTCGGCGGTCGAGTGGTTCCTGGTCGAGGAGCAGCTCGGGCGCTCCACCAACGCGATCAGCTGGCACATTCCGAACGCATACAACGTCTGGGACCACGCCGGCCCCGAACATGTGGATCGCTGGCTGAAGCCGGCGCTGCGCGGCGAGATCCGGGACGCCTACGCAGTCACCGAGAGGGACGCCGGATCCGATCCTTCCGGGATACAGACGACTGCCGTCCGCTCCGACGGCGGCTTCGTGATCAACGGTGAAAAATGGTTTGTCACTTCCGGGGACGTAGCTTCGGTGCTGATCGTCATGGCCAACCTGGTCGAAGGCGGTGAGAAAAAACCGACCCTGTTCGTGGTCGACAAGTCGCTGCCCGGAATCGAGACCCTCGAAGACCCGGCTTTCACCCACAGCTATCCGGACGGCCACCCGACGATCAGCTTCACCGACGTCGAAGTAGGTCCCGATGATGTGATCGGCGGCATCGGCGGGGGTGATGAACTGCAGAAGGGCTGGTTCGCCGAGGAACGCCTGGGCATCGCTGCCCGAGGCATCGGTTCGATGTGGCGCCTTCTGGACGAAACCGTGGACTGGGCAAAGACCCGCGAACAGGGCGGCAGCCGCATCCTCGACTACCAGGGAGTTTCGTTTCCGTTGGCCGATTCTGCCGCCGACGCCGCGGCCGGACGCCTGCTGACGATCGACGTCGCCGAAATGATCGACGAAGGCGCCGATGCCAAGCTCGCCCACCACAAAGCTTCGATGGCCAAGCTCTTCGTCTCCGAAGCGGCCTGGCGTTGCGCCGACCGCTGCGTCCAGGTATTCGGCGGGCGCGGTTACCTGCGCTCGAACGTGGCTGAGCGGTTCCTGCGAGAGCTGCGCGTCGACCGTATCTGGGAAGGCACCAGCGAGATCCAGCGCCTGATCATCAGCCGTGGACTCGAGCGGCGCGGCGTCGAAAAGATGCTTCACTGAACCCATGGAGTCGATCCCGCCGGACCTGACCCTTCCGGACCCGAGTCCCTTGCTGACTGCCCGCTCGGTAGCGGTCGTCGGTGCCACCGACCGCATCGGGTCCTACGGCGACACGGTCATGAAGAACCTCTCCGAGTCCGGATTCAATGGCAGGGTCTGGGGAGTGAACCCGGGCCGCGAGTCGGTCAACGGAGTCGAGTGCTTCGCTTCCGTGCTCGACCTTCCCGAACCGGTCGACGTGGTCGCGGTCGCCATCCCGGCGAAGCTCGTCCCGGAAGTGATCTCGCAATCGGTCGAACGCGGTTGCGGCGGCGCGGTCGTCGTCTCGGCCGGCTTCGGTGAGGTCGAAGTCGGCCGCAGTTACGAAGAAGAGCTACGCCGGATCGCCCTCGATGGGCAGTTTCCGGTTTGCGGCCCGAATGGCAATGGCGTTGTTTCGGTCGCCAGTGGTGCCTCGGTCTGGGGGGACTCGCTTCCCCCGCTGGAGCCGGGTGCTGTCGCGATGGTTTCCCAGTCCGGCAACGTCGCCGTCAACGCGATCGGTTCCCGCAGGGGAATCGGCTTCCACACGATCGTCTCCGCCGGCAATCAGGCAGTGCTCGACTCGGGCGCCTGGATGGAAGCGGTCAGCCGCCTGGACGGCGTGCGTTCGATTGCCCTTTTCCAGGAAACCGACGGAGATGGTGCCCGCCTGGCGGATGCGTTCGCCGCCTGTGCCGACCAAGGCGTGCGCGTAGCCGTGCTCAAGGTCGGCACTTCCGAAGCCGGCAGCCGGGCCGCCGCCGCCCATACCGGAGCGATCGCCGGTGACCAGCGGGTCTTCCGGGCCCTGGTCGAAGAAGCCGGCGCCGCCTGGGCCAGCGACCCGCATGAACTGCTCGAGCTGGCCCGAGTCCTGGCCATGCCCTCCGCCCGACCGCGCCGGGACCGCAAGCTGGGCTCCGGACCGGCGGTGCTGACTTGCTCGGGCGGTGATTCCGGCATCGCGGCTGATCTCGCCGAGCGAATCGGACTCGACCTGCCAGACCTTGCCCCGGAAACGATCGCGCGGCTCGGGGATCTGCTGCCCGAAGAAGCCACCCCCGGCAATCCCCTCGATTACACCTCCCTGCTTTGGGCCGAAACCGATCGTCTCAGCGCGATCGTCGCCGCAGTCGGGGCCGATCCGGGGATCGATCAGCTGCTGCTCTTTCACGACCATCCGCGGGGGCTTCGTCCCGAGCACGAAAGCGAGTGGGCCGTTCTCCGAAAGGCTTTGACGACCGGCGCGATCCGGTCAGGGACCGGCGCGATCTTCTCATCTACCCTGCCCGACCTGGTAGACGAAACGGCGATGGAAGAACTTGCCACACAAGGCATACCGGTGACTGGTGGAATACCGGCAGCGCTTTCAGCATCCGGAGCCACCCGCCTGCCCGATCCCGACCCGGCCCACCTGAGACGGATCGCGACGACCTCCAGGGCTTCGGCTGCGGTGGCCGCATCACCCGGCGAAGACGGCTGGCTTTCGGAGGCCGAAACGAAAGCGCTGCTCTTCGAACGAGGAATCCCGGTGCCTCACGGCGGCACCGCGATCGACTTCGACAGCTGCCTTGCCGTAGCCGAGCGGATGGAGTGGCCGGTGGCGCTGAAGCTGTCCGGCCCCGGGATCCAGCACAAGAGCGACATTGGAGCGATCCGCCTCGGGCTGGAGAACGCACTCGAACTCGAGCAGGCCTGCGCCGACCTGCTGGCCCTGCCTCAGGCAGAGGGTGCGAACCTGCTGGTCGAAAGCATGGCCGACCCCGGGGTCGAGCTGATCGTCTCGGCCCGCAGCGACGCGGTCGTCCCGGCCCTCGTGATCGGCCTCGGCGGAATCTGGACGGAGTTGCTCGAAGACGTCGCCGTGCTGCCCCTGCCGGCTTCGAAGCAGCGCATCCTCGAAGCGATCGCGGGCCTGCGTGGAGCCGGTCTGCTGACCGGGGCCCGCGGTAAAGATCCGGTCGACATCGAAGCCCTGGCCGAACTGGCTGAAGAGACTGGCAAGCTCCTGATCGAAGAGAACCTGACCCTGATTGAGCTGAACCCGGTGATCGCCACCCCGTCCGGAGTGATCGCCGCGGACGCCCTCGCCCGCTGATCCTCAGATCGGACTTATCGAGGCCGCGGCGGAACCATGTGCCCTCGGGGCTTCCTGGGCGTGATCCCAGGCGATCTCGAGGCCTTCCCGCAGGATGCCGGCGATCTCGCCGAAGAGCTCCGGCTCGGAGACCAGTGGTGGCGCGATCTGCACGATCGGGTCTGCCCGGTCGTCGAGGCGGCAGATCAAGCCGCGGTCGAACAGGGCTTCGGACAGCACGTCCTTGAAAAGTTCCTCTGTGCCCGGACCGGTAAAGGGCTCTCTGCTCTCCTGGTCACGGACCAGTTCCAGCGCCCAGAAGTGGCCCATGCCACGCACGTCACCGACGATCGGGATATCACGCAGACCGTTGAGCGCTTCTTCCGCCACCGAGTGGTTGCTGCGCACGTTTTCGAGGACGTTGTCGCGCTCCATGATCTCCAGCGCCTTGAGGGCCATTACCGAACCGACCGGATGACCTCCGAATGTGTAGCCGTTGTTGTAGCTGGCCCGGCCGTCGAAGAAAGGCTCTGCGACCTTGTCGTGCATCAGTACGCCACCCATCGAGAAGTGAGCACCAGTGAGACCTTTGGCGAAGGTGATCATGTCCGGCACATAACCGAACTTCTGGGCGCCAAACCACTCACCGAGGCGCCCGTACGCGCAAATCACTTCGTCCGAGCAGAGCAGGATCCCGTTGCGGTCGCAGATTTCACGCAGGCCCTGCCAGTAGCCGGCCGGCGGGGTCAGACAGCCACCGGCATTCTGAACCGGCTCGGCGATCATCATGGCGATCGTCGAAGGATCTTCGAACTCGATGGTTTCTTCCACATCGGCAAGCAGGGAAGCACAGAACGCAGCTTCGTCCTCACCGTGAGGGTGACGGTAGGCGTTGGTATTCGTGACGTGCACGGTCGGCACGCCCAGCGGCTCAAATGGTGTGCGGCAGTAGGGAATCCCCGTGAAAGAAAGGGCTCCCATGGTCACGCCGTGGTAGGCGTCCTTGCGGGCGATGACCTTGCGCCGGTGAGGCTCGCCGTTCGCCTGCTGCCACTGGACGGCCATCTTCCAGGCGGCTTCTACCGATTCGGAGCCACCCGAAGTGAAGAAGACCCGGTTCATGCCTTCCGGTGCGAGGTCGGCGATCCGGGTGGCGAGTTCGATCGCCGGCGGATGCGCGACGGTCCAGTTGGACGAATAGGAGAGGCTCTTCATCTGCTCGTGTGCAGCAGCACCGATCTCGTCGCCATGCGAGTGGCCGAGGGCGACGCAGTAGAGCCCCGAGAGACCGTCGATATACCGGGTGCCGTGCTGGTCGAAGACGTGAACGCCTTCTCCGCGTTCGATGATCGTCATCTCGTCATCGTCGTAGGCGGTCATGTCCGTGAAGTGCAGCATCAGGTGCTGCTTCGCGAGCTTCTGAAGCCGGCCATTTGCGGCGGAATCGCCGTTCCTCTGTTCTCCCGTCATGGAACCAGTCTATGCCCGCGGCAAAGCTGACCTTGTAGTCAATCGCACTTTGAGCTAAAGTCGGTCCATGGAGGCTTCAACGACTTCTCATGCAGGCGTGACGGACACGCCCGGTCGCAACGGCTCGGTTCAGAAGAGCTATGACGCGATCGTCGTCGGTGGCGGACACAACGGCCTGACAACGGCCGCGTATCTGGCCAGAGCCGGAATGAAAACCCTCGTGCTGGAAAGGCGACCGATACTCGGCGGCGCCTGCGTGACCGAAGAGGTCTGGCCCGGGGCCCGGGTATCCCGCTGTTCATACGTGGTCTCGATGCTCCAGGCGAAAGTGATCAGCGACCTGCGTCTCAAAGACTTCGGTTACAAGGCTTACCCCCTCGATCCCGCCTATGCGGCGATGACCGAGGACGGGCCGATCTTCTTCTTCAACGAAGTCGAGAAGACGATCGAATCGATCAGGAAGCACTCGCCCAAGGACGCCGCGAAGTACGAAGCATTCGAAGACCTGCTCGAAAGCGCCGCCTCGTTCGTGCGGCCGATGCTGCTGCGGGAACCGCCGGCCCTCGGATCGAAGTCACCGGGGGACATCGCCGGCATTCTGCGTGAAGGCGCCCGCATCGGCGGTATGAGCAAGCGGGATGTCAACAACCTGATCCGGATCTTCACGATGTCGGTCGGCGACCTGCTCGATGACTGGTTCGAGCATGACGGCCTCAAGGGGTCGATCGCTTCGACCGGCGTGGTCGGTGTATGGGCTGGACCGAGGACACCCGGCACCGCCTACAACCTGCTCCACCATGCGCTCGGCGAAATGGACGGTGTGGGTGGTGTCTGGGGCCAGGTTATCGGCGGAATGGGAATGATTTCAACCGCGATCGCCCGCTCGGCAGAAGCCAGTGGCGCCACGATCATGACCAATGCCGACGTCGCGAAGATCAACGTGAATGGCGGTGCCGTGACCGGTGTGACTCTCGCCGGCGGCGAAGTTATCAATGCTCCGATCGTCGCATCGGGAGCGCATCCCAAGTCGACCATCCTCGACCTGGTCGGGGGTGAACACTTCGAAGACGAGGTCCGCACCGACATGGAGCGTTACCGCACTCGCGGTGGCTCGGTCAAGGTGAACCTGGTGCTGAACGAAGCACCCCGGTACGAAGGGGTGACCCCGGAGGAACAGAAGCTTCTGCTGAGCGCAGGGGTGAACATCTGTCCGTCGATCAATTATCTGGAGGCCGCATGGCAGGACGCGCTCCAGGGTCGTCCCGCAGCCCATCCCTACGTCGAGGCAGAGCTGCCTTCGACGATCGACGACAGCCTGACCGACGACGACCGCCTGGTGATGACCATGTTCACCCAGTTCGGACCCTCCGAAGAGAGCGAATGGAAGGACGGTGACCGCGAGCGATACGGCGAGACCTGCATCGACCAGCTCAACCGCTTTGCGCCTAACTTCAAGGCTTCGGTAGAACAGCATGAGGTGCTCGCCCCGCCGGACCTCGAGCGGATCTTCGGCCTGCAGGGAGGTTCGATCTTCCAGGGCGAGCAGGGCCTCAATCAGATGGCCTTCATGCGCCCCACTCCGGACATGGCCCAGTACGCCACCCCGATCGGTGGTCTCTACCTCTGCGGAGCCGGAACCCATCCCGGCGGAGGAGTGACCGCAGCATCAGGACACAACGCCGCTCAGAGGATCATCAAGGACAAGAGGAAGGCCCGCATGCCCTGGAACCGTCGGGGTGCCTCGGCTTGAAGAACTGTCTAGCGGAGGTCGCGGCGGAGCAGGTCATTGCCCTGCTCGAGCTGCCTGCGGGTAGCTTTGCTGACCGACTGAACACCGGTCATGCGGTTGATCCGCGAGTGGACCTCACGGTGACTCTCACCGGTGCGCCGGGAAACGTCTGCGACCATGGTGCGCCGCTCTTCGCGCAGACGCTCGCGGGCAGCAAAGGCTGACTCGCGTTTCGGTTCACCACCGGTCGCCTTGCCCACCGGTTCCGGTGTGGTCAACCCGGCAGCCGATCGCTTGACCGGAGGCTTCTTCATGGTCCTGGTCACCGAGCCGGTGATCGCCGAAACCGACTCGACTTCTTCGCCGATGTCTTCGGTGGCGAAGAGCTGCATCGTCGTCTGGGCGAGGATCGCATCGTCGAGCTCGGCCTCGGAAGCACTGAGAACCTGAAAACCGTCCCCTGCTTCTCCGCGCTCCGGCAGTTCCCGCTCGAGTTCTTCGAGCTCTTCCGCTAGCGACGGGGCGAGGTCGATCGCGTGCCGGCGTTCCCGCTCGATCTCGAAAGCGAGCTGCTTGAGCCGGCTGTCGGCCGGCAGCAGCAGGTAGCTCATCTGCCGTTTCGGGCTCGGCGTGGTCCGGATGAACCGGCCGACGACCTGACGGAAGAAGAGTTCGGTCCTCGCAGCCGTCGCATAGACACCGACCCGCAACCGTGGGATGTCCACGCCTTCGGAGACCATCAGGACCGAGACGAGCCAGCGGCGGCTGCTGGCGGAAAAGCTGGCGATACGTTTGCTGGCGTCGGGTTCGTCGCTCATTACGATCTCCGGCTGCTCTCCGGAGATGAAGTTGATCCGGCGGGCTATCGACCGGGCGTGCTCCTGGTCCGAGGCGACCACAAGCCCGCCTGCGTCCCCGTGCCCGCTGGCCCGGACCTCGGTGAGCTTTGCGTCGGCGTCGCGCAGAACCTCTCCCATCCAGTCCCCCTCCGCGTCGAGCGCGGTCCGCAGCCGCCGGGCGGATTCGTTGGCCGGCAGCACCAGATCGAAGTCGGCGTTACGGACCCGGCCGTCACTGACCCACTCCATCTCCCCGTCGTAAGGGAGGAAGGTGACCGGCCGGCAAACCCGGTCGACCAGGGCCTCGGGATATCCGTAGACATAGTCGGCCCGGCTGAGACCGTCTTCGTCGTAGTGGACCCACGGGATCATCTCGTTGTCGGAGCGAAACGGCGTGCCGGAAAGCAGCAGTCGAAAGGTCGCACGCCCGAAAGCCTCGCGGGCGGAAATGCCCCAACTCGCCTGGTCTCCCATGTGGTGGGGCTCGTCGGCAATGACCAGAGTCGGCCGCAGCGAGGATCGGGCGTGGAGTGCCGGACCGGACGCAACCGTCTGATAGGTCACGGCGATGCCATGAAAGTCGCTGGTCTCCGGTCCGTCGGAGTTCGGCCGGTTCGGCTCGAGGTCAATGCCGTAACGGGCCGCGTCGAGCGCCCACTGCCGACAGATGTGGGTGGTCGGCCCGATCACCACTACGCGGCCGACCAGTCCGGTCGACAGCATGTGGTGCGCAACCCGCAGGCCGAAAGTGGTTTTGCCGGCCGCCGGTGTCGCCGAAGCGAGAAAGTTCGAGCCTTCGAACGATTCGAGGATGGACATCGCCCGCTTCTGCCACTCCCGGAGGGGGCGGTCTTCTGGCCATTCCGGTAGCGGTATTCGGGGTCCGAAACCTGCGTCCGGATGAGTGGCGGCGTTGCTCAAGGAGGGTGGAGAGTACGTCCTCGGGCGGTCGGAACGGCAGCACGTGGAAGGACACCTTCTTGCTATGGGCCCGGGCTACTTCTTCGTTTTGGTCCTCTTGGTCGGCGTACGTTTCGCTGAAGGCTTTTTGGCCGGTGCCTTGCGTTCCGCGGCAGGGATGTCTTCCTTGACCATCTGGCGGGTCAGGACCGGTATCTGTTTCGCGAGGAAGCTCGCCATGCGTTCTTCGTCGCGGCGGATCGCCTTGGCCATCTTCGCGGTCTCAGGGTCGTTCAGCTCGGTCGCAAGGACCTCGATCGCCGTGTAGGTGGCGATCTCTTCGTGCTCGGAGAAGTACTCGGTCTTCGCGTTCTTCAGCATCTTTTCGGCCTCGCTGTTGCCACGCAGTGCGTGCAGCGGTCCTTTTGCGGTCGCGACCAGCTTGTTCGCCTGGCTGGCTGCCTTGGCGATCGTCGCGGCTGCGTTGCCGTTGACCTTCTTGATACGACGCTCGAGCTGCTTCGAATGCGACTTGGTCTCCTTGAGGTGCTGCTTGAGACGCTTCTTGTACGGAGCGCGTGTCGTCATTTTGATGTGGGCTTCCAGCGCCACTTCCAGTTCCTTCTCTTTTCCGTACGCCTCGATCAGGTACTGGGAAAGCTTGGCCTCGCGGGCCGTTCCGTCGTCAGCCATGGGTTCGACTCCTTTGTTGGGTTCGTCAGAGGTACCCGGTGTCCGCGTGGCGAAACTGGCACCCCTCGGCCCGGAGCCTGCCGTCGGGTCTCCTACCGGACGTAGCTGCCAGCCGCCCGGGTGGCGGCAGCGCCGTAGGTGCCGCCGAACAGGATCGCGTGGATCAACAGCGGCTGGATCTGCCAGAGATCGACCCGGTGCCGGTAGTCGGGCTCGAGCGGGAACTCTTCTTTGTAGGCGGCGAAGAACCTGTCCGATGGTGCTCCGAACAGGGCGAGCATCGCCAGGTCGAGTTCGCGGTGCGCGCCATGGGCGGCCGGATCGATCAGGCAGGGCCTGCCGGCCATGTCCACCAGCACGTTGCCTGACCACAGGTCGCCGTGGGTACGGGACGGCGGTTCCGGCGGTCCGGCGAAATCCTCGATCCGCCCACAAAGCTCGTTGATTACCTGAGCCTGCCCGGCATCGATCGCACCTGCGTCGAGAGCCTGCCGGACCAGCCCGTCGAGCCGGAGTGCGTAACAGGGCCCGAAGCCATGTCCTGGATCTTCGTCGGCGCAGCGGCCCAGGTTCACCGGCCCGACATGAAGATCCCAGTCGGGCGAGCCGTCCGGCAGTTGCCCGTGGTGGTCAGCTTCGATGCGATGGATCCTCGCGAGCCCGCGGCCGAGGGCCTCTTCCCCGCGCCCATCGAGCCGCCCACCGGGTTCGATCCATTCGAGGAGGAGACCGGGCTGGGGACCACCGATCACCCCGAACACCTCCGGCACCGGCAGGTCATCGCAGCCCCCGAGCCACCCGAGGCCCGCCGCCTCCAGCTCGAACTCTTCCACCGGAGCCTGCGGCCGGCTCTTGAGAAAAGCTTCACGTCCGTCGGCAAGTTCGAGCTTCCAGGCAAGGTTGATGTCGCCGCCCATGCATCGCGTGATCCTGACCACCTCACAGTCGAGTACGGTAGCGGCCGATCTGAGGAGCTCGGAGTCGGCAATCTCCCTCATGCAGCGAGATTATCCGTGTGGTCGGCGGGAGTTCACATCCGGGTCCTCACGATCAGGGATCATTGGACCATGTCACCCAAAGCAATCCGCCTCGAGTCCGGTGAAGGCCTTTCGGCGACCTTCGTCCCCGAAGCCGGAATGATCGGCATTTCCCTCATCAAGGACGGCGAGGAACTGCTCGGGCAGCGCCACGGGTTCGAGAGCTACGTCGAGTCGGGCAAGACGATGGGGATCCCGGTCCTTTACCCATGGGCCAATCGGCTCGCCCGCGACTCCTGGGAGTTCGCCGGACGGACCGTGATCCTGGGTTCAGCGACGCAAGGTCTGCGCCGCGACAGCAACGGTCTCGCGATCCACGGCACCCTGGCCGCGTCCCCCCTCTGGCAGGTGGACGCTGCATCCACCGGCTCCGCCCTGGAGTGGGCCGGGCTCAAAGCCTCGCTCGAGTTCGGCGACCATCCCGAACTGCTCGATGCCTTTCCTTTTCCGCACCGTCTGGAGCTGGAGATCACTCTGGCCCGAAACAGCCTCACGATCACAACCACGGTCACCCCCACCGGGGATCTGGCCGTTCCACTGGCATACGGTTTCCACCCGTACATCTCGCTTCCTGGCACCGACCGCCGGGAGTGGGCGATCGACCTGCCCGCCATGACCAGGCTCGAAGCCGACGATCGTGGCATCCCGACCGGTGAAACCCGCCCTTTCGCCGCGACCACCGAGACCCTGGGTACCGATGCCTGGGACCAGGGCTTCAGCGATGTCGAAGAAGGCTCGGTGTTCGCCGTCGCCGACCGCAACTGGCTGGTCAGCGTCAACTTCGAATCCGGGTATCCCGCCGCCCAGGTGTTCGCTCCGTCAGCCGAGAACGTGATCTGTTTCGAACCGATGAAGGCCCCGGCCAACGCTCTGGTAACTGGCCTCGGGCTCGGTGCGGTCGAGCCGGGAGACACCGACGTCAGCCGGTTCGTGATCGAGGTGTCGCGGGTCGAGGAGGCAGAGAAGCCTGGAACGGTGGTGGCCGCCGAAGCTTCGCGGGGTTTCTGGATCGAGCGGGAGGCCCCGGCGGCCGAGGTAAAACGGGTGGCCCGGGACCGGGTCCAGTCAGCCCTGCGGTCCCTGCGCGACACTGGCCAGGGGGAACGCACCGAGGCGATTCACGAAACACGCAAGGACCTCAAGAAGATGCGCTCGGTGCTCAGGCTCGTTCGCGGCGAACTCGACCGGAAAACGTTTCGCGAGGAGAACCACCGGTACCGGGACGCCGCCCGCCTGCTGTCCGGACTCCGGGATGACGATGTCCTGCTGGAGACGATCGAATCGTTGCGCGACGGCTACCCCGACGATGCGGCTCCGCTGGACAGGCTGGTCGAAGATCTCGAATCGCGCCGCGACCGCAATGCGACCGAGTCGATCGCCTCGACCGGCTCCGACGCCCAGATGAAACTAGCGGCCGCAGCGATCGAGCAGGGTGCCAACCTGATCGACTCCTGGACACTCGAGCATTCGGACTGGGACCTGTTCGAGAAAGGGTTGCGGCGCACTTACCGTGACGGCCGGCTCGCCCTGGCCGAAGCGGAAGGGCACTCCTCACCAGAGAAAGTCCATGAGTGGCGCAAGAGGGTGAAGGACCTCTGGTACCAGTTGCGCCTGCTGCGCAACGCATGGAAGACGACCCTCAGGGCCCAGGCCAGGGAAACCGGCCAGCTGGCCGAGTTGCTCGGTGAATACAACGACCTTTCGGTCCTCGTCGACGAACTCAACTCTCGACCCGCTACCGGGCTTGACTACCCCGCCCTGAGGGAACTCGCGGTCATTCGCCAGAAGGCGATTCTGGAGCAGGCGTTCCCACTCGGCCACCGCATCTACGCCGAAGAGCCCTCGGCTTTCGTTACGCGAATCGGCAGCTACTGGTCTTCCTGAAGCAGCCGACCGCGCCGGGGCCACGGCAGTCCGGTCGTGAAACGGGCCAGCACCAACGCCTGGGCGAGGGTCAGGATCGCGAAGAAAGCGGAAGCGATCCCCCAGAACGCGTCCGGGTAGATGCGCCTCAGCGTGGAGTAGTCCGCGAATCTCCAGGTGTCGCCTTCGAAGAAGATCGTGTGGAATCCGTTGAAGAAGAATTCGAAAGCGACGAGCATGAAGATTCCGGCAGCGGCCATCAGGATCAGGGTGAACCGGGCCCCGAAGCCAAGGGCCCGGGTCAGGCTTTCGCGGCCTGCCGTGCGCTGAATGGCGAAGCAGGCGAGGGCTCCGACGGCGACCGCCACCAACCAGGCGATCAGGGCGGTCCTGACGAGCTGGCTGACATCTTCCATGTGGACGATCTCTTTCGTCTGAAACGCAGGTTCGCCGTCGGGCAGGTCTGCCTGCTCCAGCAGGGTGGTTCCTTCGCCGATTGGCCAGATCGACCGGATTCCGGTTTCGGCCAGTTCGGACCGGTCGTCACCGGCAAGCCCGAGCGGGTCATCAGGGAAACCCGGGATCGCGTACTGGACGTCGGCCATCCAGGGCACCAGCATGATCAGCAGCGCGTTGCCGAGCAGCACCGCCGGGACCAGAACAGTGACGATGATCCCGAGCGGGCTCGATAAACGCACCTCGTGATCGTAGCGACCGCCCGGTTTTACCCCTTCCGAAGCCACTCACGGCTTCCGGCAACCCCGGTCGGGTACCTTTACGCCATGCCCTTCAAGCACGATAAAGAACAGGAAAAGCGCGAAGCCGACCGGGCGGTCGAAGAGGCCGGCGGCGGCGAATCAGAAGGTTTCGAGCAGTCCGAAAAGGAACTGATCGAACAGGCCGAGAACTTCGACGAGGGGCGCAGCCCCGGATTAGACGCCGGTCTGCCGGAGGCGGAGCAGTCTCCTGCGGTGTACGGCGAAGCCGATCACGAACGCTCCAGTGAACGGCCAGACTCCGACTCGAACGGCTGAACCAGGTGGCCAACTACAACACCATAGTCAGTAGTCCGATGAGCCCCGAGGAGGCCTTCGATTACCTCTCCGACTTCAGTACGGCTACTGAGTGGGACGCGAACACCATCTCTTCGGAGCTGATTTCCGGCGATGCTAAATCGGTCGGAGCCAAGTACAAGGTGGTCACGAAGTTCGGTGGCCGCAAGATGGAACTGACCTACGAAACCGTGGAACTGAAACGTCCCAACCGGGTTGTCCTCAAGAGTGGCAACAGCAGTGCCGAGATCACGGACACGATGACTTTCGAAGCGACCGCGACCGGTACCGAGGTCACCTACGATGCCAACGTCGCCCCCAAGGGTCTGGTCAAGGTGATCGACCCGGTCCTCACCCTGATCTTCAAGCGGGTCGGCGACAACGCCGCCAAAGGCCTGCGTGAAGCGCTAGGAGCCGACAAGAGCCAGTGAGCCAGGCACCGGTCGCAATCGTCGGCGCCGGCTTCGCCGGACTCAAGAGTGCACTCGAGCTTCGAAGCCGGGGCATCGACAGCGAAATCTTCGAAGCTTCCGACGGAGTCGGCGGACGTGCCCGCACCGATGACCTCGACGGCTTCCGGCTTGACCGTGGTTTCCAGGTCATGCTGAGCGCCTACCCGGAAGCGAAGAAGACTTTCGACTACGAATCCCTCGGTTTCGGCTCTTTCGTTCCGGGTGCCCGGATCCGCATCGGCGGCTCGTTCGCCAAATTCGCCGACCCGCTGCGGATGCCGCGCTCGGCGGTGAGTTCGGCCGCCTCTCCGGTCGGCAGTATCGGCGACAAGCTGAAGCTGTTCCGGATGCGGCGCGAACTGATCGACACCGACCCGCAGGAGATCATCCGCCGTCCGGAGACGACGGCAATCGAGGCGCTCGAGCAGAGGGGCTTTTCCACGGCGATGATCGAGTCCTTCTTTCGCCCGTTTTTCGGTGGAGTGTTCATCGACCCGGACCTGGTCACCTCCAGCCGGATGATGGAAATCTTTTTCCGCTACTTCTCGACCGGGGATACGACCCTGCCCGCCGGTGGCATGGGTTCGCTGGCGGCCCAGATGGCCGGCAAGCTGCCGCCGGAATCGATCCGCCTCAACTCACCCGTGGCTGCAGTCGATGCCGACGGCGTCAAACTCGAAGACGGTAACCGGGTGGACTTCGAGGCGGTGATAATCGCAACCGAAGAGAAAGCGGCGGCCGGCCTTTGCGGCCTGTCCGCACCGGAAGCGGGCCGGGTCACCACCTGCCTCTACTTTGACGCTCCGGAGTCGGCAATTGCCGGCCCGTGGCTGGTCCTCTCGCCCAATAACGACGGACCGATCAACGAGCTGGCCGTGCCCAGCTCGGTCGCCGCCGGTTACGCACCGCCCGGCCGTTCGCTGGTTTCGGTGAGCACGCTCGGCGCCGAATCCGACCGGGTGGACCTGCTCGACGCAGTCACGGCCGAACTCGGCGAGTGGTTTGGCAAAACGACCGTGGCCGGTTGGAACCACCTGCGCACCTACAGGGTCGAGAACGCCCTGCCGTCGTTCACGCCCGGGCGGCACAAACCCGGCGGGGAAAACCCTCTGCTCGATTCGGGCGTCTTCATTTGCGGGGACCACCGTGAAACCCCGTCGATCCAGGGGGCGCTCGTCTCCGGTCGCAAGGCGGCCACCGCCGTCAGCCGGAAGCTCGGACCACCATCATGAACCCGGTCTCCCGTATCGCGGGGGCGCTTCCCCTTTCCGGTCCGTTCGGTGGCCGGGACACTGTGGCGACCGCTGCGGAGGTCGACGGTTTCTTTCCGGCCGACAGCATGATCCGCCGGCTCCACAGCCAGCGGATCGTCGCCATCTCAGGGGTCCGGGCACTGCTGATGCAAGCCTGCGATCCGCTGGCTGTAGTCGGTTTCGACCGCCACTCGGTCATCTTCAGCGACCCGCGGAAACGCCTGATGAGTACCGACCAGCGGATGAGCCGGATGTACTTCGGCGACGAAAAGACGGCCCGCCGCACCGGTTCCGAGATTCGCTCGATGCATGGCCGGGTGAAAGGAAAGGTCGAGGAGGATTACGGACCGATACCCGCGGGCACACTTTATGCCGCGGACGATCCGGAACTGATGCTCTGGACGCTCGCCACTCTCGCCGACTCTGCCCTTGTCTACTACGAGCGGTTCATCGGTTCACTCACCGACGACGAGCGTGAGCAGTACTGGTCGGACTACCGCCAGATCGGGTTGCTTCTCGGCATGCCGGCATCGTCCCTTCCGGAAAGCGAACCCGAGCTGCGTGAATACGTTCACGGACGGATCTCCGACGGCAGCCTCTACATCTCACCGGATGTGCGCGACCGCTCGAAAGCAATCATCTTCAACCCGCCTTTCGGTGGCTGGATGAAGCTGGCTGTGACTCCGCTCACCGAAGCGATCAAGCTGAGCTCGATCGGTTTTCTGCCAGCCGGAATCAGGGATCTTTACGGGTTCAGCTGGGACCCGGTCCGGGAAGCGGTACTGGATGCTTGGGTGGTCCAGATCCGTCTGGCCCAGCCTCTCTGGCTCGACGCGGTCCGGAAGCACCCCGCCGCCCGGGCTCCCGCCGGCACCGTTTTCGGGGCACCGCGCCGCCAGCCTGCCTGAGAATGGGAATAAGCTCGCGCTGCACTCGAACTGAACCGACCTGACCGAGGGGTAGAGAAACAGATGTCCGACTCGTATGACTTCGCAGTTAGCCGTGATGACCTGCGCAGCAGTACCGTCCTGCCGATCCCGCCGATCGCCGAGATGGACCTCTCGCCGGGCCAGGTCGTCCTCAGGGTGGACAACTTCTCGATCACCGCCAACAACGTCACTTATGCCGCCATGGGTGACGCAATGCGTTACTGGGAGTTCTTCCCCTCGGACGAGGGGCTCGGACGGATCCCGGTCTGGGGTTACTCGGAGGTGGTCAGGTCGGAGCACGACGGCATCGAAGTCGGCGCGAGGCTGTACGGCTACATGCCGATGTCGACGCATTTCGTGGTCGAACCGGTGGACATCAACGAATCCGGGTTCGTCGACGGGGCCGAGCACCGGTCGGATCTGCCGGCGATCTACAACCGTTATGGACTGGTTACGGCCGAATCCGGAGACACTCCGGAGCGGGAACCGTACATCGCACTCTTCGGGCCGCTGTTCGCCACGTCCTGGCTGCTCGCCGACGAACTCGAAGACGAGAAGTTCTACGGCGCCACTCGGCTGGTCATGTCGAGTTCTTCGAGCAAGACCGCGATCGCCCTGGCTTTCCTGCTGGCACGGGACCATGGTGAAGAGATCGAGTTGGTGGGGCTGACTTCCGGACGAAACGAGGAATTCGTACGCAGCACCGGCCTCTACGGCGAAGTCATCGGCTACGACGAGCTTGAGAGTCTGGACACCTCGGTGCCGACGGCATACCTCGACTTCGCCGGCAATGCCGCGCTGAGGGGCCGGATCCACCAGCACTTCGGTGACACCCTGGTCGCGAGCACCGTCATCGGCGCTGCCGATTGGGAGGGCCTCGCCCCCGATGATGACGCCGAACCGCTGCCGGGACCGAACCCGAGCCTCTTCTTCGCCCCGACCAGGTTCGCGAAACGAAACGGTGAATGGGGCGCCGCCGAAGTGCGTCGCCGCATCACCATGGATCAGAACGAGTTCATCGACTCGAGCAAGTCGTGGCTGACCATCAGGACCGCACAGGGTGCCGACGGAATCGACAGCACCCTGAAGGCGTTCCTGGATGGCAACGTGGACCCGTCCGAAGGGTGGACGGTCGTGCCCTGATTCCGGGCCGGCCGCCCTCGAACATCCGGGTCGGCGGTGGATCGTTTCAGCGGCGCTTGCGCGGAATGAGCCGGATCTGGCTGGTGCCCGAACCACCGGAGCCATCGGTCGCCACGGCCTTGACGGTCACGTTCGCAACCAGCCGGCTGCCGTTCCGGGCGGCCTTGCGGATCTTTGCGATGCGACGGACCGGTATCCGCATCACCAGAGGGGTCCGGGCACCCGCTTCGGCGGCCCGGCTTGCGGGCAGCAGTTTCACCCGGCCGGGCTTCTTGCGGAAGCGGTTGCGGGTGATCCTGACGGTGCCACTCGCGGTCAGGCTGCAGGCGATGCTGCACTTGCCGGCCACCTGAATCTTCAGCGCGAGCGGCCGCTTCTTCGGAATGTACGAATTGAAGGTCACGTCCGGTAGGTCATCGGGATCCGGCGGTGGCGGCAGAACGGCATATGGGCAGTCGCTGGCGCTCGTCGGGGACGGAGCCACCCGGTACACCGACTGCGAAGTGACCACGTAGATGCAGCCACGGCTGTCCTCGCCGAACGAAAGCAGCTGTCCCAGGCCACCGATATCGATACCCGCAGGGCCGGGACTGGCACCGGCGTCTTTGAGTCCGAGGGTGCGCAGATCCGAACGGCAGAGGTCACCGTAGAGGTAGCGGCCGGTCAGGCCGGTCAGCTGGGGGTCGCGCACGACGTGGCCCCCGATCACGGCACAGCCGGTCTGCGTATCCGGTCCCGGGGAATGCGGGTAATCGAACACCGGGTCGGTGAGAGCGGGGTTGGGCGGTGCGCAGAATCCTTCGCATGCGGGCCAGCCCATGTTCTTGCCGGCCAGGTTGCCGGCGTTCACTTCCTCCGCATCTCCCTGGCCGACGTCGGCCACAGTCAAGACCCCGTCCGGAGTGAACGAAGCCCGGTACGGGTTACGCAAGCCGTAGGTGTAGACCTCTTTGCGGGCGGTCGGGTTGCCGACGAACGGGTTGTCGGCGGGGATCGTCGCGGTCAGCGGGCCGCCACCGTCGGGGTCGGCCGGATCGATCCTCAGCACCTTGCCGGACAGGCTCGAAAGGGACTGCGCTTTCGCAGCGTCTGCGTCGTCTCCGATCGTGATGTAGAGCAGCCCGTCGGGGCCAAAGGCCATCCAGCCGCCGTTGTGGTTACCGGCCGGGTGAAAATTCTTGAGCACCAGGCGGGCGCTGGTCGGGTCTGCCGTGTCCGGGTCGGTGGCAGAGCGCTGGTACTCGACGATGCGGATGTCGCCGGCCTGGCCTGCGAGGTCGAGAGCGTCCGGTCCTTCGGCGACCGTGAAGACGTAGAAGAGGCCGCTCGTGGCGTAGTCGGGCGGGAAAGCCATCGAGAGCAGGCCCCGCTCGAAGAAGGTATCGACGTTGCTGATTGTCAGGAAAGGCTGAGCCTTCACCACTCCGTCCTCGGCGACCCGGATCGAAGCTATGCCGGTTTCGTCATTGCCGCGCTCGACGATGAAGACGCGCTTGTCCCCCTGCGGGGCAGTTACGTAGACCGGGGTCGAACCCCAGGTGCCGGGAGGAGCGAACTCGACCTCAACCAGCGATGCTGCCTGCGCCGTCGGGGCCAGCAACGCAGCAGCGAAAAAGATGCCGATCAGGGTCAGGCGTTTCACTCACTTGACACTACCTGTCCGGCATCTTTGGCCTCCGAAGCCGACGATCCGTTCGCGGCCGGACTAACATGCGCCGAATGGATCGACGAATCGTTTCGCTCATAGGTGCTTCTGTCCTCCTCGTGGCCATCGTGGTCGTGGTTCTGGTCGCCGGCGGCGGCTCGGATGACAAAGAGGCAGGGCCGATCAGCGACGACCTCACCACCAAGCCGGTGATCGAAGCTTCGACCGACCTGCCGACCGAACTCGTGACCAACGACATCGTCGAAGGTGAAGGCCCGGAGGCCAAGGACGGCGACACGGTTTCGATGCAGTACGTCGGTGTGGTCACCGAAACGGGCAAGGAATTCGATTCGTCCTGGAGCCGCGACAAAGAGCCCTTCGAGTTCGAACTCGGGGCCGGCAGCGTGATTCCCGGCTGGGACCAGGGGATCCCCGGCATGAAGGCCGGAGGGCGCCGCGAGCTGGTCATCCCGGCCGATCTCGCCTACGGTGAAGCGGGCAGCCCGCCCGACATTCCGCCGAACTCAACCTTGACCTTCGTGGTCGACCTGGAAGAGATCCAGTAAGGCGCCAGAAGCGCTAGAAGCGTTCCTTGCGGATGGTCGCCTTGCGGCCCTTGATCCGGCTGGAACGCATCGCCCGGATGACCCCGTCGGCCTCGGCCGTGGGTACTTCGACCAGGGAGAAGTTCTCCTTGATCTCGATCGATCCGATCTGGCGTCCGCTGAGGCCACCTTCGTTGGCGATCGCTCCGACCAGATCACGCGGAGCGACGCTGGCGCTCCTGCCGACGCTGAAGAAGAGCCGGGTGTGGTCACCTTCCGGCTGGCCGGCACGCGGGTTCTTGCCTTTGTAACCACCGCGGGACGGTGCGCCATTGGCCCGTGAGCCGTTGCCGTTGCCCTGGTAGCCGCCACCCTGGCTCGGGCCCTTTCCTTTGGCTTTGGCGCCGGCCGGTAGGATCTCCCTTTCGTCGATCTCGAGCCCGGAGTTCTCGTGGGCCAGTTTGACCGCCGCAGCGGCGATCTCGATCGGGTCGTAGCGGTTCGGGTCCTCTTCGCCTTCTGCCTGGACCAGTGATTCGACCAGTTCGCGGAACGGGGCCATCGCTTTGGCGCCGGCCGGTGTTTCGGCCGCCTTGACGATCGATTCACGCAGAGTCGTCCGCGTGATTTCGAGGCGCCTGGCCTTAAGTTCGGCGACGGTCGGCAGCTCTTTTATCTCGATCTGGCGTTTGGTCAGCCGCTGAATCGCTTTGATGTTTCGCTGCTCACGGGGCTCGGCGATCGTGATCGCGATCCCTTCGCGTCCCGCGCGCCCAACCCGGCCGATGCGATGCACGTACTGCTCGGGGGCGGTTGGCAGGCCATAGTTGAAGGCGTGGGTCAGGTGGTCGACATCGAGGCCGCGGGCGGCCACGTCGGTGGCGACCAGGATCGAAGTCGAACCGGCTCGCAGGCGGCCCATCGCGCGGTCTCGCTGTTCCTGGGTCATTCCACCGTGGAGCGAATCGGCCCGGTGTCCTCGTTTGCCGAGGGTTTCGGTGAGGCTGTCGACCTCGTGACGGGTGCGGCAGAAGACGATCGCCGACTTGGGCTGCTCGAGCTCGAGGATGCGGCCGAGTGCGGCCGGCTTGTTCTGGCGGTTGACCAGGTGTGCGGTTTCGCGGACCTTGGGGGCCTCGCCCTCTTCCACCACTTCCCGCTTGATGCGTACCCTGACCGGGTCGTTGAGGTGGCGCTTCGACATCGATTCGATGCGTGGCGGCATGGTTGCCGAGAAAAGCATGGTCTGGCGGTTCTCGGGGATTGCGGCGAGGATCTCTTCGAGTTCGTCGGCGAAACCCATGTCGAGCATCTCGTCGGCTTCATCGAGTACCAGAACCTTGAGCTGGCTGATCTTCAGGGTGCCTCGACGGATGTGGTCCAGCGCCCGTCCGGGAGTAGCGACGACGACGTCGACACCGCGTTTCAGCGGGCCGATCTGCTTGCCGATCGGTTGCCCACCGAAGACCGCGAGGATGCTGGCGCCGATACCGAGCGCGTAACCCTGGGTCGACTTGTGAACCTGGATCGCCAGTTCACGGGTCGGCACGAGGATAAGGGCGGTGGGAACGTCACCGCCACCTTCACGATGCACACGTTCGAGTACTGGCAGCGCAAACGCCGCGGTTTTGCCCGTACCGGTCGCGGCCTGGCCGAGCAGGTCACGACCCTCAACCAGCGGTGGGATCGCCTCCAACTGGATCGGGGTCGGCTCGCTGTAGCCAAGGCCGGACACCGTCTTCAGAAGTGGTGTCGAAAGGCCCAGGGCCCCGAAGCCCACGGATTCGGGTCCAGTCTGGAGATCGGC
>Ga0105046_10004582_pt1 | contig 21981 bp, 17 predicted proteins | sample MAT03_FD_78385 | JGI IMG/M metagenome (GOLD analysis project Ga0105046, IMG submission 78385) | Freshwater microbial communities from Lake Fryxell liftoff mats and glacier meltwater in Antarctica - MAT-03 (megahit assembly) | ecosystem: Environmental > Aquatic > Freshwater > Ice > Liftoff...
AACGCCAACCGCCAGCCATCACCAGTTCCAGCAGTGCCGGAGCAACCGTCAACATGGCATTCTCGTATACGGTGACTACGATCGGCACCGGCACCGTTTCCGTCACCACGGGCACCCTGCCAGCGTGGCTCAGCTATAACGCCACGACCAAGACCCTCTCTGGCATCCCGACCGCCACCGGGCCCTTCCCTATAACGCTCACGGCCAGCAACGGCTTCGCGCCGAATGCCACCCAGACCCTGACCATCACGGTGTCCGCTGTCAGCTTGCCCCCGGTGATCACCAGCCCGCTAACCGCAGGGGGTACCGTCGGACAGGCGCTCACCTACACCATCACTGCCAGCGGCACCAGTCCGATCGGTTTCACCACCAGCACCCTGCCCAGCGGATTGACGCTGAGCGGGGCAACCATCTCGGGCACACCCACTGCCACCGGCACTTTCAACATCACGCTGACCGCCACTGGCGTCGGTACCGACAGCAAGATTCTGGTCCTGACCATCGCTGCCAGCAGTGGCGGTGCGAGCAGCAGTGAGGGATCCAGTAGCGGCGGAGGATGCGGCAATGGCAGCGTACTCGGCATGGTCCTACTGCTCGCTCTAGGACTCGGTCGACGCCAACTCTCCTGCTGATCCCGCTGAGCGTGGTGGGCACCCTGTCACGCCGCTGCCGTAGCTTCACCGTTTCTGCTTCATCCGCACCGGTGATAGGTCGATCGGTGCGGGCAGATCGGCTGCGGGGATGCCGTCGGGGACCAGGCCCGGAGGAGGCAAGGCGCGGGTGGGTGCGCTCTGCCGACCAAGTCCGATGACATCGCCCGGTCGTTGGGTCAGTTCCTTCGGCGGCACGCTGCGTGGATGCCATGGCTGCAGGCGCTCGGGATTATTCTGCGCGGAGGTGCCGGAACCGATCTGCTCCATGCGCTTCTCGAGCGCCTCCTGGATGCGGGCTAGTTCGGCTTTGTCTGCACCATCCCCTCCAAGCAGACGCCCAACTTCGTTGTTCATCTGATTGAGCTGGCTGGCCGGCGCCTTCATCGCAGCTGACGAGACAGCCGAGTTGGCGACGCTCTGGGTTGCACTCATGGCTGCCTGCTGCGGCGCCAGGATGCTCTGCAGGAGGCGGGCGCAGCCGGTCAGCGGCGCCAGCAAAACCAACAGGATCAGGGCTTGGTGGCGCAGATGCACGGCTTGGCCCGGCAGGCGGGACAGGTGACTGGATACTTGGCCGAGGCAGCGTCTGCCAGATCGATTCCGTGCAGGTTGGCCAGCGAGGTCAGCCAGGCGAGCACGTCGGCGAATTCGCCGGGCAGATCGTGCGAGGCAGGTTCGCGGCAGGCCTCGGCGAGTTCACCGACCTCTTCAATCAGATACATGAACGTGCCGTCACGGCCGCGGGCTGCGTCTTTCGCCCCGTAGAGGCCGCGCATGTGTTCCTGGAATTCCCGCAAGTCCATGACCGCGAGCATCGGCAGGAGGCTGGTGGAAGAAAGGGGGCGCCCGACCGGACGCAGCTGTAGTGCGTTAGCCTGCGTTAGCGTGCCGCCATCCGCCAAGCGCGAACGTCGGCCTCCCCATTGACGCGCAGCAGGCCGTCGCCGCTATCGCCAACCTGCACTCGCGTCAGCACGGCCCGGCCGTCGTCGATGAATACCTCGATGACGCTGCGGTCCAGCCAGATCTCCAGGCGCAGACTACCAACAACGGTCAGCGGATAGGCTCCACCGCACATGGTCAGGATGCTACCGTCCCAGTTGATGGCGAATCCATGCAGCCAGATGGTGGCGGAACCTGGCAGGGTCGCCAGTACCCGGCAGGCATCACCGACGGCGAGGGCTCCCGGACCACGTGGAAGCTCGTCCAGTTCCAGTAGGGCTTCGATCGCTGGATGAATGCGCTGCCGAACAACGTCGCCATCCACCTCGATCAGCCGCGGAAAGGCAAGGCAGCCGTTCCAGCCCCGACCAGCAGGAAAACCGCGGATCCAGCCAAGCACCACTGTGCGGCCAGCAGCGTCCTCCAGCGTATTGGTGGCATAAAAGGCGTCATGCAGATCAAGGCGTCCCTCGGCCTGTACCGTCATAGCCTGACCATCGAAGGTTCCCAGGCGCCATTCGACCGGCCGGTACGGAGACAGCAGCAGGAGCATGCGATCGTCCGGCAAAGTCAGGACATTCGGACATTCAGCGAATTCCATCTCGGCACTCGCGGTCCACAGCGTCCCAGCCGCCCGCAGACGATCAAAGTCCCCCTCCGGGGCCTCGAACAGGGCGACCCGACGGCCGTCACCGATGACCAGGAAGGTTCGTCCGCACCAGCGGAAGGCGTACGGGTCGCGGGCCAAACGGTCCGCGAGGGCTCCGATGCATGGCCTGCGGTCGCGTTGCCAGGCGATCAGATCGTCGTCGAGCGGCGAAGCGCGCCATTGCTCGAACGGTCGAGCGTCTGCAAACGGCACCGAGGTGTAAAAGAGGCGCGGAGTGCCGTCGGCATCCAGAGAGATGCAGCCACTGTAGCAATGCTCCTCGCCGGCAAGGACATCCGGGGCCAGCGCGATCGGCAGATCCTCCCAAACGACCAGATCACGCGATCGGGTATGGCCCCAGTGCATGAATCCCCATTGGTCGCCGAATGGATTCAGCTGGTAGAATAGGTGGTACCAGCCGCGATACCGGATGGTGCCATTCGGATCGTTCATCCAGCGCGAGGGCGGAGTGAAGTGACAGCGTGGCCGCTGCGGGTCGGCAGCACAACGTTGCGCCAGGGCGGTGACATAGGCGGTGGCGCGCTCAATGGCGATATCCATACGTGGATTATCGCTGCCGTGGATCTCGTTTCCATGCACAGGGAAGGTTATCACCATATGGTATTGTGACGCACCGGCACCTGTATGCGATCGAGCGGCACGGCGACGCGCTGAACCTGACCTGTCCATACCTGGTCGAGGTCATCCAGGCCGAGCCAGGCATCGACAATCGCAATGTCCTGCCGTGGAGCCGATTGTTCCTGATCGATCCGGATGGCCCTGCTGCGGCGGACGAAGTGACCGATGTCGTCTTGCGCCGGCGCTATACCCTGCACCCAGGTGGCGTCCTGCTGATGCCGCCCGATCGCCTGTACGCCTTCCGCTTCCACCCAGGCATGCGCATGCTTGCCGCCCATTTCCGCCTGGAGTGGGCTCCAGGGTGCGACGTGTTCAGCGGTCGTAGCGGATGCGCCGTCATTCCTGGACAGGCCGATCTGATCCGCCGTGCCTATGCCGCCCTGGCCGCCGGAGAGGACTTGAAAGCCGCAGCGACCCTGCGGGGAACGCTAATGCTGCTGGCCGGGCCATGCATCGGCCCCCTGCGCCCGTTGCCCGCCCGCCTGCGCAGCGTCCTCGACCGGATCGAGGCCGACTGCCGCGCTGACCTGGCCGTAGGTGAACTGGCTGCCGTTGCGGGCCTCTCGCGCGAACGATTCAGCCGCGTGTTCAGCGAGACCATCGGCGTTCCGCCGATGGAGCACGTCCATCGCCGCCTGACAGCGCGGGCATGCGCTCTGCTGCTCGATGGCTTGCTGGTGCAAGAGGTCTCCGAGCAATTGCGCTTCTCGAGTCCGTTTTGGTTCAGCCGTTTCTTCCGCAACCGCATGGGGGTGCCGCCACGAGATTTCAGGCTGTTACTCAGTCGCGGTTAGGATCCGCTCAGGGAACCGGGCGCATCACTCCATGCCTGGCCAGGAAACGGTCGATCGGCCCACGCGCCAAGGGATCGGCCTTGTCCTTCAGCGCCAAGGCCCAAGGGCGCAGCGTGGTGGGACTGAGACGCACCTCATCGAACACCGTTGCGAACAGACGATGCTGGTCGAGAGCGTCGGCATCCAACGCCAGCTTGCCCTCAGCCTGCAGCCCGACCCGGTCGACCAGCACCGGCAGCAGGTTGTGCTCCGGGTCGCGGGCGACATCGGCGAGCAGGGCGCGCAACACCACCACATCAACGGTGGCGGCGGCCTCGCCACGCCAGCCCGAGGCATCAGCGCCGCGCACGGTGGCGATGCGCCACAGCAGCCGGTCGCGTTCTGCCATCGGTACGGTTCCGGCCTCGGGAGCCGGAGCACCCGGAATGTCACTGGCGATCAGGGCGAGGCGGCGCACCAGCAGCCGACCCTGCGCCCCCCCCTCGTCACGTAACCGGGTCATCAAGGCGGGATCGGGCAGACTGGCCTGCAGACTGGTCCGCGGCAGCCAGCTGATCCGGGCGATCAGTGCCCGCATCGCCAGCGGCGTGAAACTCTCGGCCGCAGCAAGCTCTTTGAACATGGCCGCAGCTTCGCCGGATCCCCCAGCCGTCGAGGCGGCGGCATCGCCACGCGCCCAGGACAGGCGCAGCGGCTCGCCGTCGTCGCGCTGGATCATGACCAGAGACATTCCCGCCAGGTTTACAGCCAATCCACTCAGCAGCGGTCCCTCAAGCGGAACGGCGACCGCCGGACTGATGCCGGAAAGGCCTTCGTCAGCCGCCGGCACCGACAGGACATAGCGGACCCCACCCGGTGCCACCCGCACCGCGCCGCCAGTTTCCAGCGTCAACGGCTCGGACACCAAACCGGCGTCACCAGCCCCGAGGATCAACGGAACCTGCAGTCGCTGACAGGCGGCGAGCAAGACGCCGAGATCCCGCGTGTCGCCCTGCCGCGACTTGGCGATCGCAGGATCCCAGCCGGCCGGTACGTCCAGATAGACCAGCCACGGGCTGAGGTCGCGGGCAAGGGCAAGGTCGGCGCGATTGCGATCGGGCGAGGCCGGCAGTCCGAGCACGCCCACGCGCAGGCCAAAGCGCCAGCGGGCGTCCTCGCCGCCGAGGCAGGCGGTCAACGCCGGTTCCTCGGGCGCCACCACGACAAGCGGGATGTCCGCTTCCCAGCCACCGGTGCCAAGCCGGGCAGGCACCCCGGCACCGAGAGCCAGGACTAGCTGAGGCGGCCCACCCAGCGCCGTGCCGAGCCGATCGAGCCCCGCCTTGTCGGGCCAACCGCGGCCGGCCGCCAGAGCGAGACGTACCGCCGCATCGTGCGCCAGCGGCGGCCGCACCCGAGCCACCACCGGCTGGCCGGCATAGCTGGTGCGCAGTTCGCCCTGGCTGCCAACAGGCAGTCCGAATACCACCACGGCGGTGGCACCGTCGGCGTCGCTAACCAACGGGTAGCGGTTGGTGACCATGGTCACGGCCGTTCCGTCCAGCCTACCTTCGGCTGCGACAGCGGGTGCTCCGGCCACAGCTATCGCGACCTGCGGCGTGCCGCCGGCGCCGTGCCACCACCACGGGCCTCGCACTACCCGGGCCGGATCGGCCGCAGCCACGGCGGCGAGAGTCAGCAGCCAGCAGCCGAGCGCACGCCACGGCATGCTCAGCCCGGGGCCTCGAAGAAAGCGATGCTGAGCGGCGCCAGGGTCGGACGCAGGGTGCACGGGAAGGCCCCGCGCGGCTCCGATTCGGCCATCACGGTGGGCCCATCGACCATGCCGGAACCGCCGAAACGCAGCTCGTCGCTGCTCAGCAGGCGCTTCCATGCACCACCGTTCCACACCCCCAGCGGATAGGCCGGGCGGGGTATCGGGGTGAAGTTCACCGCCACCAGCACATCGCGCTGACCCGGACATTTGCGCAGGAAGGCGAGCGTCGATTCCTGCCAATTCTCGCAGTCGACCCACTGAAAGCCGTCGCGCGTATCGTCGCGGGCGAATAGCGCCGGCATGGTGCGGTAGAGCCGCAGAGACTCGCGCAGGAAGGCGGTGATGCCGGCGCGGTCGGGCTCGGCGGCCTCGCACCAGGTCAGCGACGAGGCCCAATCCCATTCGCGGCCCTGGCCGAACTCGCCGCCCATGAACAGCAGCGGACGGCCCGGCACCGCGACCTGATAGCCGAGTAGGATGCGCAGATGTGCCCGGCGCTGCCACCAATCGCCGGGCATCTTGTCGATCAGACTCTTCTTGCCGTGCACCACCTCGTCGTGGGACAGCGGCAGGATCCAGCGTTCGTCGTAGGCGTACCACTGATGGAAGGTGGCGCGATTGTGGCAGCCGCTGCGCATCACCGGATCCTGGGCGAGATAGCCAAGGGTGTCGTGCATCCAGCCCATGTTCCACTTGAGGTGAAAGCCCAGGCCCTGCATCTCGGTCGGCGCGGTCACGCCCATCCAGGCGGTCGACTCCTCGGCGCACAGCACGACGCCGGCGTATTCACGCCGCAGCGTCGTGGTTAGTTCCTGCAGCAGGCTCTTGGCCTCGTCGTTGGCGTTACCACCCGATTCGTTGGGCACCCACTCGCCACCTTCGCGGTCGTAGTTGCGGTACAGCATCGAAGCCACCGCGTCGACGCGCAGGCCGTCGATGTGGTAGCTGCGGCACCAATGCAGGGCGGCGGCGACCAGGAAGTTGCGTACCTCGGGGCGGCGGAAGTTGAAGACGCAGGTGCCCCAGCCTTTGTGCTCGCCCTCGCGCGGGTCCTCGTACTCGTAGCAGCAGCTGCCGTCAAAACGGGCGAGGGCGAAGTCGTCTTTGGGGAAATGCCCAGGCACGAAGTCGACGATGACGCCGAGTCCGGCGGCATGACAGCGGTCGATGAAGAATCGCAAATCGTCCGGCGAACCATGGCGCGGATTGGGGGCGTACTGGCCGGTGACCTGGTAGCCCCAGCTGCCCTCATACGGGTGGTGGGCGACCGGCAGCAGCTCAAGGTGAGTATAGCCGAGGTCCTGCACGTAAGGGATCAGCTGCTGGGCCAGGACCCGCCAGTTGGGCCACGCGTCAGGCTCCTGCCCGCGCCTCCACGAGCCGATGCAAACCTCGTAGATCGACATCGGATTGGTCAGTGGATCGCGCTCGAGGCGGGCTTGCATCCACGTCGCGTCGCTCCACGCGAAGCGGTCGGGTGCAGCCACCATCGAGGCGGTCGCCGGCGGACGCTCGGCCTGTAGGGCGTAGGGGTCCGCCTTGACCCGCAAGATGCCGTCGCGGGAGCGGATCTCGTACTTGTACAACATGCCGGGACGAACCCCGGGCAGGAAGATCTCCCACACCCCATAGGGCACGCGTGGACGCATCGGATGGCGGCTGCCATCGAAACCATTCCAATCGCCGACCACCGAGACGCGGCTGGCGGTCGGGGCCCAGACCGCGAAACGGACCCCATCGACTCCGTCGACCGTCATCGGATGGGCGCCCAGGATCTCGCCGAGATGGCAATGGTGTCCTGCCTGGAACAGCCCCAGATCGAAGTCCGAGAGCTGCGGCCAGAAGGCGTACGGGTCGGCGGAGATGGTCTCGCGACCGGCGGTGGTGATCGCAAGATCGTAGGGAAATCGCTCGCTGGCCCCGGTCATCGGCCCTTCGAAAAAGCCAGCCCCGCCGCGTTGGGCAAGCGGGAAGCGTCTGCTGTCGCCGCGTCGGACCACCGTCACGGCGGCGACCCCGGGCGCCCACACCCGCACCTGCAGGCCAGTCGGCTCGGGGTGTTGGCCCAAGACACTGAAGGGGTCTGCGAGGCGGGCCTCGGACAGGGCCGTCACGATGTCGTCGGGCAGGGGCATGCAGACTCCGCCGGTCAACCTAGCCGGCGGGTGCGTGATCGCCACCTGACGACCGGCGACCGGCGCGCCAGTGGACGGATGGCGGATGCCACTACAATAGTGACGTGGCCCCCCGTCCAACCATCAACGTGTCCTCCCTGGTCGACCTGCCATCGGTCATCCAATCGATGGCTGGATCCCGCCGCACCGCCGTCCTCCAGGTGCGTCATGGTGATGACGAGCGCCGACTGCATTTCGCAGCCGGTCAGCTGGTCGCTGTCGGCGGGACGCCGCGCGGACTGCTGTCGCGCGCGATGTGCTGGTCACGCCTGGTGACGCCGGCAATGGTGAGCGAAGCGATCCGGGCGCTCGGCGGCGAGCCTGATCCGGCCCAGCTGGCCAAACACATGCGTGCGCGTGGCGAGTTGCAGCCGGAGGCGCTCAGCGAGGCCATCGCCCTGTGCGTTGATGAGGACATCGCAGCAATCCTGAATTGGTCCTCACCATCCTTCGATATCATGAACGAGGTCCCGGCCGACCCATGGGCCGATTTCCAGCGCCAGTGCGGACTCAGCCTGTCCGCCCCAGCCCTGCTGCTCGAGGCCCTGCGCCGCCAGGACGAACGATCGCACCTCGGCGAGCTGATCCCCGAGGCCTGGGACGTACTGCGCCGCGAACAGTCGTCGGCCGGCCCGGCTAACGAGGACCAGGAGCTGGTGCTTGAACGCTGCGGCGGGGCGGCGACCTGCCGCGACCTGCTCACCCACCCCCTGCTGCCGCCGCACCGTGCGATCCGCGCCCTGGTCGAGCTGCGCCGCGCTGGGCTGCTGCGCGTAGTCACCGCCAACGAACTGGCCGCCCTCGGCGAACAGGCCCGCGAGCAGGGCCGCATGACGGACGCCTACGGCATTCTTGAACGTGCAGTGGCACTCGGCCATGACGGTGCGCGCATCCGCGAGATGCTGGCCAACCTCGCCGAGCAGATGGGCAACCGGGCCGCCGCCGCAGCCCATTGCCTCGCCGCGGTGCCGTTCCTGCAAACGCCCCAGATGATGGTCCAGGCGCTGAAGTTCGCCCTGCGCCTGGGTGCCGACCCCGAGGGTCCGCTAACTCAGCTGATGACCCTCAATCTGACCCTGGGCGACGACCGCGCCACGTTGGAGGCGCTGCTCGCCCTGGTCCGCCTCTACGAGAACCGCGGCGACCGCACCCGCGCAATGGAGGCGTTGGGCGAGGCTCAGGGTCTGGGTGCAGTCAAGGTGGTCACCGGCATGATGATGGCGCGACTGGCCGCGGCTTCCGGCGATGTCGCCCAGGCCGCGATCCAGTTTGAGCAGGCTGCCCGCCTGGCTACCGAGCTGAAACGCGTCGATGAGTCGATCCAGGCCTGGACAGCCCTGATCCAGCTGAAGCCCGAGCGACTGGAGCCAGCCCGCGCCTGCGCCGAACTACTTGCCAACGCCAATCGCACCGAAGAGGCGGCCACCGTCCTGCGCACCGCCCTGCCCAAGGCGTCCGGCGCCCCCGAAGAGGTCCAGCTGGCGTCGTGGGAGCTGCTCGGCCGGCTCGCCCCTGGTGATGGCACCGTCCACGACTGGCTGGCCAAGACCTATGCCAAGCGGCGCGACCGCGATGGCGCGACCAAGCAGCTGCGCCTGATCGCTGACCGCCAGGAAAAGGACAACGACGACCTAGCCCTGGTCGACACCCTGGAACGCATTGTCGTCCTGGGCGGCGAGGACGTCGACCTGCTGCGCCGGCTTGGCGAAGCCCACGACCGGCTCGGCCGGGCCGACGCCTCGGTTGACGCGTGGTGCCGCTCGATCGACCTCGCCACCGAGGCCGGCCGCCTGGAAGCGGCCAAGATCGTCCTCGAGGAGGCGCTTCTACGGGTGCCCGGCTCGGCCGCACTGCGCTCGCGCGCCGCCGAGAACGCCCTGCGCCAGGGCAATCGGGTTGTCGCCCAAATCGAACTGCGCCGCGCCGCCGATCTGGCGAGCGGTTCGGGCGACGTCGGGCAGGCCAAGGAACTGCTCCTGCGCCTGTGCGCGCTGCGTCCCGATGACCTAGTCGCGCGCCTGCGCATGGTCGAACTGCTGCGCGAGCAGGCTGATCCCGATGAGGCCGCCGCGGTCCAGGACGCGCTCCGTCTGGCCATCCGCCGGGCCGACTTCGGCAGCGCCGTCGAGCTCGCACGCCGTCGTGTCCAGGGCGCCGCCGACGACGAACATCGCTTCAAAGCCCGCGCCGAACTGATCGAACTGCTGCGCCGCGCCGGCGACGCCGCCGGCGAACGCACCGCCGCTCGCGAGTTGCTCGACCAGTTGCTTGAGGCCGGCGAGGTCGAGCGAGCCGTCGATCTGCTCAGTCGCCAGTTCGCCGCCCATCCACGCGATCCCGATGTCGCCCTGCAGCTAGCCGAGGTCACTGCCGGCCTGGGCGACGATCGCATGGCCGCCCGCTGCTACCGCCATGCCGTGCAGCTGCTGCAGGCCGAAGGCCGGATCGTCGAAGCGCGCGCAGCGCTCGAGCAGCTCGGCCAGGTTAGCGACGACGACATGCTGCTGCTCGCCGCCCGACGCCGCCTTGATGCCGGGGAGGCGGTCGAGTGGGACCAGATCCGCAGTGCCCTGGAGCACGACCAGCGCAAGGGACTCGTCGACAAAATCGGCTCAGAGATGCTTAGGCGATAGCCGATAGCCGATAGCCGATAGCCGATAGCCGATAGCCGATAGCCGATAGCCGATAGCCGATAACCGATAGCCGATAACCGATAGCCTGACGAACTGCCGGGCGCGCCCATGCAGCTCGCCCGGCCTCTACCTCCACACGCAGTGACCGCGAGGCACAGGTTGGGAAGAAGCGAGCTTGCACCGCGCTGGCGATGGGCCTAATCTGAGCGAATAGGCCGCCGTCAGGCGGAGGAGGGTTCATGCAGGTGCGTTTGTGGGGTGTGCGCGGCTCGATCGCGTCCCCCATCACCAGTGCCGGACTGCGCGAGAAGTCGCGGGCGCTCCTCCTCGAGGCGCGACCTGAAGACTTGGCCTCTCCAGGTGCGGTAGACGCCTACCTGGACCGCTCTGAGCACGCCTGGACCTACGGCGGCAACACCTCATGCGTCGAGGTCTCCTTCGGTGACGTCCTCTTCGTGCTCGATGCCGGCACCGGCATTCGCGCCCTGGGCAGCGCGCTGAAAGCCGAAGGCCGTTCGCCGTCGACCAAGACGCACCTCTTCTTCAGCCATTTTCACTGGGATCACATCTGCGGCTTCCCCTTCTTCCTGCCGATCTACCAGCCCGGCCGTGAGATCGGCGTGTGGAGCGGACGCAGCGACTCGGAGCGACTGCTGTCACTGCAAATGAATGATGCGCACTTCCCGGTGAAGTGGCACAACCTGCCGTCGAAGATCACCTGCACCCAGCTGCCCGAGGACGCCACGACCACGGTCGAGGGTGCCCAAATCCGCATTCTACCGCTGATCCATCCGGACAAGGCCTACGGCTACCGCATCGATCACAACGGTTCGTCGGTGGTCTATCTGACCGACACCGAGGTCAGCAAGCACCCGGACAAAGTGGCCGGCCACTACGCCAAATTCGTCGAAGGCGCCGACCTGGTCATCGTCGACGCGATGTACGGCTTCCTCGACTACCACGACCATATCAACTTTGGCCACTCGACGATTTTCAATTTCATCGATTTCTTCCGCGAGGCGACCATCGGCGAGCTGGTAATCTTCCACCACGACCCGCTCGCCAGCGACGCCCAGGTCACCCGGCTGGCCGCCGACGCCAAACGCTACAAGGAGCTGATCGCTCCGAACGCAACCTGGCGGGTCTCCGCCGCTCGCGAACTGCAACACTGGAACCTACCGCTGCCCAAGGCCTGACCGGCCCTGCCGGTCTACCTGTCCTGGGACTCGGCGCGGGTGCCCGCACGCAGCAAGGCGATCAGTTCGGTATAGGTGCCTGCCGCCACCACCTGCCGCTGGACGGTCGGATCTGACAGTTCATTGACGATCTGCGCAAGCAACCCGAGATGTTCGCTCTCGGTTTCGCCAGGGGTCAGCAGCAGGACGATGATCTGGGCAGGCAGGCCATCGGTGGCCTCGAAGGCCAAGCCCTGTTCACTGACCCCCAACGCCATCAGCGGGGCGGGCAGACCGGGGATTCGTGCATGCGGCACCGCCAAGCCGCGGCCGAGGCCGGTCGGAGCCGAGTCCTCGCGCGCCAGCACCGCCTGCACCGCCTGTTCGACATCGGTTCCCGCTATTGCCGCAGCCGCCACCAGTTCGCGCACGGCGCCGACCCGGTCAGGCGACTGCAGCCGCCTGACAAAGGCCCTGGGTGGCAGCCATGCAGCCAGCCCACGGGCCGGTCGCAGCTGCAGCAGGCGCTTGATCGCCGGCCCAGCGATCAGCGAGGTGGCGAGCGCGGTGATCACCAGGGCGACGAAGGTGGTCTGGCCGATCAGGTTGAAGCGCAGCGCGATCGAGGCGAGGACGATTTCCATCGCACCGCGGGCATTCAGGGCCATGGCGACAGCGGCGGACTGGCGCCAGGCGAGTCCGCTGAGCAGCGCGCCCAGGCCGCAGCCGACCAGCTTGCCGGCGCAGGCCACGGCGAAGACCAGACCCACCACCATCGGCGCGAAATTGCCGATCAGGTCGGCCTTCAGGCCGATGCCGGCGAAGAACAACGGTGCAAAGAACGAACGCACGAAATCCTCAAGGACCAGGCGGGTGCGTGGCCGCAGGTGCGGGCTGTCGCCGAGGGCGACGCCGGCGACGAAGGCGCCGAAGATGGCATGCAGGCCGATCGCCTCGGTGAATGCGGCGCAGCCGAGGGCAAGGGCGAAGGCGAAGCCCAGCACGCCGCCCGGCCAGCTGAGGTAGGCCTGGACCCACGGCAGTACCCGATCAATCAGCCAGCGGCCAAACGTCAGCATGACGGCGCAGAATCCCAACGTCAGCATCACCGTCTGGGTAATCGAGGTCTGTCCGACGGTGTGACGATCGACCAGCGACAGTACCACCGCGAAGGCGAGCCAGCCGACCAGGTCCATGATAATCGCCGAGGGGATGACAACGGCGCCGATGCCGGTGCGGTAGATGCCCAGGTCGATCAGCGTGCGCGCAATCACCGGCAGCGCCGACACGCTCATCGCCACGGCGAAGAACAAGGCGAAACCCCATGAACCGCCAGCCACCGCGCCGACCGCTTCGGGCATCGCCATCGCCACGGCCAAGCCGAGTCCGAAGGGTACCAGCAAACCGCCGAGCGAGACGGCCAGGGCCCGGCCGCCTTCGCGGCGCACCGCTGCCAGGCTGACCTCCATGCCGGCGACGAAGAGGAACAGGCTGACCGCCAGCTGCTCGATCCCTCTCAAGGTCACCGCCGCCTGGGTACCTGCCGCCGGGAACAAGGCCGCTTGAACGGCTGGGGCGAAACGGCCCAGGATAGTCGGACCAAGCAGGACTCCGGCGAGGATCTCGCCGAGCACCTCGGTCTGGCCGAGTCGACGCGCCAACTCGCCGCACACGCGGGCCGCCACCAGCAGGGTGGCCAGGGCGAGGAGCAGGGCGGTGAGGTCGGCATGTCCCACGCTGCGCAGAGTCGCTCAGCCAGCGAGGTGGTCCATCAGGATCTTGCTGCCAATCCCGATCAGCACGAGTCCTCCAACCACCTCGGCTCGACCGGCCCAGCGGACCCCCAGGCGACGCGACAGGAGAACGGCGGGCAGGCATAGGATGGTGGTCGTCCCGCCGATGATCGTCAGGCTGAGTCCCACCGGCAGATCGATCAGGGCGATGGTCAGGCCGGCAGCCAAGGCGTCGATCGAGGTGGCGACGGACAGCACCAGTAGACGACCCCAGGCGAATGGATCGCTCGTATCGCAGTCATCGTCATCACCCCGCCACGCATCCCACAGCATCTTGCCACCAATGCCGGTGAGCAGGGCGAAGGCCAGCCAATGATCCCAGCGTGCGACGTGCGCGACCAGGCTGGCGCCGCCCAACCAGCCGAGGAATGGCATCAGCGCCTGGAAGAAACCGAAGGCCAGCGGCATGCGCAATAGACGCCAGGTGCCAGCCTCGGGCCGGCACATCCCTGAGCTGATCGACACCGCCACCGCATCCATGGACAGGCCGAGGGCGAGGAGGATGGCGGTCAGCATGGGGTGTGGAGTGGTGGGCCATCCGGGATTCGAACCCAGAACCGAGCGATTATGAGTCGCCTGCTCTAACCGTTGAGCTAATGGCCCGTGAGGGGTGACATTGAAGGCTGCATCACCGCGGCGCAACCACGGAGCGCGTCAGATCCAGCCGAGCGACCTCAGCCAGGCGGCGCAGGCGGTAGACCAGTCGGCGACGTGCGGGACGTCGTCTGCCAACCCAAGACCATGGCGGCCGGTCGGATAGATGCTCATCGCAAACGGCACGCCGTGGCGACGTAGGGCACCGGCGTAATGCAGGCTGTTGAACACGCTGACCGCACTGTCGTCCGAGGTCGACCACAGAAACGTCGGTGGGACATGGTCGTGGACGGCGTTCTCAAGGGACAGCTGATGGACCAATTCGGGATCAGCCACACCACCCAGCAGGTTGTCGCGGCTGCCGGTGTGGCTCCAGTTCTGGAAGCTGATCACCGGGTAGCACAGCACAGCGGCGTCCGGCCGGCCGCTGAAGCGCTCGATCGGATCTGGATGGTCGGGCTTGCCCGGCTGGCCCAGGCAGCTGACGCTGGCGGCGCAGTGGCCGCCCGCAGAAAAGCCCAGCACGCCGACGCGGCTGGCGTCGATGTTCCAGGCCTCGGCATGGGCGCGCACCGTGCGGATGGCGCGCTCGGCGTCTTGCAGCGGGGCTGGATGACGGTTGGGCCATACGCGGTAGCGACACACCACGCTGGCCAGTCCAAGCGAACCCAGCCACGCGGCGATCGGCTCGGCCTCGTGCTGGGCGAGGTTCGCGTAGCCGCCTCCCGGCAGCACGACGATGGCCGGCCGCGGGACTCCCGGCTGGCTGGTCACCACCGGGGTCAGGGTCGGGAGCGCATCAAGCCGCTCGCGGTCGCTGCAGGACGGATCGATGCCGACCGGCGGAACGCCGGCAGGCCACAGGGGCAGGGTCTGAGTCATGGGAAAAGGTGGCGCAGCAGGCTGGGCAGATCACGGGCCGTCAGCGCATCGCTCAGGGCGGCAAGTGCACCCGCGCGCGCCCGCAAGTGCTGACGAGCGGCGCGGCGGTGCTGGATCGCCAGACGGTCGTCGCCGCGGCGCAATGCAACACCGGCAGCGTTCAGGCGCAGGGCGCCGGCGAGATCGTGTCGGCCTGCCCGGCCAAGGGCCTGGGCGAGTGGTGCAACCAGCACGGGTGGCAGCGTGGCGACGTCGGCCACCGCAGCGCGACCAGCAGCCTCGCTGGCAACGTCGGGTAGGGCGGCGGCCATCAACCGGCCGAGCGGATGTTCGCCAGGACGATTACTGCGCACCAGGCGCGCTGCGGCGGCGCCCGGCCCATGCACGGCCAGGGCGATGCACGCGGCGACCGCCGCGCGTTCCGGCGGCCACAGCACCGGATCGCCATCCAGCTGATCAAGCGCAGCGGCAGTGCGGCCGAGGGCCAGCAGGGCATCGGCGGCGGCGATCAACGGGTCTTCGTCACCAGGCCAGCGTTCAGCAGCGGCGCGCGCCACCACCAGGGCCTGGTCGGCGCGGCCTTCGGCCAGCAGCGTGCGGGCCGACAGCACATCGCGGGCCCGGCGCTCGACGTCGTTGTCCGGCGCCATCGCGTCCAGATGCATGCGGGCGGCGCGCACATCGTTGCCGCCCAGAGCCAGCTGCACCGCCAGGGCGCGGCCGGGATTACCGAGCAACTCGCCGCGCGCGGCCATCGCGGCCAGGCCGATGACCGGGCCGTTACGCCGGGCCAGGTGCAGGCCGCGGTCGCGCCACAGTCGCGCCAAGTCGACGCTGGCCGGGGCGGCGAGGTGCGGCTCAGAGAGCCGGGTGGCCTCGTCATGCCGATCAAGCCGCCACAGCGCCGCGCACAGTTCCAGATGACGTCCCTCGCCCGGCTGCGAGCCGTCGGCAAGTCGCCGCCACATCGCTTCAGCCGCGTCTTGCTGGCCGGTGCGTTCACGCAGCAACGCGATCTGCCGCATCAGATGCTGGTCGTCGGGGCGTGCCGCGAGCGCAGCGTCAAGATGAGCGGCCGCTGCAGCAGGCTCGCCCGAGGACTCAGCGATGACGGCGGCCAAGGTGCGAATACCAGGATCGTGCGGGGCGGCTGCGATGGCGGCGGCAATATGGGCGCTGGCAAGCTCGATGAAGCCGAGGTTCCACTCGACCTCGGCGAGATGCTGGAAGGCCGAGGCTGGCGTCGCCTCGACCGCGAAGCGCGAGGCCGCACGACGGGCCGCAGTCACGTGGCCGGCGTTGGCCAGGGTCAGGGCGAGTTCGGCCCACGGCAGGCTGGCGGTGGGCTGCTCGACCAGCGGCAGCAGCGCTTCGGCCGCCGAGCGGTCGCCGCCCTGGACCGCCAGGCGGGCGCGTCGGATGCGCAACCGTGGATCGTCACCGCGGGCGATGGCCAGATCGATCTGGGCCAGGGCGGTCGGACGGTCGCCCTGCCGCTCGGCCAGCGCGGCTGACAGTTCGAAGGCCGCGGCGGGTGGCTGCTTGGCACCTAGGGCACGGTTCAGTTCGACGGTGGCTGCCCGCTCATTGCCCGAGGCGAGCAGAGCCTGGGCATGCAGGGTGGCGAATTCGGGGGCACGATCGAGAGCGGCTGCGCGGGCGGCGGCGGTCACGGCGGCCGCAGCGTCCTCGTGCATCAACGCGATTTCGGCACGCAGGGCCCACAGCTGCGGCACGTCGCTGGCCAGGGAGATGGCCTGACCGACCGCGTTTTCGGCAGCGACGAGCTCGCCACGCCGGCGCAGACACTCGGCCAGCAGGCCGAGCAGCGGGGCGTTGCCGGGTAGCTTGATCAGGGCCGCACGCGCAGCCTGCTCGGCTTCGGCGGCACGACCGGCGGCGAGGTGCAGTTCGATGAGCTCGCGCCAAGCCCATAGGTAGTCCTGTTGGCGTTCGACCGCACGTTCTAGCCACGGCAGTCCGCGATCGCGCAGTCCGCGATGCTTCAACAGGAAGGCGACCAGGCCATCGCTGACCGCATCATCGGGCGCCAGGTCACGCGCCTGCTTGCACGCAGCCTCGGCTGCGTCGTGCTCGCCAAGCATCGCGCGCACCTCGGCCAGTTCACGCCAGGCCCAGGTGTAGTCGGTGTCGATTGCCACCGCCTGCTCGAGATGCGCCGCTGCATCGCGCAGTCGGCCCTGATGGCGGCGCAGGTCGGCGATGTAGCCGTGGGTGGTGGCATCGTAGGGGTCGGCGGCACGGGCACGTTCCAGCAAACGCTCGGCAATGTCGTCCTTGCCCATCTGCCGCGCCACTTCGGTGGCCTCGTGCAGAATCCAGTTGGCCTCGGGCGCCGCCATGTGGCCACGCTGGTAGGAATTGAGCGCGTCCTCGAAGCGCCCGGCCTTACGCGCCAGTTGGCCGAGTTGAGCGTGCGCCCACGGATACTCGGGATCGTCAGCGAGGGCCGAGCGACACAGCTCGCCGGCGCGTTCTCCATCGCTGTCGGCCAGGACCTGAGCGAGCTCGACCTTGGCCCAAGCGGCCTCGGGATCGCCGACCAGAATTTCCTCATATAACGCGATCGCCGCCTTTTTGTCGCCCTGCTCGCTCTCCAGCTGGGCGAGGTGTCCGCGCGTCCAGTGGTCCTCTGGCGAGATAGCCAGGGCCTGACGGTAATGGACGCGGGCCTGGTCGGCGAGACCGATGGCGCGCTCGGCCTCGGCCAGCTCGGCCAGAGTCCAGGCAGCGTCCGGATCAAGGGCTAGGGCCATCAACAAACGGTCACGGGCGGCCTCGGCGTCGCCGGTCTGGCGCAGGCAAGCACCGCTGCGCGCCATCAGACCGGCGCGCTCGTCACGATCACCCTCGGCCAGCCGGCGTTCCAGTTCTGCCAAGGCCTCGTGGTAGCGGCCTTGGTTGAAGTACAGGTCGGCGAGCTGATCGCTTTCGCCGGCTTCCAGCGCGTCGCGGCGCAGCGCCTGCTGGCTGGCGGTCGCCCGCTTGAGGTCTTCACGACGGACGAAGAAGAGGTGACGGAAGCGATGTAGCGAGGCGGACAGCCCGTGCCGGGTGGCAGCGTCCTCAAGCACGCGTTCGGCGGTCTCGACCTCGCCAGCGCATTCCAGCGCGCTGGCGAAACCCAACGAGGTCCACAGATCGGTCGGCTGCTTGCCGTGCAAGTCCTGGTAGCGCCTGGCCGCATCGCGGAAGCGCTTCTGGCGCATCAGCTCTTCGGCTTCGTGCATCAGCTTGTCGTCGGGACTGTCGTCGCGCTCGTCGGGCATCTGCTGCAAGCGTAGACCGGTATGAGGGCTGCCAAGGGGGGATAGGTCGAAGCCAGGTCAGGGGGATCAACCCCGCGATAGCCCCATCCATGATGACTTTCCCCGGACATCGCATTGAATAGGCGCATGCCCGTACGCAGCCACGCCGACGCCATCATCTCCTGGCTTGGGACTCGGAGCCTCGCCGCGACCATGGTTGCCTATCCCGAGTTCGAATCCGTCTTGTGCACGCACGCCGACGCTCTGGCCGATGCCGCCGACAGCGACGATGAAGCGGTGCGCGGTGACGGTCTCGGAGCCTTGTTCGGCGGCCTAGTTGAGCCGCTCAACGACGGCTTCACTCCGGCCGGACGCTGGCTGTACCACCGCCTCTTCGGCCGCATCACCTGGCGGGTATGCAGCCGGGTTCCCGAGCTGGCCAAGCGACTGGCCACTTTCGGCATTACCAGCGAAGCGGATCTAATTGCGCATCATGCCCGCGTCCGCGCTGGCGCCGACCCGTTGCCCGCCCAGGTCGCCCGCATCATCATCCCATCGCGCGTCACCCTGGGTGCCGACGTGCTGCTGACCACCGTCCTGCTGCAGCGCCTGCGCGCACGCTTCCCCACGGCCGAGCTGGTCGTGCTCGGCGACGGCAAGCTGTCTGGCCTGATCGGCGGCATGCCCGGCGTTCGCGTGCGGCCGCTGTCGTACGCCCGCCGCGGCCCCCTGCGCGACCGCCTGGCTAGTTGGCTGCTGCTCGCCGACGCGATCGCCGCTGAGGCTCCGGACCTGGTGGTCGCGCCGGATTCGCGACTCGACCAGCTTGGCATCCTGCCGGTGATCACCGCCGGACGCTACCGCCTATGGGAAAACGTCGGCCCGGAAGGCGCACCCCCACAGAGCCTGGCTGACCAATTGGACGGCTGGTGCGCACAGCTGCTTGGCGGCGGGCCCGCGTGCACCCCGCGTCTGGCCTTCGACACCGAACGCAGCGCCCTGGCCAGTCGTTTCACCGCCGCTTTCGGAACAGCCCCGATTTGCGCGGTGAAACTCGACCATGGCGGTAATCCGGCCAAGGCCCTGCCGCGCGACGGCGAGCTGCACCTGCTGCGCGGCCTGCGTGCCAAGGGTTGGCGCGTGTTACTCGACCGCGGCTTCGGCGAGGCCGAACTGAAGAACAGCGATGCGCTGGTCGATGCTCTTGGCTGGCGGATCAGCGACCTCGACGATAGCGGCCAAGGTCTGGGTCGCGACGTCGCGGCGCTCGCCCGCGATGAAATGGCAGCTGCTGAAATCATCCGTTTTCACGGCTCAATCGGCGGCTGGGCCGCAGCGCTGAGCGCCTGCCGGCACGCCCTGGCCTATGACTCGGTCGGCCACCACCTGTCTGCCGCGCTGGCGGTGCCGGTCAGCATCGCCTTCACCGGCTGGAGCGACCCCGGCTTCCCGATCGCCTGGCAGCCACGCGGCAGCGGGCATGTCCACCTGGTCGCCATCCCGACTGCCGAAAAAGGCGAAACGCGCTGGTGGGATGCCGTGTTGGCGACTGTGCCGCGCTGCTGAATCCCCGGCGGCGCGCGGCCTCGGGGTTAGACCTGACCGACGAGGCGGGTGATGCAGCGACGCAGGCTTTCTGTGATCGGAATGCGATCGAGCTGGTCGACCTGCACGAGCACCCGCTGGCGCTGGTGCTGCTCCGGCCAGATCCGAGCCAGGCGGCGGACATGGATCCCGTAGGCGAGCATGGCGCGGTGGCCACCGCCATGGGCGACCATGCGGAAGCGGCTCGGTTGGCCGAAGGCCGACCCCACCACTCCGGCCTCCTCCCAGACCTCTAGCTCGGCGACTTCGCGTCGGGTGAGGTCATCCTCGCGGCGACCCTTGGGCAGCAGCCAGTTGTGATAGCGGCGACCGGTCACCAGGACCACATGCAGCCGGCCTCGGCGCCGCACCAGCGGGCAGGCTACGATGCGTTCGGTTCGGTTCATGCGGCGTCCTGCCCCGCGAGGATGACCTCGACCTCGGCGTGCAGTCTGCGATAGGCCTGGGCCACCCTCGCCCGCGGTGCGTGCAGCGCGACCGAAGACCTAGCCACAGCCGACTCCTCGACCACCTCGGCCACGGGGATGGCGGCAGGCAGCACATCGAGGCCCTCGACGTCGGAGGCGCGGATCAGCTCATCGGTGTCGGCCTTGCCTGACCAGAAACGCTTGGCCTTGAGGCCCTCCGCCGGGCGGATGCGCAGCAGGTGGCCGGAGGCGCCCTGCGGATCGAGGTCGATCAGCAGAGTCGCCTTGCCGGCGCGAGCGCAAAGTGCGGCCAAGTTGACGGCGGTGGTGGTCTTGCCCACGCCTCCCTTGGCGCTGAGCAGGGCAATGATTTTCACGATTCAGTCCTTGGTCCGGAACAGGCTGCGGTAAGTCGACCAGGTCCCCGGCGAGGCGAGATCGCCAAGACCGAGCAGGAGCTGGTCGTGAAGGGAGGCGCGGTTGCGGTCGAGGGCGCCGACCAGAGCGCCGAGCACGAGCAGTGTGGCGGTGTCGCCGCGATGCGATTCCGCCCGGCTGAGCAGAGCACGGCACTGGAGGCAGGCATCGTTGAATTCGCCGAGCACCGCCTGCACCGCCTTGAGCTGATTGCGCAGCTTCTGGTGGTCGTCAGGGGCGGTGAAGCGGCCGCAGGCGTCGAGCATGTAGCGCAGCTTCTTGCAACGGATGCGCACATCGTGCACCGCGTCAGAGGAGGTAGCGGCATTGACCAGCGAGGCCTGGTTGGCGGCACGGCGGAAGGTCTTCCAAGTCCGCCGACGAGCGAGCTCAGTCAGCGGCAAGGCAGCGTCTGGACCGTCGTCCTGGAGGTCGAGCAGCGCCAGGAGCTCCTCGCGTTCGCTGCGATGCGCGGACGAGACGAGGCGGGCGGCCAGCTCACGCTGGACTGCGGCCCGGTCGCGGGCGATAGCGCGAAATAGGCCCTCCATCCCGGGGCGGAGCTGCTCTGGCACCAGGGCCTCGTGCTCGCTGCGCGCCAGCAGCCAGACGTCGAGGTCGCGCTGGCTGTTCGAGCAGCGTGCCCAGCCGCCGAGGATGGCGCGGATGCGCTCGGCGCGCTTGGACGGGAACACGCTGCGGAACTGCGCCACCAGCGAACGCGCCCGGCGCAGGATGACCCGGTACTGGTGCAAGAACTCCGTGTCGATGTCATCTACCACGCCCTTTTCGAGATCGGGTAGGGACTGCAGCGCTTGTCGCAAACAGGCGCGCAGGGCTTGGCCGGCGGGCTTGTGGCCGTCGGGGAAGCCGGACTCGACCGGCTGGCCGATGTCGAGGATCTCGGTGGCGAACAAGGCGAAGGGATCGTCTTCGGCCTCGTACCAGCCGCGCCCAACCAAGGCGACAGCGGCGGCCACGCGCTCGCGCTCGTAGCCGCGCAGATCCTCGACCGTCACCCACAGCCGGCAGGAAGCAGGGTCAGGCTGCACCAGCCAAGCCTCGACCCGGGCTACGGTCTTGTCGAGGTCATCGCGCAGGATGGCAGTGTGGCGCTCAACGGTACAGGCGAGCACAGCGCGGATGGCACGGATGCGCACCAGCGGCAGCAGGGCGGTCTTCAGGTCGCTGCTCGGCCACTGCGCGAGCAGGCGCGGCGGCGGTGCGCCACGACAGGCCTGGCTGGCCTCGGCCTTGCCGAATGAAAGCTGGCTGCGGCGGTGCAGGGCAAGAATGTGGCCGCGATGCACCAGGGCGAGGTCGGCCTGCCACAGGCGGTGGTCCGGGGTGTCGTACAGCGTCCAGGCCGAGGCTTCGACCACAGCGCCTGTAGCTCCGAGCGCTGCGAACAGGGCTGAAATGGTGGCGGGGTCGGCGGGGAGGCCAGGAGGAGGGAGAAATGAAATGCGCAACGGAGAGGCGCATTGTGCCGTCGGCATGTGAATGCAATCGTAATGAAAATTCATTCGCGGGTGAAAAATCAGCCGGTTTCGCTGGTCTCAGCAGACCCAGCGCACTTTCCCCGGCCTCAGGTATTAA
>Ga0105046_10004583_pt1 | contig 21979 bp, 27 predicted proteins | sample MAT03_FD_78385 | JGI IMG/M metagenome (GOLD analysis project Ga0105046, IMG submission 78385) | Freshwater microbial communities from Lake Fryxell liftoff mats and glacier meltwater in Antarctica - MAT-03 (megahit assembly) | ecosystem: Environmental > Aquatic > Freshwater > Ice > Liftoff...
ATCAAAAACTTCAATATTTTTTCAAATTCTGTATCTTTAATTAGGTAATGCATTACAAGCTTCCTTTTGTTTTTTTGTTATTAACAAAGGAAGCTTATCTTTTTTTTAACACTTTTTAAATTTCGTTCACAGAACCTAGAATATATACTAAAAAATAAGCTTATTTGAAGAAATATGTTAATTTGTTTCATATTACTAGTATAGATAAAACTATCATGTATTACAAATAGTTCTTCATCATTAATTTGATATGTAATAAGTCGTCTTGATGACATTATCATCTTGGCAATCTTGATCAAGAGTTCGAGAATATGTATCATATTCATGAAAATTATTCATCGAACATCGCATAGAGACGCCATGTTGATAAAATTGAGGTATTAAACATAAAGCTCCTGAGAGGCCAACGCTTAATAGTGTATAAAACAAAGGCTTATTTTCTTCTTTTTTGAGTAAATACAATCCTAACCCTGCCACAATACCCACATTTAAACTAAGCACGCATGTAGGCAACATTTGCCAACATACTTGTTTAAAACGCATTTTTTCATTTCTTTTTTTTTCTCTTAACATTGCCTCTAAAAAATCACGAATAGAACGAAAATGTAAAGTCGTTAACTTTCTCTCGTACAAGTTCGTAACAGCTCGTGCTGCATTATCATCATCATCAAACAAAACTCGCGAAAGATACTCATTAATATGCTCGTGATGTTCTTCTTTACTTGCATGAAAATATCTATCTCTAAATTCTTGATAGGCCAAATATTCTCTAACAGAACCAGAAGGAAGCTGAATTTGCAAATCCAAAAATTCTTTGGGATTTTTATCAAGCAAGTGAGACAAAGCAACAATATACAAGTTGGGTAAGATTTCCTGTTGTTCATTCATGAGCTGAATTCGATCAACAGGAACCTCTAATTCATTTTGCAAAGTTGTGCCACCAAATATTTTACCAAAAAAAGATTTTTTATCTGATTTAATCATAGAATAAGTATTGCACTGCACAAGCGCAATACTTATTATTAGTAAAAAAAATTTCTTCATTACCACACTGTTTTTTAACGCCTTAAAATGGCAAATCATCTTGAAACGGAGGCTCATCTTTAAAAGCAAATTCACCGGTATTTTCATCAGAAGCTGATTTTTTCTTACTTGATTTTACACGGCTCAACATTGATTCTGCTGCTAAAACTGCTGGATCAGAACTAATAGGAGCTGCCTGTGTATCAAGATCAGAAAGTTCAACATCAGCGCCAGCTTGTGCTGAACCCAAGAATACTACGCGATCTGCAACAATTGAATGCTTGCTGCGTGTTTGACCATCTGGTGATTGCCAGGTATCAAATTTCAAACGACCTTCAATCAAAACAGGGCGACCTTTTTGCAAATATTGACGACAACTTTCAGCTTGAGGACCAAAAACATCAATATCAATGAAACAAACTTCTTGCACCATAGCGCCGGTTTGTTTGTTTTTATATTGACGATTAACTGCCAACCCTAAACGACAAACTGCTTGCCCAGAAGGAAGCTGTTTATAATCTGGATCTCTCGTTAAATTGCCAATTAAGACAACGCGATTATAACTTGCCACAACAATGACCTTTCAAAAAAAGAATACTAATTATATTGAGCGTAACAAAAAAACTGCTTTATTCAAAGCAGCTTTTTAATAAAATATATTTTTCGATTATCTATTTAATCGGGGATTGCGTTTTTAACACTAGATATTCCTCCCGAATAGATTTCGTACATTCTTTTATTGAATTTTGTATTTTTTCCTTACGAAACATATATTCTCGCTTCTCTTGTTGCGAAGCTGAAGAAAACCAATTATCTTTTTTTTGGGCACCGATTTCATACGCATCGTTCACCATGATTTCTTGGAACTGATGAACCTCTTTCAACAGGCAAGTTATATCTATTAATGCCTCACCATTACCCATAACAATATCTTCTTGTTTGATATTTGGTTGTTTCTTAGCAGGAGTTTTTTTTTGTATAAAACTTTCTGCACCAAGCGTAACAATAACAACCAACATAACCATAAAACTATAGTTTATACTGCGCATACAACTCCTTCTTATTACAATTTTTTTATTCAGGTGTTCTTACAAATCGAATAGCAATTAAAATATAATGTAACAAACATGCTACGCTTAATACTGTCAACAGCCCAAGCATAAAGAAATACGTTTTGACCGGCAACCACTTAAAGAAATAACAAGAAAAAAGCCAAACAATAAAACAAATTTGTACAAAGGTAGTCATTTTACCAAGCAAAGTAGGTTTGATTTCAATAAAGCCCTTCATCAAGTAAACAACAAAAGAACCACCAATCATAACTAATTCTTTGATAAGAACTAAAAAAACAAACCAACGAGGAATCGAAAATAAAGGAGAGTGAACGAATGCTAACGTTGCAAAACAAGAAATTAACAATAATTTATCTGCTAACGCATCAAGGCAAGCACCCAAAAACGTTTTTGCATTACAAAGACGAGCTAAAGCACCATCAATCATATCTGTGCCTGCAGCAGCAATAAAAAGATAAAAACTCAACCCCCATTGCTGCTCAACCATGGTGGCAACAATCCAAGGCACTAAAATAATTCTCAAAATGGTGAACAACGTTGGAACAGTAATTCGCCATTCCTTTTTTGCAAGAGGATAAGAAAATAAATTCAACAGTATTCCTAAAGGTTTATATGCAAAGAAATGCAAAAGAACATATTAGTTTCTACTACTAGAATACCATAAAATAAAGTAATGAAAATAAGGCTTTTAGCTCATTTTTTGAATTATTCCGCTACCCAAGCAAATATCACCATCATAAAGTGCCGCAAACTGACCCGGCGCGATTCCTTGATCATGCTCTTTCAGCACAATAGCAGCTTTCTCATCCAGAAAGGTCACCTCAGCCTCATGTTTATGTGCTCCATGACGCAATTTAACCGTCAAGTTTGTTGCACTTGGCTGTTCACCTGAAATCCAATTAAAATAACCAACTTCACACCGATTGCGTTCTTTATCAGGCGCATAATACGATCGAGAGATGTAAACAATATTGGACTCATTATCTTTGGCAGCAACATACCAAGGACCTCCAGCTAACCTTAATCCTTGTCGCTGCCCTATAGTGTAATACCAAAAACCTTTGTGACCACCCATGATAGTTCCCGTTTCAATTTCAACCAAATCACCAGGTTTTTCACCTAAATGATAACGCAAAAATTCATCAAACTTTAATTTGCCAAGGAAACATATACCTTGACTATCTTTTCTGATTTTATTAGGCAAATCATATTCTTGCGCTAATTCTCTGACCTCAGATTTTTGTAAGTGGCCAATGGGAAACAATGCACGAGCTAATTGCGCTTGGCTCAAATGAGATAAAAAATAAGTCTGATCTTTTATTGGATCTGGCGCTTGAACAAGCTTAAAAACACCGTTTTCTTCAAAAACTTGCGCATAATGGCCAGTGGCAACCTTATCAAATTGATCACCAATAAGATCATAAAAAGCACCAAACTTCACCTGTTGATTGCATAAAACATCAGGATTTGGCGTGAAACCGTTTTTAACTTGATTAATAGTATAGGAAACAACCCGGCTCCAATATTCTTTTTGCATTGAAACAATCTGGAGTGGAACCTCTAATTTACTGCAAACTGCTTCAACATACTGAAGATCTTCTTGCCAAGGACAGGTTCCCAGAAACGAAAGTTCATCTTCAAGCCAAATTTTAAGGTAAAAAGCCGTAAGCTCATGACCTTCATTTTTAAGAAGTTGCAAGGCTACTGAACTATCAACACCACCAGAAACTAAAACTGCTATTTTCATTTTTTCACTTAGTTTAAGATCAAACACTTTTATATAAAGTATAAACATCCTTTGATTAATTGTCTATTTGGCTAAAATTAATAAAATGCGTTTACTTTTGAAATTTAATTTGATTTATGATACTATTTTACGTGTAAAGATTAACCCTTATTAAGGAAAAAATATGTTCAAAAAATTATTTTTATCAATTTTCCTACTCAGTTCTACCAATATAGCAATGTATGCGGATCAAGAACAATTGGCTGATTTAGCAACCAAACTTGAAGAAGCATGCTCAAGATTTCAACAGAACCTACCAAAAGAAGAACAAAAACAAGAAATCAAAAAAATTTGTGAAGAATTAAAAAAATTAGACCCACAATATGATTTTAAAGAACTATACAGAATTAGTTTTTTAAATGTCTTGAATATTGCTCCTGATATTTGGGAATATCTTTTGGATGAATGTGGCGTTCCTGCAAAAGATATTCTTGTTGATTCTTTTGAAAATTTTAATACACTTCTGGAATTTAGCGCAACTCCTAATCACTGGGCCATTGCAGTTAATAATTTACAAATTATGAAACAACGTTCTTCTTTAACTGAAGCCGAAAACAAAAAAATTGCTAAATTTTTACATACTCAAAAATTAATGTCATGTAAGAAAACAATGAACTGGAAAGTAGAAGAGCGTCTTGATGCAAAGTATAGTCCAGAATGTATTGCTATGAAAAAATTGGAAAAAACCTTTAAACCACAAAATTAAGAAATAATAATTTTCATAAAGGATTTTAATATGCCAATGACCTTACAAGAAATTTCAGATCGTTTAGAAATAATGGATTTGTTAACTGATTATTGCTCTGCTATTGATTCTAAAGACATTGATGCTCTTGATCTTGTTTTTGCTGATGATGCTTGCATTGACTATTCAAAGGCAGGTGGGCCTAAGGCAGATTTGAAAACTATTAAAAAATTTTTAGGAGCAAACTTAGGCGATTTACCACGCCAACACATTATTTCCAACATTAAAATACTAATCAATGGTGACTTTGCTGATGTACGTTGTCTTTGTTATAATCCATTGGAACTACCAAGCCAAGGAAATGTTCTTGAAGTAGCATTTTGGGGCCTTTATTATAATGACAAGTTCATTCGTACGCCACATGGTTGGCGGATTAAAGAGAGGGTTACTCAGCCTTGCTACAACTGGAAGTTTCAAAGGCTCAGCTCTTAATAGGGACTAATAAATAAAAAAATCGATGCATGACCTAAAAAAAAGATACTATGTTAAAAAAATTATTACTCATTTGTGTATTCTTCAGTTTAAATTTAACAATGAATGCCAATACTGTTTCTCACGCAGAAAAAGAAATATATTTACTCCAATAGAGCTTTAATGTAGCTGTTTTAGGAAGAAACCCACAAGCATCATATTACATGTCCGCTGAAGAACAAAAAAATTATATAAGAGTTATTGATGCAGAATTAAAAAAAAGAGGAGCTTATAATCCTCTATTTCTTAAAGATGCTTGCCATTGGCTTGTTTCTGCTCAAGAAAATTTATTAGGTATCGATTTCATTAGAGCTGAAGTCATCGAATTACTTATAGACTTAGGCTACTCTACAAAAGATATTATTATTCCTTTGCTTGAAAAGTTAGACCCTAGCAAGCTCAATGGAAATGCCATTGAAGTTATAAAAGTCTTACAAAAACATTGTGCTCTCACTCAAGAAGAACAACAAAAAGCATTTTCAATTCTAAAAGTGAAAGGGGAAATTCATTGTACCCCGCCTGTTCATTTTGTAGTAAAAATGAATAAAAAAGCAAAAAAAGAAGGTGATTATTTGTTCATAAACAATAATCTTATTTCAGGTTCTGACCTTCAGGAATGCATTACTATAAAAGCATTGAAAAAACTGTTTAAAGAACAACAACAAGATGACAATCAATAATTTTTGTATAAGATAAAAGGATATAATTTCATAAAATCATTTCTTTATAAGTGAACACAATGACACAAAATCCTTTAAACAATCTTCGCAATAGTTTTTTTGAATATCTTAACTCATCATTTGCAACAACAAGTGAATTGTTTCATGCAATCACTTTTGAACTTAACACTGATGAAAACAAAAAAGATTTTGGCGATATTAGCACCAATGCAGCACTTATTATTGCAAAAGCACTAAAAAAAAATCCTCGTGAAATTGCTCAAACAATAAGCAAAGATTTTGTTCATGCGCACATCAAAAAAACAGAAATTGCTGGACCAGGATTTATTAACTTCTTTTTAACACAAGAATGTTTCTCAAAACTTTCTCACCTCTTATTTGAAAATCATACTGGTTTTTTCACCCAAGACACTACACAAAAAAAGCGTTATTGCATTGAGTTTGTGAGTGCAAATCCCACTGGCCCCCTGCATTTAGGTCACGGGCGTGGCGGCATTATCGGCGATGTTTTAGGAACTGTTTTGCGTTTTCTTGGTCACGATGTCATTAAAGAATATTATATTAATGATGCCGGCTCTCAAATTCTCAAATTAGGATTATCACTAAAAATTCGTTGCCAACAACAACTGGGGTATGAAGTTACCTTTCCTGAAGATGGATATCATGGTGAATATTTAAAAATTGTTGCTCAAGAATTTATTCAAGAATTTGGCGACGCAGCTCTTAATGAACCTGAGATCATTTTTGCTCAGTATGCTCAAACTACATTACTTCGTCTTATTAAAAAAACCTTAGAAGAGTACGGCATTACCTTTGATATGTGGTTCTCTGAAAAAACGTTACATGATGCACAAGCAGTTAAAACAATTCTTGAAACCTTGGAAAAAGGAGGTTTCACATTCTTTCTAGATGGCGCTCATTGGTTTTCATCAACTCGTTTTGGTGATGACAAAGATCGCGTACTCCAAAAAGCATCAGGGGAATACACCTATATTGCTGCTGATGTTGCTTATCTGGAAAATAAATTAGATCGTGGTTTTGATAACCTTATTATGATTTTAGGGCAGGATCATCACAGTTACGTTGTACGCATGAAAGCAATCATGCAAGCACTTGGTGAAGATCCAAACCGACTAGACATCATTTTATATCAATTAGTTACTCTCAAAGAAGATGGTGAATTATTGCGCATGTCAAAACGTGCCGGCACCATGGTGACGTTGCAAGAAGTAATTGAAGAAGTTGGCAAAGATGTCGCACGATTCTTCTATTTAAACCGTAAAGCTGATGCTCATCTAGAATTCGATATGGGATTGGCTCTCAAAAAAACTGAAGAAAATCCAGTTTATTATATTCAATATGCCTATGTCCGTATTTTAAGTATTTTGACAAAGACAAAAACCGAAACAAGCTTACAAGATATTTCATTACATGATCTTGTTGATCTTGATGTTGATGAAATGGCATTGCTTAAAAAGATTATTGCCCTCAAAACATTACTTGAAACCATTTCAAAACAGTATCAAACTCACTTGCTTGCATACTATACCATTGAACTTGCTCATGCATTTCATCGTTATTACAGCAAAAATCGTGTTATTGATCCAAAAAATCCAGAAAAAAGTCGTATGCGATTAGCACTTATGCATATTTTACGCAACACCTTCTTATTGTGCTTACAATTATTGGGTGTTAGTGCTCCAGAAAATATGTAAATTACTGTAAGCCTAATTTGCCCAACAGCAACAATTTTGGCACACTAAGACGTATTAAACAAATTTACGTATTAATTACTTATTCCCCTTCAGGAGTTTTTTAACATGACTAAAATAACCATGGATCTTATCCAACAATTAAGAGATCGCACCGGACTTGGCATGATGGATTGCAAAAAAGCGTTAACAGAAGCAGATGGCGATATTGATAAAGCAATTGAATTATTGCGCAAAAGAGGCGCTGCTATTGCTTCAAAACGTTCAGGTAATACTACCGCTGAAGGCCTTGTCCATGCTTATATTCATCCTGGCAGCCGTGTAGGCGTTCTTTTGGAAGTTAATTGCGAAACTGATTTTGTTGCAAGCACTGACAACATCAAACAATTCGCTGCAGATGTTTGTCTTCACATTGCTGCTATGAAACCTCTTTTTGTTAACCCTGAAGACGTTGATGCTGCAACCATTGCAAAAGAAAAAGAAATATTTACTGCTCAAATGGCAAACTCTGGCAAACCAGAAAAAATCATTGAACAAATTGTTCAAGGTAAAATTAACAAATTTCTTTCTGAAATCTGTTTAATGCAACAACCTTATATTAAGAATGATAAACTTACGATTGATGAATATTTGAAAGAAACAATCGCTAAATTAGGTGAAAACATTAAAATTCGTCGTTTTGCTCGCTTTGAAATTGGTAGCTAGTTTCTCAAGAAATTAGCATAAGGAATTCATGATGCATCCAGCAAAAAAGACAATTCTTTTAAAGCTCACCGGAGAAGTGTTTTTATCGCCCACTACAAAAACACTTGATAATTCTCTCATAAAAAATATTGCAACACATATCAAACAATTATCGACAGAGTATTATTTTGGTATTGTTATCGGCGGTGGAAATTTCTTTCGGGGTAATACGCATGGCAAAGCATTAGAATTATCAACATCTGTTGGCCATCAAATTGGCATGCTTGCAACGGTTATGAATGGTCTTATTATTAAGGATTTGCTCGAACAAGCTGATATTCCCGCTACCATTTTTTGTGCTTTGCCTTCATCTGAAATCGGAACCCCTATTTCTCAGCAGGCAATCAAACAAGCAATCAAGCAAGGAACTTGCATTATTTTCACTGGGGGCACGGGCAATCCTTATTTCACCACTGACACAACATCAATTGTACGAGGACTCCAAATACAAGCGCAGGCTGTTTGGAAGGCTTCAAATGTTGACGGAGTTTATGATGCCGATCCACGTTTGAATAACCATGCAAATTTAATAAAGAAAATTTCTTTTCAAGATGCGTTAAATAATAATTTACGTATCATGGATGCAACAGCTTTCACGCTGGCAAAAGAAAATAATTTACCAATCAGAGTTTTTAACATTTTTCAACCCGATGCTTTACTTAAAGCGGCTGAATCAACTGATTTTGGTAGCATTGTAAATTAATAAAAACTTAAAGGACATGATATGATAGATCTTAAACTTACTGACTCGAACATTAAAGAATTTGAACAAGTTCTTTCTAGCGAAATGGATAAAAGCGTAAAACATTTTGAGCGTGAATTAATTACTATTCGCACAGGCAGAGCTCATCCTGCACTTGTCGAAGGAATAAAATTCAGTTGTTACGGCAACAGTGTCATGTCAATTAAAGAAGCTGCTTCTGTTACTATTCCTGAAGCGCGATTAATTGTTATTCAACCCTGGGATCAAGGCACCATCAATGATATGGAAAAAGCTCTATCAGCTAGCGATCTAGGGTTAACACCAATAATTGACGGAAACATAATACGTATTCGTTTACCTGAAATGAGTACTTCGCGTCGTGATGAATTGGTAAAAGTTCTTGGGAAAAAAACTGAAGAATCTCGCATTGCACTCCGCAATACACGTAAAGACTTTAATAATTTGATTCGCGATTCAGAAAAAAGCAAATCAATTTCAGAAGATCATAGCAGAAGACTTAACGATACACTGCAAAAAACCACCGATAAGTTCATTCTTACTATCGACCAAATGGCGCAAAAGAAAGAAAACGAAATAAAAATCGTATAAACCCTTTTCTTTCTTCCTTATTTTGTTACACTTTAGAACAGTAATTGAAGTTAAGAGAAGAAGCTATACATTTTTACGGAGGGCCGCTAGCTCAATTGGTAGAGCGACAGACTCTTAATCTGCAGGTTATTGGTTCGATTCCAATGCGGCCCACCAACTGCGTTTTTTGGACCGCAAACGTTAAAGCCAAATGCTGCACAACCAATGAGTGAAGCGTAAATTGACATCTACAGCCAAAGTAAGTAGCGACGATGGAATGCTTTTTAAAAGCTATGCCTAGCGCAGCAAGCCTTCGTACTTAAAGAAATCAAAAGCAAGAGTGGCGGAATTGGTAGACGCGCTGGACTTAGGATCCAGTTCCCGAAAGGGAGTGGGGGTTCGATTCCCTTCTCTTGCACCAAAAAAAGGAGAACGTACGATGGCACAAATAGATCAAACCTTACAGTTGAAACTTGATCAACAACATCCTCATGTATGCAAAGCAACGGTTATCATTCCCGAAAGTTTCGTGAATGTCTTGTATCATCAAGCATCACTGGCCCACCGAGGAATAGTACACACCTATGGCTTTGCAAAAGGCAATACGCCCTTATCATATGTAGAAAAAAATTACCGTTCCAGCATTCTCGTGCATGTTAAAGAATTTTTATTCAAATATTTCGTCATTAAATTTTTATATCAACAACTTTCACAACAAAAAATCGTTATCGCTGGTGAACCTCGATTACTCGATATTATTCTTGAACCAAATCAAACAGCTGAATTCCAATTTGAACTCTCGCTCGGACCTAAAATTAATTTAAAGTCTTGGAAAAACATAGTTTTTAAATCTCCCAAACGTAAAAACTATAAAGATATTGACCGGCAAGTTGAAACCTTCATTAAAGACGAGCACGCTCTAATGAAAAAATTAACGACAAATTATGTTCGTGTTGGTGATTGGGTTTGTTTTGATATTCATTTATTAACCGAAGATGAAGTTGTTCCCTTTGAAAATTACCGTGAAAATTTATGGATTCATGTTGGCAATGAAGAAGCCGACGAACCTTTTCAAGCACTTTTTCTTGGTAAGAAAAAGGGTGAAACGTTCTACACAAAACAACCATGTATCCAAGAATATTTTAGCACTTCTATCGCAACAAATTATAACTTTTGCTTAGAAATAAAAGACATTGTTCACAATTCATTTTTCTCTATGGATCATCTGAAAAACCATTTTAGATTAAAAACAAACAAAGAATTACAACAAAAATTGATTGAAGTATTTTCATACCGAAATGATTTATCCCTTAGAAGAGCAATTGTTGAAGAAGCCCTCACTATGCTTATTAACAAGCATGAATTTGATGTGCCAAATTATTTAATTTTACGTGAACAACAAATAGTTTTAGAATCTGTATTAACAAATCCTGATTATCATGTTTATAAAACGCAACCAAACTTCAAAGATTATATTCATAAACTTGCTGTCAAACAAGCAAAAGAAACATTAATTATTGATCAGTTAGCCTATGAAGAGAATTTACTTGTATCTAAAGACGATATTAAAAGCTTATTGCATCTGACAAAGGCTCCACGAACAAAAGAATTTATTTACTTTAAATTACCTTTAACTAAACTTGAAGCGCAAGAAGTTCCTGTTTCTTCAGCATTTTTTAAACAAAGCTGCTTGCGCGAAAAAACATTAAATCATGTTATTTATAATTGGACGAAGAAATAGAAAATGATGACCAACGAAAAAATTCATCCTGTAATCATCCTTGGTGCTGGCCCTGCTGGTTTAACCGCTGGCATCTATACAGCGCGAGCTATGCTCAATCCCCTTATTATTGAAGGCAACAAGCCTGGTGGACAACTTATGGGAACAACGTATGTTGAAAACTGGCCTGGCGAAAAAAGCGTTTTAGGCCCACAGCTAATGATGAAAATGCGCGAACATGCACAAGCTGCTGGTTGCACTTTTATGGCTAGCGAAATTGTTTCTTCAAATTTTAGCATCCATCCTTTTTCGTTAACAACCAATAAAAACGTTACGCTGTTTGCTCATGCGGTGATTATTGCAACGGGTGCAACGCCAAAAAGACTCGGTTGTCCCGGTGAAGATATCTATTGGGGTAAAGGTGTTTCAACCTGCGCGGTATGTGATGGTACTTTCTATAAAGATATGCCTGTTGTCATCATTGGTGGCGGCGACACAGCCATGGAAGATGCATCATTTATGACAAATTTCACGGACAAAATTACGTTAGTTCATATTGGTGATGCATTAACTGCTTCGCCAAGTATGCAAGAACGAGTTATTAATAACCCTAAGATTAATATCATTTATAACAGCACTGTTACTGAAATGAAAGGTGATGGAAAACACGTCAGCAGCGTTATTATAACCAATCAAAAAACAAAAGATCAACATGAATTAACCGTCAGTGGGGCTTTTGTAGCTATTGGACTTATTCCCAACACGCAACCATTTCAAGGACAATTAGACCTTCATAAAAATGGTTATTTGATCGTTAAAAATAACACTCAAACATCGGTACCCGGCATTTTTTCTGCGGGAGATGTTTCTGATTTCCGGTATCGCCAAGCAATCTCTTCAGCTGGTTCTGGTTGCATGGCAGCATTAGATGCAGAACGTTTTATCAAAGAACATCCAATTAAATAAGTTTAATAACCTAAATAATATTGAATAACTTTTAAAAGATTTCTCCAATTAGATTGTTCTTCAACTTCATCCAATTCTTCTTTTGGAATCAAATACCATTCTTTTTCAATCTCTTTGCGTTCCCTTTTTGCTTTTGAATAAGGATCTTCAATTAATGATTTATTTTCAGTTAATTCTTGCAAACTCTTATCTGCTGTTACCGTAGCACCATATTTTAATAAAAGTTGAATAATAGCAGATTTACCATAATAAGCTGCAAAAGCTAAAGGGGTCAAATCACTTACATCTGAAGTATTTGGATTTGCACCAGCCTTAAGTAATTCCTCAACAATACCCTCACTAGCATCAGCTGCGGTAAGTGCAATAGCACCCATAAGAGCTGTCTTCTTTGCCTTTTGAGCATTTGGATTTGCCCCTTTATTAAGCAACGTTAGAACTTCTTTTTTATCACCTTTTTGAATTGCTGCAAAAAGATTATCGGTTAGATTTTCATTAAATAATCTCCTTGATAAAGGCACTACAAAAAATGTGCTTGAAAGCAATCCTATCAATAAAGCGTATTTTATTTTAAATATCTTCATATTATTCCTTACCTATATTTATTTCTGTCCATTCCTCTTCAGGTATATTAATCTCTTCAAATTCTTGAATATCTCTGTCTAATTCAGCATTTTTTCTTGCAAGCTCTCTTTGCTTTCGATTAAGTTCACGCTGCTTATAACTTAATTTAAGATTATCTTGAAGATAATCTTGCACAGTTCTATCAAATGCATCTTTTATGCTCGCATCAGCTTCAAAACGACTTAATTCTTCAATTGCTGTCATGTTGCCAAGATCAGCGGCAAAGGTAAATGCGGTCATACCATTACCGGCAATAAGATCAATTGTGTTTAATTTTTTTGCTCTTTCAAGCAATTTTTGTAAAACGAAGGTATCAACCCGATCACTTAAGTTTTCTATTAAATACATTATCGCTGTTTTGCCGTTTTCTTGTACATTCGGATTAGCACCTTGTTCTAATAATTTATCAACTAAATTTGGACGATTTTGCAGTTCTCGATTTTTTACCGCTTCTAAAAGCTTATTATCAAAAAGATTATTAGCCTGAATCCCCCACACCAGAAAAAATATAAATAAGCTCAATCGTTTCATACCTGGACTCCTTAAAATTACTTTTATTTTAATTATATCAAATTAACGATTCATATTGCAATTATATTAAATAAAAAAAATATTATAAATTCAAAAAAAAACTATTCGCCTTAAAAAAAACTGTCAGGATAATGATTTGAAAAAAAGCTCTTTTACCCGTATACTTATGATAAATTTGTACAAGCAATTATATTTACAAGGATACCTAACATGTCAGTTACCTATAAACCAAGCCGTAGAAAAAGAAGCAGAAAACATGGTTTCCGCAAAAGAATGGCTACCAAAGACGGTAGAAAAATTATTAATCGTAGACGCGCTAAAGGTAGAAAACGCCTTACCGTTTAGGTTTTTGTGATCACACAATTAACTCCTTTTCGATTAATGAGCAGTTTTAAAAAGAGCGAAATAAGAATGCTTTTTAAGACTGCTCGTAACGTTTATCATCAAAATGGACTTGTTATTAAACAAGCACCAAAAACTGGTGATCTTGGAAGAATTTTAATAGTTACGCCAAGAAAAGCTGGTAATGCCCCTCAGCGCAATCTTATTCGCCGACGAATAAAAAATATTTTTTACCTTGAAAAGTTATTTAATAATGCTCAGGATTGGATTATTTTAGTCTCTAGCGATGCAACATTACTCTCTTTTGACGCATTAAAGAAAATAATTCTCAGCTTGCAAGAAAAAAATAAATTATGAATATTTTAAGTCACCTTTTGATTTTTATTATTGAAACCATTCGCCCATTCTTTGGGCCAGCAGCATGCCGTTTTATCCCCTCTTGTGGAAATTTTGCCTGCCAAGAACTTAGAGACAAAAATATCTTAAAGGCGCTTTGGTCAATAACAAAACGTATTCTTTGTTGCAACCCATTTTATCGCGAAAAATTATAATAATTGGCTCACCAAATTACTCAATTCACTGCGCTCACTATTTTCCAAGAATACCATGCCAAAAAGTGATTGCCCTTTGAACTTGCTACTTGCAACAACTAAACCGTTACTGCTGAAATCCAAATAAGGCGTATCAATTTGATAGGGATCTCCGGCCAAAACTATTTTACTCCCCTCTCCAACACGGCTAATTAATGTTTTGACTTCATGCGGTGTTAGGTTCTGCACTTCATCAAGAACAATATATTGGAAAGGTATAGATCGACCGCGCATATAGGTTATTGCTTCAAGACTAATTTTCCCCTCACGAATCAAATGATCAAGGGAATCTAATGGACGATGTTGTTTTTTATGAGCTTTATGATTTTTTTGATGTTTTTCATATTGTTTTCGACTCATACCTTTTTTACCCGCATAAGGATGCTCAGATTGATAATATGACACATCTTCTTCACGACTGCTTGGCATTGAATTTGCTGCATGTGCTATAAATTCCATATTATCATACATAGGTTGCATCCAGCTCCGTAGTTTTTCCTCAACAGTACCAGGCAAATATCCTATATCTGGTCCTAAAGGAATAACAGGGCGAGAAATAAGCATTTTTTTATAGGTTTCAGTCACCATTACTTGTTGTAAACCAGCAAGAAGTGCAAGGAATGTTTTTCCTGTTCCTGCAGGTCCAATTAAACTCACTAACGGAATTGTTGGATCAAGTAATAAATCAAGCGCCATTGCTTGCTGAGGATTTCTTGCTTCTAGCGGCCATCTGAAAGCTGGTGGTTGATAGCGTTTAAAATTTTTTCCGCCAACATAACGAAATAATTTATAATTCATAGGATTGTTACGACTGGTCAACAAAACAAATTCATTCAACGTTAAACTTTTATCTTTTACTAATTCCTGCAACTCATCAGGAAAATCTTTTTTTAATTGAATAGCTGGTATATCAACCTGACGCCACCCCTTATATATTTTTTCTCGAGAAACACCATCTTTTTCGTAATCTAAAGCTTCAATGCCAATTACGTCAGCCTTAACACGAGCATTAAGATCTTTGGAAACAAAAAAAACATCGTACCCCTGCTTTTTTAAGCAAAGGCCTGTCATTAATATTTCATTATCAGCAATTTCCATTTTTAATGGCATTGGTCCTGGTTGATCAGGTAAAAAAAGAACTTTTACAGTGCTGCCATTTTCTAAATGAACGCCTGTTCTTAATGAACCTTTCTTACGTAATGCGTCTAATTGACGGATTACGGATCTTGAACCTGCACCGCGCTCAGTACTTTCACTTTTAAATTTATCTAATTCTTCCAAGACAATAATAGGTATGCCAATTAATTGATTATCAAAACTTAAAATTGATGTTGGATCGTAAATTAAAACGCTTGTATCTAAAAGATATATTTTTTTTTCTTTCATTAGCTCCCTTACTTTAGTAAGATCTTCTTCTAAAAATGAACTTTAGCATACCGACAATAAAGTAGCAAAGATATGAACCAATCAATCAAATTATCCTGATTTGAACAATAATAAATTGCTTCAAAACTTCTACCAATAAAAAAACAAATTGCAAAAATAGGCAATATAAAAAAAAAGAGTAAAATAGAGATAAAAAAGAAGACTAACTTAAAGGATATTGTTCATGAATAGAGAAGAAAAACTCCAAATTTTACGACACTCAGCTGCACATTTATTAGCTCAAGCAACGTTTGAATTATACCCTCAAACAATTCTAACTATAGGGCCAGCTACAAAAGATGGTTTTTTCTATGATGTACTACCTACACAAAATTTTAAAGAAGAAGATTTGGCAATTCTTGAAGGTAAAATGCATGAACTTTCAAAGAAAAATTATCCTATAACTCATGAAGAAATCTCTAAAGAAAAAGCTCGTACTATTTTTAAAGATAATCCTTTTAAACTTGAATTAATCGATGGAATACCTGGCGATACGGTAGGATTATCACGTCAAGGTGATTTTTATGACTTATGTCGGGGTGGCCACGTTGCTTCAACCAACAGTATCAAGTATTTTAAATTACTTACCATTTCTGGCTCCTATTGGCGCGCTGATAGAAACAACCAACCATTACAACGTATCACCGGAACTGCTTTCTTAACGCAAGAAGATTTCGATGAATATGAAAAGCGCAAAGAAGAAGCAGAAAAATACGATCATCGCAAACTTGGCAAACAAATGAATCTGTTCTCATTTCACAATGAGGGCGTTGGCTTTCCCTTTTTTCATCCAAAAGGAAAAACAGTTATTAATATATTGATCAATTTTCTCAAAAAAATTCTTGATCAGTATAATTATCAAGAAATATCTTCACCAATTATGCTCAGTGATGATTTATGGAAACAATCAGGACATTATGCGCATTATAAAGATAATATGTATTTTTCAACGATTGATGAAAAAAATTATGCAATACGACCAATGAACTGCCCAGGTGCAATTTTAAACTATAAAGAAAGACCTCATTCTTATCGTGAATTACCCTTAAAATTATCAGAATTTGGTCTTGTTCACCGTCACGAATTATCTGGCGTTCTTCATGGATTGTTTCGCGTTAGAGCATTTACTCAAGATGATGCTCACGTGTTTTGTACGGTTGATCAACTGCAAGATGAGATATCTTCAATGATCACTATGATTTTTCTTGTATATAAAAAATTTGATTTTAAAGAAATAAAAGTAGCAGTATCAACAAAACCTCTTAAATCAATGGGTAGCGATGAACTATGGGATAAAGCAACCAATGCACTAACCAAAGCTCTGGACAATCAACAAATATCGTATACCATTCAAGAAGGTGAAGGCGCGTTCTATGGCCCAAAAATTGAATTTATTATTCGTGATTCAATGGGTAGAGAATGGCAATGTGGCACAATTCAAGTTGATTTCGCGCAACCTGAAAATTTTGATTTATATTATATTTCATCACAAGGAACTAAAGAACGTCCCGTTATGATACATCGAGCAATTTATGGTTCAATGGAAAGATTTTTTGGCATTTTATTAGAACATTTTAAAGGTCACTTACCATTTTGGTTAGCACCACTACAAATAAAAGTGCTCACCATTACTGATGAACAAAAAGAATATGCAAAAAAATTGGTACAAGAACTAAAAAACAACGGTGTACGTGTTGAGCTTTATGATTCATCAGATCCCATTTCAGGACAAATTAAAAACGCGCAATTGGAAAAAATTCCTTGGATGTTAGTGCTTGGAAAAAAAGAAGTAGCGCAAGAAACAATTACCTTACGCCACAATGATGGAAAACAAGAATTTGGTATATCATTTAATGAATTGTTAACTAAAATTAAAGAAAACTCATAAATCGAAAAAAGCTTTTATAAATCATACTTTTTGCAAAAACTAATTGACAAAATGGCATTATAAATTAAAACAAAAAAAAATAAATTTAAAATTGTTTTTGAAAAACCGTTGACTTCGACTTGCAATAACGTTTACATTTATATTGTATGGTATGAAGTTGTAGTATTAATCCTTAACAAGGAGAAACAATGGTAGCAAAAAGAAAAAAAGCTGCTCCTAAAAAGAGAACAGTTAAAAAAGCTGCTCCTAAACGTAAAGTAGCTAAGAAAGCTGCTCCTAAGACAAAAGTAGTTAAAAAAACTGCCGCTAAAAAACGCGTAGTTAAAAAAGCTGCTCCTAAAACAAAAGTAGCTAAAAAAGCCGCTGCTCCTAAAAAGAGAACAGTTAAAAAAGCCGCTCCAAAAAGAAAAGCTACAAAAAAGGCCGCTCCAAAAAGAAAAGCAGCAAAAAAAGCCGCTCCAAAAAGAAAAAGTGCTAACAAGTTATCACTTGCAAACATACTCGGCACAGCTAACTAATCTCGAATTCAGTAAAAATAAAAGGCGATATAATTTAATTATATTGCCTTTTATTTTTATTATCGTGTCTTTTTTACCCCATTTCTCATACACAAATCAAAAACCGGACATTTTGAACAGAATGGCGAAACAGGAACACATATATTTTGCCCCAACATAACTAATAATTTATTGTATTCAATCCAATAGCGCGGTGGTAAAATCTCTATTAATTCTCTTTCCGTTTCCTCAGGTGTTTTGGTACAAACCAATCCTAAACGATTTGAAATACGATGAACATGAATATCAACACACAAAGCTGGAATGCCAAAAGCAACACCTAAAACTAAATTTGCTGTTTTAAGACCAACACCCTTTATAGATCTCAACTCTTTACTTGTAGAAGGCACCATGCAATGAAATCGAGTAATAATTTCATGACTAACTTCTTTTAACAATCGAGATTTCTTTTTATAAAACCCAATTGAAAAAATTTCTCTTTCGAGTTCTTCAAGAGGAACATCAATAAATTGTTGTGGCGTTCTTACTTTTTTAAATAATGATTGGCAGACAGGATAAGTCATCGTATCACGAGCTCGCAAGCTTAATAAACAACTTATCAAAATGAGAAATGGATCATTGTTGTATTCTTTTGCAATAAGTTCACTCATAGGTTGCACCATTCCTTGCGTCGCTGTTCGCAAAATCTCAATAATGGTAACTGCTTTTTCAGTTTTATTATTAAATTTCATAAATAATTACCTTCTTTCTCTAGAAATTAAACTTTACTTTCCCGAGTTAAATTCGCTATTGTTTTCTTGCGCAAACAGGAGTAATACTTTATTCTGCTATTAAGGTATAATTCCAGGAAAACAAACCATGAAAATTGCAGATTTTTTAGATAAAAAACAAGAATTTCTCATTCATATTGATGTAGAAAAAAATCTATCACAAAACACGTTTCGAGCTTATGAAAGTGATTTAGATCAATTTTATCTTTTTTGGGACAATATAAATAGTCAAAGTGATAAAGAAATCCCTTTAAGGAGAGCTTTAGAACGTTTTTTGATCAAGTTGTATCATAAAAAAATTGATAAAAGCACGATTGCACGCAAACTCTCTTGTTTCCAATCATTTGAAAAATATGTTCTCAGTAGAGGAATTGAATTAGGCTTAAAACTTACCCGGCCTCGATTAGATAAAAAATTACCACTTTATCTGAGTGTTGACGAAATCATTCATCTATTAGATACCATAAAAAATGATGTTTTACCCACCAAAAGTCCCCTGCGTGATAAAGCGATTTTTGAACTTTTATATGCAACAGGCGTTCGTTGCTCTGAACTCATTAGTATCAAAATTGATGAAATTGATTTTGAACAAAAAATAATCAGAATATTGGGTAAAGGCAAAAAAGAACGCATTGTCCTTTTTGGCAGCAAAGCATTGCAAAAACTAAAAGATTACCTAGAATTTGAACGTCAGACAACAAAAGACTGTCCTTATCTTTTTCTCAATAATCGTAATGAACAATTAACAAGTCGTTCAGTTCAAAGGATTTTTGAGATGTTCAGAAAGTTTTTAAAAATTGAACGAAAAATTACTCCTCATAAAATTAGACATTCTTTTGCAACACATCTTTTAAATCAAGGCGCAGATCTACGCATTGTTCAAGAACTTCTGGGGCACAAAACAATTGCGAGCACTGAAAAATATACTCACGTAACCGCCCTAGAACTTATAGAAATGTGTGACACCCTTCACCCAGTACTTGACTTTGAAAAAATAAGGGATAAAAAGAATGAAAACTCCTGAAGATTATACAAAAAAAATTATACCTCTTGCTGGATGGTTTATTTTTTTTTTGATAGTTATAGGTTTTAGATTAATTTATTTACAGATTATTTCTGCACATAATTTTTTTGCACTCAGTGTTAAAAATTTTCTTCGCACAGAATCAATAACTTCAACACGAGGAAACATTTTAGACTGTAATGGTGTATTGCTCGCTACCAATAGACCAATCACCACTTTACATTGGCAAGGTAGCGGCAATAAGAATCTTACTGATCAACAACGAAATATCATTGAACAAATTGCTATCATCATCAATTCTGATACTGAAAAAATATTACCTGCCATCAAACAAGCAGAAAAAAACAGTACCAAAACAATTATTGCCCAAGAACTTACTTTTGAGCAACTCAGTAAAATTCTTGAGCAATTTCCTAATAATGAAAATATTTTTTTGTTCACTAGCAATAAACGATTTTATCCGTATAAAAAAGTCGCAAGCCATCTCCTCGGTCACATTAATCAATTAGATAAAGAGACCAAAGGCAAAATGGGCCTAGAAAAAATTTTACATAATAAATTACAAGGCCAAGAAGGACAATTATTAAAAACCATTAACTCTTTGGGAAGTAATATAAAAGAAACACAAATTAAAGAAGCATTGGCTGGCGAGAATATTAATACAACCATTGATCTTTCATTGCAATTATTAGCAGAATCACTCTTTCCTGAAAATTATTCTGGCAGCCTTTTGGTTATGAATCCAAAAAATGGCGCTCTTAAAGCGCTTGTTTCTCGACCAAATTTTGATCCAACAATTTTTCTTGAACCGATTGCCATCCCAGATTGGCAAGAAGTCCAACAAGGACAACCTTTCTTAAATCGGGCATTTGATACGTGCTACCCCCCTGCATCAACCTTCAAATTAATAACAATAAGCGCCGCTTTAGAACAAGGTATTGTGAATCTTAATGACAGTCTCTTTTGTTGCGGCTACTTTAATTACTGTGGAAGACGTTATTATTGCGATAAACGTTCAGGACATGGGCAATTAACGGTTAAAGAAGCCGTCGCAAAATCATGCAATATTTTATTCTATTATATTGCAACGAAGATCTCTGTTGATATTTTGGCCCAATACGCGCATAAATTTGGCCTTGGCTCTAAAACCAATATAATTTTTCCCGAAAAATCTGGCTTAGTGCCATCGACTGCTTGGAAATTGCAAGAAAAAGGCGAGCGTTGGTGGCAAGGCGAAACACTCTCATGCGCCATCGGCCAAAGTTATTTATTAGCAACACCACTACAAATTGCTTGCATGATTTCAAGCATTTTTGAAGGATATTTCGTCACGCCAAGAATTCTTGAAATTGAACCCATTGTTTATCGACCTTTAGAGTTGCTGCCGTCAACAAGAAAATTATTAAAAAAATACATGAAATTAGCGGTAAAAATTGGTACCTGTGTAAAATTAAATTCTCTCGATAATTTGACCATTTATGCAAAAACCGGCACCGCACAAACATGCAGCCTCAGACATAAAAAAAATGTAGCAACAAATTTATTACCCCATGCCTGGTTTGTCTGTTATTTTTATCTTGACAACGAAGAACCACTAACCTTGGTTATTTTAGTTGAAAATGCAGGCAGCTCACGCGTTGCAACTTCAATAGCAAAAGAATTCCTAACAGGTTTACGCAACCAAAAAAATTTAATAGTTTCATAAACTTCTTCCCTTAATTGTGACAAAAAATATATGATAATAGATAATCACGCTTATTAATAAATCCATTTGGAGAGTTTATGCAAAAAAAAGTATTTTTTTATTTTTAATAATGTTTTCTAAGATGCCTATTTTTTCTATGGAAAAGAAAAAAAACCGAGCAAAAAAATTAGATCGTTCAACTGATCAAGTTACTTCACTAAGAAAATATAAAGAAAAGTCTCCTCATTTTCTTAGGTTCTGTTGAGTTTTTAACGTAACCATATACAAGCTCCAACAAATGCAAGAAAAGAAGCAAAGTTGCGGGCAGATTTATCAAATCGAGAAAAAACGCGTCTAAAGTATTTTATTTTCGAA
>Ga0105046_10004584_pt1 | contig 21978 bp, 19 predicted proteins | sample MAT03_FD_78385 | JGI IMG/M metagenome (GOLD analysis project Ga0105046, IMG submission 78385) | Freshwater microbial communities from Lake Fryxell liftoff mats and glacier meltwater in Antarctica - MAT-03 (megahit assembly) | ecosystem: Environmental > Aquatic > Freshwater > Ice > Liftoff...
CAGAATCGAGGCCCCATCGCTGAGGCCGATGCGCGACGGAAAACCGCGGGCGAGCGATTCGAGGCGCGGCAGGCCGCGGTATTCGGCGAGATCGGCGCGGCCAGCGCCGCCTACCGCACCGCCACAGCCAAGGTCGTCACCGCAATCCGGCTGGCGGGCGAAGCCAGGCCCGCCAGCGACACCACCAGCCGCATGGTCGAGGCCGGCAAACTCGCCTCGTTACGAAGAATGTGCGCAGACTCATGAGTGGATTGCATACAATATGGGAGCGTGATATTGCGACCTCGGATTGCATACAATCTTAGAACGCCCGATGAAAAACAACCCGCTCGCCAATTCACCCGCCGCCGGCAAGGCCCGCGTCGTTCGCGGCGTAATGCACGATTTGCTCAAGGGCCGGTGGAGCGGTGGCGACCGCCTGACGGAAGTGGAGGCCGCAGCGCGTTTTCACGTCAGCCGCACGCCCGTGCGCGAGGCATTGCTCGAACTGGCGTCCATGGGCATCGTCGAGTTGAGGCGCAACTGCGGTGCGATCTTTCTCCCCTTCGGCGAGGACGAACTTCGCGACCTCTACGCCGTCCGGTCGCTGCTGGAAGCGGAGGCCGCGCGCCTTGCTGCGACGAGGATGAATGAGTCGATGATTGAGCGGCTCAAGTCCGCCTTTGAGAAACTGCGGCGTGAACAACATGCCGACAGACATTGGAAGCTCGACCGCGAGTTTCACGCAGCGATCGCCGATGCCTGTGGCAATGCAAGACTCGCAGGCGAAATCGCCCGATACCGGGATCTGGTGCAGACCACCCGCGAGGTTGTCGGCAGCAACCTCGACGACATCCACACGACATCGCTCGCAGAGCACCTCCGTATTCTGCATTGCTTGAAGCAACGCAACCCAGGATCTTCCGCAGAAGCCATGAAGCAGCACCTTTCCCACGCCGCAGAGTCAGCGGTCAAGGCGTTACGACATCTGCGGCAACGGTATTAACGGGAATCGTTTCGTGTCTGTCCATAGAGGTGATGATGTGAATGGGGAGGCTCTTGCAAAGCCTACACGGTCACCGACGCGCGGCGTCATCGCCCCGAGGAGTGAAGGCATCTCGCCCTCTTACGGCTGAGGTTTTGCAAGAGCCTCGGGTGTCACACTTTCTTACCCCGCATTTCTCACACCCCCTGCGGTTGCCGCGCTTCCGGCGGCGTTTTCGTGGGCTGAGGGCGTGATGGGGTTCGTCGTCGGCGGTGGGTTTGCTGCCGCCATCGTGGCGACTCGGGCGTTGGGGCTGCGTTTAGCGGCCGGTTTTTGCTTTCACGCCCGGCATCAGGGCGCGGGCTGGCCGGAGCCGCCAGGGCTTGCGCTTGCTGCGTTTTCCAGGCGCGGTTTTCGTCAGCCGCTGGTGGCGCGCAGCCGCTCGTGCGCCTTGGCAAACACGTCCCGCATCGGACAGGCGCTGCACAGCCCCACGGAGATCCGCCGCACGCTGTCGGTGACTTGCGCGGCGATTTTCAGCAGTCGCAGCCGGATGGTGCCCACGGTGGCTTGCGCCAGCCGCGTGCCGCCCAGGGCCACGACGCCCGCGCAGCAGCTGGTAGGCGAAGGTGGAGAACCACAGGCGGAGCTGGTTGCTCGACAGGAACGCGGTGGAGGTGCGGTCCGCGAAGATGTCCATTTCCTTGATCCGGTTTTGCCAGCGCCCTCCGGCGCTGCCCTTCGGGCAAAGGCTCCGCCCTTTGGCTTTCTCGCTCCGCTCGATTCCATGTCGCCGCGCGCACAGTTGAAGCGTTCGTACAGGCTGGCTCCATCGGCAAAGGCGGCCTCGGCCTGCGCCCAGTCTTTCGCGCCGCTCAGGTCGGTGACGATGGTGCGCGGATTCGGTTTGGCTTCGATGAGTTCCGCCTTGCCGATCACCCGCCGCTCGCGGATCCAGCTCGCGAGCCTGCGGTCGCGCAGTTCGGCGAACGTGCGCGCGGTGCCCTCCTACGTCCCTGGCGCATCGGCTCCGGCGGCTTGGGCACAAAGTGCGGCATCCTCATTGAGCAGCGCGGCCGTCTTCCAAAACGCGGGCGCCAGCAGCGCTTCGAGCCGCGCGTTGCGCGCCAGGCCCAGCACGGAATGCACCCGCGGCTGCGCCTCGATCCACGCCATGATCTCCTCCCGGCAGAACCCACTGTCGGCGCGCACGAGGATCGCCACCATTTCCCCGAAACGCGCGCGGATGGCGGCCACGATCCTTTGCAACGCCGGCAGCGGGCCATCGCTCCCGTCGCGATCCGCGGTGCGCAACTGCGCCCACAACGGGATGTCCCCGGAGGCCCTTGCAAAACCTCAGCCGTAAGAGGGCGAGATGCCTTCACTCCTCTGAGCGATGAGGCCGCGCTTCGGTGACCGTGTAGGTTTTGCAAGGGCCTCCCCGCGAAAGCAATACAGCGGCAGAGCCGAGCGGAGCGAGACAGCCAAAGGGCGGAGCCTTTGCCCGAAGGGCGGGCGCGGCGGTGCCCGGCATTGCAGCAGCCCCGGTAGTAGCCATGGAAAAGACGTCCCTCCCGCTGGCCGTGTGCAAAGGATCATCGGTCGCATCGAAATCCAGCACGATGACCCCGCTAATGCGCGGGATGTCCGCCACCCCCAGCGCGAGCAGCAGCGCCTCGATCCGCTCCGGATGCGACTGGATCCTTTTCGTCCGCGCATGGATCTCCTCCGCGCCCAGCTCCAGCCAGTTGAGCGTGCCCTTGCCCGCCAGCGGACGGCCCCGGTCCGCCTCCAGGTGACGCTCCTCGCCCAGCACATCCGCCCGCCCGCCCGCCGCCGCCAGCAGCGGATCTAGCCGCAGACGGTCGTGATCATTGATGTCCTCATACCCCAGCGCCCGGCTCAGGATGCGGTGGCGCAACATCACCGGCGGCTCGCGCCCGGCGAATTGCGCGTCGCGAAAATCCGTGAAGCACCCTCAAGGGTTAGTGGCCGGTTTTGTCGCTACCGAATTTTTCACCCCAAATTTCGAGCAGCGGCCACTGATGGTGTGAAAGATCAAAGCAAGTCAGCCCGGCAGGTATTCCTTTTACTGACCGACCCTCCCTATCCACACGGATAGGAGCGCGATATCGGCTGGCGTGACGCCACTGATTCTCGACGCCTGACCAAGCGTTTCGGGCCGGGCAGCGGCGAGTTTGTGCCGTGCTTCGACCCGGAGACCGTAGATACTCATGTAATCGAATCCTGAGGGGAGTTTCTTGTCCTCTTGGCGGCGGAGGCGTTCTATCGCAATATTCTGCCGCATGATGTAGCCTTCGTACTTGAGGTCGATTTCGAATACTTCACACAATTCGAGGCTGAATTCCCTGCAATACGAGGAGGGAAGTTTTGCAATGCTGTTCTCTGGTCTTCGAAGCCAGGCGGTCAATTTGATGCCTTCGATCTGGACAGTCTCGGCGTGGTTACGGAGGCGTTCAAATGCTGCGAGCTTTTCCGTCAATGCCTTCCAGCGATCTTGGTCTACCAAGCAGTGTTCGTTTCCAATCGCTGTCAAACGGAGGTCTGCATTGTCCTGGCGAAGGACGAGCCGATGCTCTGCGCGGCTCGTAAACATCCGGTAAGGCTCTGGGGTTCCTTTGGTCACGAGATCGTCTATGAGGACACCGATGTATGCATCGGCCCGAGTCAGGATGAAGGATGGCCTTGCAAGGATCTTCAAGGCGGCGTTGGCACCGGCGACCAGACCTTGGGCCGCAGCCTCCTCATAGCCTGATGTTCCATTGATTTGTCCGGCAAAATAGAGATTGGGAATCCGCTTGGTCTCCAGTGTGTGAAAAAGTTGCTGGGGCGGGCAGTAATCGTACTCAACGGCGTAGCCGGGTCTCATGATCTCGGAATTCTCCAGGCCCGCAATCGTCCGGATAAAGGAGTACTGGGTCTCCAAGGGCAATGATGTCGAGACGCCGTTGACGTAATATTCCTCGGTATGTCTGCCTTCGGGTTCGAGAAATATTTGATGGCGATCCTTCTCGGCGAATTTGACCACCTTGTCTTCTATCGATGGGCAATACCGAGGTCCGACGCCTTCAATTCTCCCTGAGTACAAAGGGGATTTGTCGAGATTTGCACGGATGATGGCGTGCGTGCTCTCGTTTGTGTACGTGATCCAGCATGGCATTTGTTCCATGTGGAACTTGCCATCCTTCCAGTGATTCAATGAAAAGACATCGTGCAAACGTTGCTCTAAGCGGTCCGGAACGAACGTCAGCGGCTTGGGTGGCTGATCGCCTTCTTGGCGCTCGCATTTCGAAAAATCGATCGAACGCCCGCCAAGGCGGCATGGGGTCCCCGTCTTGAACCGACCTATCTCAAATCCGAACTCCTTGAGGCAATCGCTCAACGTGGAAACGGTGTCGCCCAATCGTCCGCCAGCATGGTTCTGCATCCCCACATGCAAGAGCCCGCGCATGAACGTCCCGGTTGTGACGACAACAGCTCGACAGTTGATCTGCACGCCTAGACTTATCTGTAAGCCACATGCTCCATTGTCGCCGACCAAAATCCGGGTGACGTTCCCTTGCTTGAGATCAAGCTTCGCCATCCGCTCCAATTCCGCCTTTGCCCGGAACTGGTAGGCCTTCTTATCGCACTGCGCTCGCGGAGATCGAACGCTCGGCCCCTTCTTTCCATTCAGCATCCGAAATTGGATAGCGGTGGAATCCGTGTTCAGAGCCATAATTCCTCCCAGAGCGTCGATCTCGCGGACAATCTGGCCCTTGGCCTGCCCGCCAATGGCCGGGTTGCAGGACATCTGCCCAACCGTATCCAAGGATTGCGTAAGCATGAGTGTCTCGCAGCCAAGGCGAGAAGAGGCGAATGCGGCTTCGATCCCAGCGTGGCCGGCACCAATCACGATCACGTCGTATGTTTTCGGGTAAACAAACATGTCGCTAAACCGAGCCTCGAAAGAACCTCGGAGTGTTGGCAGATTGCGAATGCCAACGGCGTTTTGCCGCAATCCCTAGGATTGCGAAGATTCCGCTACTGTGGGTGTGCGTGCAAAAAGCGGCACATTCGCTGGGCAGTTGGGCCGTTCGCTTCGGGCACGCGAGCCGGGCTAGGTGCCGTCGAAGTTCCTCGGCTGGCTGACGCTCTACCAGAAAAGGCCCTCGTGCATCGCGCTGACCTTGGGCATTGTGAAACAACACCACTGGAGTTCCTTTCGTCCACCTCCAGAGTCCCGTGCAGGATTGAGACAAACTGATTTCAGCGACTCGGAGGGCCGGCACCTTGGACTCGGAAGTCATCTTCAATTGTCGGCCTCGGAATGTGTTTTCGATCGGAACGAATTCATCTTGGAAGTTTGGGAGGAGGTTTAGGAAAAATCGAAGGATTGCAGGTCCATCAAGCTTGAAGACGACGACGACCGGCATGTCCAGGGATGTCGCGGACTGCACGGATGGAAGAAGATTGGGCGGTTAGTGCGCGGAGATCCTCTCGATCGGTTGAGCGGGAATTGGCTGGCATGGTCTTGGTTGTACGTGTCATCCGATATCCGTGGTTTGCCCTCCCGGATCAGGCAAATTGGTGAATCGGGCAATGTGCTTATCCACTTGATGCGGTTCAGGTTTCCCATTTGAACGGCGCCCATACGAAACAAGGCGTTGTGCCGCGAGTTTTCGCTCAGCCCTTATCAAGTGGGGCTCTTGCAAAACCTCATCGGTGAGGGGGCGGGATGCCGTCACTCCTCTGAGCGATGACGCCGCGCGTTGGTGACGGTGTACGTCTTGTAAGAGCCTCAAATGGATAAGCATATCGGGTAAGTCTTTTGAGGTGTGTATTCGCGATTGATTGCTGGTGATGAGGGCGTTCTTTGAGAATTGAGGCTCTTGCAAAACCTCGGCCGTAAGAGGGCGAGATGCCTTCACTCCTCTGCGCGATGACGCCGCGCGTCGGTGACCGTGTAGGTTTTGCAAGAGCCTCGATTGAAAAAAGCTTTCTGAGATTCCGATTTCGGGCAGAGTGTTCTACGTGGAACATGGCCTGTCGAGTATGCCAACCTTTGCCCGCGGGAGGAGTAACGACAGTTTTGTGCGATATTTCTTACCCTGAAGATTGACGCTTATTACCTCCATGTCGCAGGCGAATTCCGCGAGAACCTGCCGACAGGCGCCACATGGCGCTATTGGTTCTCGCGAATCTGCAACAATTAGGATTCTGCGAAACGCTCGGACGCCAGCGGCAACCGCTGAAACGACGGCGGTTCGCTCTGCACATAAGGTAAGCCCGAAGGAGAGGTTCTCTACGTTGCAACCAGTAAAGATCTCGCCGTTCTTCGCTTCCAAGGCTGCACCGACTTGGAATCGGGAGTAGGGCGCATGGGCCGCTTGGCGAGCACGGAGTGCAAGTTTTTGAAGTGTGGCAAGGGAACTCATGGTGAAATTTTTATGGATGAGAGTAGTGTGTGAGGAGCGCTTCCGATTCGCTTCCGCTATGCAGAGGGTATGGTTGGACGGGGATAGATGCCAAGAAGGATTAGCCTGCATTTCTCACACTCATAGCATGGGATGCGACAGGATGTTGCGCCGCCTGCACGGCGCGCCTGCGAAGCGGGCGGCGTACCCGTAACGTGGCTCTCCCGAGCTGCGCCACAGTGAGCGCCGGCACGCCGCAGCTCCGGAGAGCTACGCTACAAACGCGGCCTGCCTGCGGAGTGGGAGAAATGCGGGTTTGGACTCGCTGGAAATGCGTGGGATTATGCTGTCCGTCATCACAATTTATGAAAGGCTGCAGCATCACATTTCACACAAGATGATGACGGGCAGGATGATACGAGATTATTGGTATGAGCGTTCTTGTAAAGAACGCTGCATATACTCCATGCGCTAGCGATACTTTCGCCACTCGGCACTTCCTTTTCGACCGGAAGACCTTCCATTACGGAAGCCCTCGAACAAATGGGGCTGCCAGCAGACCTCCTCGTTTGCGGTTCGGCTGCGAGCGCAGCCATGACGGTAGCAGGGCGAGGGCGCCTTCGTATGAATGGATTTGGTATTGCAGAAATGTCACGGTCGCGCAGCATACAGTTCGTGGTTTCAAAACCGTCTCAGTATCTTGGAAAACTCATCGCTGTCGAGGGCTTGGATGGCTCCGGGAAATCAACCCAGATCTATCTTGTCAAACGCTGGCTCGAACTCTCAGGGGCGCGTGTATTTTTCACGGAATGGAATTCGTCGAGCTTGGTGAAGCCCTCAACCGCGAAGGGCAAGATGAGCCGTCTGCTGACGCCGACGACCTTTTCTCTGATCCACGCGACGGATTTCGCGGATCGTTACGAGCGCCAGATTTTTCCGTTGCTGAAGGCGGGATACATCGTGCTCGCGGACCGCTACATTTTCACGGCATTCGCGCGTGACGTGGTGCGCGGGGTCGATCGGGAATGGGTCGAGCAACTGTATAATTTCGCGGTGAAGCCGGATGTAACGCTCTTTTTTCGCGCGCCGCTCGAGGTCTCGCTTGGGCGGATCCTCAATGGGCGGCCGGAATTGAAATACCACGAAGCCGGCCTGGATATGGGCTGGAGTGCGGACCCGTATGAGAGCTTCCGGATTTTCCAGGGGCGAATCCTCGAACAGTACGAACTGCTCGCGCCGCGCTATGGATTTACGGTGGTCGATGCAACGCGGGAAATCCACGACCAGCAGGCTGAGGTGCGGCGCATCATCCGGCAAAGTGTTCGACTTGCGGACTTCATCAAGAAGAAGCCGCCGAATTAGTCCCATGCGAACTGCACGTCACCAGCCCAGCCTCACGGGCCGAAGCATCCGAACATTTGGTCATCCGCTTGCCGAACTTGGCACCTCACGGCTCATCGGACGGCTATTCGTGATCGAGGGCGCGGACGGCTCCGGGCGCTCGACGAACATCGGCCAGCTCAGCGCGTGGCTTGAGGCAAATGGATACGCAGTCCGCCACATGGGCCTGCGCCGTTCGCCGCTGCTGGCGCAGGACATCGAGCACGCGAAGCAGTCGCGACTTCTGACCCGCACCACGATGTCGCTGCTGTATGCGACGGATTTCTTCGACCAGCTCGTGCATGAAATCATTCCCGCGTTGCGCGCCGGCTATATCGTACTCGCCGACCGCTACATCTACACTCTGATGGCGCGCGACATCGTGCGCGGGGCTGACTCCGCGTGGACTCGCAACCTCTACAGTTCTGCGCTCGTGCCCGATGCGGTGTTCTACCTTCAGGTCGAGCCACAGGAACTCGTGCTGCGCAACTTCGAAAAGAACGCAACGCTCGACTATTGGGAGAGTGGCATGGACCTCGGGCTCGCCCGCGGGATGTTCGAGAGCTTCCTCGCGTATCAGGGGCTTCTGCAGCGGGAGTTCGCCCGAATCCAGAAGCGCTACGGTTTTCAAATCGTGGACGCCAACCGGGACATCGGGAAAGTTCAAAAGGAACTGCGCACCCGCCTCTCGACAATGCTCGGCATTCCGCGCAAGTGATCGCGGCGACGTAGATGAATGTTCCTGAGTCCACGGGTTCATCTCGAAAAATACCCACCCTCTCCGGCGCGAAAGCTGCGCCTTTTCCGATTGAGGGTTGCGCTTTGATGGCGGCCTCGTAACATGCCCAGAATTGACCAGCCGCGGCAGCGCGGAGTCTCGCAGATTTCACACAGACGACTTCCACCAATGGCTACTGCCGTAACTTCCACCGATTTCGCCAAGGCTCCGATTAACGCCAAACTGACCACCGAGCAAAAGACTCGCCTCCTTTCCGAAATGGTCCGGATCCGCCGTTTCGAGACGGAATCGCTTCGGCAATACAACGGGGGAAAAATCGGCGGCTTCCTCCATCTTTACAACGGGCAGGAGTCTGTAGCCGTGGGATGCGTATCGCTGATGGGCGACGACGATCACGTCATCACTGCCTACCGCGACCACGGTCATGCGCTCGCCGTCGGAATGACGATGAATGAGTGCATGGCGGAGTTGTATGGGAAGGTGACGGGCTGCTCGAAAGGGAAGGGTGGCTCGATGCACTTCTTCGCGCCTGACAAAAACTATTGGGGCGGCCACGGCATCGTCGCCGGGCAGACACCGCTCGGGCTCGGGCTGGCGTATGCCTTGAAATACAAGGGTCTCAAGGGCGCGGCCATGTGTTTCCTCGGCGACGGCGCGGTGAACCAGGGTTGCTTCTACGAGAGCCTGAACATGGCGTCCCTCTTCAAGCTCCCGGTGATCTACATCATCGAGAACAACGGCTACTCGATGGGCACCAGCCGTACGCGCAGTTCCGCTTTCAAAAACACCCTCGCCGAACGCGCCGAGGGATTCGACATGGCTTGGGGAAAATGCAACGGCACCGACATCTACGAAGTCCGCGCCTCGGTGCAGGAGGCTGTGGAACGCGCGCACAACGAGAGCAAACCGACGCTCCTCGAAATCGTGACGTATCGCTACTACGGCCACTCGGTCGCGGATGCAAAACACACCAGCGGCTACCGGCAGAAGGAAGAAATCGAGCACTACAAGCAGAACCACGATCCGATTCAGCACTACAAACGCCGGCTCATTCAAGAGGGCGTGCTGACAGACGAGCAGTTCGAGAAAATCGACGATGCGGCAAAGGCTGAGGCCGCCGCCTCCGCACAGTTCGCCGACGAAAGCCCGATCCCGGCGGACGAAAGCATCACGCAGGATGTTTACTTTGAAGTGGACCGGCAGACGGAAGCCGGGCGCACAGGGCGGCATTTCTTTAACGACTGACCGGAGCGCAGCGATGGCCGCAGTTTCACTCAGGGCGCACTACGACGGAGAGCGCATCCAGCTCGACGAGCCGTTCCAGATTCCCACGAACAGCCAGTTGATCGTGACTGTGATCCCGAAGGAGGAAGCAATCAGAGCCTGGCGCGATGACTGGTATCAACTCGCCGCACAGGGCCTCGCCCGCGCATACGGTCCGGACGAGCCGGAATACACCGAAGCCGATTGCATCCCGTGAAAGCCGGTGACATTCGACTGTCGCCGCTCCGGCAGGCCGATGGTCAGATCAAAACACGCCCGGTTCTTCTTCTCCGTAGCGCGCCGTCCTTCGGCGATTCCATCGCGTGCGGACTGAGCACGCAACTCCACCAGGAAGTGCGGGGGTCCGACGAAATCCTCAGTCCGAACGACGCGGATTTCGCCACTGCCAGGCTCAAGCAGCCATCCCTCATCCGGCTCGCATTTCTCGGATCGGTGCCAGTGCATGAGCTTCGTGGCCGCGTCGGGTCCATCAGTGATGCTCGCTTGCATCGGCTGCTCGCAAAGCTCGCGGATTTTTTTCGCCATCCCGCGTAGTCCGATGAAATCCCGCAAACCTGCCATCGCCATTTCCGTCCTCATCGTCGCGCTCGGCGTTGCCTGGCTGCTCAATGCCATGAACGTCAAACCCGAGCTGGACTGGATTTGGATCGTCGGCCTCGGGATCTCCGGGATTTTGCTGCTCACGACGACCCGGCTCGACCGGTTCAATTTCGTGGCCGGCCTCAGCCTCATGGTCAGCTCGGTGCTCGCAGCACTCCGGCAGAGCGGCAAGGTTAGCGTGAACGTCGAGGCTCCAGTCCTCTTCATTACCGTCGGCATCCTGCTATTCCTCTCGCAACTTCTCCCGCTGCCAGCCACCGCCACGCCGCCTTCGGAACAACCGCCGGGCAAGGACGAGCCGCCGAAGCCCTAGCCGTCTCCACATTTTCAAAAACTGACATCCATGCCACAGATCACCTACCGCGAAGCACTCCGCCATGCACTCGATGAAGAAATCGCGCGCGACCCGAACGTCGTCGTCATGGGCGAGGAGGTCGCCGAATACGACGGCGCTTATAAAGTCACCGAAGGCCTCTGGAAAAAGTGGGGCAGCAAACGCATTGTCGATACGCCGATCAGCGAGGCTGGCTTCATCGGCATGGGAGTTGGCGCGTCCATGCTCGGCATTCGACCGGTGATGGAATTGATGTTCTGGAGCTTCGCCGCAGTCGCGTGGGATCAGATCATCAACAACGCCGCGCAAGTCCGCTACATGAGCGGCGGCCTCATCAATTGCCCCATCGTCATCCGCGGCCCCGCAAACGGCGGCACGAACGTCGGCGCGACGCACTCGCACAACCACGAGAGTTTCCTCGCAAACATCCCCGGCCTCAAAGTCGTCTGCCCCGCCACCGCCTACGACGCGAAGGGCCTCCTGAAGACCGCCATCCGCGACAACGACCCCGTGATGTTCATGGAGAACACGCTCCTCTACGGCGAAAAATGGGAAGTGCCCGAAGAGGAATATCTCATCCCACTCGGCAAGGCCGACATCAAGCGCGAAGGCACCGACATCACGCTCATCGCCCACGGTCGCGCCGCGCTCACCGCCTGCACCGCCGCCGACATCCTCGCTGCCGAACACAACATCAGCGCCGAAGTCGTGGACCTGCGCAGCATCCGCCCGCTCGATGAGGACGCGATTTTGGAAAGCGTCCGCAAGACACACCGCGCGATCTACATCGAGGAGGCGAAGCCCTTCTGCGGCGTCGGCGCGCAGATCGCCGCGATGATCCAGGAAAAGCTTTTCGACGAACTCGACGCGCCCGTGCTCCGCATCACGAGCATCGACGCACCCGCGATCTACTCGCCCGAGCTGGAAAAGAAGCAGCTCCCGCGACCGCTCGATGTCGTGAACAAAGTGCTGAGCATCTGCTAGCGCCGTCCGAAAGCTTGGCTTGACCGCGCGGAGGCTTCCTCGCTTCCTCGCTTTGTCGCTCTCACGGCGATTGATCTCCGCCGGTGTGGACGCAAGTCCGCCGTCCTGTCCAGGTTCCTTGATCAGGGCGATGATTCCTACCGACTCCGGTAGAATCATGTCCCGGTTCCAAACCAACAGCCGCCACAGCGCCCGGCGCACAATCGGACGGCTATAATCGGGACCGACGTCTGGGAGTATGGTGGAGCCCGAGGATCTGGGTGGGAACCCAGGGGTTCTTATCCGAGAGGCGTGAGGCGAAGATCGCGCAGGGTGGTGAGTCCGTCGGCTTCGACGTGGCGCATGGGGCGGGCGCCGGTCTGGCGTTTTGGGCCAAAGCGGTGGCGCTCGTGAGCGAAGATACCGTTGACGAATTCCTTGGTTCCCAAGACCGCCCCGTCGCAAAAGTAGCGCACCCGGCAGCGCAGCATTTCCCAATTCGATAGCTTGCCCTTCTTGGCCATCACCTCTTCGACCCGCTTGCGGCTGATGCCGCGCTTGACCCGCTGTCCGTTCGCACCGGGATTGCGTTGCTCGCCGACTCCGAAAAGCAGTTCCCGATACTTGTCGATGCTCGCACCTTCGCCCATTTTCCCGTGCGCCCAGGTCGTCATGGCCGTCTTCAGCCCGCTGCGCGCCCACCTTTTCCCCGCCACTGCCGATGCATAGCCGCACCAGCGGTATTCCTTCGGATCGTCCACCAAGCCCGCCCGCACCGGATTCAGGTCGATGTAGGTCGCCATCGTCACCAGCGCCTGCCCGCTTTCCACCAGTACGCTCTTGAAGCGCTCCTCCCACAGCGTGCCTTTGCGCCCCTGCCGCCGGTTATGCCACCCGGTGAAGCGCTGTTTGAGTCCTTTCATGAAGAAGCTTACGTCCCACATCCGGCGAAAGAATCCTTCGCGCAGCGCCTCAGCCTCTTCGTTTGCGCCGACGCAGGTTCTCCAGTTGCCAGCGCACCTGGGCAAATGCCTCCGGCCTGTAGAGGCGCTTGAGCTTGGCGAGCAGTTGCTCGTCATCGGGCATCTACGACGGTCGCCGGGGCACTTCCGCGAGGACGTGGAAGTGGTTGCTCATGATGCAATAAGTGACCACCCTGATTTCGCAGAACTCCTCGTAGAGCCGCATGAGCCGGACGAATTCCTCCTTTTCCTCCGGACCGAGGACGAACTTGCGGTCCACCACGCGGGAAGCGCAGTGTTAGTAGGCGAGGGGATGATGGGGCGGGGCTTTGAGTCGGGATTTGCGCATGGGAAGAGAAGAGGAAGTGGGAGTGAAATGGAATGAATCCGGCTCAAGAACAGCCTTTTGCGCGACTTCCGGCAAGCCCTTCTACTATTTGTCTGTCCCTTTGAATTCTATGGTTCCCTTCGGGATGGAAGGAAGAAGATCAGCCTGCGCACGGGCATTTGCGCCGAGCGCGAGAGTGCCGGCCAGGAGAAGTCCAAGTCTGTAAATGCGGGATAATTTCATGGCAACGGTTCCCCGTCGGGTGGCTAAGGTGGTGCAGGTTTTTGCAAAGATCGGTGGGGAAATCTTTCCGGGATTCTTGGGCCGGAGACGGCGCAACGCAAGGCCATCATTGTATCAGCACGCATCGTGACCGGAACGGGCGAGTCGCACAGTGCGCCTTTCGCGGTCAAACGCCAGTTTTCCGAAGCTGTTCGGTCCGCCATTTCGATTGCGCCCCGAGACTTGGCCGCTGGGCGCTGAGGTCATCCATGACCACGCAAGCGACAAGGCAGACACTCAGAATAGCCACCCACCATAAGACCACGCGCGACCACGCCGCACCCCTTTGCACCCCTTAGCCTCCTCGCTCGCTGCTTTGCATGGCAGCACTCTACTTCGTAATTTTGAAGTGATCCAACTCCTCGCCCTTGATGCTGAGCTGGCGCATTTCAAAAGTCGTCGGCGTGAGGTCCACGACTGAGAAGCCGTGCTGGTCGGCGGTGAATTTTTCCGTGAGGGGCTGGTAGTTCTCCGGCGTCTCGGCGGTCATCTTCGCGACGGTCTTTGCAAAATCTGTTTTGTACAAAGTCGCGCCGCCGCCGCCGCTGACGATGTGGATGATGCCGTTCGGCTTCGTGTGCGTGATGCCGTCGAATGTCGTGTCGAATGCGAAGGTGCCGTTCACGCGACCGCGCGGATCACGCTTGGGCGGGTTCGGCGTGAAACGGAGCGGCTTTGATCGCTGGTAGTTGTGGACATGGCCGGCGAAGACGACATCCACGCCGCACTTTTCAAACGTGGGCTCGAGCAGCCGCATCTTCTGCTCCGAATAGTGCTGGGGCGAGGTGTGGAATGCGGGGGCGTGGAAGCAGACGAATTTCCACGGCTGTTTGCTCGCGATGAGATCCTTTTCGAGCCACGGCTGGATGGCCTCGGGTGTGGTGTAGCTGTTCGTGTCGAGGCAGACGATGTGCGCGGGGCCGTAGTCGAACGAATACTCGCTGAGCGCGGGATATTCCGCGCCTGCGCGGGTGCGGAATGTCTGCGCGACCTTCGGGTCCTTGCCGAGTGCGGTGTTCCATGCGCCGAGGCCGGGGCCGTTTTTCGGCACGCTGAAAAAGAGGAATGCGGCGAAGGCGTCGGGGATGTCGGGGAGCTTGGAGTTGTCGGCGTCGTGGTTGCCGATGACGGGGTAAAACGGGACCGTGGCCATGAGCGGCGCGCCGGTTTTTTCGCCGGGCGTGGCGACGTCGTTATACGTCGTCCAGTAGTGGTGCATATACTGGCTCACGCGCCCGCCGGAATAGACAATGTCGCCGAGCGCCACGAGGAAGTCGGGCTTCTGTTTGCTGATTTGAAATGCGATTGCGTTTTGCTCCGGCTTGCCATTCGCGAGATCCCCCACTGCCACGAAGCGGATCGGTTTCGTGGCCGAGGCGCGCGTCTTGAAAACGCCCTCGCGCACGATTGCTCCGGCGAGTTTCACGCGATACGCGACCTCGCTGTCGAACGGCAGGGCCGAGAGTTCCGCGCGGTATCGGAAGTAGTGCTGCTCGCGCTCAAGAATCACCGGCGCGGCTTCTTTCGTGACCATGTCCTTGATCTCCTCGACGGTTGTCGCGGGATTCTTCGGCGTCACGGGTGCGGCCGGTTTCGCGCCAGGCTTCGCTTTTGCGGGAGCGAAATCCAGTTGGAGCCGCGCAGCCTTTGCCGCCCGCATCGGCTGGCCTGGGATGCCGAATTCGACGGTGAATTCGCCGGGCACCTGATCAGTAAGCCACGTGAGCACTTTCACATCGGTGCCGACGAGCGACGCGCCGTTGCCGGGTTGCACGTAGGGTTTCACCAGGATGGTCTGAGCGTGTACGGCGACGGTGAGCGCGGCGAGCGGGAGGAGGAATCGGCTTGGCATTGGGAAAGGTGTCAACTTGAGGAACCTCGCACGCGCTGCGCAATTGGAATCCATTTGCATCGGAGATTCTTATCCGAGGCCGCGAGGAGTAAAAAAGCATGACACCCGCGATCTGCATTTTCATTCTCCCGCCAACGTGAACACCTTCCCTCTTTTCCGACTGCTCCCATTTTTGATCGCCTGCATTTGGATGACACTGCCTCGACTGTCCGCAGCGGCGGCTGGAGTTCCGGTGACGTATCAGCTCCCGACAGACGGGCCTTTGCCGCAGACGTACTGCGTCACTCTCGCGATCGTGGATTCGAAGAATCCGGATTGGATCGTGAGCCAGTTCGCCGCAGGCGTCGCGCGGACGGTGACGAAGGAGAATAGCGGGAAATTCAGCGAGACGTGGGACGGGCTTGATGACAATTTCATGCCGGTGCCGCCGGGTGAATACGGGGTGAAGGGAATTTTCATGCCGGCGAAAAAATGGGTCGTGGATGGCGACTGGCACTCGGTGACGCCGCGGTTTGTCACCGGCGCGTCGTCGTGGATGCCGACGCCGGAGCAGTGGGACAAGCCGGAGGCATTCGGCGGAGATCCGGTGGGTTCGCCGCTGAGCGATGTCGCGGTGGGGCCGAATGGCGTCGCGGTTTTCTACTACCAGTATCTCGAGAACGGGACGAACAGCCCGATGTTCGATCTGAACAAGCCGGTGAACTACGAGCAGTTTTTGCGGGCGTTCAATTCCGGCGGCGCGGCAGGCGGCACCGCGACGGCGACGGACGGCGAGACGGTGTGGAGCTTCTGCAACGAGGGCGGGATGAAATATGTCTATCGCGCCGACGGAAAACCGTTCGGCGTGAGCCATGGTGCGAACCGCTCGAATGGCTACCTGCCCGAGGGCTGGGTGACGGCGATGGCGGCGTGGCGCGATGACGCAGCGAAGAAGTCATTCGTGTATGTCGCGCAGCGCGGGAAGATCGTGAGCGCGCAAGGCACGAGGCATGTCGGCTACGACGAGAGCGATACGGAGGCCGTGGACAAAGTGACGATCCACGACGGCGACAACGGCAAGGTGCTCGCCGAGATTCCGCTCGTGCGTCCTCGCGGTCTCGCGGTGCGCGCAGGTGTGCTCTATGCGCTGCATGCGGAAGGCGACGGCTTTGCCGTGAGCACGGTCACGCTCGCAAACGGTCTGCCGCAGGAAAAATGGCGGAAGCTCTTCGCTGTGCCGAAGATCATCGCGCCATCCGATCTCGAAGTGGACAGCCACTCGCGCATTTACCTCAGCGATCCGGATGCGAACAAAGTCCATCAGCTTTCGGGCGGCGGAAAATTGCTCCGCAGCTACGGCCGGCTCGCTGCGCAAAAGCCCGGCAGTTACGACCCGCTCACATTCATCTCGCCCGCGAAGCTCGCGACGTGGACTGACAGCGAGGGCCGCGATCGGCTGATCGTCGTCGAGCAGGGTGGGCCGAATCGCGCGAGCGAATGGAGCGATGATGGAAAACTGATCCGCGAATTCCTCACGCTTCAGACGAAGGCGAACGATGGCTACGCGATTGATGCCGGGCATCCGCAGGATCTCTACATCGCGGGACAGCACGGCTGGCTCACGCGCTTCAAGGTGGACTTTGAAAAGCACACATGGACCGTGGACGCGGTGTGGCCTCACGTCGGCGACGACCCGCGCGCGCCGCGGCTCGACAAGCCGCAATTCATCCGCGCGAACGGACGCGAATACCTCGCGTGCGGCCGCAGCTTCAACGTGTACCGGCGCGACGGCGACCGCTGGCTGCTCTCCGCGGCGATCCTTCGCGAGACGGTGAATGGCAAGCAGCGCACGAGCTTCTGGCACGACACGAATGGCAACGGTCGCGTGGATGAAGACGAGATCACACCGGCGGATTTGCCCGGCCGCTTCCTCACGTATCACGGGCAAAACTGGCTCGATGATTTCTCGATGCTCGCGATGAACCAGGGCGGCGGCGACGTGTGGCGCCTCGCGCCCGCGAGCTTCGACACGCACGGCAATCCGATCTTCACGGGCTTCACGAAGCTCTTCGCCGATCCGATTTTCGAGGCGCGGCGCGCGGGCACGGCGGACGCGATCCACGGCGGCAACGAGCTGGCGGAAAATTTTCCGAGTGACTGGATGCAGGCCGACGGCTCGCTCGCGGACGGCTTCTACGTGCAGGCGCGCGGCGGAAAAAACTTCAGCGCCAATGAAGGCCCGCAGCACAAGCTCACGCGCTACGTTCCCGATGGAAAAGGCGGCTACCGCGCCGTGTGGCGCACCGGGCGCACGGCGATGCAGCGCGTGGCGGAGAGCGGCGAAATGTACGGCGCGATGCGCGTGCGAAGACCGATCAATGGAATCGTGAGCGTGGTGGATCAATCGCGCTGCGGCGTGCTGCTTTTCAATGAGGACGGGCTCTACGTGGACACGATTTTTCCGGACGAGCGCCGCGGCTTTACGAAGCACAGCGCGGGCATCTATCCGCAAGGCGGTGAGTTTTTCGCAGGCACGATTTTTCCGAACAACGACAACGGGAAAATCTACTTTGCGATGGGGAAATTCACGCCACTGATCTTCGAGGCGGAAGGCTGGTCGCTGAAAGAGAATCCCGTGCGTCCGCTCGCGACGGTGCAGAAGTCCGTGAGCATCACCGCCGCCGAGATCGCGAGTCCGCCGGAGATCGCGCTGAGCGTTCGCGGCGGCGCGGGTGCGGCGCGGCTCGCGCGCTTTTCGCCGGCGCTCGGCGGTGTCGCGCTCAATGGGACGATGACGGGCTGGGAGTCGTGCGAGCCGATCCATTTCTCCGCCGACAAGGATCAGACCGTCGAGGTGCGCGCTTGCTACGATCCCGATCACATCTACCTGCGCTGGCATGCGCGGCTCGCGGCGAAATTCGATCCGAAGCCGCTCCAGCCGCTCGACCGCATCTTCACGCACGACCGTCTCGCGGACACGGTCAGCTTCTATTTCCAAAGCGACCCCGCCGCGAAGCCCGGCGGATCGGCGGATGGACGTCCCGGCGATGTGCGCGTCGTCTTCGGCATGTTCAAAAACGGCGCGGCCATCGAGCCCGCGGCACTCGCGATGTTTCCGAAATGGGCCGGCAAATCCAAAGCCACGCCGAACATTTACGCGACGCCGGTGGGTCGCGCGGCGTTCGAGCATGTCGGGGCGCTTGATGGCGCGAAGCTCGGCGGCACGGTTGACGAGGATGGAAAAGGCTTCGTGATCGCCGCAGCGATTCCGCGCATGTCGCTTGCGCCGCAGCTCGCATCGTTCACCGGCGGCTATCAGACGATGGTGAATTTCGAGGCGACATTTTCCGGCCACAACAAATTCTGGTGGGCGAACCGCGACGGCTCCGCGAGCCGCGAGACCTACGACGAGCCGACCGAGGCGCGGCTGTATCCCGGCTCATGGGCACCCGCCCAATTCCAGCCGCTCGACAAGGGCGTGGTGATCCGAAACTGGCTTGTTTGCGGTCCATTCGGCGGCCCCGGCGCGGAGAAATTCAAGGCCGACCCGAATGGCGTCGTGCCCGGCACGACCATCGAGATGAAAAAGGCCGTGCGCGATTTTTGCGAAGCCGTGTCGTATCCTCCCGACTCGGGCGAGGTAGACATCAAGGCCGTTTTCAAAGGCGAAATGCTGCGCGGCTACTGGCCCGATCCGCGCGAGGTGCGATGGAAACCGGCGAGCATCGCGGACCTCGACACGCGAGTGATCCTCGGCGGCGGCGCGGAGACGTGGTACGGCGCGACGTGGATTCGCGTGCCGACGGATACGGAATTGGAATTCCAATTTCAGGGCCATCCGATGACGACGTTCCGCTGGTTCCTCAATGGACAGCCGATCCAAGCCGGCGAATTCAAGGAGCCGGGGACAACGCCGCATCTGCGAGTCGCGAAAAAGACGCTCACGCTGCGCGGCGGGTGGAATCAGATTTTCTTCCGAGGCTACTGCACGGGGTATCCGAAATTCCGAGCGGGCCTCGTGCTCGCTGGCCCCGAGGAAAAGCTGTGGAATCTCCAGCTCTCGGCGAATCCGCCGCAGGCAAAGTAGGCCAGGTTTCCAATCTCGCGCGGGAGGATGGGCGGAGGTGGCGGGATGGCGCGGGGAGCGCCGCGCGTCCCGCCGGCCACCTCATGCGCCGCCGGCCTGATCTTTTTTCGGAGCTTGCGTGAAGCGGACGCATGGGAGGAAAAATGACGCTACGCGTGGTGTCGCCGTGGCCGCCCGGACCGGCGGCGCTCCACACTCGCTCCGCGCCATCCCGCCGCCTCCGCCCATCCTGCCGCGCGAGGTTGAAAACCCCGCCTACATTGCGAGGTTGGAAACCCCGCCTACATTGGCCGCGCGAATTTCCCATCGCGTGCTTGCGCGATTTTTCCATCCCGCTAGAAGGGGCGTCCCTCAACCCCAAAAACGAACCTACCTTTTATGCCAGAACGCATCGGATTTGTCGGAGTCGGTCGCATGGGCGCTAACATAGCGCGCAGACTGAAGGAAGTCGGTTACCCGGTGACCGCCGTGTATGACATCAACACGAAGGGGGCGCAGGAACTCGCCGCGGAGATCGGCGCAGAAGCATGCACGAAGCTCGCCCGCGTCACGGAACTGAGCGACGTCGTGATCACCGTCGTCACCGATGACAAGGCGCAGCTCAATATTTTCACAAACAAGAAGGACAACCTGCTCATCGGCGCGAAAGGCCGCACCTTTGTGAACTGCGCGACCATCTCCCCTGCGGTGCATGTGCAGGTGGAAAAGCTCGCGAAGAAGGCGAAGGCCGCATCGCTCGAAGGCTGCATGGCGTCGAGCATCAACCAGGCGCGGGCGGGCACGCTCTACCTCATGTGCGCGGGTGAAAAGGCGACTTTTGAAAAGGTGAAGCCGATCCTCACGAAGCTCTCCGACGACGGAAAGCTGATGCGCTACATCGGCAAGGCCGGGCAGGCCGCACAGGTGAAGGCGCTGGTGAACATGGTCATGAACATCAACACCGCCGGGCTCGCCGAAGGCCTCGGCCTCGCGGACGCGCTGAAGCTCGATCTGAAAGTGGTGAGCGAAATCTTCAGCCAGACCGGCGCGAACAGCCGCGTGCTCGTGACCGATGGCGAGGACATGATGAACCGCGACCACTCGTGCTTCTTCAGCGGCGCGCACGCCGCGAAAGACAGCGGCATCGCGCTCACGCTCGGCAAGCAGCAGAAACTCAATCTTCCCCTCGCGGCCGCCACCTTCGCGCAATACACGAAGATGACGAAGCTCGGCCTCGGCGCGCTCGACAAGAGCGGCATCGCCGAACTCACTTTCAAAGGCCGCGGGCCGGAGAAGAAGAAGTAGGAAAGTAATTTGTGATTAGTGCCCGGACTCCGGTGACACCCCTGCGGACTAATCACTAATCACTAAGAGGCTCTTGCAAAACCTCGGCCGTAAGGGGGCGAGATGCCTTCACTCCTCTGCGCGATGACGCCGCGCGTCGGTGACCGTGTAGGTTTTGCAAGAGCCTCACTAATCACTGATTTTCCCGCCTCCGCGGGCGATAAACCAAACCAACAACAACCAAACCAATACACACTATGAGCTACGTTCCCATGATCAGTTCCGGAGTCGCCGGCCCCCTCGGCGCACTTCACCTCCCCCGCCTCTGGCTGAAAGTCAGCCTCGAAGCGGCTGGCAAAATCGCCGCGGGCTATCCCGGCATCGGAGCTGGCTATGACTCGATGACCTGCTCGGCACTCGGACTCGATCCCGAGGCCGTGAAGAGCTTCATCGCGGCCAGCAAACCGACCTATACGCAGTTCGAAGCGTGGGTGCGGCAAAATGGAAAGAAGCTCTCGAAGGCCGACATCCAGCGCCACAACCTCGCCATCCTCGGCTACTGCCACGATGACGCGACGCGCAAGGGCATCCTCACCGCGAGCGGCCTGCCGGATGATGGCAGCGTGCTCCCCGGCGCGATCGACCTGAACAACATTGACGACTGGCAGGAGTTCCACGCCGCCGTCCTGAAGTAAGGCACAAGCCAACGAATCAAAAAGCCGGTGCGGGAAACTGCACCGGCTTTTTCGTTTGTGCAGCCGACGACGCGTGGAGTGGGGCGTTTGCCGCGCGGGAGATTTCACCTCTCAGCGGAGACGATTGCGTGCCGGGGACCGGTGTCATTTTCACGTGCTTTGCGAGTGAGTTCGCAGTGTTACAGCGATGCCGAATCAGCGACCTATGCAACGGTCTGGCGTCCGCTGTGTAAAGAATCCGCGGAGGCGGGCCAATTCACTTGGCGCATTGGATTGCGGCCCATAGCAACGCGGCGCCGCGAAAAATTCTTACCGATTTTGTGCGACGCCACATGCCCGCACTCGCCAATCTCCATTGCAAAATCCGCAAGTCGCGGCAATCGCCTTCGGGGGATTGTGCGTTCCTGTGGCATGGGGCCACGGCACAATTGATGAGCGCATCGTGGAACTGACCGCCGATCTCGCGGAGACCCCGAACGACGCGAAGCTGCGCTTCCTGCTCGCGGAGGCTTACGCGGAGCATGAGGACTGGGTGGCGGCGATGCGTTCGCTCGCGCGGGCCGAGGAACTCGCGCCGGGTGTGTTTCCCGCCGATCTGGTTCGCGGCCGCATCCTGCTCGGGGCGCGGCGGGCGGAGGATGCGAAGGTGGCGCTGGATCGTTTTCTCGCGATGCACCCCGCGCATCCGCAGGCGCTCGTGTTCCGTGCCCGTGCGCTGGCGGCGCTTAGCCCGACTTCGCGGACTGGAGGCGGGATGAGGGGGGCGTTCTCTGAGGGGGGCGCGATTTGGGCGCAAGGTCTTCACTACAACACCGGGCGTTTCGCGACAGGGGGCGGCGCTATTTTGGG
>Ga0105046_10004585_pt1 | contig 21976 bp, 14 predicted proteins | sample MAT03_FD_78385 | JGI IMG/M metagenome (GOLD analysis project Ga0105046, IMG submission 78385) | Freshwater microbial communities from Lake Fryxell liftoff mats and glacier meltwater in Antarctica - MAT-03 (megahit assembly) | ecosystem: Environmental > Aquatic > Freshwater > Ice > Liftoff...
AAGGGCGCCCATGGGCGCCCTTCGTCATTTGTGGCCGCCGCCGGCCCGCACCGGCAAAGCGCGCTAAATTCGGGACCATGGGAATACGCTCGCTGGCCGCCGAACTGCTGCCCTCTGCGCTGCAAGGGCTGCAGCGCGTGTCGTTCGCGCCAGCGGCTCCGCCGCCCGCCGAAGCGGACTCGTTCGCGGCGCTGACCGACAAGCTCTCGTACCTGTCGAAGGCCGACCTGAAATTGGTTCGCGAGGCCTACAAATTCGCCGACGAGGCGCACCTGGGCCAGTTCCGCGCCAGCGGCCTGCCCTACATCACGCACCCGATCGCGGTGGCCGGCCTCTGCGCCGACTGGAAGCTCGACGCCCAAGCCGTGATGGCGGCGTTGATGCACGACACGATCGAGGATCGCGGTGTCACCAAGACCGAGTTGATCCAGAAGTTCGGCGCGCCCACCGCCGACCTGGTCGACGGCCTGACCAAACTCGACAAGCTGCACTTCAGCACGCGCGAGGAAAGCCAGGCCGAGAGCTTCCGCAAGATGCTGCTGGCGATGGCGCGCGACGTGCGGGTCATCCTCATCAAGCTGGCCGATCGCGTGCACAACATGCGCACGATGGTCGCGATGGCGCCCGACAAGCGGCTGCGCATCGCCCGCGAGACGCTCGACATCTACGCCCCCATCGCGCACCGGCTCGGCCTCAACCAGACCTACCGGGAACTGCAGGAACTGTCTTTCCAGCACCTGCACCCCTGGCGCCACGGCGCACTGGCGAAGGCCGTGCAGCGCGCTCGCGGCCACCGGCGCGACATCGTCGAGCGCGTCCACAAGGACGTCGAACGCGCGTTCGCGGCGCAGAAGATCAAGGTGAAGGTCTCGGGGCGCGAGAAGACGATCTATTCGATCTACCGCAAGATGCGTGAAAAACACGCCGGCTTCGCGCAGGTCAGCGACATCTTCGGTTTTCGCATCGTCGTGGCCGCACTGCCCGAGTGTTACCTTGCTCTCGGCGTGCTGCACCAGTTGTACAAGCCGGTGCCGGGGCGCTTCAAGGACTACATCGCCATCCCCAAGGCCAACGGCTACCAGTCGCTGCACACCACACTGGTCAGCCCGCTGGGCACGGCGGTCGAATTCCAGATGCGCACCGAGGCCATGCATGCGGTGGCCGAAAAAGGCATTGCCGCGCACTGGCTCTACAAGGCCAGCGAGAAGGGCGGCGCGGCGGACGCGCAGCGCCTGGGTGCGCTGTGGCTGCAGTCGTTGCTCGACATCCAGGACGAAACGCGCGACGCCGCCGAATTTCTCGAACACGTCAAGATCGACCTCTACCCCGACGCCGTCTACGTTTTCACGCCGCGCAGCAAGATTCTGGCGCTGCCGCGCGGTGCGACAGCCGTCGACTTTGCCTACGCGATCCACTCCGACGTCGGTGACCGCATGGTGGCTGCCAAGGTGAACGGCGAACCCGTGGCGTTGCGCACCGAACTGCGCAGTGGCGACGTGGTGGAGGTGCTCACCGCCGCCGGCGCACGGCCGAACCCGGGCTGGCTGAGCATGGTACGCACCGGGCGCGCACGCTCGAAGATCCGCCACTACCTGAAGAATCTGGAACATGACGAGTCGCTCGCGATGGGCGAGAAGATGCTCGCCCAGGCACTGCGCTCCGAAGGCCTGCAACTGCCCACGGCCGAGCCCGGCGACGCCGCCGCCATGCTGCTCTGGCAGCAGCTGACTCGCTGGAGCGGCAACCGCGGCCGCGCCGAGTTGCTGGTCGACGTCGGCCTCGGCCGCAAGATCGCCGTCATCGTGGCCAAGCGGCTTGCGCATCTGATGGTCGAGCAAGGCGCCAAGCCAGACGCCGTCACCTTGACGCTGGGCCGCTACGGCCTCGAAGACGGCATGTCGACGCAGGGCGTGGTGTTCATCGACGGCAGCGAAGGCGCTTCCGTGCAGCTCGCACCCTGCTGCCGGCCGATCCCGGGCGACGACATCGTCGGCTACCTCGGGCGCGGCGAGGGTCTGCTCGTGCACACCGCCGAATGCCACACCGGAAGGCGGCTCTTCGAGCGCGACAGTGAGCGCTGGATCCAGGTCGAATGGGCTGACGATTTGACACGGCCCTTCGAGACCCGCATCGTCGTGCTGGTCAACAACGGCAAGGGCGTGCTGGCCCAGGTGGCCGCCGCCATCAGCAGCGCCGAGGCCGACATCACCCACCTCGACATGGGCGACGCGCCGCCCTCCGAAAGCGCCGAGCTGCGCCTGCTCGTCAGCGTGCGCGACCGCCAGCACCTGGCCGACGTGCTGCGCACCCTGCGGCGCAGCCGCGACGTGCTGCGAAGCTGGCGCGTCAAGCCCTGAAGCCTCAAACCCCGGGCGCCGGGTAGAGCACTTCCACGACTTCGATCTTCTCCGCACCCAGCGGGGTGATCAGTTGCACTTCGTCGCCGACACGGGACTTCAGCAGCGCCCGGGCGATCGGTGAAATCCAGCTCACCTCGCCGCGCAGGCTGTCGGCCTCGTCGATGCCCTTGATGGTGACGGTGCGCTGCTCGCCCTTCGCATTGGCGTAAGTGACGGTGGCGCCGAAAAAGACCTGATCACGGCCGTGGTGCAGGGCCGGATCGGCCACCTCGGCGATGTCGAGCCGCTTCGTCAGGAAGCGGATACGGCGATCGATCTCGCGCAGCCGCTTCTTGCCGTAGAGGTAGTCGCCGTTCTCCGAGCGGTCTCCGTTCTTCGCCGCCCAGGACACCACTTCCACCATCTTCGGCCGCTCGGCGTCGAGCAGCGTCATCATCTCTTCACGCAGACGCCGATAGCCGGCCGGCGTGACATAGTTGCGTGCGCCGGCCGGCAGCGCGGGCAATCCAGGCGCCTCGTCGTCGTCTTCGTCGCCTTCGGATTCGCGGGTGAAGGCTTTGTTCACCGCACTGTGTCGATGGTCAACAACGCGGCGCCGAAGCCGCTGTCGCAGTCGCCGCTGGCAGGGCAGATGGCGCGCCCGACCATGAAGGGCTGCGGGCCCTTGTGGCGGGCCGCCACGGCAGCCGCGTCGGCGCCGCTGGGCAGGATCTTGAAGGCGCCCTCGCGCCTGGAGGGCTCGAGTTCGGAAAAGTCGCGCTGCAGGGTCGACACCACGGCCAGAAGCTGCACCGGGCCGGGCGGATCGGACGCGTCGAGCGCCGCGCCGTCGCCACGCGGGAAATGGAAACGCTGCCCCTTCTTGATTCGCACGGCACCCGAATTGGTGTTCGGCACGACCTGCGCCAGGGTGCCGTCGGAGGCTCGCGCAAAGATGTAGAGGTGGCCGTCGCGCTCACTCGTCACGGTGAAGCCGATCTCGTCGTGGCCGATCTTCAGCGTCGCCTTGTCGGCCGTGGCGGCAACGCCGAACCCGGGCGTCTGCGCCTGCACGACGCGCGAAAATTCGGTGCCGAGGCCGAAAGCGGCTGTGACAGACGGCGCCGTTGCGGGCGCCACCGCCGGTGCCACAACAGGTGCCGCAGCCTGTGCATCAGCGGGTGGCGACCCGGCAACTGTCCCAGGCGCGGGCACGGCTGTCGGCGAGGATGACGGCGCGGCTGTGCCGCCCGGGGCGGGCGCGGGGCCGGGCGCGAAGAATACAAATCCGCCAACCGCCAGGGCCAGCAGCGCGGCGCCACCGACGGCCACAGCGGCCATGCCAGCGCTCTTCTTGCCAGTCGGCATGGCGGCGGCGGCGGCATCAGGCCGCGTTGCCGCAGCCGCAGCCGCAGCCGCCGGCGCGGCAGCCGGCCTCGGCGCCGGCGCCGACACGCCAGCGGGCGCGGGCGCCAGCATCTGCGTGATGCCGCTGGCCGGCGCGCCTGACAGGCCCAGCTGCGCGCGCAGTTCTTCGATGGACTGCGTGCGCTCTTCGGGCCGCACTGCCAGGGCGCGGTCGATCGCCGCGAGGAAGGGTTCGCTGTAGCGGCCCGCGGCGGCCTGCGACAAGGGCACGAAGGTGTCGTTGAGCAGGCGCCCCACCGACGGCGGCGGCGTCTTGCCCAGGATGGCGTAATACACCACCGCGGCCAGCGCGTAGACGTCGGTCCAGGCGCCCTGCTTCATGCCCGGGATCTCGGCATACTGCTCGACCGGCGCATAACCCGGCTTCAGGATCACCGTCAACGCCTGCGTCATGTCACCGATGACGCGGCGCGCAGCACCGAAGTCCAGCAGCAGCGGCCGGTGGCTGCCGGCCAGCAGCATGATGTTGTCGGGTGCGATGTCGCGGTGGTAACACTGCTCGGCGTGAATCACCATCAGCGCCTCGGTCAGCGGGGCGAGCAGCGTGCGCAGCCATTCTTCGTCGGGCGGGCCGTTCATCTGGCGCAGCGTGTCCTTCAGGGTCACGCCTTCGATGAAGGGCATCACCATGTAGGCGGTGCCGTTCGCTTCCCAGAACCGGTACACCTTGAGCAGCGAAGCGTGGTCGAAGCTGGCCAGCAACCGGGCTTCGTTGACGAAACTCTTCAGCCCGAGTTCGAAGGTTTCGCGGTGCCGCTGCGACTTCACCTGCACCTGCGACACGCCGGTGCGCGCCGCCAGCGCGGTAGGCATGTATTCCTTCAACGCGACACGCCGGCGCAGCGAATGGTCGGTGGCTGAATAGACGATGCCGAAACCGCCCTCGCCGATCAGCTTGGTGAGCTCGAATTCGGCCAGGAACGTGCCGATGGGCAGGCCGTTGCCATGGTCTTCTGGCAGCGGCGGCGGCGCGCCGACGTGCATCGTCTTGTCATTGCCCGGGGCGGGTTGACGCGGCGGGCCTGGCGGCCGGATGACGGTGCGCTCGTCGTCGTTGTCGTCGGCACTCATGGCTGGGTCGGGTGAAAGAAGGAGGTCGGCTGCGCCGCAGGCGCGGGCACGCCGGTGTCGCCGAAGAGCGCCCGCAGTGTTCTGGGCAAACCGCGTGACGCCAGCAGGCGCGGTGGCACCAGCTCAGTGGATGAATACCACCAGGCCGTGCCGGCCGTCTGGCGACGCCACAGCGCCTGCGTGGCCACGCCGATGGCGGCAGCGGCGTCGGCACCGTCAGGGAGCCGCTGCTCGACCAGCGCGCCGGGCGACTCGGGCGGCAGCACCAGCGACATGGCCAGCGGCTCCAGCGACGGGCGCGACATGCGCGCCAGTTCATCTTCCAGGCGGTCGACTTTCCAGTCGTCCTGCAGCGCCTCGCCGGCGAGCTCGTCGACCCGGCCCAACCAGTGCCACAGCAGCTGCATCTGGCCGGTCGAGGCCGGGGCATCACCGAGCGGCTGCGCGATGGTGAAAGGGAAATAACGCCCGACGCGGTCGACCGATGGCATCAAGACACCCGCCCAGCCCTGGCGGCCGGCCTCGCCCGGCAGCGCGCCCGGCGCCAGCAGAAAGCGCCAGCTGGGGCTGGCGAGGTAGGCATCCAGCCACTCATGCGGGTCGGCCTCGCGCAGGGCGTGCAGGCCGCCGGCCAGCCAGCCGTCCCAGGCTTCGATGAAGGCGGGGTCGAGCCGGCGCGAGGCGAAGTCACCCAGCGACGGCAGCTTGCCGTGCCAGCCCGGGGGAGTGCCGGCAACCACGCCCGTCACAGCGAAGACGGGCAGCGAAACTGCTTCATCTCGCGCATCTGGAAGGGGTTGAACACGCTGGAAGCGATGACCTCCACGCGGGCCCGCCGGCCGTCGAGATTCATGATGACGCTGAACTTCTCGGGCTGCTCGGAGGTCTTGACCTCGAACTGGTCGAACAGGCGGAACAGCGCCCACGGCCCCTCGAACATCAGCAGCGGGCCGGCGTTGCCCAGGCCGGTGCTCAGCTTGACGACCGAGGCCACGCGCGTGCTGGGCCAGGTGACGGTGATCGACGGTGCGCCCGACACCAGCTTCTGCGCCTGGCCGTCGATGTCGAGCACCAGTTCCTTCAGCGCGGGGTCGAGTTCGGCCACGCGCATCTCGATGCGCATCGCCGGCGACTTGCCGCCGTTGCGGAAGAACACCTCGCGGATGCGCGCGGCACGCTGGAACTCGGCCAGCGCGGCGGCTGCCACCGGCTTGCTGCCGTCGGCCAGCGGCCGGTAGGCCCAGACCGCGGCCGAGGTGTCGACGAGCGTGACGAGGCGCTTCTGGAAGAAGTCGTCGAACAGTCCGCCGCCGCCGAACAGCTGGCCGAAATCTTCCGGCAGCACGTCGGCCTTCGATCCCGAAGCGAACGGGTAGCGCCCGCCCACCGCCTTGTTGCAGAACTCGGTGATCGGCTTGAGGTCGGCGTTCAGGCCCGAGCGTTCGGCGTCGCGGCTCTGGCTGGCGCCGGCGTCTGCCAGTTGTGCCAGCATCGACTTGATCGGCTCGGGCTGCTGACCGGCGGCCGCCTTGATCTTTTCCGCCCCACCGCCGGGCGGCGGCGGCGATTTGCTCTTCTGCGCGGCATCGACCGCGCTGAGCTGGGTATAGATCTCGGTGAACATCTTCAGCGTGTCGTCGATCGGCGCCGGCGTGCCCGTCACCTGGCGGTGGATGCTGGCGAAGTGGTCGTCGACCATCCGTTCCAGCGGGCCGCCGGTACCGCCGGCGGCCGGGGCCGCACCGGCCAGCGCGGCGGCGTCGGCCTTGGCCTGGCTGGCCAGCTTGTCGAGCGCGCCCGTGGCGCCGGGCAGCGGCACCAGGCGCGTCTGTTCGGTGACGGCGCGCAGGTACTTGGCGAGCGGCGAATCGGCCGAGGAGACGATCTGCGCCACCGCGATGCTGCGCTCCAGGCCGGCCAGCTTGACCAGCCGCACGTCGGCCAGGAAGCCGTCCCAGGTCTTGATGTAGTCCTCGAAGTAGAGGCGGCGCACCTTGTCGGTGATGGCGCTGCCCAGCGTGGCGTCGCGCAGCTTGGCCGGGTCGAGCTTGAGGCCGAGCACCCAGGATTCTTCGTTCGCCAGTTGCACGGTGGCCTTCTTCACCGCGGGCAGCACGAACTTCTGGTAGCCGTCCTTGGTGTAAAAGCCCGACAGGCCCTTCGTCAGCGGCTCGCCGCTGGCACGCTCGAACACCTGCGAGGCGCTCGGCCCGCCGGCACCGGCGACCGTGAACTCGGGCAGTTCGCCGGGCCGGTACTGCCGCTTGATGCGGCTGTACGCGCGGTACTCCAGCGGGTAGGCCGACAGCATCTCGCGCACGCTCGCCACCAGCGCGTCATCCTTGGCCAGCGCGGCGCGCGGCGGGCCCAGCGCCAGCATGGCGTCGAGCTGGGCGTCGAGCTGGGTGCGCGCTTCGGGCGCCATCCTCGCGTAGTTGTTGTCCCAGTCGACGCCGATCCAGGCCTTCAGCGTGGGCGCGTCGAACTGCTCCGGCGAGTACAGCATCACGTAGGTCTTCAGCGCCTCGTAGGCGTTCTCGAGGTTGTCCTTGGTGACTGCGCGCAGGCGCTCCTCGAGCCGGCGCGCCACCCGCGGCGCCATCGTCTTTTCCAGCAGCTGGGTGTAGGCGAGCTGGGCGGCGGCGTCGAGCTTGTCGCCCTGGTACAGGCCCAGGCCGTTCAGGAACGGCGGCGCCGCGATGTCGAAGCCTTCGGCGCGGGCGGCACCGCGCACCTGGGCCAGCACGCCGGGCAGTGGCGTCATGTCGGCAGTGATCGGCGCCGGCAGGCCGGCCACCGCCTGCTTGAGCGCGGGCAGCTTTTCGGCCACCACCGCGGCGTGGTCGAGGTTGCGCGAGCGGCTGATCATCCAGCCCGCCAGCACGGCCGTGGCGAACATCGCCAGCGAGCCGAAGACGACGGCACGGACGACGCGCCGGCGCTGTTCCGCCGCCGGGTTGGTGCTGCCCATCCCGACTTCGGCAAACACCACGTCGCGCAGCAGCCGGTGCAGGAAGAAACTCTTGCCCTTGCCGCCACCGATGGCTGCGGAGCGCGGATCGATGCCGAAAGAGCGGCCGAGCGCGCCCATCACGCGGTCGATCGGCGAGCCTTCCTGCGTGCCGCTGGTGAAGTAGACGCCGCGCACCAGCGGCGTGGCTTCCACATTGCCGCCGCCGGAAAACACCAGCCTGAGGAAGTCGCCCAGCACGCCCTGCAGCGCAGCGAACTCCTGCGGGAAGCCGAACATCGCAGCGCGCCTGAGCACGTCGCGCTCGCTCTCCAGGCGGCCGATCAGCTGCTCGACTAGGCGCTTCTGCAACTGCTGGTAGAGCGCCGGGAAATCGGCCAGCGGGTCGGCACCGGGCGCCTGATCGGCCGGGAAGGTGAAGCCCCAGACCTGGTCGCGGTCGTCCTTGTTGAGCGCCTCGAAACTCTCGTTGAAACCGCCGATCAGGTCGGCCTTGGTGACCATCACGTAGACCGGTGCCCGCACGCCGAGCTTGGAGTGCAGTTCCTGCAGGCGGGCGCGCAATTTGGCGGCGTGTTCCTGGCGCTCGCCGGCGCCCTGCTGCAGCAGGTCCTGGATGTTGACGGTGAGCAGCACGCCGTTGATCGGCTGGCGCGGCCGGGTCTTCTTCAGCAGGGCAAGGAAGTTGTCCCAGGCGCTGGCATCGACATCGCGGTCGCTTTCCTGCGTGGCATAGCGGCCGGCGGTATCGATCAGCACGGCGTCTTTGGTGAACCACCAGTCGCAGTTGCGCGTGCCGCCGACCCCCTGGACCGAGCCCTTGCCGGCGTCACCCAGCAGGAACTGCAGGCCGGCATTCATCAGCGCGGTCGTCTTGCCCGAGCCCGGTGCGCCGACGAAGATGTACCAGGGCAGCTCATACAGATGCTGGCCCCCGCCGGACAGCCCCGCCAGCCATGAGGGGCCGCTGCTGGCCTTGAGCTTCTGCACGGCCTCGTTGAAGCGCTGCGCCAGCACCTGCGCTTCCTTGTCGCTGGCCGAGGGGCCGGCGCTCAGCCCGGCCAGCAGCGCGGCATTCGTGCGCCTGCGCTTCCAGGCCAGCCAGCTGAGGCGGCCGATCCAGGCCGCCCACATCAGCACCAGCACGATGACGCGCACCCACAGGCCATCGAGCGGCCGGGCGCTGCCGATGGCGATCAGCGGGCCGACCCACCAGACAATGGACGACAGCGCCAGCAAGCCCAGAGTGCCGAGCACCAGCGGACTGAGCAACCATTGCAGAAAACGTTTCATCGTGCGCTGCCTGACAAGGTGTGCGGTACGGAGGATGGCAAGGCCATGGGCGTCAGACCGGCGCCGCGGCAGTCAGCATGATCTCGACCCGTCGGTTGCTCGCGCGGCCGGACGGCGTGCCGTTGTCGGCCACCGGTTCGGTGTCGGCGCGGCCCTCGGCCGTCATGCGTTCAGGCTTGACCTGGCCGGCCAGCAGGTCGCGCACGCTGAGAGCGCGCTCTTTCGACAGGTGCCAGTTGGACGGGAAACGCAAGGAGCGGATCGGCTGGTTGTCGGTATGGCCACTGATGGTGACGGTGCCCGGCAACTGCTTGAGCGCCGCCCCGATGCGCTCGAACAGCGGCTTGGCGCGGCCCGCCACGTCGGCGCTGCCGGCGTCGAAGATACCGTCGCCGCGCAGCGTGACGATGGAGCGGTCGGCGAGGTCCTTGACCTGCACGCTGCCGGCGTCGATGTCGGCCTTCAGCAAGCCGGCAAGCCGCACCGGCGGCGGCGGCAGGGGCACCGCGGGGGGCGGCGCGGGCGGCGCCGCTCTCGCCACCGTGCCGAGCGACTGCAGGGCGCTGAACGTGGTGTCGGTCTGCGCGTTCATCGACAGGCGCAGCGCGATGAACACCAGCAGCAGCAGCAGCGCGGTCGCCGCGGCGGCCACCCAAAGCGGAATGCCGTCGCGCAGGCGCTTCGGTGCGGCGGCCACGCCCACCCACTGCGTGGACAAGGAACGGTCGACCGGCCCGGCCTGTGTCTTCAGCATCTGCGCCAGCCGTTCCCGCACGCTGTCGAGCTGCGCGCGGCCGTTGTCGAGCACCTTGTACCGACCCTCGAAGCCGAGCGAGAGTGCGATATAGACCAGTTCCAGCAGGTTGCGGTTCTGTCCCGGGTTTTCAGCCAGACGCGTGAGCAGCTGAAACACCTTCTCGCCGCCCCAGCCTTCGTTGTGGAACTGCACCAGCAAGCTCTGGGAAGACCAGGAGCCAGAACTGCCCCAGGGCGTGCTGCTGGCCGATTCATCGAGCAGCGTGCACAGCACATAGCGGGCTGCCACCACCTGTTCGTTGGGCAGGCCCTGGGCACGGGCGCTGGCCTCGAAACGCTTGACCGACTCGGCCAGCGACGCACGCAGCGCGGCCGGGTTCGGGTGGCGCACCATCGCGCGCAGCCTCGGCGCGGCGCTGAGCAACGGCGCCGCGGCCTGCACCAGCGGGTTCAGGCTGGCGTAGGCCGGCAGCTCGGGCTGCAGGGCATCGACCGGCGCGGGCGCCTGGGCGGGCGCCCAGCCGGGAGCGGCAGGCGCCGGGGCAGGTGCCGCCGGCGCGCCGGCTCTCGGCCCGCGGCCCGCGCTGGGCTTGATGACGGTGCGGTCCGACTCGAAGGCGGCAAACGGGTCCGACGGAGGGTCTTGGTCGTTCATATCTGTCCTGTCGTCTGTCGTGTCGTCAGGAGCACGCTCCGCGCTCAGCCGCGAATCGCCCAGAACTCGAGAGCCAGGCCGGGGAAGTCTCCCGCGATGTGCATCGCCAGGCCACCCGAGGTTTCGAGCTGTTTCCACAGTTCGTTGCCGCGAGTGTCGAGTTCGAAGTACGTGAATCCAGCGTGGAAAGGAATCTGCCGCGGCGCCACTGGCAACGCACGCAGCGTGACGCCGGGCAGTTGCAGGGTGACAAGGTCGCGGATGCGCTCGGCCGGGCCGATCTTGACCTGCGTGGGGAAACGCGCCCGCAGCGCCTCGCCGGGCATCTGCGCATTGACGGCAAGCACGAAGCTGGCGGTGCGCTGCAGTTCAATGTCGGGAATGATCGCCACCCGCATGCCCGACTTGCGCTCCTGCAGGTCGATCGGCACGGCGGTCTGCTCGAGCACCATCGACAGCGACTGTCGCAGGTCGGACATGACGGCACGAAAGCAGCCGGCCAGATCGTCGTGACGGTACTCTGGGTACGCCGCCGGGCGGCGGGCATCGCGGAAGGTCGACAACTCGCCGGCCAGCCCCAGGCACAACTCGTACAGCCGCTCCGGGTGCAGCACGGGCAGTCGCTGCAGGTGGGCGAACTGCGGCTGGTGGCGGTTGACGACCTGCAACAGCAGGAAATCGGTGATCTCACCCACGCCGGCGCGGCCCGGCTGCACGAGTCGCGAGGCGAGCGCCTCGCCGCGCTGATGCAGCATGCCGTGCACCTCACGGCAGTAGCCGTCAAGCACGACGTGGGCCGGGGCGTGCAGCATCGGCGGCACGTACTGCGTGTCGAGTACCACGCGGCCGTCGGCGCGCCGCTCGATGATGCGCGCCACGCCGAGCGTGGTGTAGCCCTCGTTGGCGTCGCGCGCCAGCATCAGGCGCAGGTTCAGTCGGCCAATCTGCAGGGGTGCCTCGCGCAGGCTGGCGGCGTGGCTGTCGGCGACATCGATGTCGCTGGCGCGGTAGCGTGGCGGCATCGAACTCTCGGCCGCTTCTACGTCGCTCTCGGCCACGCCGGGCCTGGCCATCGCGACCGCCAGCACGACGACCTGATCACGCACGTCGGCTGGCACCTCGAAGGCCGGCGGCGCCGGGTCGTCGCCGGGAATCGAGAACACCAGGCCGTCGGGCAACTGGCCGCGCGCCGCGCTCAAGGCCAGGCGGCCGTGCAGCAATGCTGCGTCATCGAGCTGCAACGCCGTGAAGCCCCAGGGCCATGCCACGGAAGCGGCGAAACGGCCGTCGAGCTGGCGGCCGGCAAAACGATCCTGTTGCTGGAAGTGTTGCGGCTGGAGGAACATGCCCTCAGTCCACATCACCTTGTTGTGCCATGTCATCTGATGGGGCTCGATTGCTGGATCGTCCGCGTCGCACGGGGGCTGAAATCAGCGGCCTTTCCGCAACGGCGGCCGATTGGCCGTTGGACGACGGCCGAACGATACACGCGCCCACCGCGCCCGTCACGCTCGCAATCTCGACTTGCGGCATCGCCCGCTTTGGGGATGACGATCCAGGCCTTGGCGGCGCTATGATGCGCCGTGGATACAAGGCGTTACGGGCACAGTCTCATAACCGCCATGTTGCAGACGCCACAACTGCGCGGGCGTGGATCGGGCCCGCCGCCGACCAGAAGCGACGGGCAGTGCGCCCGTCGTCCACTCCGCCGATCCCGTCGAAAGGGTTTGCCATGAGTTTCGGACATCTCAAAATCACGGTTGCCATGCTGCTGGCTGGGCTTATGAGCGTGCCCTCCCAGGCGCAGACTTCCGACGCCGTCGACATGGGCCAGACGGTGCCGGACGCGAAGGCCATCACCGAGGGCCTGTTCCCGGAAGAAGCCTGTGATCAGCTGAAGGCTGCCGGATTCAAGTGCATGGGCTTCAAGCCCGCAGTGCGCTACTCGCTGCCCGCGTCGTCGTTCAAGGTCGGCTCGGCCGAATTGCCCGACACGCTGAAAAAGCAGCTGGAGGTTTTCGCCGAGGTGCTGAAGACCAAGAAGGGCAGCGGCAAGGTCGTGCGCATCGAAGGCCATGCCGATGCCTCGGGCGTGGCTGCCGCGAACCAGTCTCTCTCGCAGAAGCGCGCCGAAGCAGTGAAGGACTACCTGGTGGAACTCGGCGCCGAGCCGGCCATGCTGGCGCCGGTGGGACTGGGCGCCAACGCCCCGAAGAACACCAAGGATCCGTTCGCGCCTGAAAACCGGCGTGTCGAGATCGGCCGTGTGGCGGCACCGTCCTGAGACCGCGCCAGGCCGCATCTGCCCCCACGAAAAGCCCGCCTGTAGCGGGCTTCTTTCATGGAATCATCTCGTTGGTCTGGCCCGCATCGACGAAGCTGATGCTGCCGGCCCACATGCACATGTTTTTGGATGTGTTGTTCAGCGCCGGCTGCCCTGCCACCAGCACTTTGGGCGATCCCGGTGTCCATGGCGACACCGTCGCCGGGATGCAGGGCATCGGTGTCAGCACGCCGAGTGCGGCCGCAGTGGCCGCCGCCACCATCGGATTGGACGGACTCTGGCACACGCCGAACGGCGGGATGTTCATCATCGGCACGAAATCCATGATGTTGCCGGCCGCCATGTAGTTGGTGACCACCATCTTCGGCGTCGCGTTGAAGACCGCCGGCGCCGCGCCCATGGTGCACGTCATCTTCGCGCCGGTGCAGGTGTGGAGTGCCATCGTTCTCTTTCGGCAGGTCAGGCCGGGCCGGTCCAGACCACCAGCACCGTGAAGTTGTCGTGGCTGGTCTTGTGGCTCGCCGCAGCCTTCACCTCGACGTCCAGCTGGTCGAGCCAGGCGCGCGGCGTGGCTGCCGCGGCCAGGCTGCGCTCCAGCACGTCGTCGTCCAGGTACTCCCAGAGGCCGTCGGTGCAGAGCATGAAGACATCGCCGGCGCACACGGCTTCATCACCGTCTCCGCTGCTGACTTCGAGCACGTCGCCGGCGATGCCGAGCGCCGAACGCAGTTCGCTGCGCTTGGGGTGGTAGCGCATCTGTTCGATGCTCAGCAGCCCGGCATCGACGAGCGACTGCACCAGGCTGTGGTCGCTGGTGCGGCTCATCACCCGGCCGCTGCGGAACCAGTAGAGCCGCGAGTCGCCGGCGTGCGCCCAGTGCACGCGGTGCTGGGTGAAGTCGAGCACCATGCAGACTGCGGTGCTGTGCATGTCCTGGCGCGCCGTGCCGGGCACACGCTGGTCGATCAGCGCTTGATTGGTGGCACGCAGCATGGTGCCCAGGTCCGCGCCGCTGGCCGAGGGCCTCTGCGAAAACCGGCCGATCAGTTCCTGCACCACCAGGCGCGATGCGATGTCGCCGCCGCCATGGCCACCGGCGCCGTCGGCAAGCACGCAGCAGAGCTTGTCTTCCGAGTGCCAGTGCCCGCAAGCGTCCTCGTTGTACATGCGGCCACCACGGTCCGAGAGCAGAGCCACTTCGACTGAAAGCATGGGTGCCTACCTCGGGCCGGGTTCGGCCTGCAAGCGATCGAGCTGCGCCTCGTAGGCGCGCAGGAAGGCCTTGCCGAACAGTTCGTCGAAATCGTCCTGCGCTTCGCTGGAGAGCTGGGCGAACAGTTCCTGGAACGACTCCCACAGCCGCGCCTTGCGAGCAGCCGGGATCAGATTCGTGATCGCCGAGCGCCTGGTCAGCTTGCCCTCGAGCTGCTGCGGGTCGAAACGCTGCAACACGCCTTCGAGCGCGGCGCGCATGCCGGCCATCACCCCGAGCTGATGGGCACGCAGGTCGTCGAAGGCGTCACGCAGGGCCGGCGCAGGCGCCATGAAACCCGGCGCCAACGGCCCCAGCAGATGCTGCAGCGCGACTTCGGCCGACGGCGAGAACTTCAGCGGGTTGTTCTCGCGCGCCACGATCATCGTCATCTCGGCGCGCATCTCGCGCTTCAGCGCGGCGCGCGCCACCAACAGTTCGACCGCGCCGCGTGTCGACTCGCGCAGCAACTGCCCCAGCAGCAGCATCAGCTCGGGCGTCAGGCTGTCGATGCGCAGGCCGGGCGTGGCCAGGCCGTCGAGCAGGGCGGCGAGCAATTCTTCGTCGCCTGCGCTGGCCGGCTGGGCGTGCCGCGCCGCGGGCCGCGCCGGCTCTGCGGTCGGCGGCACCGGCGGTGCTGCCACCGCGGCCCGGCGCACGCCAGGCAAGGTGACGACACGGCCGTCGCGCGGTGGTTCGTCCCATGAAAACACGGCGCCGGCAGGCATGGCGGCGGCTGGCATGGCGGGCGGCGCCGCAGGCGCATGTGCCGGTGCCGGTGCTGGTGCTGGTGCCGGTGCCGGCGAGGATGAAAACGGCGAAACCCGCGCCGGCGATGCGCGCGGCGGGCTGGCCGGCGGCAATGGCATCGGCGTGTTGAGCTCTGAAAAATGGTCGGCCACGCTGGCAGCAGCCACACTGGCAGGCCGTGACAGCGACTGCAGCGGGTCGGCATGCGAGGCTGTGTTCGCCTGCATCAGCAGCGCCTGCGCCGGTGCGGCGCCCAGCGGGTCGACGCCGGTGGCCGCACCGCCCAGACCGAACAAATCGTCCAGCGAGTCACCCCCGGCCGGCCCGCCGAAGTCCATGGCGGCCGACCCGCCGCCTGCCGCCGCTGGCGACCTGGCTGGCACATCGACCGGATCGATGGCGAAAGGATCCCAGTCATCGGGGATCTGCGCCATGCCGGCGGGCGAAGGCGCCGCAGGGGCGGACCAGGCGGGGACAGCCGGCGCGTGTGACGGCGCCGGCCATGAATGCCCCTGAGGTGCCCGTGCCGGAGCGGAAGCCGGCGCCGGCCAGGCGGCCGTCACGGCAGGGGGCGGGGTCGCCGGGCTGTGAGCAGCGGCTCCGAAGAGGTCGGCGAAAGGATCGTCGTCCTCCGCCGCGCCGGCGCCTGCGGAGGCTGCCAGCAGGTAGCCGCCGATCTGCACCTGGTCACCCGCGGCGATCGGGTGTTCGCGCCCTGATCCGAGCAGCGTGCCGTTCACGCTGATCGGGTTGCTGCCGTTGTCGACGATGGCGTAACCGCCGGCACGGAACACCATCCGCGCGTGCACCCGCGAGATGGTGCGTTCGGGGTCGGGCAGCACGAGCTGGTTGTTTTCGGCACGGCCGATGCTGCCGCCGATCTCATCGAAGCTGGCCGACAGGCCGCCGCTGGGCTCGCCGTTGTAGCTGAGCACGGTCAGCACGATCATTCGTTGTGTTCCTTCAGAACGTCCGGCCGCACACAGCCAGAAGGCGGACCGGCGCGTTGCCAGCCCGGTTGGCAAAACCGCAGCATATCCGGCCGCCGCACCGCCGTGCTGCGACTAACGGACCACATAGAACCGGCCATCGACCGAAGCCAGGCGCAGCGGCCAGCTCGCCGTGCCGCCACCGGCCACCGGGCTGCTGAGCAGCGGCCCGCCGCCCGGCGCCAGGCATTCGAGCAGGCGGCCGCCGGCCACCGGCCGCAAGATCATCTTGGCAGCGGCGGGCAGCACGGGTTTCAGTGGCTTGGCCGCATGCAGCTGCTGGATGTGAAGCCGAAAGCGGCCGACGTCGTCGGCCACGTTGCGCTGGTAGGCCTGCGCGAGTTCCTCGAAGCGCAGCCGCGCCGCCTGCACCAGCGGTTCGGCGTCGCCACGTGCCAGGCCGACCGCCACGCCGAGCAGGTAGGCGGCCACCTCGCCCTTCAGGCTGGGCGTGTCGGCGATCACGGGGGCATCGAGCCAGCGCCAGCGCGGGAAGGCGATCGGCAGCTCGACGGTGCGGCGCTGGCTCAGCGGCGCCTCACAGACTTCGTCGGCCGGCGGCGCCCAGTCCAGCTGCGCCAGCGTGCGCGCGGTGGCCGGGTGCGCGGCCTGCCCGACACGCGGCAGCAGCAGGCGCAGGCTGGCGCAGGCCAGACCATCGGAGAGGAACGGCTCCGGCGCAGGCGCCGCGCCCGGCGCGGCCGGCCTGACGACCAGTTCGATCTCGTTGGCGCCGGACAGCGTGTACTCGTGAACCGGCAGCGTCAGCACCAACCGGCTGCCGCCGACCCGGGCCACCGGCACGCCGTTGAGCAAGGCCTCGGCTTCGCAGCCCAGCGCTTCCAGCCGCAGCACGAGCAGACGTTCCATCAGGCCAGGCTCCAGTCGAGCAGCGTCATTGCCGGCAGCAGCGGCAGCACCAGCGTGTGGCTGCCGAGCAGCGGGTCGGTGACGCACAGCGGCAGCAGCACGGATTCGATGCGCAGGCCGGCGAACCATTCCCAGCCCGTGCCGCCGGCCGTGTTCGGCCGCAAGCCGGCTTCACCGACCAGCGCACCGGTCAGTGGCCCGGCCAACTGCAGCAGGCTGCCCTGCTCGCTGGCCAGCGGCTCGACGTCGATCTGGAACGGGAAACTGAAGCTGGCCGCCGCACGCAAGATGGCGTCGGCCAGCGGCGGCTCGGTTGCCTCGCGCGCCAGACGCTCGCGCAGCGCGGCCTGGCCCGCGACATGCAGCCGAAGCCGGCTGCGCGTGCCGGCCAGTTCGAGTTCGCCGCCGAGCTGGATATCGGCCTGGCAGGCCGACATTTCGAGCCTGGCCACCAGCCGCATCAGGGCGCGGCCGTCGAGCCCGGCTGGCGCGGCGCGCCAGCCCCAGGTGCAGGCTGCCTTGCCGGTGAGCAGGCCCAGCGTCACGTCCACGCTGGGCGCGGCCAGCCCGGGCAAGGGCAGCCAGGCGGCAGCCAGCGCCTGCAGGCCGGCGGCCACGGCGCCGTCCAGGCCCTCTTCGAACTGCAGACGCAGGGGCGTACTGTCCTGCGCCGAGCCATCGCGCTCGACGCGGCAGCGCGTGACGCCGCGCGCCCACGCGCGGCCACCGGGCTGCAGGGTCTGCGCCGTTGGCACGGCGCGCTGCACCTCCACCCACCACTGAGCGGCAGGCCAGGCCCAGACCCTGGTCTTCAGGCTGCCGATCGGCTCGCCTTCATCGCGCAGACCACAGGCGAGGAGTTCGAGCGGAAAGATGTCGGGCGAACTTTCTTCCGCCACCACGGTGCCCGGACCCGCGGGCGATCCGGGCTGCTCCAGCGTGGCCACCGGCCAGCTGGTGGAACGGGTCTCATGCCCGACCCAGCGCCAGCGCCCATGGGTGCCCGAAAAATCGATACCCGGATGCACGTCGCCATCGCACCCGGCGTGCGGCTTGATGCGCACCTGCAGCTGCGCCTGCGGCCCGAGGCCGCGCTGTGATGTCAGCACGCCGATCAGCTTGGGCAGCGGCCGCACTGCGTCGACCCGCAATGCGGCCGGCAGCGGCACGCTGACACGCTGCCAATCGTCGCCCACCAGCCGGTACTCCTGCAGCCAAGGCTCACCGGTCAGCCGCAGCTCGGCGGCCTCGATGTCGCAGGCCTTGCGCGGCAGTGGTGCGTCGGGTGGCAAAAGCAGGCTGCCTTGCCGGCCCAGGCGGCCGAACTGGTCATGCAGCCGCTCGTCGGCCGCGATCAACGCGGCGGGTTGGATGCGCGGCTCGGGCCGGCGCTGCAATTCGGCCAGCGAGCGCTGCACGAGCTGGTGCACGGTCAACCATTCATGCTCGCGCGGGGCGGCCAGCAGGCCCAGCGCCCACTCGAAGCCCGGCTTGTCGTGGAAGGCCGGGCCCCATACGAACCACAGGTTGACATAGCGCGCCACGCTGGCCGCGTGGGTGAAGCCGCGCTTTTCGGCCTGCGCCAAGGCGGCGTCGACGAAGGCGTCGTGGCGCTCACCGAGCCGCTCCTGCATGGCCGGCCACTGCGCCGCGAGCAGGCGGCCGAGGCGCTGCACGAAGTCACGCCAGGCGGCGGCTTCGCGGGTTTGCACATCCGTCGGCAGGTCGGCGGGCATCAGCCGGTCACCGGTGCGTCAGCGGGTCTTCGGGCAGCTCGGGATCTTCCGGCGCGTCGGGGTCGGTAGGCGCCACCGGGCTCGCACCGGCGCCCGAACCCGGCGAGCCGCCGGAGTTGATCTTCACCATCGACCCGGTGATCGACACGCCGTCGGGGCCGAGCACGATGGACGAGGCGCCGGCCTTGATGCTGATCTGCGTGCCGGCCTCGATGACGATGTTCGTGCCGCCCTTGATGTGCACGTTGGTGGCCGCCTCGGCGCCGAGGTTGCCGCCGATCTTCAGATGCATGTCGGTGGCCGACTTCAACGAGATGGCCGCGCCCGACTCGGCGGTGATGTCCTTGGCCACCTTCAGGCTGTAGATGTCGTCGGCCTTCACGAGCACGGCCTTCACGATGTGCGTGCTGGACTTGCCGTCGATCTTCTGCTTGACGTCTTTCACCACCATGAAGTGATAGTCGCCGAGTATCTTTTCGCGGCGGTTTTCCTTCACCGTGCGGTGTTCGTCCTTGCCGATCTCGGCCTTCAGGGTTTCTTCGACGAACTCGAAGCGGTCTTTCTGGGCGTGCAACAGCACGTACTCGCTGCCCGCCAGATCCTCGAAGCGAAGTTCATTGAACTCGTCGGCCGCACCCAGCTTGCTGCGGCTCTTCATCGTGCTGACGGTGGCGTTGTCGGGCAGCAGATAAGGCGGTTTCTGCGTGGCGTTGTAGACACGGCCGGTGATCAGGGGCTGGTCCGGGTCGCCTTCGAGAAAGTCGACCACCACTTCCTGCCCCAGCCTCGGCAATGAAATCATGCCCCAGCCATTGCCGGCCAACGGCGATGCCACGCGCACCCAGCAGGAACTGGCGGTGTTCTTCTCGCCCAGACGGTCCCAGTGGAACTGCAGCTTCACGCGGGCGTGTTCGTCGGTGACGATGTCGCCGGGATCGCCGTCGCCCACCACCACGGCGGTCTGCGGCCCGGCCACGGTGGCCTTGCGGGTGATGCGCGCCGGGCGGAAGGGTTCGGCCGACGGCATGGCGCCGAAGCGGCACAGAAAGCCCGTGTCGCCGCCGCCGCTGCTCTCGTAGCCGGCCATCGTCATGTCGATCTGCGTGGAGATCACCACGTACTCGGCGTTCTGATCGTCGCGCGGGTGGCCCGCCAGCGTGAACAGACAGCCGGCAGCCAGCCCGGCCGTGTTGCCCCGGCCCGAGACGCGCGAATATCTTGTTTCCATCTCGGCCAGGCGCACCGTCTTGCGCGGTTCACCGTCGGCCGCCACGGCGTAGCCGCCCGGGTAATCGTAGACCTCGCGGGTGGCTTCGGCATGGCTGCGGCTCGACTCGGCCACCACCTCCAGCGTGTCAGCCGGAGTCTCGAAGCTGTAGTCGCGCAGCGTGACCTTGCCGGTCTGGATTTCATGCCTGAAACGCCACTCGGTGATGGCCGATTCTTCAAGCTGGCCGTCGTCGTCTTCCAGGTACTTGACCGTTGCAAAGTCGGCCGAAAAGACGACGTGGGTGGCCGGCGCGTCGGCCAGCACCAGTTCGTGCTTGTCCTCGGCGTGGCGGAAGTAATAGAAGATGCCCTCTTCTTCCATCAAGCGGCTGACGAAGTTGAAGTCGGTCTCACGGTACTGCACGCAGTAGGTGCGCGGGTTGTAGGTGGCGCTGAGTTCGTTGACGACGTTGCCCGGGTAGGTGTCGAAGATCTGCTGCAGGATGTCGGGCACCGACAAGTCCTGGAAAATGCGCAGGTTGGCCGATCTCGTCAGCAGCCAGAGCGCCGGCCGCACCGTCAGCCGGTAGGAAAACAGCCGGCCTTCGACGCCCTCGAGCCCGACCGAAGTCACGAGCCCGTGGAACCAGCGCTGCGCGCCTTCGGCCACCTCGACAGACACCGCCGCCGGCGTGCCCAGCAGGTCGTCGGTGGCGATGGCCTGGTCTTCGGCCACCGCGATGATCTGGAACTCGAACGGCCGGGACATCTCTTCCAGCGCCGACATCGACTTGAAGTTCAGCACACCGGCGCCCAGCGCGGTGGTCAGCTGCATCAGCATGGCGGAGGTGTCAACGGGCATGGGTCCTTCGGCTGACGCCGACCTCGGTCAAAACAGGCCGCCTGTTGACGGGCGGGTCCATCAGCACGGCCCGGTGGCCCGCGCCGTGACGAGCCAGCCTTGCACCGGAACACCCGCTTCGGTGCGCAGCACAACGGGAACGTTCTCGATGATCGAAAGCCCGGCGCCGGCCAGCACACGCTCTACGTAGGTTCTGCGATGACTATAGCGGCCATTCGGCTGCAACCTGTAGGGCGGCAAGGCTTCGACGTCGTCGTGCGCCTCGACGGTGAAACAAAGCAGCCCGTCGGCCGGCAAGGCGCGGCGGGCCGCTGCCGCGAAAGCTTCGAGCGCGCCGAAATAGCACAGCGTGTCGGCCGAAGCGATGAGTTCGAATCCCGCCGTCCGCAATTCGAGAAAGGCCAGCAGATCGCCCACCAGCAGGGTGTCGTAGAAGCCGCCCGCCAGCGCGTTGCGCAACATGCCTTCGGACAGGTCGACGCCGGTCAGGTGCCGCGCAAACGGCGCCAGCAAGGGCCCGCATAGGCCGGTGCCGCAACCGGCGTCGAGCACGCGCAGCGCCTTGGCGGGCGCGCCGGCATGGCGCGCCACCGCGGCGGTCACCTGCGCCGGCGCCTGGTACGAGAGTGCCGCCAGCTTGGCGTCGAAGCTGCTGGCAAAGTTGTCGAAGACCCGCTTGACATAGTCATCCGGCGCACGCTCGGGCACGTCGACCCCGGTGCAGCCGGCCAGGTGGAACAGCGCGCGCACGTTGCCCGGCTCGGCCTCCAGCCAGGCGCGGTAGACGGCAATGGCTTCGTCGTTGCGGCCCATCAGCGAGTACGCCATGCCCAGCAGGTAGCGCATGCCGGCGTGGCGGGGCGCGACGATCAGGCCGTCACAGCAGAGTTGCACGGCCTCGACGACGCGGCCGACCCGCAAATAGTGGTTGACGAGGTTCTGTCGGGCGTCGACGAAATCGGGCGCCTGCTGCATCACGTGGCGCAGCGCCTTCTCGGCATCATCGGGCCGGCTGCCGGTGCTCCAGAGCACGCCCAGGTTGTTCAGCGCGTCCAGGCGATCGGCGTCGAGTTCGAGAGCGCGCTGGTAACAGGCCTCGGCCCCGGCGTAGAGGCCGCGCTCCATGTGCACGTTGCCCAGGTTGTTGTGGAACATCGCCTCGGCCGGGTTCTGCGCAATCGCCCGCGAAATGAGTTCGGCAGCCTGCTCATGCTGGCCCCGTTGCGCCTGCAGCACGCCCGACAGGTGCAGCGCGTCGGCGTGGTCGGGGTTCGCCGCCAGCACCGCCTGGTAAAGCGCGCCGGCATCGTCGAGGCGGCCCGCACCGTGGGCCTGCATGGCCTGCTGAAGGGTGTCGGCTGCATCGGCACCTGGTTCAGTCAAGGCGGTATTGGACATCGTCGACATCATTGGCGTTTGAATGCGGGCGGGGATGAACCTGCGGCAGCGCGGAACCCGCTTGCGGTGGCATGCACTCTGAAGCAAAGTAGCATCGGCCGCAAGCCGCGTCA
>Ga0105046_10004587_pt1 | contig 21973 bp, 20 predicted proteins | sample MAT03_FD_78385 | JGI IMG/M metagenome (GOLD analysis project Ga0105046, IMG submission 78385) | Freshwater microbial communities from Lake Fryxell liftoff mats and glacier meltwater in Antarctica - MAT-03 (megahit assembly) | ecosystem: Environmental > Aquatic > Freshwater > Ice > Liftoff...
GGCCACTTCGAGGGACTGGAACCCGCGCGATCTTGCGAGTATCGTAGTTGGATTGAACCCGCCTTCCAAGGATCCCCGCATGTCGCCCCGATTCCGCTGGCTCGCCGCGTTGCTCCTCGCGGCTCTGCTGGCCCCCGCCGCCCGTGCCGCCGGCGGCCCCGCCGGCAACTGGAAATATCGCTTCACCGAGGGCGAGACCTCCGTCACGATGCTCTTCCTGTTTTCCGAGTCCGACAAGAAATGGGTCGGCGACTATATCGGTGCGTCGCTCGCGATCCGGGTCGAACCGAAGATCACATCGTTGGTGGTTACGGGCGACAACGTCACATTCACGCTGGAAATCCAAGGGCGCGAGTTCCTTAACTTCGATGGCACCTTGGCGAAAGACGGCAAGAAGCTCGTCGGTTCCGTGAGCCAGGCGGGCGGCGCGCTCAAACTCGTCGAAATGTTCCCATCCAAATTGAAAAAGCTCTCCGATACTTTCGAATTGGCGCGCGAAGACTTCGGCCAGCAAGAAGGTGGCAACGGCCTGTTCGATGCCGGGTTCACGCTCGCGGGGCAAGCCGCGGACAAGAAACTGAAGGTCGATGAAGCCCGGGCTATCGCCGATAAGCTGGCGAAAGCCGCGAGCGCCTACGGCCCGCGCTGGGAACGCACCGTCGCCGTGAAACTCGCCGAGACGTTCGCCGGCCAAGAGGGCTTCGTCGAGGTCGCGCTCGCCCAGGCCCGCCGCGCCGAGCGGATGCTCACGGAGACCGACGCGGCAATCCTGCAGATGAGCGTCTACGAGACGCTGAATAAGGTACTGGCGAAGGCCGACAAGCCGGACGAAGTCAAGAAGTACGTGGCGATGCTCGTGAAGCTGGAAGCGCGGGACGCTGCCGAGTACGAAAAGGCGATGCTGAACTTCGAGACGCCGGCCTTCGCGGGCCGCAAAGCCAAGAGCGATCGCATCGCTCTCGTCGAAGTCTTTACCGGGGCCGAATGCCCGCCCTGCGTCGCCGTGGACATCGCCTTCGACGGCCTGCTGAAAACCTACAAATCGAGCGACGCGATCTTCTTGCAATACCACGTCCATGTCCCCAGCCCCGATCCGCTGACCAGCCCGGACGCGATGGACCGCATCGAAACCATCTACGCCAAGAAGTTCGCCGGGGCACCGACGGTGCTCCTCAACGGCTCGGCCGTGGGCGAAGGCGGCGGTCGTGCGGCCGACGCCAAGAAGAAGTACACCGAATTCCGCGCTGCTATCGATGAAGCTTTGGAAAAGGCACCGACGGCCAAGCTCGCTCTCACCGTGACCAAGGACGACAAAGGCTTTACCGCGAAAGCCGCCGTGAGCGAACTCGCCAAACCGGGCGAGAAGATCATGCTGCGGTTCGCGCTGACCGAAGACCGCGTCCGCTACCCCGGCGGCAACGGCGTCCGCTATCACCAGCAAGTCGTCCGGACAATGCCCGGCGGTACGAAAGGCTTCGCGCTGACCAAAGCCGCCCAAGACCAAAGCGTGACGGTGAATATCGACGAAGTGAAGGGCAAGTTGGTGAAATACCTCGACGACTTCGCCAAGACCGAGAGCCCTTTCCCCCGCTCCAACCGCCCGCTGGCTTTGCAGGGGCTCAAGTTGGTCGCGTTCATTCAAGACGATGCCACCGGCGAAATACTGAATGCGGCTCTAGTCGATTTGAAGTGATTGGAAAGAGTCGTCAGTACGGCGAGCCGGCAGCGTGAGCTGCCGGATTTCGATCTGCGAACCTGAATCCGGCGGCTCAAGCTGCCGGCTCCCCGTAGCGCCGCGAGTCAATTCTTGAAGGCGCCGTAGTCGGCCGGGGAGACGTAAGGTGGCTTGGTCCAATTCCGGGTGACCGGAATTGGCGACTTGCGATCTTTCTCGAGCGCTTGGAGGAACTCCAAGATCGTCTCCTCGGTGCCGAGCTTGTTTCCCAGCAAATTCACGCCGATGTTTGCCGTGTCGGCCACAACGAGCTTTTTCGTGAAGCGGAGCGGGGCGACCTTCAACTCTTTATTTCCTTTGGCCACGAGGACTTGATCGGTAAAAAACGAGGCGGTCGTATCGCCGGTCTTCTCTTTGTCTTTCTGACCGTACAAGAAAAGCATGTGGTTCTTCTCGCGGAGGTTTGGCTCGACCCGCATCCAGAGTTTGAGGCTATCGATGGATACGGACGGGTGCCGCTCGGCGGATAGCCAGATCGCCCCGGCGATGTCCGCCCCACACGAATCGACATCGCTCGGCAACCGATAGGTTCCCAATTCGGGCCAGCGGTCGGTCGGGCCGACTTTCTGCGGCCGGAACCACTCCGCCGTCATGAACATCAAACCCGACGTCGCGGAGTCGGTCGAACCGATCAGGTACACGCTGCTGCTGTTCACCGTCGAGTTATCATTCATTTTGTCGAGGGCGACCCGGGCCGCCATGATGTCGTTGACCACCATCGGCATGTAGTTTGGCTTCGTGGTGACGTCCTTCATGTCGATCTTGTTGGGCAGCGGTTTCTTGTTGGCCAAGTGCGCGAGGTATTTTGCGTTCGCGGCGTTCGCCCAAAAGACGTCCGGTTTGGCGATGACGGTGCTGGCCCCGTGCCCGCGGTAGTCGAATCGCAGAACCGAGAAGCCGTTTTTGGCGAGCATCTGGGCCAAGCCCTTCCAATCGCCTTGGTTCGGATCCTTCCCGAAGCTCGGGAGCAGCATCACCACGGGGCTGTTCTCTTTCACCGACTTGTACAGCGTCCCTTGGAGTTCGACCCCGTCGGCCGTGTTGAAGGTCACAGGCTTGGGCTTCTCCGGTTCTTGCCCGAGCGCCAGCGGCGCACAAGCGAAAAGGGCCAAAAGCCAAATGCTGGGGCGGAACATGAGTCAACTCCGTGGGGAACTCGGACGCGTGGCCGCGACTGCCTCAATTCTACAACGTCAGCCGATGATAAATCGTTGGAATTGAGGAATCAAGCCGACGATTTTGCGGGGAAGGGAGTTAGGCGGGTTGGTGCAAACGCTCCCAACCCAAGATGTGCTCCATCAAATCGGCGGGATCGGTGCGATGGGCCGCGGGCAGTGGCCAAGCGAATCGCTCGGTCGCGGCCAATTGCGCCGCCGACCCGCGCGACTTCGGCTCCGCCCACAACTGCACAAAGCGACCGATGGCCCGGCCGCGCCGGCACAGTCGGGCCGCCAGTCTTTCGGCTTCTTGCGGCGTCCGGGCGGCATCGCCCAAGATTTCGGCCCAGCCGACCAGCCAATCGACGAGCATGCGGGCTTCTTCGTCTCCAAGGCCTCGCGTCAAGGACTCGTCCCGCGCGATCCCGCGCAGGATGGCATCGCTCGCATTCGGCATCGGTCGTCCCCCGGTCTGGTCGGACGCGGCGATAGCATCGCGGTCGATGAATTGCAAGATGACCAACGCGGCATATCGTAACGCGAACAAAGGGGTGAAAAATGCATCGAGTCATCGCTTTCATCGGTGTGACAATCACCGCATCCGTTGCGATGGGTGCCGAGCCCGAGGCGGAGACCCAAGAACAAGCCACGCGGCGGGTGGTACAAGCCGTGGCCGCGAAAGCCGCCGAGATTCGGAAACGGCCCGCGAAAGATCGACCCGCCGAGGATGCTTTGACCGAAGCGTATATTCGCGAGGCCGCGCGGGCGGCGGGCGATTGCGAAGCATCGGTTCGGGCGGGTGCGTTCCTCATCGGCATCGGAATCGCCCTCGACGATTCGACGACGCTCAGCGCGAATCCGTTGACTAAGAAACTTTGCGCCGCCGCGGAGAGTGCGGAGGAGCGCAAAGCGCGAATCGCGAACCTCGGCTCACCCACGATTCACAAACGCCGCGATCTCTGCCAGCATTTCGCCGTGAGCGCCGCGCTCGCCGCGATCTTCGGTCCCGCGTTGGCCGAACTCGCCGGGGTCGCCAAGGAACAGGCCGACATGAACGGCACCAGTGGGTTCAGCTTCGCCGATTTGTGCGTTGACTTAGCCGGGATCGAGTTGGCGACACGCCTGAAGAAATCGCCCGCGAGCCTGGCGGAAATGGCGAAAGAATTCTCGGCGAAGAAGTACGTGCCGAGTATCGAGGGTTTAAAAGAAGGGATGAACGCCGAACAGTTCAAGAAGGACTACGGGAATGTGAGCGATGCCCGCTACCAACGCGAACTCGACGAATTGCGAAAGCGCGTCGCGGCCGTCGAAGCGTACAAAAAGTAGCGGATCGCCGCTGGCGATCCGCTTCCCGCATCGAATTACTTCTTCTCGAAGTTCGCGGCGACGGCGTCCCAATTGACGACCTTCCACCACTCTTCGATGTATTTGGGCCGGAGGTTGCGGTACTTGAGGTAGTAGGCGTGTTCCCAGACGTCGAGGCCGAGGATCGGGGCCGGGGCACCGTCCATGAGCGGGTTGTCTTGGTTCGGCGAACTGCTGACCGCGAGCGGTTTCTCTTTGCCTTTCACGAGCCAAGCCCAGCCGCTGCCGAAGCGCGTCGTCGCAGCGGCCGCGAACGCTTTCTTGAAGTCCGCGACCGTCTTGAACGATTCTTCGATGGCTTTGAGCAGATCGCCTTTCAGTTCGCCACCTTTACCCGCCGGGGCCATGATGCTCCAGAAGAAGGTGTGGTTCCAGTGACCGCCGCCGTTGTTCTGCACGGCCGTGCGGATCGCATCGGGGACGCTCTTGAGGTCGGCCAAGATCGCTTCGATCGGCTTCTTCAACAATTCCGGGGCCGACTTGGTCAACGCGGCGTTCAAGTTCGTGACGTAGGCTTGGTGGTGCTTGCCATGGTGGATCGTCATCGTCTCTTCGTCGATGCTCGGTTCCAGATCCTTGTAGCCGTAAGGCAACTTGGGCAGTGTGAAGCCGGTGGCCGGTTCCTCGGCGCCGCGGGCAGTGGCGAATAGCAGCGGGCTGGCGGCCGCAGCCGCGACCGAGGTGCGAAGCATGTCTCGACGGGTGAACATCGTGTGGCACTCCAAGGGACAGGAGAACGGGATGGGACTGCCGATTGTTATACGCAGCAACGGTGCCAATCGGAGCCGGAAGCGTGAGCGACGGTTTTCGCTAGACCGTCGTTAACGCTTCCGGCTCTGAAAGTGGGTTCACCAAATCCCCAGGCAACAACCGGCGCCGGCTCCGCCGTTGACAATCGGTAAAATACGGCGTTCGAACGGCAACTTCAGGTATTCTGCGCGGTCGTAGACGACTTTGCCGTTCAGGATCGTCATCTGCACATGCGTGGAATGCTCGAATGGATCGCCATCGTACAGCACGAGGTCGGCGACCTTGCCGACTTCCAAACTGCCGTGGGTCTTGTCGATGCCGAGGAACTTCGCGGCGTCGAGCGTGACCATTTTCATCGCCGACGCGTGGCCGAGGCCGTTGGCCGCAGCCATGGCGGTTTCGCTTCGCAGATTGCGGATCTTCGGCACATACCCTTCGTAGGCGGTGCCGAGCAGGACTTGGACTCCGGCTTTTTGGAGGATCGCCGCATTCGCCAACAGCGTGTGGGATGTTTCCATGGTGCCCGCCGCGCGCTGCATCGTCGGGTGCACGATCACCGGGATCTTCTTCTTCGCCAGTTCGTCCGCCATCATCCACGCCTCGGTGCCGAGCGCAATCACCGGCTTCAGTTTGAATTCCTCGGCGATGCGAATGCCCGTGCGGATGTCGTCGAGGCGGTGGGCCGCGAAGATCACGGGCACTTTGCCTTCGAGCGCCGGCAGCCACGCCTCGCACTTCGGGTTGTTCGGCACCGTCCCCTTCTTGTCCTTGTACGTTTGCGCCTCGGCGAGTTGCTTGCGAACGAGCGCCGCCGTGCCCATTCGGGTGCCGGGGGCTTTGCCTTTGAAGGCGTCCTTCGGCGCTTCGCCGAGATTGACGAGCATGGCGAAGCCCTTGTTCAGTGCGGACGCCTCGACCGTCCGGCCATCGCAGCGGAAGACGCCGCTCGTCCCCCCGATGACGTTGGCCCGCCCCGCCGTGCTATGCACGACCGTGACGCCGTTGGCCCGCAGGAACTCCAGCAGTGGCTCCAGCGGATTGAAGCCGTCGAGGACGCGGAGGTCGGATTGGTTCGGGTCGCTCGGTTCGTCTTGATCTTGGTCGGCCGGGATGTTCCAAGCCCCGGCGATGCCGGCGACGGTGAAGGCATCGATGAGGCCGGGGGAGACATCTTTGACTTGGATCACCCGGGTATCTTCGGGCGATGGTTGCGGATCGTTTGGATCCATGTTGATGATTTTGCCGTTCTCCACGATGATCCGGCCATTCGGAATGATCTTCCCCGTGCCGGTATGCACGCGGTCGGCGAATATCCAAGTTTGCTTGGAGGCAGCGGTGTCTTGCGCTCGCGTCTCTTGATTTCGTTTGGGCGATTCCAAAGCCATCGCCACCAACGCTACCCTCGGAATCTCGATCCCCTTCGCCAGCAAGAAGCCGCCATCGCGCAGGCTCGAATCGTAGGCCAAGCCCGAATCGAACACCTTCCGCCCATCGATCCACGTCTGTTGCACCTTCGTGTAGACGCTGAACGGTGCCCCGTTCAAAACCACGAAGTCGGCGTCCTTGCCTTTCTCCAGGGAACCGATGCGGTCGTCGAGGTGCATGATCTTCGCCGGGGTGATCGTCAGCGCCCGCAGCGCCGCGGCTTCGCTCATGCCGCCGCGCACGGCCATGCTGCCGGTGCGCAAAAAGAACCGGCTCTCGGTGATGGCGGCATCGGTATTGATGCAGACCGGCACGCCGGCTTTGTCGAGGATGGCCGCGTTCTCTTCGAGCAGGCCCATCGTCTCGGCCTTGCCACCGGGGCTGTCGATCAGCGTGAGCGACACCGGGATCTTCTTTTTGGCCAGCACCTCCGCGACGCGGTAGCCCTCGGTCGCGTGCTGCAGGACGAGTTCGAAGCCGAATTCCTCGGCGATGCGGATCGCCGTCATCAAGTCGTCGGCCCGGTGGCAGTGGAAGTGAACCGTGCGCTTCTTTTCCAACACTTCGACCAGCGGCTCGAGCGCGAGATCGCGGTCGGGCTTCTTGTCGCCCTTCATTTTCTCCAGGTATTCCTTGGCCTTCACGAACTGCTCGCGCTGGAGCGCCGCCACTTTCATCCGCGTGAACGGGGCCTGCCCTTTGTTTTTGCCGTATCCTTTGGGGTTCTCGCCGTTGGCCATCTTCAGACCGCCGAGGATCTTGACGCCCTTGATGTCGCCGAAGATTTGCATCTCCTCGACGCTCTTACCGCGCAGTTTCGCATACAGCGTCTGCCCGCCGATGACGTTCCCCGAACCGGGCATGATGTTCGCCGTCGTGATGCCCCCGGCCGTGGCCATGCGGATGCCGGGGTCGTTCGGATCGATGCTGTCGAGCGCCCGCACCGCACTCTGCACGGGGCCGGACATCTCGTTGCCGTCCGAGTTCGCGGGCACGCTCGGTTTCGACCACAACCCGATGTGCGAATGCGTATCGACAAGGCCGGGGATGATCACCGCGCCTTTGAGGTCGATGGTCTGGAAGTTCGCCGGGAGTTTGATACCGGCACCCGGCCCGGCTTCGACGATCTTGCCATCGCGGATCCACAGGGTCGCCTTCTCGATCGGTTTCTCACCGACGCCGGTGTAGATGGTGGCGTTGATGAACGCGACCGACTTGAAGTCCGACGGTGGTTCCGCAAGCTCCGGTTTCTGGCCCAGAGCGACGAGCAGACCGAGCGGAAACAACAGGAGGGGCAAAGCCAATCGCATGGGGAATCTCACGGCGGCGGAATTCTTCGGAGGCGGTGGTGTCTTCGGAGCCGCCGTTCTGTACATCTTCTTACGATTCGGGGCGGAAGCCGCGCAGGTTCTCGGCGGCGGTTCTGGCCAACCTACGGAAGACAGACATGAAACTACTCCGGTCCTTCGCCGTGCTCCTCGGCTTCGGCTTCACAGTGCGGGCCGCCGAGCCGCAACTCGCCGTCGGCTTCGCCGAAGCGGACATCTCGCCGACGCTCGGCGAGAAGCCCGTCTACATGGCCGGCTTCGGCACGAATCGCACCGCGACGAAAATCCACGACCCCATCATGGCCCGGGCCGTGGTGCTCTCCGATGGCACCAAGACCTTGGCGCTCGTGTCGGTCGATCTCGTGGGGTTCTTTCTGCCGAACGTCGAGACGATCCGCAAAGAATTGAAGGGGATCGATCATTTGATCGTGTCGAGCACCCACAACCACGAAGGTCCGGACACCGTCGGGCTGTGGGGATCGAGTCCGTTCAAAAGCGGCGTCGATGCGGAGTATTTGAAGAGCATCGAAGTGGCCATCGCGAAGATCGTCGGCTTCGCCGACAAAGCCAAGGTCGCGGCGAAGGCGAAGATCGGCTCGGCGAATGCGCCGGAGTTGATCAACGATAATCGCCTGCCCGTCGTCAAGCACGACGAACTCGTCGCGATCCGTTTCGAAGCCGACGGCAAACCCGTCGGCATTCTCGTGCAGTGGAACTGCCATCCGGAAACGCTCGACGACAAGAACCGCGAGATCACCGCCGACTTCGTCGGCTACGCCGTCAGCGCGCTCAAAAAGAAGCACGGCTGCCCAGTGGCCTACTTCACCGGCACCGTCGGCGGCCTGATGACGAGCCTGCGCGTGCCGTTGAAGAACGAGAAAGGCGCCGAACTCAAAGACGGCACATTCGAGAAGGCCGAGGCCTTCGGGAACGCCCTCGCCAAAGTCGCTGACAAGGCGTTGACAGCGGCGGTCGATGCGAAGCTCGTGCCGTTCGACCTGCGCGTCCGCACAATCCTCGTGCCGGTGGACAACGGCCTGTACAAGCTCGCCAAGACGGCGGGCGTGCTGAACCGGCCGATGTTCCCATGGACCGGCACGACGACGCCGAAGGATTGGAAGGAAACGGCCGACGTGACCAAACCCGTCGGCGTGAAGACGGAGGTGGCGTACTTGAAGCTCGGCGAACTCGACATCGCTGCTATCCCCGGCGAGATCTATCCGGAGTTGGTGCTGGGCCAAGTGCAGGATCCGCCCGACGCCGGGGCCGACTTCCCCGCTGCCGCCATCGAACCGGCCATCTACGCTCCGTTGAAGGGGAAGTTCAAAATGCTCCTCGGCCTCGCCAACGACGAACTCGGTTACTTCATCCCGAAACGCCAATGGGACGCCGAAAAGCCGTTCTGTTACAAGCTCAAGAGCAGCCAATACGGCGAGATTAACAGCTGCGGCCCCGAGACCGCGAAGGCGATCTGCGATACGTTCCGCGCACTTGTGGAAGCGCCGAAGAAGTGATGTGTGCACTCGCGGGTCGGTTTCAGTAAATCTGGTGACGCAGGAGTAGAGGAGATTGTCGTAACAGAATGCGATTTCGGCCCAGGCGGAAGTGAATGGCCTGCATACGATCTACCCAGCCGCCAGTTCCAAAGTGGTAATTCGCTTCACCAGCATCGTGGCATAACTGCCGCGCGGAAGTTCGAAGCGCAGCGTCAGCTTCCGCCGGCCGCGGTTCAATTCATCGCTGTCGCCCATGCAACTCCAGCCCGTGGGTCGGACGCAGGCGACCCGTTCTCCCTTCGAAAAATAGGGTTTGTCCATTCCCTTGATCTTCATCTGCGAAAGCGTCATCCCTTCCTCCGCCAGCACAGCTTCCAACTGCGGTAGCCAAGTCGCATCGGGCGACGGCTTTAACCGGGCCGAGGGCAACGGCAGAACCAGCGATTCCCAATCGGCACACGTCGTCGTCGGCACCGGCAGCGGGCCCCGGTGGAGCGCGATGCTGCCGAGCGATTCGGCCGGGAAATACGCTTGCAGCCACTTGGCGAGCGTGCGGTTCCAGATGTCGCTCTGGTAGGCCGAGAGGTACAGCCCCTGCAATTCCGGCCGCAAGCGGCTCACGGCCCCTTTGAAATCGGTCGGGTGATCGGCGAGGTAGCACACGAGGCTGCGCGCATGGCCGCGTTCCAGCTTCGCCCGGCACGCGGCCCAATCGCCCCAATGCTCGAGGAGGGCCTGTTTCTCTTTCTTCGCCGGGGCTTTGTCGAATTCGTATTCCCCGGCGAGCGCCTGCTTCAGCGCGTCTTCGAATTGGCCGAGGATCATTTTCCGCGCGACGAACTGACCATCGGGTGTCACCGAGCCGAAGCGCTGGTCGTCGAAATAATTCGGGTAGCCGGCGCGTTCGACTTCCCCGGCGGCACCGGCGATGCGCGCTTCGTCCTCGACCGACAGCGACCGCACGGCGATGGTGAAGCGATTCGCGCGGATGTCCCGCGACGAATACGGCTCGTTCACCTGCCCCAAGAACGTGAGCTGGATGCGCTCCAGTTCGAGGTCGCGCCGCGGTCCGCCGAAGATCGTGAGGTACTGCGCCGTGGTGGCGTGGCGGTCCTTCATGCCGCCGTAGTTCATCCGCTGCCACGGGATGTTCCAGCGCCGCCCGATGATTTGCAGTGCATCCGGCGTCGTCCAGCCGGTTTTGTCCAACCGGTACAGGGCGAAGCTCCCGCGCTCCCCAGCCCGCACATCGGTCAGTTCTTCGACGAGGAAATCGCCCGGCGTCTGCTTGAGTTTCATGGTGAGTATTGAAAGAACTCCGGGCCGCGCGGACGAGGGGAATCTACGCGCCAGTCATCAAACTCGCCAAAGGGGAGTAGAAATCAACTTCGGAAGCGCCACGCTGGATAGTGGCCGGTGCTCGGTGCCGGTATCCCGCTCTTGGCGATCGTCTGATTCCCGTAACATTTCTCCATCAACAACCCATTGGTACTTCTCCCATGATTCGCATCGGCATCGTCGGCATCGGCTTCATGGGCCGGATCCACTTCCTCGCTTCGCAGAAGTTAGATGGGGCCCGTGTGACGGCCGTGTGCAGTCGCGATCCGAAAAAGCTCGCCGGGGATTGGACCGCCACACGAGGCAACTTCGGGCCCGAACCGGGCGTGGTCGATCTAGCCGGCGTCAAAGGCTATGCTTCATTCGACGACCTGCTCGCCGATCCGGAGATCGACCTCATCGACATCTGCAACACTACGACGCACCATCCCGAAACCGCCATCAAGGCGCTGAACGCCGGCAAGCACGTCCTAGTCGAAAAGGCCATCGCACTCTTGCCGAAACAAGCCGACGATATGCTCGCGGTCGCGAAGCGGGCCGGCAAACTGTTGATGGTGGCCCATGTGCTCCCTTTCTTCCCGGAGTTCCATTTCGCGGCTGAGACGGTGCAGAGTGGGAAGTACGGCAAACTGCTCGGGGCCCACTTCACGCGCGTGATCGCCCAGCCCGATTGGTCCGCCGAGATCGGCGACGCCTCGGCCACGGGTGGTCCGGCCATCGATCTGCACATCCACGACACGCACTTCATCGGCTTGCTCGCCGGGGTGCCCAAGGCTCTCTTCTCGGTCGGCCGCGAAGAAAACGGGGCCGTGAATTACCTCAGCACCTCGTACCTCTACGGCCCCGGTGGCCCGGCCATTACCTGTAGCAGCGGGGCGGTCGCCATGCCGGGCCGGCCGTTCGTCCACGGCTTCGAGATTTTTCTGGAAGGGGCAACGCTCTCGCATAGTTCGGCAGGAAATCTGCCGCTCACCGTATTCCCGAAAACGGGCGGTTCGTTCCAGCCGGAACTCCCCGGCGGCGGTGATCCGATCGCGGCTTTCACACTGGAACTGCAAGCCGCCGTCGATGGTGTGAAATCGAACGCAGAACCGCCTTGGCTCAGCGGCCAACTGGCCCGCGACGCCCTCATGCTCTGTTACAAAGAGTGCGAATCGGTGCGGACGGGGAAAATCGTGGCGTGCTGATGCTCAGGGGGAAAGAGATTTCGGCCGGATGTAGCAACGATTCTTGAAGTTTCTTTGCGATGTGACGTTTTGTAGGTCTTTACGTTGCCTAGACTCTCCATCTTCTGCAACCGGCAAAGTCTCCGCAACCGGGACGACTGTTAAGATCGGTGGAATAATCGAACTCGCGTCGATGGGGCAATTTGGTCGATCTCCGGGGTAAGCCGAAAATGCGGCCTCTGGAGAATCGCCATGCGAATCGCTATCACGCTCCTTTTTCTCGCATTGTGCGTCGCCGCCGGCTGCACCACCTGCCGGTACACGGCCTTCGCCGAGAGTTTGAAGCCGGTGGAACAGGTGCAGGTGATCGCACCGGCGCGGGCCAAGGTCTACACGTTCTTCATGAACGGGGCCGATTTACTCGAGCTTTACGGCTTCTCCGAACTCCACGATCAACTCATTTGCGCCGGCTTCCCCAAGATTTATTACGCCCAGCGCATGGATCGGGAGTGGTACCACCGCGAGCTCCACCGGCTGCACCGCGACGAACCGGACGCGCGCTTCTTGCTCGTCGGCTACGGCACCGCGGCCGATCAGGTGCAAGAACTCGCTTGCCAAGTGAGCCGGGAAGGGATCGCCCTCGACGCGGTTGTGTACATCGACCCCATCGGCGCGAAGGGGGATCTCACGACCGATGTCCCGTATCGGGCGCTGGTGTTGAAGTCGCACCACTGGCGCGGCGGTGTGCGGCTGAAGGTTCCGGAAGCGGTGACGGTGAACCACGTCGGGCACATCAGTTTGCCGGCGCACCCGGCGACGGTGCAAACGCTCGTGGCCTTGATGACCGAATCGGCCCTGCGGGTGCCGCTGCCGGATCAGTCCATCGACTGCCTGCCGCTGCGGAATGACGGTAGCCGGCCCATTCCACGCCCCGCCGAGCCGAAGGAAATCAAGGCCCCGCCGCCGGGCTGGGAGTTCCTTTGCCCGAACCGCCAGTAGCCGCGAACTGAGAAAATACTACCAGCCCCGCGGAAAATCGATACCTCCGCGGCGTCTTCACTTCCAACATGACCCCTCCGCAGCTTTCCGACTGGATCGATGCCCACGCTGCGGCGCTCACGCTGTTCGCCCGGCAGCACTGCGGCGACCCCGAGGCCGTCGTGCAGGACGCGTTCTGCAAACTCGTCCAAATGCGGTCGCCGACCATCGACCCGGTGGCGTGGCTTTACAAAGTCGTGCGGAACGGGGCCATCGACGCCGGCAAAGCCGAGCTCCGGCGGAAGAAGCGCGAAGTCGAACGAGCCAAGACCGAGAGTTGGTTTGAAGACACGAATGGCTTCGAAGCCGACGAGGCCATCCGGGCGCTCGAATCGCTTCCGGCGGAGCAGCGCGAGGTCATCGTGCTGCGGATCTGGTCCGGATTGAAGCTCGAACAGATCGCGGCGGCGTGCGATTGCTCCGTCAGTTCCGCCCATCGGCGCTACGAAGCGGGCCTTCAAACATTGCGAGAAAGGCTGGGTGCGACATGGCCGACGACGTGATCCAAACTCTGGCGAAACTGAAGCCGGCCGCGCCGAACCGCGATGCGATTTTGTTCGCCGCGGGGCGGGCCTCGGCGAAGCGCTCGCCGATTTGGAAATGGCTGAGCTTCGGGTTGATCGCGACGCACCTTCTTCTAATCCTCGTCTGGTTGACCCCCGAGAAAGCGTCCGGTCCCATCCCGATTCCAGTGCTTGCCGAAGAAAACTCCGAGCTGACCAAACCCGACAGTCCATCGGTTCCATTCGACCGCTCCGCCACGCTCTGGGATCTCGACGCCGAGAGTACCCAACTCGTCCCGACCGCGTCGATCGTGCCGGAAGAACACTGGACGGCCCGCACGCCGATCCGCATCGATTGATCCCCATTCCCCATTCGGAGTTTCCCCATGCAACTCGTCTCGAGCCTCGCACTGTTGGCCCTCGTATCGACGGCCAATGCCCAACCGAACCCGGAGCCGAAAGACGGCAAAGTGACGATTCCGCTGACGCTGTCGCCGACGGCGCTGCCGAAGCCGCTGTCGCGTTACTACCTGACGCCGCAGTACAAGGAAATGCAGCCGGGCAACCGAGTGCCGGGGTATATGAAGGCCTACATGGAGCAGGCCAGCTTCTTCGCCAAGGAACCGGCCGCGCAACGCGAAGCTTGGAATCTGATGAAAATCGAAGATCTCCCCCTCGATGAAATGAGAAAATCGAACGCTGCCAACCTCGGCGGCTTGGCCTATCGGGAGGGAAAAGAGACCGTCTTCCTAAGCGACAAGCGCCTCATCGATTTCGCCCCGACCGGCCGGCCGCTCGCGGATGTGGATGAAGCCTCGCGGTTGCTCACCTCCGACTGGCAAGTCTGGTTCAACCTCCGTCGCGATGGTATCGGCACGAGCGTGCCCGAAATTCAAAAGATGCTGGAACTTGCCAACGTGCTAAAGGTGCGCATGCGCTACGAGATCGCGACGAAGCAGTTCGAGAAGGCCGCCTACTCCGCGCGGACCTACTTCGGCCTGGTGCAATCCTTCGAGACGCACCCGACGCTCATCGCCAGCCTCGTGGGCCTGTCCATAGAAGCGATCTGTCTGAATGCCCTCGAAGAGATGATCGCGCAGCCCGGCTGCCCCAACCTCTACTGGTCGTTCGCGGAAATCCCGGCGGAGGGGCTCAATTTGCGGACGGCGATCCAAGGGGAGAAGCTGCTTTGCGAAACGATGTTCGGGAGCCTGCTGAATGCCAAGGGGGAACTGCCCGACGCCGAGTTGAAGAAAGTCATGGCGCAACTCGACATGTTCGTTTACCTGTCCCGCGAGGGGGTAAAGAAGCCGCTGGCCGCTTCCGAGCGCTACGGCAAGCAGGCCGGAGACGCGAAGAAGGTCGAAGCGACCCGCGCCTTCCTGATCGAAACCGGCATGAAGCCCGCGCTCGTGCAGGCCATGTCACCCCTCCAAGCGGTGATGACCGCGGATGTCCGGCACTACGAAGTCGATCTCGACGAGTTTTTTCGCGTGTTTCAGCTTCCGAACGCCGAAGCCGCAAAGCTGGGAGTCGAAATGGAAGCGGATTTGAAAGCTGATTCCGAACTGACCCTCTCGGCTTACCTCCTCCCGGCCGCGAATAAAGTCCGACAGGCCAATGTTCGCCTGCAGCAGCGCGTAGCCTATCTCCGCGTGATCGAAGCGATCCGCCTGCATGCCTTCGACAACGCCGGCAAACCCCCGGCCCAATTGAAGGACATGAAATCAACGATCCCGATGGACCCCGTGACGGGCGAAGCGTTCGTCTATTCGGTGAAAGAAGGAGTGGCGACGTTGGCGGGGGGAAATCCGAATCCGGGTCAGGCCAATACGAACCGGGTGTACGAGATCCGCATCCGGAAGTGATGCAAAAAAGGCGAGCCGGGTCGCCAGACACTCACCGCCAGCGGAACAGCTTCATCGCGATACCGAAGCTAGCGAAACCCCACACTGTCAATATGGCGAACTCGCGCCAGATGTCGCCGAAGCCGGCGCCGTCGTTGATGATCGCCCGCAGGCCATCGATGCAGGCGGTGAGCGGGAGCAGTTTGATCACCGGCTGCACGATGTCGGGGAATTTGTCCGACGGGAAGAAGACCCCGCTGACGACGTACATCGGCAGCATCACGGCGTTCATGAGGCCCGACACAGTTTCGATCGTCTTCGCCCGGCAGGCGATCAGCAATCCGAGCCCGCCGAAACTCAGCCCGGACACAAACACGAGCGACAACAGCGCGATCCAACTGCCGTGTACCGTGACATCGAAGGCGATCCAGGCGAATAACAACAACACCGCGATCTCGACCAACACGAACACCAACCGCGAGATCAACAGGCTGAGCAAGAAGTGGTGTTTCTTCATCGGCGTCGCCAAGAATCGCTTCAGCAACTTGCGGACGCGCAGATCGACGATCACGAAGCCGACGCCGAAAAGCCCGCCGCCCATGAGGTTCGTCCCCATCAACCCCGGCAGCAGGAAGTCGATGTAGCGCCCGCCCGGCTCCTCGGTGGTAATGTCTTGAGGCTTGGCCAAGTTCGGGGCCTCGCTGCGGAGCAAGACATTATCCACCGCGTTGCGGGCGAGCACGCACTCCGGCCGGTTTGGGTCGAGTTGGTATTCCCACTTGGCTGACACCGCACTGTCACCCGCGATCGGGCGGACGATCAATCCCGTCTTCGCGGTCCGCAGGCGATTCTTGGCCGTCGCATCCGGGTTCAGGTTCACCTTCAACCGCTCGTCGGCGCTCAACTTCTCGGCGAATTTCTCGGCCGCGGCTTGGCCCCCGACGCCGTCGGTGACGACGTCGATCGTGATCTTCTCGACGGGGCGATCCCGGAAAGCGACGCCGAGCGCCACCGCCAGCAAGAGCGGGAAACCGTAGACCCAGAACACGGCCGCCGGCTCGCGGTAGAACTCGCGGAAGCGGGCCAGCGTCAGTTGAAAAAGCGGATGGCGGTTCACGTGGGTTTCATTCCGTATCGCGGAGGTGCCGGCCGGTCAGAGTCACGAAGACATCTTCGAGCGTCGCCGTGCGCGTCGTCAGGCCGAGGAGTTTCACGGCATTCGATTGCAGCAAAATCAAGAGCGCCGGCAGCACTTGGGCCGGTTCCGCCACCGACAGTGACAACGCACCGTCAGCGGCCCGGCGGACCGTCTTCACCGTCGGCAGGCCCTGCAGCGCCTCATCCGCAATCGAGGCCGGTTCCGCGACGGTGAAGTCGATGACGTGCTCGCCGCCGACTTGGAGGATCAAATCGTGCGGGGTGCCGAGGGCAATGACTTTGCCCTGATCGATGACCGCGACGCGGTCGGCCAAGCGCTCGGCTTCATCCATGTAGTGCGTCGTCAGTAGCACCGTCCGGCCCTTGGCTTTGAAGTCGTTGATCACGTCCCACAACTGCCGGCGCGATTGCGGATCGAGGCCGGTGGTCGGTTCATCGAGAAAGAGAAGTTCCGGCTCGCCGACGAGAGCGCAGGCCACGGCGAGGCGCTGTTTCTGCCCGCCGGAAAGCTTATCGACGAATGAGCGAGACTTCTCGTTCAGCGACACCAGCGACATGGCCGCGTCGGGTTCCAGCCCGGTTTTGTAGAAACTGCGGAAGAGTTCGAGCGTCTCGCGAACGCGGAGTTTGTCCGACAACCGCGTCTCTTGGAGGGAGATACCGATGCGTTCGCGCAATTCGGTCTCGTGGGTCGCCCACTGCCGGCCGAGCACCGTCACATCGCCCGAGGTCGGCGCGAGCAGGCCTTCGATGATTTCGAGGGTCGTCGTTTTCCCGGCCCCGTTGGGCCCGAGCAGACCGAAGCATTCGCCGACTGGCACATCGAGGGTGACGCCGCGCACGGCTTCGACAGGTGGCCGCGCCGGGTAGGTTTTGACGAGATCGCGGACGGAAATCGCGGAGTTCATGAAGAGATGATAGGGACGGTAACAAGCTCTTTGCCCCGGAGGGGCGAAGAAGGTATCATCCATCGACGAATAACACCGACCATGCGGCCGGTGTTATTTTTCGAATCATCCTTCGATTACACCAATTCGGTGACTAAATCGCGTTCGTCGAGAACGTACATCGGCCGGCCGGTGCCGTTCGGGAAGGTCATGCTCGGGTCGATGCCGATGGCTTTGTACAGCGTGCTGAGCACATTCGGCACCTTGTACGGACGGTCCTTCGGATATTCGCCGCGGGCCGAGCTGGCCCCGATGGCTTGGCCCATTTTCAAGCCGCCCCCGGCGACCATCGCGCTCATGACGGGCGACCAGTGATCGCGGCCCGCGTTGCTGGTGTTGATCTTCGGCGTCCGGCCGAATTCGCCCCAGCACACCGTGACCACGTCGTCTTGCATGCCGCGGTCGTGCAGGTCTTGGATCAGGTTGGCGATGCCGCGGTCGAGCATCGGCAACTGGGTGCGGAGCTGCTTGAAGTTGCTGTCGTGGGTATCCCAACCGCCGTAGCTGAGGGTCACGCAGCCGACGCCGGCTTCGACGAGCCTGCGGGCCGTGAGGAACTGCTCGACGCCCCTGTAGCGGTCGCGCGTCCGCGGATCTTCGTTCTTCAAGTCGAGGGCTTTGCGGACTTCGCCCGAGGCGATCATGTCGAAGGCGCGCTGGGCGAAGACGTCCATGCCGCTCATGCTACCGGACTGGTCGATCTCCCGGCGGGTCGTGTCGAACTTCGACAGCAGGTCCTTGCGGTCGTCGAGGCGGGTGTTGGTCACGCCTTGGGCCAAGCGCAGGTTGGACGTCCCTTGGCCTTCGGAAGTGAAGGGGCGGTGGGCCACGCCGAGGAAGCCCGGTTCGGTGCCGATGCTCATTCCCCGGAGGGAAACGAACGGCGGAATGTCCGAATTGCCGTTCTTCAATTTGCTGATGACCGAGCCGAAGCTCGGGTGGCTAGCGGTCTTGTTGACGTTCTCGCTGAAGCCGGTCATCACGGTGCTATCGCTGTGTTCGTCGTGCGAGCTGACGCTGCGGATGACCGAGAGCTTGTCCCACATCTTCGCTTGCATCGGGAAGTATTCGGAAATCTGCACGCCGTTGACGTTCGTGTTGATCGGCTTGAACTCGCCGCGGAACTCGGCCGGGGCGTCGGGCTTGAGGTCGTACATGTCCATGTGGCTCGGGCCACCGGGCAGGTAGATCATGATCGCGGCTTTGGGGGCCGAGGTCACCGTGGACTGCGTCGTCTTCTTGGCGGCCGCTTGCAGGCGGAGCGTGTCGGCGAGCGTGAGGCCGGCACCGAAAGCGCCGAGTCGCAAGAAATTGCGGCGGGACAGGCCATCGCAGAATGTCTGACTCCGACCGAGGAACGACATCATGGCAGGCTCCGAAGGGGAATGTGAAACCGGGCGGGATTCAAGGTGGATCGTAGGCAGTGGATGAAAGAGTAACCTGCCCGATTCGGCATAGCAATCGGAAAGTTCCGAGGATTTCAATTTTGTATCGGCCCTGCTAAGATGGCTGAGGAGGATCGAATATGAGCGCTGTTCCCAAGCCGAGCTTCACCGTCGCGGAATATCTCGCCATCGAGAACGCCGCGGAGTTCCGCAGCGAATACTACGACGGCGAGATGTTCGCCATGGCCGGGGCGAGCATCCCGCACAACCTGATTTGCATGAATCTCACGCTTGCGGTCGGCACCCAGTTGAAGGGGAAGCCGTGCCGGCCGATTGGTTCCGATCAGCGCGTGAAAATCCAGCGGAAAGGGCTGTTCACCTATCCCGATTTGCTCATCGTCTGCGGCGAACTCCAAATCGCACCCGACGACCCCATGTCGATCCTCAACCCGACCGCACTCGTCGAAATCCTCTCGCCGACGACCGCCGGCTACGACCGCGGTAGAAAGTTCCACAGCTACCGGCTCATCCCGAGTTTGAAAGAGTACGTCCTGATTTCCCAAGACGAACCGCTGTGCGAGAGCTACTTCCGGCGCGACGACGGCAACTGGGAGTATGCGATATTCGAAGGCCTCGAGACGGCCCTCGAGTTCCGTAGTGTCCCGGTGCGCATCCCACTCGCGGAACTTTACGATGGGGTTTGAACCCAGTCATCCGCGATCCAAACTTCCGCGCAGTGGAAGTGTGATCGACCGATTGCAACCGGAGGTCAAGACTATGAGCGCCGTCGCGAAGAAGCGGTTGAGCACCGACGAATACTTGGCCATCGAGAATGCCGCTGCGTTCAAAAGCGAGTTCTACGACGGCGAGATGTTCGCCATGGCGGGGGCGTCACCGACGCACAACTTCATCAAGGACAATTTGATCCGAGGGCTGGGCAATCGATTGCAATCGGGCCGGTGCCGGACGGCGTCTTCCGACCAGCGGATTCGTATCGAGCGAACCGGCCTGTTCACCTACCCGGACATCGTCGTCGTCTGCGGGAAACCCGAAATCTCGATGCGCGATCCTCTGGCGATCCTGAACCCCTCGGTGCTCATCGAAATCCTTTCTCCGTCGACGGAGAAGTACGACCGAGGCACCAAGCTCAAGCAATACCGGCAAATTCCGGGGTTGAAAGAATACATCCTCGTCGCACAGGACGAAGCGCACGCCGAGCGCTACTTTGTGCAGGCCGACGGCACATGGAGCCTGATGGATGTTGTCGGGCTCAGCGCAAACTTGGAACTCGCTGCGCTCGGGATATCGGTTCCACTCGCCGAGATCTACCGGGACATCGAATTCCCCGTCCCGGAGGAGACGCCATGAGCGCCGTCGCGAAGAAGCGGTTGAGCACCGACGAATACTTGGCCATCGAAAACGCCGCTGAGTACAAGAGCGAGTTCTACGATGGCGAAATGTTCGCAATGGCGGGGGCGTCGACGAGGCACTGCTTAATCGCGACGAATTTGTCGGGGGAGCTACATTCCCGCTTCAAGGGAGGTCGATGCAAGGTACTCGTTGCCGATCAACGTGTCAAAGTCGTACGGATCGGCTTGTACACTTACCCCGATGTCGTGATCGTGTGCGGGCCTATCGAGTACGCAGGCGATGATCCCCTTTCGATTGTCAACCCGACAGCGATCGTCGAGGTGCTCTCACCAGAAACCAAAAATTACGACAGAGGAGCCAAGTTCCGCAATTATCAAAAGATCCCGAGCCTTGTGGAGTACGTCCTCATGGCTCAGGATGAAGCGGTGGTTGAACGATTCATCCGCCAAGCCGACGGCTCGTGGGGACTCGTGTCGTTCGTCGGTCTCGATGCCGAACTCGCATTCACCTCGGTTCCCGTCCGGATCCCGCTCGTGGAAATCTACGCCGGCGTGGCGTTTGAATAAGCTAGTTGGATCATTCCCGCCGAAAGGGTACCAAGGTGTCAGCAGACCGCATCACCGATTACCTCGCCCAGTTTTCGCAGGCCCGCAGTCAGATGACCGAACAGCTGGGCCGGGTCGTCATCGGCCAAGCCTCGGTCGTCGAGCAAATCCTCGCGGCCGTCTTCACCCGGGGCCACTGCCTGCTCGTCGGAGTGCCGGGGTTGGCGAAGACCCTCATCGTCAGCAGCATCGCGCAGATTCTGGACGTCGGCTTCAAACGCATTCAGTTCACGCCCGACCTCATGCCTTCGGACATTACGGGCACGATGGTGCTCGACGAAAACGACCAAGGGAAGCGCGAGTTCCGCTTCGTGCGCGGGCCGATTTTTTCGAACATCGTCCTCGCCGACGAAATCAACCGCACGCCGCCGAAGACCCAAGCGGCGCTCCTGCAAGCGATGCAAGAGCGCGAAGTGACCGTCGGCCAAGATACCCACAAACTCCCGGAGCCGTTCTTCGTCATCGCGACGCAAAACCCCATCGAACAGGAAGGCACGTACCCGCTGCCCGAGGCGCAACTCGACCGCTTCATGTTCAACATCTACGTCGATTATCCGTCGCTCGACGAAGAAAAGCGGATCATCGGGCAGACGGCCAAAGACGAGACGCCCGAGCTCACCAAAGTGCTCACGGGCAAGGCGATCATCAACTTGCAGAAGCTCGTGCGCAGCGTGCCCGTCAGCGATTTCGTGACTGACTACGTCGTGAAGTTGGTCCGCGCGACGAGGCCGAAGGATCCGACGTCCCCGGAGTACGTCCGACGGATGGTCGATGTCGGTGCCGGCGTGCGGGCCGGGCAGTATTTGGTGCGGGCGGGCCAGGCTTTCGCCGCGATGGACGGGCGCTTCAGCGTCGCTATCGACGACATCAAGAAAGCGGCCGCGCCGGTGTTGCGACACCGCGTCGCGGCCAACTTTCAAGCGCAGGCCGAGGGCAAAACCAGCGACGACATCGTCGCCGATTTGCTGAAGAGCGTCGGCGAAACCGAACCCGCGAAGTACGTCGCCACCGGCGGCGCGGTGAAGAAACGCTTGTAGGAGGCACGATCCATGACTCGGAGTTTTCAACCGTTCTTCGATCCGACCGTACCCCGCCGGGAGTTCCTGCGGGCCGGGTCGCTGAGCCTCTTCGGGTTGGGTCTACCGCAATGGATCCGGTCGAACGCAGCGCCGCTACCGCAAGCGGCTCGGAAGCCGGCCAAAGCGTGCATCGTGCTGTTCATGTGGGGCGGCCCCGCCCAGCAAGACACTTGGGATATGAAGCCCGACTCGCCCGCGGCCTACCGGGGCGACTTCAAGCCGATTCCGACCGCAGTGCCCGGTCTGCAGATCTGCGAACACCTGCCGCTCTTGGCGAAAC
>Ga0105046_10004588_pt1 | contig 21972 bp, 19 predicted proteins | sample MAT03_FD_78385 | JGI IMG/M metagenome (GOLD analysis project Ga0105046, IMG submission 78385) | Freshwater microbial communities from Lake Fryxell liftoff mats and glacier meltwater in Antarctica - MAT-03 (megahit assembly) | ecosystem: Environmental > Aquatic > Freshwater > Ice > Liftoff...
CGAGCTCGGCGTGGGCATGCGCGGGGACCAGCGCGAGCGCGAGGGGCAGCGCCAGAGCGAGCGCGAGGGGGAGACGAGGCCGCGACATGCGGCGGATGATACGGCATGAAGCGGCGAGAGGTGGCGGTGGCGATGGGTGTAGGATCACAGAGCGCGGTGAGCTGGCATGCATGGCATCCTGGTCGACATGCATCGCCGGGCCCTCTTCATGCCGCTGCTCGCGTCGCTCGCGTGTGGCGGACCGCGTTCGCAGGGGGTGCCGGTCCCTGACGCGCCGGAGGTGCCCAGCGCGGCGCCAGTGAGCGCCGTGCCGACGACACCGGCGCCGCCGGAGGTCGCGGCGATGCTGGCGGAGATTAGCCCGCAGCAGCTAAATAGTCTGAAGCGGCGCCGCGCCGTCGCGCCGCGCCACGTCGATCACTTGGCGGCGATCCTCGTGCAGGCCGGCTCGTCCTTGAGATCGCAGGCTTTGCGATAGAAGGTCGCGGCGACCTCCGGCTTATGCTTGGCGAGGAGGTCGCCCGAGATGCGGCACGACTCGGCGTGGCTCGCCGTACAGGCGCGCTCGAACGACTCGCGGGCGAGCGGCATCAGCGAGACGTGCTCCTCGCTGTCCTCCTCGTGGGTGATCTTGTAGTCGTCGGTCGACCCGGCCATTTTTTCGGCGCGGTAGCCCCCCTCGTAATGCACATCGACCCCTCCGAGCGCCGCCTTACCCGTCTTGTAGCAGTCGAGGGCACGCCCGAGGATCTCGCAGTAGTTCTTGCAGGTCTCCGCTCGCCCGCACGAGCCGTCCGGATACTTCTCGACCTCGGCGCGCTGCTTGCGTCCCTGCTCCTCGAGCCTGGCTTGCTCGGGGGTGAAGACTTTTTTCATCAGCGTGCATCCGGTAAGCGGGACGACCGCGAGGAACGCGATTAGGATCCGATGGCGCAGGGCGAGATTCATGGCGGGCACTTACCCTACCTTCCTAATCTGCGCGTGGCTTTAATACCCGGGACGTGCGTGACAGAACACATATGCTCAATCATCACCGAGTATTGAGAGGTCGCGCGCGGGCGAGACGGCGATCGGGATGCTCATGCCGCCGCTGCCGGTGAAGGCGTTGGCCTCGAACTTGTCGCAGCGACCGGCGCTGCGACGGGCGGGCCAACTGCGAGGTCGAGCGGGCGTCGTTCGTGTAGCGTGATGGCCTCGGTCGCGAGCAGACCGGCGAAGTTATCGATGTACACCTCGCCTGCCAGTGAGTGAAATGTGCTAGGCAGGGGCCGCATGACCCCGCGCGAGCACCACCGCTTCTTCGCCAAGCAACTGATCCCGACGCACACCTTTCAGTCGCCGGACAAGATGTTCGGCGAGCTGACAGGACCCAAGCGGGAGGCCTTCCTGATGTTCCTGTGGAACGAGGCCGGCAACGCGGTCGCCTCGCCGATCCCCCACGAGGCGGTCGAGGGCGGCAAATTGGCGAAGCTCGATGTGGTCGGCGCGATCACCAGCGGTGATAAGCAGGTCGTCGTGCTGTCGATGCCGCCGGCGACCAACCCCAACGAGGCAGCGTTCATCGCCCTCGCGCGCGGCCCCGATGGCCCCAGCGTGTTCTTCCTCGAGCGCACCCGCGACGAGGCTGGCACCGGGGTCCACCCGACCGACGCGGTGCTCGCCGAGATGCGCGCGGACGGCAGCCGCGTCAACCACGGCTTCGCGTCGGGCCTCGACCTCGAGGCCTTCAAAAGTCGCGTCGGTGCGGCGCTCGGCGTCTCGCTCGCGGGCCTCGAGACGAGCCTCCCGCAGGTCACCGCGGCCGCGTTCATGGGCTCGCCCGCGGGCGCGTACGCGGCAGGCGGGGCGGGCCCGGCCCGGGCAGGGGCACCGGTCGCGGCCGCGAGCGGCGGGCACGTCGGTGGGTTCCTGGCGACGCTGCTGCTGGTGCGCGCCGGCCTGCCGCTGCTGAGCTGGATCCTGTATCGCTTCGGCATGGGCGCGCTCATCTTTCCGCTGTGGCCGGTGATGAAGATCGTCTACATGGTGCTGTCGCTGACGATCGGTGTGTTCCTGCTGATCTGGCTGTATCAAGTACACGCGCGGCGCCGCGGGCAGGCCAGCTTCTCGCCGGGCATGGCGGTCGGCGGGTGGTTCATCCCGCTCGCCAATGTCATCCTCGCGCCGCTCATCGTGCGCAGCGCGTGGAAGGCGACGGTCGGGGCCGGCGGCACGCTGATCGCGTTCGCCTGGTGGTTTTTGTGGCTGATCGAGGTGGTGCTGGAGTCGCTGCGCAACACCCCGGAGGTCGTGTTCCAGCTCCCGCCGGCCGCCGCGGAGTTGATGATGACCATGATGAGCTACGGGGTGTTCGTGACGGTCGTCGCGTACGGCCTGCTGTTCTACATCGTGCGTCGCGTCAACGAGCGGCTATAAGCCCGTGGCGAGGCGCGCGGACGAGCAGGTCCTGCTCGGCCAGTTCTACACGCCGCCCGCAGTGGCGGCGTTGCTCGCGGCGTTGACCGTCACGGGCGAACGACCGGCGATCTTGGACCCGGCGTGCGGCGATGGGGCGCTGCTGCGTGGCGCGTACGAATTGCTGGCGACAGGCGGCCTCTCGCACGCCGAACGGCTGGCGCTGCTGTGGGGCTTCGAGCTCGACCCGGCGGCCGCGGAGGCGGCGGTGCGGGGATTACAGAGGCCGGGCGAGCCCGCCTGCCCGAGGATCTTACGCGGTGACTTCTTCGCGCGTGAGCCGGACGACCCCGACCTCCCGCGCTTCGACTGCATCCTCGCTAATCCTCCTTACCTGCGCTCCCAGCAGCAAGACGACCTCGATCCGGGGTACCGCCCGCGGCTGTTTAGCGCCGCGGCCAGGGCCGGCGTCCAGGCCGACGCGAAGACCGACCTGTTCGCGTTCTTCATCTATCACGCCCTGAGATTTATGAAGGTCGGGGCGCGCCTCGGCTTCATCACGCCCGCGAGCTGGCTGACCTCCAACTATGCGAGCACTTTACAGAGGCTGTTGACCGAGGATCTGCGGCTGTCCGCGATCGTGTCGTCGAGCGCCGAGTCGTTCTTTAATCGAGAGGTCGACGTACACACGGTGCTGGTGGTGGCGGAGCGCGTCGACCCCGCGCGCGCCGAGTCGGACGCGGTGCTGCGCTTCGTATCGCTGCTGCGGCCGCTCGCCGAGGTGACCGGAGGGAGCGTCGACGCGCTGGCCCGGGATATCCGCGCAGCGACGCATTCCTATGAGGACAATGATGTGCGCGTGCGGGTCGTGCCGCTGGCGCAGGAGCGCTCGGCGCTGGCAGCCGCGCCCGGGGTGGCCCGCAACTGGTCCCGGCACCTGCGCGCGCCGCTGGCCTTCGATCGCCTGGTCACCGCGCCCGCGTTCACGACGCTGGGGCAGATCGCCCGGGTCTCGCTCGGCTACAAGTCGCTACAAAACGACTTTTATTACGTCGATGCGCGGACGATCGCGGCGTATGGCATCGAGGCCCGGTTCCTCGAGCCGATCGTGATGCTCGGCGACCTCGACGGGCAGCGCTATTTTCAGGGGCCCGCGCCGACCCGCTGGGTGCTGCTGTGCAGAGAGCCCGAGGCGGCGCTGCGTGGGACCGGGGCGCTGCGCTACATCGAGGCGATGGCCGAACGCCCGGTCGCGTCGCGCAAGCAATCCGGCCCGCCGCGCACGATCCGCGAGGTGCTGGCGGCGCAGGGCGGCGGGCTGTGGTACGGACCGAAGGCGCGGCCGCAGGCCGCCCATCTCTGGCTGCGAAAAGCGTTCGACAGCGTCTATGCGCCGCTGTTATTCGAGCAGGCGGCGGTGGTCGACCAGCGCTGTAATTACCTCGATCCAGTCGCAGGGCTATCATGGCAGTTGCTGGCGGCGGTCCTGACGTCGAGCGTGTTCGCGTATACGCTCGAGGTCTGCGGCGCGGCGAGCATGGGCGGCGGGGCGCTCGAGGCGGCGACCACCCGACTGCGGACATATCCTGTGCTCGACCCGCGACGACTGGCGCCGAAGGCGTGCGCCGAGCTGCTGCGGCTCGCTGGCGCGGTGTGGGCCGAGGAGCGCCCGCTCGACTGGAGCGCCGCGCAGGTGCCCGGGCCGCGGCTGGCTGCGCTGGATGGTTGGGTGCTCGCGCAGGCGGGTATCGATGGTTTGGCGGATCGACTTCACGCCGATCTGCGCGACGCCTGCCACACGAGGATCCGGGTCGCAAGGCGTGGGTGAGCCGACGCGGTGTTCGCGCGCGACGCGTCAGGATCTGGGTCGTAAGGAGCTGAATTTCGCGGGCTCGAGCAAAAATTGGGAGATAAGAGCTCCATTCCGGCATTTTTTGGGACTCAAGAGCCCGCGCCGGGTGCGGCATGCTCGGGAAAGCGCAGCGAGAGGCCCCTTTCCTCGGCCTCGCTCGACTCCAGGAATGCGTTGCACCGCTCGAGAGCTGCCCGGGTCTGCTGGAGCTCTCCCCAGTGGACTGCCGCGACCCATCGCTGGGCGTAGTTGAGGACCCGAACGAGGGGTTGGGGGTTCTTCGCGCCGGAGAGGGCTTTCAATGCGCTGATATAGCTGTCTCGCAGGACAGTGGGGATGAGGATCCGCTCCTCAGCAGATGCGACGAGCTCGGCGTTCATCATGATGCGCGCCGTCCGGCCGTTTCCATCCGTGAAAGGGTGAACTTCCGTGATGAGAAGCATGAGATAGACCGCCCGCGCGAAGGGGGTATCGAGCGATCGGTAGAGATCGAAGCCTTTGATTAGGGTGCCTTCGACGAGATCGGGGGCCACGAATACCGTGCTGCCGGATTGATTTGTCTCGAGCTTGAACGCACCAGGCCGCTTCTCGGGTCGACCGGTCATCACCACAGCATGACGACGTTTGAGCAACTGCAAGAGCGACGCGGGGTCCGCGGGGGTTGTCGACATCTCCGTCGGATCCGACACGATCCGCCATGTACCTGCGATGTCATGGGCGTCCGCCGGTCGGCTTTGCGGGATCACGTTGTGGAAGATAATATCTGCCGCCTCATCGACGGCGAATTTCGTACCTTCGATGAAGTTCGAGAAGTAGGCCTCGAAGAACGCGAGGTTGGTACGGCCCGCTGGCCCATGGTCTCGCGCGAGGCGAGACACCGGCGCCGTGGCGCGCAACTCCTTATAGAGCGTCTCGAACAAGAGGAGGCGATCTGGGTCATAGGGCATCCCCGCCTGTCGCGCTCGCCCATGGGCAGTCAGGAGCGGGGCATCGTGGGTCCCGAGGAGGCTGGAGAGGAGGCGATCAAAGGCGACAAGCTCGGCCTCCCGACCGATCCGGGGCGCGATCGCTCGCGCCTGATCTCTGATCTTGTTGAGTGCATCCCCCCCCTGAGACCGGATCGCATGATCGAGGTTCGCCTCGAGCTCCTCGCGGGTCATTGTTCGGCGAGCCCGGTCGCCGGATTGCCGTGATGCCGCCATATTGTCGAGGTAAGCTCGCGCCGGGGAGCTGATGAAGAGCGTGCCGATGAAGGCTCGATCCGAGTCGGGCAGGGCAGGTGGGCCCTTGCGCGAGCGAATAACCAGGCCTGGCAATTTAATGTCACGCTTGCGATCGGAGACGACGAAGATCGATCCGTCGTGCGCCGGCCGAAGCTCGAGCACCGTCCGGTCCGCGATAAGGGCCCCGGGGACGAGACCCGAGACCAGCTCCCATAGATGACGCCGGATGATCGTCTCGGCGGGGTCGTCCAGATTCTTCGTATAGACTCTGGGCGCGAGCGACCGAAGGATCCCCTCAAGTACGCCGCGCGATACCGCACTCGAAAGCTCGGGCGTCGTGACGAAGGCCTCGGGGAGCCCTGGGAGGATGGTTTTGGGGCGCAAGGCGACCTGGAAGCGCCTTTCTACCAAAAAATGGGAGATAAGAGCCGGGTTATCGACGAGAATGGGCCGTAAGGCGGGTGACGACGGCGGCATGGGCTTCTTGTGTCGCGCTGCCGCGCTCGCCCTTGCCGGATCTGCCGCCGCCGGGTGCCCGCGAGTTCTACGGCTACGACCCGCTGCCGGCCCTGAAGGAGCTGCGTTGCCCGACGTTGTTCGTGTTCGGCAAGGTCGACGCATTCGTGCCAGTCGAGCGCAGCGTGCCGATCATCAAGACGGCGATGGTCCGGCACAGCCATCCTGACAGCCAGCTCGAGGTCCTGCCGCGCACCGGCCATGGCATGTTTGAGACGGAGCTCGACAACCGCGACGCGCTGCCGCTGGCCCACCGTCATGGGCCGGGTTACTGGCAGTTGCTGGCGACGTGGCTGGCGCGCGCGCGGGTCAGCGCGCCGCCGGCCAAGTAGCTCGGCCTACACGAGCAGCTCGGGGATCGTCGTGTCGACCAGGCCCTCGGCGAGGCCGAAGGAGGGGGCCGCGCCGCCGAGCGCCTTGAGCAGGGTGAAGGGCACCTTGCTGATGTTGTCGCCCATGGCCCGGTGATGCATATCGCCGCGCAGCAGACCGCCGCCCTTGCCGATGACGAGGGCAGGGTAATCGTCGATGCGGTGGTCCCACGGCCGACCGATGCACGAGGTCGCATAGATAATGGAGCTGTCGAGCAGGTTGCCGGCGCCGTCGGGGGTGTCTCGCAGGCGTTGCAGCAGCTCGGCGAGGCCGCTCATGGCATAGGCGACGCCGGTGTGGAAGCCGGCCAGCGCGTAGTCGGCGCCCTGCGGGCTGAGGAGGTGGCCGTGGTCCTCATGAAACGTGACCTCGCCGAGGCCGGCCTCGGGGTATCCGGCGTGGCACGCGGCGCAGGAGAACACGTGGGTGGCGACGCGGGTCAGCTCGCAGGAGAACGCGAATGTGATGAGGTCGGCGAAGGCCCGGCAGCGCCCGAGAGTGATCGCGCCGTCGGGGCCGCGATCGGGGTAGGCGACGTCGGGGTCGATCGGCGTGCCGCAGCCGGGGCCGTCGATCGTGGCGTCGATGACGGTCTGGAGCTGGTTGATGCCGTCGAGGTGGCGGTCGAGGCGGATCTTGTCCTCGCTGCCGAGCTGAGATTGCAACTGCTTGGCGTCGGCGGCGATGGCGTCGAGGATGCTCTTGCGGCGAAACAGCGAGGGGTCAGGCTCCTGCGTGCCGGAGAGCGCGAGCAGGTTGGCGAACAGCGCGGCGGGGCTGTAGTTCGGGGGGTTCGGGGCGTTGGCGCCGTTGAAGGAGATGTTGAAGTCGAGCGCGCCGGCGCCGGTGACGTTGCTGATGCCGACGTGGATGCCGCCGGGATACGCGGTATCGGCGTTGATGAGCGGGGCGACCAGTTGGTCGATGGAGGGCAATTGTACGTCGCCGCCGTCGACCGCCTGCGCGCCGGTCAAGACCGCCGCGGGCGACGATTTATGGGCGTAGATATAGGGCACCTTGAGGTCGAAGCCCGAGAGCACCGATAGCCAGGCCTTGTAGTCGGCGAGCGGGGCGAGCGAGGGGCTGAGGGTCCACGCCGGGCCGACGCCGGTGGCGGCGGGCACCCACTGGGCCGGGTCGGCGCCGTTGCCGAAGAACCAGGTGAGGAAGCGGGGCATGAGCGGGTTGCCGTCGGCGTAGGCGGTGCCGTTGCCGTTGAGCATGCCGATGAGGCGCGGCAGCGGGAGGGCGATGGCGGTGCCGCCGAGGAGGCCGCGCAGGACCGTGCGACGCGGGAGCATCTTGTGCCGGGTGGTCATGGCATCTCTCCTTCGTCGGGCGCGATCTGGCTGTCGGGTGGGTTGGCGAAGCGGAAGTCGTCGTGGGTGACGAGCGCGAATAGCAGGCGGTCGAAGCGGTTGCCCTCGAAGCCGAGCGCGTCCTCGAGGGCGGCGAGGGTCTCGAGCTCGGCGAAGACGGGCACGCGACCTGCCGTGTAGGTGGCGAGCTTGCGGACCAGGCAGCGGGCGACCTCGGGGTGCTCGCGCAGCCGCGTCGCCAGCTCGGCGCCGTCGAGGAAGGGCAGGCCGTCGAGGTCGCCGCTGGCGTCGATGACGAGGCCCTGGTCGAACTCGCGGTAGCGGCCGACGGTATCGAAGTGCTCGAGCGCGAGGCCCAGGGGGTCGGTGATGTTATGGCAGCCGGCGCAGGCCGGGTTGGCGCGATGCGGCTCGAGCATCTCGCGCAGGGTCTTCGGGCCCGGGTCTTCCATGTCGGGCTTGTCGAGGTCGGTGTCGACTTCGGGCGGCGGCGGCGGGACGGTGCGACACAGCAGGGCCTCGGCGATGAAGGCCCCGCGCGCGGTGGCGGAGGTGCGGGCGGGCAGCGAGTTCATGGCCAGCATCAGGCCGCTGCCGATCAGTCCCCGGCGCGCGCTGTCCTCGGGGAGCATGGCCTCGCGGAGGGCGTCGGGTTCGACGGTGGGCAGGCCGTAGAGGAGCGCCAGCTCGTTGTTCACGAACACCTTGCGGCTGTCGTAGAGCGAGAAGAAGTCGCCCGGCGCGGTGAACACGACGTCCTCGATGCGCGCGCGCAGCTCATCACGCATCGCGGCGCGCAGGGTCGGCGTCCACTCGGGGAAGGTGGTCGGGTCCTTGACCTTCTCGTCGAGCAGCCACAACTCGTACAGCTCGCGCACGAAGTTGGCGACGCCCTGGCGGGCGCGCGGGTCGGCGAGCATGCGGGTGGCGGCGGCTTCGATGCCATCGCTGGTGACGAGCAGGCCCTGCTCGGCGGCGTCGAGCAAGGCCTCGTCGGGGACGGTATTCCACAGGGTGAACGCGAGGCGGGAGGCCATCTCGTAGGAGGAGAATGCGAGTCGGCCGTCGTCCGCGGGTGCGCCGAGCTCGACGCGGTAGAGGAAGTGGGGCGACTGGAGCACGCCCCAGAGCGCGTGTCGCAGGCCGACGACGCCGTCGCCGGTCTCGGCGCCGACGGTGGTCGCGATGTTGAGGTAGCGCTCGAGCTCGGTGGCGGAGAGCGGCCGGCGCCAGGCCCTGCGCCCGAAGCTGGCGATCGCGTCGCGTAGACAGACGGTGTCGGTCGGCAGGGCGGGCACGCAGGCGACGATCGTGGCGACGTGGGCGGGGTCGGCGAAGGCCTGCGTGGTCGCCTCCTCGAGCGCCTTCTCGTACAGCGCGACGCCAGCGGGCGAGAGGGCGACGGTGGCGTTGCCGACCGCGAAGAAGCCCGCTTGCACCGAGTCGGCCTCGATCGGCGAGAGCGTGACCGGTCCGAGCAGGTCCGCGACGCTGTGCTGGAACTCCGCGGTGGTCAGACGGCGCAGGGTCGGCGCCGGCACCTTGGGCAACGCGGGCGGCTCGCCGGTCTCACCGGTGCCGGCCTCGGCGCCGCTGTCGACGCCGGTCCCCGCGGTGCTCTCGCTGCTGCCGCCGCCGGGGCCGGCGTCGCCCGCCCCGCTGCTATCGAGCGCGGTGCCGCTGTAGCATGCGGGCGCGATCAGGCTGAAAGTGAGCGCGAGGACGCCGGGGGATAGACCGCTTCGTTGCATAGATCTCCAAACCAGGCCTGCCAAAAACTGCGCTGCTGGCGACCATGCTAGGGGCGCTGGCCGCAACCTGTCAAGGCACGGAGCCGCCCTCGACCGAGGCGACATGCCCCCAGGTGGGCGCCCACAGGGCGCAGCGGCCCCCGCCGCACTGCGCGCGCCTTCCGAGGAACTGCGAGCATTGGCGGCGCGCCCTGCGGACGATTCGCATCGGTGAAAAACCTGGCGGCGAAACTATGAAAATATACTGGATATGCCATGATCCGATGGTTCGACCCACGCGCGGGGTGAGCAAAATATAGAGGGATCCTACCTGTGGTTATTTTCAGTAGTAATCGTAGATATTTTGTTATTGCCGCGATTAAAGACTTTACGAAAGAGATCTAGCCCACTAAGGTGACTTCACCTGCTGACCGCCACGAACGGCGCTGCGCTCGCCGCACCGGTCGCACCGGAGCCGATGCGGCGGGAATAATACAGTGTCTGTGTCACTGTCCGTATTTGGCGTTGTCTGTCGTTGTTGTGAGATCCAATGCTGTGCGGATGATGTCGCCTCGACGCCGATGAATGGCGTCGAAGTACTGTGAACGATCGAGAGCTCTCGCGTCGAATGGGGCCGCGAGAACGGAGCCGTGATGCATTCCTGCTGGAATCGAGTGATGGGTAGTCTTGTGCTGAGCGTCGCCACCTTCGCCGCGGTGAGCCCGCAGACGGCCGAGGCCAGCCTGATCGAGCACCTCGACCTCGCCGAGCTACCCGAAGGCCCGCACCGCGAGCGCGCCGCTGGTGACCGGCACCGCGCAGTACAGCATCGAGATCATCGACACCACCACCAGCTACCACGGGACCGCCGACACCCGCTATAAGTCCGAAGTCGGCGGCGCCAACGACCAGGGGGTCGGGCAGGGCACCATGCGCCTCCACGTCAACCCCACGACCTCCGCGGTCGTCGGCCAGAGCTGGAGCACCTCGTCGGGCTCGGCGTACTACGGCAACGCGAAGCGCGACGTGGTCATCGGCCGCTACGCGGGCTGAGTGGGCCCGGGTGGAAGGCTTGGGGCGGCGCGCGGACGCGCTTCGTAGGGCGCCGCAGTGGGATGTACCAGCGCGCGCCATCGGGCGCCGTGATGGCGAACGGAGCCGCGGATCGGCGGCGGGCTCGTGATAGCCTGCGGGTAATGTCGATACTTGCGGGGAAGAGAGTGGTCGCGCTTTGCCTCGGCGCGCTGGGGATCGCCTGCACGGCGAATCCACGGCCGAGTCCGGACGCCGGGGCCGACGTGGTGAAGCCGGAGGCGACGCAGGCGGTCACGGACGCGTCGGTGGTGGCGACGACACCTGCTGGGCCGGTGACGGCGCCGGTGCAAGCCGAGCCGACGGCCCCCGTGGTGGCGCCGACGCCCGTGTTGACGGCGCCGGTCGCGGCGCAGCCGGGGGCCGCCGCGGTTCCGGGCGCCGCGCCGATCGCCACGTTGCCGCCGCCGGTGGCCGTGGCGGAGGTCGAGCACTTTGCGCCCGCGTGGGAGCTGGTGACGAAGCCGGACAAGGAGGTCGAGCTCGAGACGCTGGCGGGTGGGGTGCTCGCGCGGATCGGCGGTGTGTTCCACGAGCTCGGGCCGGACGGCGCGCTGGTCGAGAAGCTGAGGGCGGATCCGGCGAACCACCGCAAGCTGGCGCACTACGACATCGAGGGCGTGTGGCCGGACGACGTCTGGTGGGTCAAGGAGACGATGCACGAGCGCGACGGCTCGGACCTCGCGTTTTTCAAGTGGCGCGCCAACAATCGCTGGGTCGCGCAGAGCGACGGCGGCACCGCGAATTGGGACGGTTACCCGCTGGCCGCGATGCGCTGGTCGCCGCGTAGCGGCTACTTGCTGGTCGATGACAACGACAACGGCGGCGTGGCGAGCTTCACGCGGCTGGCCGGCAAGCACCCTGCGCCCGAGCCGATGGCGTTCGGTACGAGCATTCTACGCGCGGTGTTCGAGAGCACGGGCGGCACGGTGTTCTTGTTCACCGAGGTGACCGATAAGGACCGCGTCGGCAGCTACGATATTTTGCGCAGTTGCAAGCCGGGCGAGGCGCCCGGTTGCGAGCGCACCGGCGGCCTCACGCTGCCGCCGGTGGGTGGCAATGGTCGTTACCTGGTCGGCGTGATGGCAGCGCGCAATCGTTGGAGCATGACCGCTGCGATCAACGCGGCGCACGAGCCCGGCAACAGGGACCGCGAGAAGCGCTACCTCGTGCATTACGAGACGGGGGGATGGCGGGTCGACGCGGTCCCCGGTGATCTCGAGGTGCGGCAACTGCTGGCCGCGCCGGACGGCGGTCTGTGGATGGTGCTCGGCGAGCAGCCGCAGTCGTTATGGCACCGCAGCGACGCCGGCAAGTGGGTCGCGGTCGACCTGCCGGCGGACCTGGTCGGCGCGGAGAAGATCCAGGTGGCGCTGCGCGACCCGACCCACGTGTGGGTCGCCGGCAACGTCGGTGACAACCACGCGATCCATGCCGCACCGGCGGCGCCGCAGAGCCCGGCCGGATGATCGACGCGTGGCGGGGGGCGGGGGGCTCGCTGCTCGTGCTGGCGGCCGCGGCGTGGCTCGCATGTCCGGCGGATATCGTCGAGTCCTCGCGCGAGGCGCCGCCCATGGATGTCGCGGCGCACAATGCTGCGTGCGAGCGCTGCCATGTGCCCGAGGCGCTCGAGTGGCGGGCGTCGCTGCACCGCGGGTCGTTTCGCAACGAGGCGTTCGCGCGATCGTTCGCCCGCGAGCCCGAGCCGTTCTGTCAGGGCTGTCATGCGCCGCACGCCGACCCGGAGGCGCCGCCGTCGGCGTGGGCGGCGGAGAATGGGGTGAGTTGCGTGGCGTGTCACGTCGAGTCCGGGGTGGTGCGCGCGGCGGGGACGGCTCGTTCACATGAGTCGGCCCCGCACGCGCTGCGCCGTGGCGGTGACTTCGACGGTGCGGGGGCGTGCGCGCGCTGTCACGAGTTCGACTTTCCGGTGTCGGTTCGGCATCCGCCGGGGCGCAAGATGCAGCGCACTGCGGCGGAGCACGCGGGCAGCGAGTTCGCGGAGGTGGCCTGCGCGGGGTGTCATATGCCGGGTGAGGGGCGTCGCCGGGATCACCGCTTCGTGGCGTCGCGTGACCCGGTGTTCTTGCGCGCCGCGATCACGGTCGGGGCGCGGCGCAGCGCGGTCGACCGGGTGCAGTTGCGACTGACGCCGGTGGGGGTCGGTCACGCGTTCCCGACGGGTGACCTGTTTCGTCGGCTCGAGCTGCGCGTGGAGGCCCGGGACGCGCGGGGCGAGATGGTGGCGAAGACGATCCGTCACCTCGAGCGCCACTTCCTGCCGCGACGGCACACCGGTCCGGACGCGGGTCGGCCCGACCCGATCGAGCACGATGACCGCCTGACCGCGGCGACGAGCATCGAGCTCGCGGTGGCGGGGGCGCGGGCGGAGCACGTCTTGAAGTGGCGTGTCAGCTATCAGCGCGTCGATCAACGCGACGCGCACGATCCGGAGCGCTCGACGCTGGCCGGGGAGGTAGTATTGGCGGAGGGGTCGCTCGGGGCGCAGTGAGTCAGCGCCGGCCGGCGGCGGCGTGGCGCGGGCCGTGGCGCCGCTCGATGTATGTGGCGAAGTCGGCGGTGGTCTTTCTAAACAGGCGGGCGAACAGCGGGCGCACCAGCGGGACCATTCGGGTGAAGGCGGGCAGGGGGTCGTAATAGATGTCCCACACGAAGTGGGTGCCGCCGTCCACGGTCGGCGTGAAGCGGGCCTCGTAACACATGCGCTCGCACAGCGGCAGGCTCCAGGCGTCGACGGTGGCGCGCAGCAGCCGGCCACACCCGCGGCGAGAAGCCGAGGCAGGCGGCGTTGAACATCAGATACTGCGAGTAACCGCCCGGGCCGCTGTGGGTGTGGGTGGCCGTGAGCATCGTGTTGTGGGGGCCGAGGCCGCGGACGGCCTGGCGGGCGAGTGCCGCGAGTACGCCGCGGCGCACGGCCCAACTGATGAAGTTGAGGTCAGCGCATACGTACGCGAACTTCTTCCCGTCGCGCTCGAACACCGCGGCGCGCACGTGCAGCGGTGTGCGGACGGTGAGCGCGCGGTTATACGGCATGGCCCAGCCCTGCATCGGCGTGCCGGGCTCGAACACCGTGATATCGATCCGGGCGAAGCCGGCAGAAAAAGTCATAAACCACCCCGGGCCGGGTGGCCCGATGCACACGTGATCACGGGCCGCGGTTCAATTGCGTCGCGTTGTATGCGCAAGTCGCGGGATAATCGCCGATTCTACGCGCCGATCGGGGCGCGCGGGGCCACGGGCAGGCAGGTCAGTCGGGTGCTGCGGCTGACGTAGCGAAATTCGAGATTGGCCGCGAGTTGGGTGGTGGTGTAGCGAAAGAAGCGTTCGCGGGACATCTTGGCGAGCGTCACGCCGCGGGCGCCGGTGGTGTCGAAGACCTCGAAGTTGGTGGCGTTCGCGGTGCCGAGGACGATCATCAGGTGGTGGTGGTAGCGGGCGTCGCCGTGCTTGGCGGCGGCATGCGAGACGGCGCACAGGTGCATGCGCCCAGGCGCAGAGAGGCGGTCCAGGCCGGCCTGGTCGCGTGGACCGATCTCGAGCAGGCGCGGGCCCTCGGGGAGCTGGTCGTCGGCCAGCAACGCAGCGACGTTGGCGAGGGCGAGCCAGCCGTAAGCGTGCTCGCGGTCGCAAACCACCGGGGCGCCGAGGACCTCGCGCTCGCGCTCGCAGCGGTCGAGGTCGTCGATCGCGAGCTGTGGGAGCAGGGTGAGGCGCACGCCCTCGAGGAAGCCGCCAGCGCAGCCGAGGTCGTGGCGGTCGCCGACCTGGGCGATCGGCGCGCCAGCGATGCGCGTGACGAAGCCGGGGAGCGGGCCGTGCAGGTCGATGAAACCCTGGCGGTCCCAGTCGAAGGGGCTCGGCCAGCGGTACGGCGCCATGGTCTCGCCGAGCGCCGCGAGGACCTCCCGCGGCGGGTCGTGACGCGCGAGGGCTGTCCGTAAGGACAGGCTCGGCTCGGGATAAAACGCGAGCGAGGGGTAACGGTCGGCGGTCAGGGCGTCAAAGACGAGCGGGGCGAGCGGGGCGAGCGGGGCGAGCGGGGCGAGCGGGGCGAGCGGGACGGACGGAGCGAGCGGGGCAGGCTCGTCGGGTGAGGCTCGCTGCGGCTGCGCAGGCGCGGGTCCGCAGGCGGCCAGGATGAGGATCATGAGGGCCCGCGGTGAGCCTCGCTGTCGGCCCGGTCGATCGGCGCGCAAGACGGGCATGATAACATCGCCGGCGTGTCATCGCCGATCCCTCGCCCGACCGCGGCGGTGGCCCCGTGGGCCGAACCGATGTTCTCGATCGGGGTCACCGGGACCAACGGCAAGACCTCGACGACGTGGATGATCGGCGCGGCCCTGCGCGCGGCAGACCACCAGGTCCTGCGGATCTCGACGCTGGGGGTCGCGCTCGATGACGAGGTGCTGCCCCGTGGCAAGCGCTTCGCCGACTTCCTGGCGACGCTGGAGCTGGCGAGCACACGCGGGTGCCGGCACGCGGTGATCGAGACGACCAGCCTCGCGCTAGCGAAGGGCTACGCGAGGCAGTGGCGCTTCGACCTCGGGGTGTTCACCAACCTCTCGGTCGACCACTTCGGGACCCACGGGAGCTGGGAGCACTACCTCGCCGCGAAGGCGCAACTGTTCATGCACCTGGGCCCAGGGCGGGTCGCGGTGCTCAACGCGGCCGACCCGCACGCGTTGTATATCGACCAGGCGGTCCCCGGAGACGTCGCGCGGCGGTGGTTCGCGGCGCCCGGTCGCGGCGAACAACTGCGCGCGGCGGACCTGGTCGCCGAGAGCATCGAGCTCGGACCGTCCGGCACGTTGGTGCGGCTGGCGGCTTCGCCGGCCGCGGAGGCGCTCGGAGGGGTGCTACGCACGCGGATGGTCGGCGAGGTGTTCGGCGAGAACGCGCTGGCGGCGGCGCTGGCGGGCCTGGCGGCGGGTGTGCCGGGCGAGGCGGTGACGCGAGGGATCGCGGCGTGTCCGGTGGTCCCGGGTCGCTTCGAGATCCTCGACCACGGGAGAACGCGGGCGACGGTCGCCGTCGACTACGCGCACTCGCCCGACGCGCTCGCGCACACCTGCGCGACGGCGCGGCGGCTGGCCGGCGAGCGCAAGGTGATCGTTGTATTTGGGGTCGGCGGCGGGGCCACGGTCGACAAGCGGCGCGCGATGGGCGAGGCGGTGGGCAGCCGCGCCGACCTGGCGATCATCACCAGCGACAACCCACGCGACGACGACCCGGCCGCGATCGCAGCGGGGCTAGCGACGGCGGTGCGGGCCGGTGGTCGCGCGAGCTTGGAGATCGAGCTCGACCGGGCGGCGGCGATCGCTGGAGCGCTGGCGATGGCAGGCGCGGGCGACGTCGTGGTGATCGCCGGCAAGGGGCACGAGCAGGGCCAGGTCGTCGGTGGACAGACCCGGCCCTTCTCGGACGTCGAGGTGGTGCGTCGCTGTCTCAGCCGCACATGAGCTCGTCGGAGCCGTCCTCGCAGTCGGGCAGCATGTCGCACTTATAGGACAGCGGGATCTCCGTGCCGTCGTCACAGGTAAAGGCCTCGATCCCGCAGCCGGTGATCTCGTCCGAGTTGTCGAGGCACTCGGCGAATTCGTCGCATACGAAGGTCGCGTCGATCTCCTGGCCGTTCTTGCATGCATACGCCAGGATGCCGCAGCCGGTGACCTCGTCGGAGAAGTCGGTGCAGTCGATGTTCTCGTCGCACACGAACTCCATCGCCACCATCTCGCCGTTGGTGCACATGAAGCCGCCACCGGTCGAGTCGGTGCCGCTGGTGCTCGTGGTGGCGCCGGTGGTGTCCGGGTCGCCGGTGGTCGGCGCGGTGGTCGGTGTCGTGGTCTGCTCGCCGTCGGTGGTGCCCTCGCCGCTGGTGCTGGTCGGCGATTCGGTCGCGGTGCCGTCGGTGGACGTGGTCGCCGCGCTGGCCCCGGTCGTGTTGTTCGCGGTGTTGTTGGTCGCGGACCCGTCGTCATCACCGTTGTTGGTGATGATCGTACAGCCGGCGTTGAGGCCCTGGCTCATCACGGCGGCGACCGCCAGGAACTGCTTTAGATCGATCTTCATGGATCGAGAGATTGCCAGGAAGCGAGGGGCATGGGCGCGCGCTGCGAGTCGCGTCGCGCGCTCGATTTCACCGTCGGCGTCGACGAGGGATCGCCAGCAAGCCGAGCAGCAGCAGCGCGCCGGGGCGTCCGTGTGTGCAGTCGCAGCCGCCGGCCCCGAAGCCGACGCCGTCCGAGATGTGGCATTGCACGCCCTCGGGCCCGCGCACGCACAGGTCGGCGCGGCGGTCCCCGTCGACATCGGCGAAGCGCAGGGTCGCGTAGCGCTCGTGCACGTCCCAGCCGTCGGCGTCGGCGAGCGAGGGTCCATTGAAGGTCGGGCCGAAGCCGACGCCGTCGAAGCGCGTGCACACGATCTTCGCGTTGGCACGGCCACAGACGTCGCTGCGGCCGTCGCCGTCGATGTCGGTCGTGGTGCTGGCGGCGTACACGTCCCCGGCGCGCGCGCTGATCTTCGTGCGGCCGTCGACCACGGCGAGGTAAAGCGTGCGGCGGTCGCGGGACAGACCGGCGGAGGTGCGCGGGTTACGGACGTCGCAGGCGACGTCCGCGGGGTCGGTGGCGAGCGGGACGCCGGCCTTGACTACTTGCGGGCGACCGCCGACGGCCTCGCCGATCCAGGCGTCCGGCGGGTCGACCAGAGTCTGCCCGCGTGGCACAGGTCGACCTCGAGTACGAAGATCCGCCATGGCGTCGCGGTGGTGCGAAACAGATGGCGAACCCCGGGGTAGGGGGTGGTCCACGTGTCCTTGGCGGCGGCGGTGGTGGTGTGCAGCGCCGCGGCGATCGCGAATGTCAGGGGGACGGAGCTTCGCAGGCGCATCGCGCCACGGTATCAGACCCGCGCGCCGGGACTATGCGGGTAGTTCCTGGCCTCAGGTCTTCGCGGGGCGGTCGAAGCGAGGCACGGGTCCGTGGCAATACGGGGTCTTGTGGGTCCGGGCGTAGTAATCCTGGTGGTAGTCCTCGGCGAGCCAGAACTGGCCGGCGTCGTGGACCTTGGTGGCCACCGCGTAGCCGTTGGCCTCGAGCTTGCCGACGAGGTCCTGGACCGCGGCGCGCTGCTCGGGCCCGGTCACGAACACGGCGGACCGATACTGCGTGCCGATGTCGGGGCCCTGGCGATCGACCTCGGTGGGGTCGTGGATCTCGAAGAAGCGCTTCGCTACCGCGGCGTAGGTGATCGCGCCGGGGTCGAAGCTGACGCGCACGGTCTCGGCGTGGCCGCTGGCGCCGCTCGAGACCTCCGCGTACGACGGCGAGTCGCCGGCGCCGCCCATGTACCCGGACTCGACGGCGATCACGCCGGGCATCTCCTCGAGGAAGTGCTCGACCCCCCAGAAGCAGCCACCCGCGAAGTAGCCGAACTCCTTGGCGCCGCTCGCCTGGGCGACCGGCGTGGGCGCGTCCTTCTTCGGGGTCTGGGTCTGGGTCGGGTCGACGCTGCCGCACGCGGCGACGGCGGTGAGCATGCACAGGAAAATTCTTCGGGTCATGATGGCGGTCCTGACCCGGCTCCTACGTCGGCCGGGCGGCCGACGTTACAACAACCAGCGACAGCGGGCTCAGCGGCACAGGCCGCAGCCGAGGTGCTCGACCTCGGTCGCGCAGTGTGAGTCCCAGCGGCCCGTGGCGCAGTAGGGGTCGAAGGTGGCCACGCAGGCCTCGACGGTGGTCGCGCACCTGGATCGGGGTGCCGTCGGCGGTGTGGCTGACCCTCGCACGGGCGCTGCGGGGCGCCGGCTCGCGGGGCGAGGCTGGGTCGCTCGCGCGGTCGGTGCTCGCGGCCTACGTCACGCTCGGCCCGGGCTTCGCGGCGGAGGCGGCCGCGATCGAGGCCTGGCTCGCCGCGAGGTGACGCTCAGGTCGCGCCGGTCTGCGAGATCGTATGAGGTCACTGGGGTCTGCGTGCGAGCCTCTGTCGCCCGGGCTCGCCGTCGCGCTCGCAACCACTCGATGTGGACCGTCGTTCCGACGCAGTTTTCTGCGACACTGCGTGCCGCGGACCGCGTACTCCGCCGAGAGGGCCAGCGAGAGATCGCCGCGCGATCGGTCGACAGGCAACGATCTCGATCGTGCACACGCGTGTTGGAGGTCGCATGCGAGCGTTGGCGCGGTCACTTCAACCCGGACAGAGTGTTCCGCGAGCCCAACGCGCCCGCGAAATAGAGTAGAGTCTGGCCCGTGCCAATAAAGGGGATAGCATGGGCATAATGACCTTCCTGAAGGGTCTGTTCGGGGGCAAGAACCCGCAAGACGACTCGCAAGATTTCGAGGAGACGCAACACGTGCTGCCACCGTCATCGTCGCCATTTACTGCACCGCCGCCGCCGGCAGCTCCGCCAACGCCCGTTCCCTCGGCGCCGCCGGGGTTTCGTCTCGCTACGCGGACGCCGACCACGGTCGACTTCTCCGCGGTGCTCAAGCGCTCTGGCGTTGACGCCGAGCAGCAGCAGCGGGTGAAGAAGGCGCAGGACCTGCTGCGCAGCTTGCCGGAGGACTCGCCCGCGGCGGTGAAGCGTCAGATCGTCGAGGCGGCGTTCACCGCCTTCGATGTGCCGACGCAGAAGATCATCGACGCCGCGACTTTGGAGGTCCAGGCGCTCGAGGCCTTCATCGCGGCCGGCGGCGCGGCGACGCAGACGATCATCGACGACGGCTCGGAGCGGATCGCCGAGCTCGAGGCGGAGATCGCCGAGATCCGGGCGTCGATGGCGACCGCCGTCGCCGATCAGAAGATCCGCGACGGGGCGACCGAGGTGCAGATCAACGGCGTGAAGCCGATCATCGCATTCTTCGCGCAGGCGCCCGGGACCGCCGCGGCGCAGCCGTTCTTCCCGCCGCCCGCGGAGAGTCCGTCGAACGCGGTCTTCGAGCGCAGCTTCGAGCGCAACTTCGACCCGAACGATGCCTTCGCGGACATCGAAGTCGATTAGCCGCTCGCCGAACCGAGAGACGTCGCTCGTCGGGCCGCCACGCTGGCGGTCCGCGAGCGTTTCGGCGTTGCGAGTTTTGCGATGTCTCAGCGGACTCGGTCTGGCCTGGCCCGGCGTCGCCCGAAGGCCTGTCCCGAGGGACAGGTCCGTATCGTCGTCGCTGACCTGACCGCCATGAGCACGCGATCGACGAGGTCGTCGTTCGCTGCGGAGCCCTGCGCGGGTCGTCTTGACCGACCCGATGCCAGTCGATACCGTCGCCGCAAATGCTGCGATGCGCCCCGTCGAGGTCCTCGTCCGTGAACCTGCTGTGGGCCCTGTCCCTCCTGATCGCGTGCAAGGGTGAGGCGGCGCCCGCGGACACGGAGAGCGCGGGCGCGGCGACCGGCACCGGCGGCGATGCGTCCAGCACGGGTGAGACGCCGACGACCGGCGAGGCCTTGCCGCCGCTGCAGGGGGTCGCCGACCTGCACCTGCACATGTTCGCGGAGGAGGCCTTCGGCGGCGGGTGGTTTCACGGCAGCCATCGTGGCGCGGGAGAGGTGGCGCTGGCGCCCTGCGACGGCGGCGAGTCGGGAGACCACGCGCGCCTCCAGGACAACCTCGCGCCGTTGCTCGGGAGTTGCCCGGACATCACGCTGGCGGAGCTCGGGGCCAAGGTCCCGCTGGTCGCTGTGATCGCCGCGGAGGGCGGCGGCGAGGTGGTCAGCGAGTTCGTGAGCACGATCCCCGGCTCGACCGGCGACACCGGCGAGCACAAGGATCGCACCGCCGGGTGGCCCGACTTCACCGGCTGGCCGCGCTGGGACGCGATCGCCCACCAGCAGGTCTGGGAGGAGCAGCTCCACGACGCGTACATGGCGGGCCTGCGGATCGAGGTGATGTCGGCGGTGTCGCTCGACTGGTTGTGCCGCGCGGTGCCGCCGGAGAACCTCGAGCGCCCGCAGTGCGACGAGATGGACGATGTCCGGCTGCAGCTCGAGCTGGCCCACGAGTTCGTGGCGACCCACGACTGGGCGGAGATCGCCCTGACGGCCGCCGACGCGCGCCGGATCGTCGAGGAGGACCGCCTGGCGATCATCCTCAGCATCGAGGCTTCGCACTTGATGGGCGACGGCGACTGGCGCGCGCAGCTCGACGATCTCTATGCGCTCGGCGTGCGCACGCTGCAGCCGGTGCATCAGCTCGACAACCGCTTCGGCGGGGCCGCGCTGCACAACAGCATCTTTCACATCGCGCAGTACGCCGAGAGCTGTCACATCGATGAGGATTGCGGCCTGACCACGACCACGCTGACGCTGGGCTTTGATGTCGACAAGGACTGCAAGAACGTGCTCGGCCTGACCGAAGAGGGGAGGGCGCTGGTCACCGAGATGATGGACCGCGGCATGCTGATCGACGTGGCTCACCTGTCGGAGCGCGGGATCCACGACGTGCACGACCTCTCCGTCGCGCGCGAGCACTACCCGATCTACGTCTCGCACGGACACTTCCGGGAGATCATGACGAAGGAGAAGCAGCGCGAGGAGAAGACCACGCCGGCCTGGGTCGTCCAGGTCTTGCGCGAGACCGGCGGGATGATCGGCCTGCGCACCGGCCACGAGGAGGTCAACAGTTACGCGGGCTCCGCGGTCACGAACACCTGCCACGGGTCCACGCGGTCGTTCGCGCAGGCCTATGACTTCGGGCGGCTCGGCCTCAAGGTCGCGATGGGCCTCGGCTCGGACTTCAACGGCTTCATCCAGCAGACCCGCCCGCGCTTCGGCGTCGGCGCGTGCTCGGCGTCGTTCACCACAGAGGGGCTGTGCCAGGCCCGCGACCAGCGTGACGCTGGACCGCCGCCGCTCGGCAGCGGCCTCGACGAGCTCGGCCTCGGCCACGTCGGCCTCATCCCCGAGCTGCTCGCGGACCTCGACCAGCTCGGCACCGATACGGCGCCGCTGCGCAGCTCGGCCGATGACTTCGTGCGCATGTGGGAGCGGGCAGCGGGGCCGCGCTCCGGGCCGGCGCAGAGCGCCGAGGACCTCGATGTCTCGGGCGTCACGGTGCTGCCGGTCCACGGCCTGCGCGAGGCCGAGTTCCCGGCGGAGTGCGGCGACTCGTATTGCCCGGGCGCGCTGGCGGCCGGCGAGTCGTGTCGCTTCACCGCGGAGTGTGTCAGTGGCATGTGCGTCGGCGCTGGCGAGTGCGGCAAGCCGCGGGGCACCTGCATGGACGGAGCTTGACGAGGGCGGCGCGGTGGTCTCCCACAAGGCGACACCGCGCCGGACGCGGTCGCGGTCCCTGCGCATCGCGTCGCAGCGGCGCGGAGGTCGGGCAGCGCACGCAGCGAGCGCTCACCGACGCCCATCACCAGATGCACGACGGCGCGCCTCGTCGACGCCGAGCGACGGGCCCATGAGCCCGATCCTCTCGCGCCGCCACTGCCCGTCGATCTGACGCCGGA
>Ga0105046_10004589_pt1 | contig 21968 bp, 25 predicted proteins | sample MAT03_FD_78385 | JGI IMG/M metagenome (GOLD analysis project Ga0105046, IMG submission 78385) | Freshwater microbial communities from Lake Fryxell liftoff mats and glacier meltwater in Antarctica - MAT-03 (megahit assembly) | ecosystem: Environmental > Aquatic > Freshwater > Ice > Liftoff...
CCCAACGCCCAACGCCCAACGCCCAACGCCCAACGCCCAACGCCCAACCACGAAACGACCGCACGAAATGAAAATCTCACGCCACGCATTCCCTCTCGCCCTGCTCCTGCTCGCCGCCGTGATTTCCGTGGCCAGGGCTGCCGAGAACTTCCGCGTGTATGCGCCGAGTTCCACCAGCGGCAAACTCCTGATTGTCGAGGCAACCCCGGCGAATGACACAGTCGCCCTGAAACTGGTCGAGGAAGTTACGCTCGGCTTTCCCGTCTCCACCATCGCGAAGCATCGCACGAAGCCGCTGCTCTATCTCGGGCCGGCCAGGGGAGCGGAAGACCAGGCAAAGGGCGCCGTCATTTCGCTGAATCCCGACGGTTCCAGCCAGAAACATTCCGAGGTCCTGTTCAACCATCCCAGCGCATACCTCAGCCTCGACCGCACGAATCGCTTCCTGCTCAGCGCGGACTACGGCAAGGGATTCGTCGATGTGTACGCGCTGGACGAATCCGGCATGCCGGGCAAGCGGGTCGGTGGCTTGAACGAAGGAATCCGCAATGCCCACTGCATCCTCACGACACCGGACAACCGCTTCGCCTACGTGCCCTATGTGAAAGAGACGAACGCGATCCTCCAATACCGCTTCGACGCGGAATCCGGGCAGCTCTCCGCGCTGGAACCGCGAAGCGCGAATCCCCCGGACGGCACCGGCCCCCGCCACGTCGCGTATCATCCATCGAAACCGATCGTCTTTTTCAGCAACGAGCAACACCTCGGCGTCTCCGCGTACGACATTGCAGATTCCGGCACGCTGAAGCTGCGCCAGATCTGCGACGCCATCGGCAAGGACTCGCCGAAGGACGGAGTCAGTTCCTCGGACATCGTGCTCACGCCGGACGCGCGTTTTCTCTTCGCCGGAATCCGCGGCCACACGCGTCCGTTCGACTGGATCTCGCGCTACCGCGTGAGTGCAAATGGCGACCTCGAGTTTCTCGGCCTCACGCCCGCCGACAAGATTCCCTGGGGCCTCGCCCTTTCACCCGACAGCCGCTACCTGCTCGCCACCGCATTCGACGGCGCGACGCTCACCGCATTCCGCATCAGCGACACCGGAGACCTCACCAAGGCGGGCAGTCTCGCTTGGGAAAAGAACATCTCCTGCATCGTCATCCGCTGACCCCGCCATGCCGGACTCTTCGGTTGCCCGGTGTGAAAGCCTCGATCGCCATCGCGACACGCGGCGTCGGTGTTTCTGAATGCGTGTCCGGAAGGTCCGTGCAATCTGAACACCGGCATCTGGCCTGCGCGGCCAGCGGGCTTCCCACCGGCGGGAATCAGCATTCGCAGCCAGGGTCCCCGCGGGCTGCACGGCATGGAAGGCTGGGCTCCGACTTTCCGCGCACGCCCTCGGGCCATTGCCGATTGCGGCTGGCTTCGCCCTTGCATCGCGCCGAGCGGCCTGTCGAGACTGCGGGGGATGACGGCACCACGACCTTTCCTCGGCTTGTTACAAAGGCGGCCATGCCTCCTGCCCACCCGGCGGGGGTGGCTCGCGGCCGCACTGGTGCTGGCCATTGCGGGCACGGTGTTCATTCGCGGGATCTACGGCTTCCTCGCAAGCCAGCATCCCCTGCCCGGCGGAATCCTCCTGGTCGAGGGCTGGTCGTCGGACTACGTGATCGAGGCGGCGGTCGATGAATTTCACAGGAATCACTACGACGCAATCTGTCTGGCCGGTGGGCCGATCGAATGGGGCCACGCGCTGCGGGAGCAAAAGACTTTCGCGGATTACGCGAAGGCGACGCTGCTGAAGATGGGGCTTCCGGCGGAGGTGCTGCATTCCGTTCCCGCCCCGGCGGTGGAACGGGATCGCTCCTATACATCGGCGCTCTCATTGCGGAAGTGGCTGAAGGATCGCGGCGCCGTGGGTGCGAAGGTGAATATCATCGGCAACGGCCCGCATTCGCGGCGGACGTGGCTTCTTTATGAGAAGGCGCTCAAGGGGGTCGCGGAGGTCGGCATCATCGGCATCGCCGAGGCGGATTTCGAACCGCACCGGTGGTGGGCAAGCAGTGAGGGGTTTCGCACGGTGACCGGTGAATTGATCGGCTACGTGTATGCCCGGCTGCTCTTCTTCCCGCCTCCGCCGCAGCCATGAATCGCGGATGGCTTTCTCCCGCGCAATTGGAGTCGTTCGATGCTGCGGGGACGGATGCGCATCGCATTTTCTCGGCAGCGGATGGCTGGGTGGAACGACTCGGGCAGGATGCGCTCATTTCCTACAAGACGGTGGAAGCGCGGGACGAAATGTTCGCGGCGCTCCCATCGTGGAGCGAGGCTTGCGCATGGCGTCCGCAGCGGGTCTTCGGGAAACTGCTGCCGCGGCAGAATGAGGATCGCGATCCTCCGGCGCTCATCACCGGCGATCCCGCGCTGTCGCTGACCACGGAGATCCGGGAGAACGGGGTGCGCTACGGTCTCGATTTCGGGGCCGGCTATTCGGCGGGGCTGTTTCTCGACCAGCGGGCGAATCGCGCAGCCGTCCGCAGGTCTGCGCCGAAGCGGTTGCTGAATACTTTCGCCTACACCTGCTCCTTCAGCACAGTCGCGGCACTCGCGGGCGGCGAGACGGTGAGCGTCGATCTTTCCCGGAAATCCCTCGACCGTGGGCGGGCGAACTTTGTCCTGAACGGATTGGACCCGGCGCGCGGGCATCGGTTCCTCGCGGACGATGTGCTGGAGGTGCTCCCGCGGCTCGCGCGGCGGGGAGAGAAATTCGACAGCATCATTCTCGACCCGCCGACCTTTTCGCGCGGGAACAAGGGACGCCGATGGCAGGTGGAGCAGCACTTTGAAGATCTCGTGCTCGCGGCGATGGAAATCGCCGCGCCGTCCGCGCGGATACTGTTGTCCACGAACTGCACGAAGCTGCAAGTCGCCGACCTCGAACGCATCGGTCGCTTTGCGATGAAGTTCCACCGGCGCCCCGGTGATTTTCACCGCGAACCCGCGATGCCGGATTTCCCGCCCGGTCACGGCGCGCGGACGCTGTGGCTGGTGCCGCGCGGCTAGTGCCGTGCCGGTGGTGAAATGATGGCTGTGTGGAATGCCGCGCCGGAAGTGGCGCGAGCCTTTGGACTGCGGGGGCTCGACCCCGCCTTGGCTTTGCGCAGGCCTGGGGTGCGAACGTCTTTGGATGTCGGGCGCACGACTGCTCACGACTGCGCGCGAGCGTTGCAAGGCGTTCATCGCTCCCCGCCCGAAAGGAAAAAGCGGGGTCAAGCCCCCCCGCAGTCCAAAGCCTCGCGGCACTCACACGCCGACTTGTGCAGGGATGGTTGCCAGAGCCTTGCGCTGAAGCTCTGACCATCATTTCACGAATGACGATGCAGCTAGGAGCCTGTTGAAACACCGACATAAGCCTCACGCAAAGGGCGCAAAGGACGCAAAGTTCTCTGAAGGAAATCCCCTTTGCGTCCTCTGCGCCCTTTGCGTGAGGCATTTTCTAACAGACTGCTAGGGTGCCCGGCGAAACAGATCGAGCGCGATGGCCGCGACGAAGACGACGCTGACAAATGCGTTGCTCTGGAAGAATGCGCGATTGATTCCCGCGACATCGCGGCTTCGCGCGCTCCGGTGCTCGAAGACGAGCGCAATCGCGACCAGCCCGAGCCCGCCGAAATAGTATCCACGCAGTTCCGCCAGCCAGCCGAAAACGCCGAGCACGCCAAGCATCATCCAATGGAGCACCTGGGCGATGAGGAGACTTCGTGGGAGGCCGAGTTTCACGACGAGCGAATGCAGGCCCTCGGCCCGGTCGAAGTCGTGATCCTGTGTGGCGTAGATGATATCGAACCCCGCCACCCACAGCAGCACCGCGAGTGCGAGGACGAGCGGCGCCAGATCAAAATGCCCGCGCACCGCCAGCCACGCACCGACCGGCGCGACGGACAGGGCAAGGCCGAGGAAGAAGTGACTCATGTGGGTGAATCGCTTCGTGAGGGAATAGAGAAACACGATCGCGATCGCCACCGGTGAAAGCCGGAAGCATAGCGAATTGATAAACCACGTCGTGCCGACAAAACCCGCGGCGCTCAGTGCGAGCAGCACCACCGCCGCCGGTCGCGGCAGCAGCCGGTGTCGCGCGGCGGTGCGTGGGTTGCGCTGGTCGATTTCCCAATCCGCCAGCCGGTTGAAAACCATCGCCGCCGTGCGGGCCAAGACCATCGCGAGCACGATCAGGCCGCAGATTCTCCAATCGGGAAGACCACCCGCCGCGACGAGCATCGCTCCAAGCGCAAACGGCAGGGCGAAGATCGTGTGGGAGAAACGGATCAACCGCAGGGCATCCGCCAGCATTCAGTCCCTCTCTGCCAGACAACGAACATGTTTTCGACGTTCTTGTGGGGCATCCAAGGAGGGGCGCTTTGAAAGCGCCCTCTCGATGCGGACGCTCCGCGCCGCTTCGAGCCAGAGGCGTGGCCAACTCTGCGGATCTGCGGAGTTCGAGGATTCTTTCCCATTGCCGCGGTCAGGGCTGGCAGCGGCGCGGAGCGACCGCTGCCAGAGGGCGGTATCATACCGCCCCTCCTTGGTTCCGGCGGAGCCGGGTCGGGGGGCCCTTAAAATACTTGAATCGCGCGGATGGGATGGGCCACGGATTTCACGGATGACACGGGTGTTCTCTTGGGAACAGTTTCTCTCCTTGAATCCGATCCGCGTGATCCGTGGTCGTTCCCTCCGTGAAATTCCATGGCCGCGGAGTTTCAGCATGCCGTCAGGGCCAGTGCGTTTCGGATATTCTGAACGCCAGGGAGGCGGGTGGGGAATGTAGCGCCGACGAGTCGTCGGCTCGCGCGATGGGCGAGCGCGCGAAGGGGGAAGCGGCGTGTGAGCACGTCCGGGCCATCCCGCCGCCTTCGCCCATCCCGCCACGCCGACGGGTCGTCGGCGCGCCATTCTTGCCGGCGGGTCGTCGGCGCCACATTTGGTCGCCTCCAATTGTCGTCGGCACGTGCGTCGCAATTTCCTGCGTGGTCGTTCCCTCCGTGAAATCCGCGGGCCGGGGAGTTTCAGCATGCCGTCAGGGCCGCTCCTCGCGGCTGCGTCCTTCATCCGGTTCGTCGAACATCGCGCCAAGACGGTCGTCCACGCGCAGGTCGATGAGCTTCCACGTGTCCTGCGGCTTGTAGAAATAGAAACGCCACCGCAGGGGGAATTCCTTGCCGAGCGAGATCGCCATGAAGCTCACCAGCCGGGTGCCGACGTTCTTTTTCTGCACCGTATCGTAACCCAGGATCGGACCGAACACGCCGATCGCATCCTTCGTCTTTAACTTCAGCGTTTTCACATCCTCGGCGCGCTCGGCGATTTTCGTGCCGCGGGTGAGCTGGTCATAGGCCTGCTCGACTTCCTTGCGCTGCAAGGAGAGGAAGAATCGCGCGATGATCTTTTCCGGCCCCTCGGCTTCCGCTTCGTCCGGCGCGGCGGTCGCGACGGGAGGTTCGGTGTTTGCCGGGACCGCCGGCACGGCGGGCGGCTGTGCGGAAAGCCCCAAGCCAGGCGAAAATGCGATGAGGAAGGCGAGGATTCGTTTCATGCGAGCAACTGTTCGAGTCGGCGGCGCCCTGCCACGACGAGCGGCGCACCGTGCGCGAAGGTCACGACATGAATCTCGTAAGACAACAGTTTTCTCAGCGAATTCCGGAGCTCCATCGCGTCGGAGCAATACTTCGCCGGGAGGAGGCGAAATCCTTCGGGCGGGAGATTGATGAGCGCGTCGCCGATGCAGGCGACTCCGCTTCCGAGCAGCGCGATCTCACCCGCACCCGCGCCAGGGAGCGTGACGACACGCATTCCACCGGGTGCGATTGAGCCGTCGACGAGCGTCGAGTCGGGGATGATCTCCAGCCCTTCGGCGTCCCGCGCGGCGAAGATCGGGATCGCCAGGCGCGACCGGAAAGTGCCGGCGGCCCGCGTGTGGTTGCCATTGGTGAGAACGATCGCGATCGGGGTTCGTCCGTGCAGCAGACGGGCGAGCGGATCTTCCGCGAGTTCGATGGGATCGATCAGGACGAGTCCGTCCGCGGTCGCGACTGCGGCGGATGTGAGTTCGCACTTCACCGCAGGCTCGTAGGCGCCCCACGTGAAGAGCGAAGGCGTGAACTCATGAATTTCCTGCGCGACCGGCATCGTTGCCTTGGAGGATGTCTAAAAAGCCGCGTTTGGGAAGACAGGCGTCCTCGCCTGTCACGGCAGACAGGCCTCCGGGCTGTCGAGCAGCCGGGACGGACGCTTGCCCGGACAGCCGGGACGGCTGTCTTCCCACACGCGTCACGACTATTTTTGGACGCCCTCGTACCCGCGCCGGTCCGCGACTTCGTACTGACGCATCCGCAGTCCCCACGCGATGAATGCCGCGCCGATCGCAAACATGAACAGCGAGAGAAACTGGCCGGCGGAAAAGGAGCCTACAGCCCACGCCGGGTCCGGTTCGCGGAAAGATTCCGCGATGATCCGGACCGCGGCGTAGAGGATGAAGAACAACCCCGTGAGCACGCCGCGCGGAACCCGGCATCGGGTGCGCAACAGCCACAGCACGGCGAAGAGGAACGCGCCCTCCAGCAGCGCCTCATAGATTTGCGAGGGATGCCGCGGGGTGAGGATTTCGCCGAGCACCTTCCGCACTTCTGCATCGTCCGGAACCATGTCCACGATTTCCGATGCGGATCTGCCGAGCGCGTTCATGGCGACGGGTGCGAGTTCCATTCTGCCCACCTCCGTGTCGAGCAGCTCCCGGGGAAACTGCACCGCCCACGGCACGGTCCCAGGTTTTCCGATGAGTTCGCCATTGATGAAATTGGCGCAGCGGACGAGAAACAATCCGGTCGTCGCGACGACGCAAAGGGTATCGCCGATGCTCGTCCACGAAACCTTCCACCGGCGCGAGAGGACAAAAGTCACCAGCACCAGGCCGAGGATGCCGCCATGGCTCGACATGCCGCCTTTCCACACCTCCAGCATCCACCACGGATTCTCGTGCTGCTCCTTGAATCCGTAGAAGACAATCCACCCCAGCCGTCCTCCGAGCAGCACACCGAAGAGTCCCGTCCACGTGATGAAATCGGCCACCTTCTCCGGCGGCAGATCCGTGTAGCGGCGGCTGGCGAGTCGCTTGTAGAGCCAGTACGCGACGAGGGCGGATGCGACGTACGACAGGCCATACCAGCGCGGCCCGAAATCACCGATGCGAAAGACAAACGGTCCGAACGTGTGGAGAAAGGCGGCGAGCACCCGGACGTTCTGCCACACGCGGAGGGCGTGTGTCATGCGCATTGCGTCGCGCCCGGGGGAGAAAGGCGTGATTGAATCCCGCTCCACAAGAGTCCCTCTCTGTGTTCATCGTGCCTCTGTGGTTCGCCTGAAAACCGTCGGGCTCGGGGTGGCGAAGGAGTGCGGCAAGACAACGAGACCGAAGCATGCCTTTGCAACTCATGCCCGTCGCTGTGGCGGAGGCCCGTTCTCAAACCACAGAGGCGCGATGGACGCAGAGAAATGCAGATCCTCCTGCTGCCTGACCTGAATCTGCGCGCCCGGCGCTCCGTGGCCCGACTTTCAATCGCGCCCGGCGGAGAATGATCAGCTCCGCAGCTTGAGACCCATCGGCGCTGTCGGCAGCGTCGCGGCGGGTGCCGCAGCCGCCACGGCGGCCGGCTTCTTCACGTGCTCTTTGGTCGCGGCGAGCCTGAAGTCGTGCGCTCCGTCTTCGTCGTTACCCATCGCCTTCTTCAAGTGATCCAGCATCTGGCGCATCCTGCTCTTGTTCACCGAGAGCAGCATCGTCGTCTCCTCGGTGATCTTCTGGGCCTCGAACGCTTCACACAGCGACTGCTCAAACGTACACCAGCCTTCCTGCCGCGCATTGCAGATAATGTCATACAGGCTGCGCACCTCCGTCTCTCCAAGCTGAATCGCCTCCTTCGAGCGCATGTTGCTGCCCATGATCTCCGGGATCATCACGCGCCCGCCGCCGATCTTCGGGGCGAGTCGCTGGCTCACCACCCAGCGCAGAGTCTCCGCCAGTCGCTCGCGCACCTGGCTTTCCTCCTCCTTGCTGAACATGCCGAGCACGCGATTGATCGACTGGCCCGCGCTGATCGTGTGCAGCGTGGAATACACCACGTGGCCGGTCTCCGCCGCCGTCAGCGCGATCTCCATCGTCTCGCGATCGCGGATTTCGCCGACGAGGATCACTTTCGGCGCCTGCCGCAGCGCCGCCCGCAGCCCCAGCGCAAAGGACGAGAAATCCTTTCCCATCTCCCGCTGGCAGAAAGTCGCCGACTTGTGCGGATGCATGAACTCCACCGGATCTTCAAGAGTCACGATGTGCATGGGATGCGACTCGTTCAGTCCATTGAGCATCGCGGCGAGCGTCGTCGTCTTGCCGCTGCCGGTCGCGCCGGTCACGAAGATCAGCCCTGTCTTTTCCTGGATGATCCGTTTGAACACCGGCGGGAGACTCAGATCCTCCATGCTCGGGATCTTCGTGTTCAGCTTCCGCAGCACCATCGCGAAAGTGCCCTTCTGCTTGAACACGTTCACGCGGAACCGCGCGAGATCGGCGACCGCGTAGCTGCAATCGCACGAGCCCGAGTTGCGGAGATCGTCCAGCAGGCGCTGCTGGTCGCCGACCAGCGCGTGCGCCAAACCCTCCGTCTGCTGCGGCGTGAAGCCCGCGGAAAACTGCGTCCCCTCGACCGGGACCAGCTTGCCGAAATTCTCCACCTGCGGCGGCCGCCCGGCGACGAAGAAAAGATCACTCACCCCTTCGCCTGCCCCGAGCATCGTGCGGAGCAGATCATCGATCGGAATCCTCGGCACCGCGAACACCGGCGAACGCGTGTCGCCGATCGAAACAGCCCGCGCCGGAGGGGCCGGCTGATTTCCCTCAGGCTCCGGCGCCGCACTGGGTCTGGATATGGCGACCGCGGCGGTGCTCCCGCCGTTTGAGCCGTTCGCCGCTGCATGCATCACTGGTCCGTTCTGATCGTAAACTGGCATATTGAGAGACCCCGCGAAGTCGCAAGTCTCATGCCCCGGCAAATGGCCGCGGTTTTTCAATCACCATGTCTTGCGTCCCCCACCGCGCCCGGTATTTTCCACGCCGATGGCCGACGATCGCTCGCGGTTCGCCCGCGAGAGGAAAGTCCGGACACCACCAGGCAGCAGACCGCGGAGAATCCGCGGGAGCGACGGACGAAAGCCCGGCGCGACAGACAGTGTCACAGAGAATATACCGCCCGGTGCGAAAGCACCGGGTAAGGGTGAAAAGGCGGGGTAAGAGCCCACCGCCCCGAGAGCAATCGAGGGGGCACGATAAACCTTCTGCGGTGCAAGACAGAACAGGAGGCCGGGCGCCTGCCCGGTCCCGCGCTGGACCGGCAACGGTCCGGCAACGGACAGCCTCCGGGTAATAGTCGCCCCGTCGGCGTCGGCTCCGGCTGGCACCCACGGCCGGTCGCCCCTTGCGGGCGGTCGGAGAGAAATGATCGTCACCCGGCGCGCAAGCACCGGGGACAGAATCCGGCTTAAGGCCATCATCAACGGGGCGCTCCGGGGAAACCCGGGGCGCCCTCACTTTTTCCGGCGCATCTCAGCCAGAAGTATTCAAAACTCGTCGCTGGAACGGCCACCACGCAGCGGGGCTCTCCCGAACTGCGCCGCACCGATCGCCGTTACGGCGCAGCCCGGGAGATCGACGCCACAAACCCGGCACACCCGCGGAATTTGAGATGTGCGGGTTGGGAGCTGGTCACGCACTTTTGGACGCCGGAGGCGTCATGGAAATTTGCCAGTGGTGGAGCGAGGAACGGGCGAACCGGAGCGAAGCGGAGATTGCCGAAGGCAAAACCACCGGAACCCTATCCCCCAATCGGCAACCGCCCCGGATGGAGCGCCCCGGATGGAGCGCCGCGCGTGGAGCGCCGCGCGTCCTCGCCGGCCGCAGCGCATCACGCAAAACGTCATGCTGCCTTCTTCGGGATTCGCGTGGGAGGGGGAATGGGCGCTTCGCACTTGCTTTTCGTGGGCCGGCGAGGACGCGCGGCGCTCCACTCCCGCGCCCCTTGCCGGGGCGCATTCCGTTTTGGGACGTGGATCCGGTGGTTCCCGCTGCGCCGCGTATTACGCGGCTGCGCTCCACCAGCGTATAATTGCCCAATGTCCCTCCGGGAAACGACCCGGACCGCCGCCCGGAACCACCGTCGAAGTGCATGACACGCTCCAAAGGTTCCTTTCCCGTAGCGTGGCTCTCCTGAGCTGCGCCGCACCGATTGCCGACACCGCGCAGCTCGGGACAGCCACGCGACAAACCCGGCATCCCCGCGCGTGGGCAAACGTGGAACGAAGAAGGCTTGGCCTAGAAACGTCGCATTCCTATCAGAGAAACGCGGTTGAAGACACCTGCTCCGTTCACGGGTGTGATTGCATGTGAGTCCAAAGGCCGGTTGGCGGCCAACGCCTCGCGGCGCGTGAGTGCCGTGAGGCTTTGGCCTGCGGGGGCTGGACGCCGCTTTGGCTTTGCGGAGGAGCGGTGGGCGAAATCGCGGCATGCGCCGGGCGCGCAAGCCGCTGCGTTCCTTTGCAGGGCAACGGTGACTTTGCGTGTCGGACCCGAGGCGAGGGAAAAGCGGCGTCGAGCCGCGCGCAGTCCAAAGGCTGGCGCCACGCTCGGAGGATCATTTTGCTCATCTTCTGGACTCACTTTCAATCACACCCCCCATTCACCCATGAAGCTAATCAGTCTTCTCTGAAAAGAGACCGTGGGATTAAGTGGAACTATTTGGAGGCTCTTGCAAAACCTACACGGTCACCGACGCGCGCCGTCATCGCTCAGAGGAGTGAAGGCATCTCGCCCGCTTACGGCTGAGGTTTTGCAAGAGCCTCTTTGGTTAGTTTGTTTTTGTTAGTTCGGGTTGTTGGTTTGTGGTTTAGCTCCAATGCCTTTCGGATATTTTGAACGCCAGATAGGCGGCGGGAAAAGTAGCGCCGACGAGTCGTCGGCTCAGGCGATGAGTGAGCGCCGGAAGGGGGATGCGTCGTGTGCGCAAGTCCGGGCCATCCCGCCGCCTTCGCCCATCCCGCCACAACGAAGGGTCGTCGGCGCCACATTTGGTCGCAGCCACTTTGCCTCGGCACGTCCGTCGCAGTTTCCTGCGTCGTCTGGGGGCCGAATGTCCGAAATGCATTGGGTTTAGCTCGCCGGAGGACATGACCGGTCCCAACTCTCTGGTCCCTGCTCCCTTTGCAGACAGAAAGGCGGCCATCTTCGCGACGTTGCCGGATTTGGAATCGTAAAGAACGACGATGCAGTTCGTGGCAGGTGGCGCGCGTATGCGGTGTGACCCAAATCACACCCGTCGCCCGCGGGCAACAAACGCGAGGCACTGCGTGTGCTGTTAATCAGTCTCCGCGTCTCACCCAAATTGAGCACTAACCGCATTTTCATCGCGCCGAAACTTGCGCGCGCGATGAAGCCGAACGATGTGCCTGCCCCGCAAAAATAACCGAATGATGAGCACGATCGAAGCACCTCAAAAAGCAGCCGACAGTCCGCGCAAAGCCTGGCCTGTGCGCCGCTGGCTGCGGAAAGTGCTGCTCGTGCTCGCGGGGATCGCCATCGGAGCGCTCACGGTGCGTTTCCTCCCACATCGAGAACCGCGCAGCGCAGCGGCCGCCTCAGATCTCGGCACTCGCTTACGGCCGGGGCCATGGGGCGAACTTTACACAGTGCCCTTCACCATCGCGGCACCGGATGAACTGCTGCCCGTACGCACCATCGAGGCCGGCGGCACGCACTGGACGTTCAAAAACTCCACCGTCTCGGAAGTCTCTGACATGCTCGATGCCGCCGGGCTGCCGCCCGAGCAGCGCAAGACGATGATCGCACCCGCGGTCCTGCAGACCAAGGGCGCCAATCTCGAAATCACACCGACGCCCGAAATGGTCGCTGCCCTGCCGCAAAACGCACGCGAGACGCTCTACCGCAGACTCGCACAATTCCCGGAGAACCGCTCCGCATTCTTCTTCATCCACAGGGACACGCTCTCCGTTCGGTTTGACGACAGCGGCGTCGCCAGCGAGACGCTCGCGCTTTTCCACAAGTTCTGCTGCACGCATGGCGACTATCTCGTCTTGGGCGGTCTTCCCTCGATGCTCGCACTGCTCCCGAGCTACGAGGAAAAGGCGCGCTTCATGAAGGCGCTCACGCGGCAAAAAACCATGCTCGTGCGGGTGCGGGTGACGAACGAGACCGATCTGCGCACACTCTCGGACTACTGGGGAAAAGGAGTGTGGGCGCCGAACATCCGCACCTTCCTCGAAGGCGTGGACCGCGTGCCCGGCGGCACATTCACGAGCATCATCGCGCTGCTGCCGCCGCTGCCATCCTCGCAACTTTACTTTTACCCCATCGTCCAGCCCAACCCGCTGAACGGCCCAACGCCCGTGCATGACTGCCACTGGACTTCGCTGAATTTCTTCCGCGACACCTCGGACACCAACGCGGTGCCAGCGGAGGATTTCACGAGGATGCTGACGACGGAATATTTCCCCGTCACTGCTGATCCGCGCTACGGCGACATCCTCATCCTTGCGACGCCCAGCGGTGAAATCCTCCACTCCGCTGTATTCATCGCCGACGAGATCGTCTTCACAAAGAACGGTTCGACCGCGATCTTCCCCTGGATGCTCTCGACCATCCCGGACCTGCTGAAGCAGTACTCCTTTCATGCACCGGAAGGACAGCAACTCACGATGCACTACTTCCGCAACAAGGGCATGTAGCGGCAGGACGCAGGCAATTCGTCGCAACTCAGCGCTCGCCTTTCCGCGCAGCCGCGGGAAAATCCCGCGCATAAGCGCGCCCGACACCTCCGCATCCGACTGCACAGGCAAGATGAACTCCATCGACTGGAACAAACTGAAGGGAAGCAGGGACAGATTATTCGCTTTTTTCGTTCGCTTTCCAACCCGCTTGCCCCCGATGAGTAGCAGTTTCCTCTCTCATGATGCGCGATGTCCCCGCAGCAGCGCATTGAGCGCCTCGCCGAGGCGATAGCCCGCCAGCGCCAGCCGCGGCTCCGCTTCCTTGAGCACTGCACTATAGTAGGCCGGAGTCGGCTTCACCTGCCGGAAGAGCGTCGCTGGATACACTTTCGTCCCCGCGACCTTGAAGCTCTCCCGCGCCCAGCCTTCGTAGTTGCCCAGCCCGATGACGAGCGGCTTGCGGCGTCGGCCTGGGTCGTCGTCGGCAGGACCGCCTCTCCGTCTGAACCGCGCGGCATGCGGCTACTCGGTCCGCGCACGCATCAGGTCGAAAGTGCCCTTGTCGTAGGTGGCGTCGTAGCAGGCGCGCATCTGGTCTCCATCCATCGCGCCTTCACACCGGTAGGTTCCCGATCCGATGAACATGCGTATCTCGCTGGTCCCGGAAAAGTCGCGGACACCCCTGCCCTTTCGTGAGGGCTTGGTGTGCAGAACAATGCTGTGCTCCGAGGAAAAGCCATGCCACCGCGCATGGAAGTCAGCACGGTAGTCGCGCCCGCCCCGGCGTTCGGTGGAACTGGCCGCGGTGACGATGCACCGCAATTCACCGCCTCCTCCCGGATGCTGCGAACTGCTCCATTTTCCCGCGTAGGCTCCGGCGCAGGGATCGTCCTTCGCGCGCACGCGGGACGCAGCGGCAAAGCGCCGGTCGAAACTCGAACAACCCGCGAGCACGACGGCTGCGAGGACAACAAGAATGCGGGAGACATGTTGCATACGGCCCGATTAGACGACTGAGACCGCCCGGCGGGCAAGTCGTGTTCCTCGAAATCTCATCTGCCGCAGCCACGGGGTTCGGTGTTGCGACCTCGGTGCGGCGTTGCTAACTTCGCGCTTCAAAGCCGTGGCCAACCAAAAACGCATCCTGTTTGTCTGCACTGGAAATATCTGCCGCAGCCCGATGGCTGAAGGTCTGATGCGGCACGCTGCCCGCACGCGCGGCGACATCGAGGTGGCGTCCGCAGGTGTGGCCACCGGCTACGGGCAGCAGCCGAGCGAGAGCGGCATCGAGGCTCTGAGACAGTGGGACATCGACATCTCCGACATCACCTCGCAGCCGCTCAGTGACGAGCTGGTCGATTGGGCGACTCACATCTTCGCGATGACCCGCTCCCATCTCGATGCGATCCTCACATTCTTCCCCGAGGCGGAGACGAAGGCGTGGCTCGCATGCGAATTTCATCCCGATCTCGCGCAGTTTCCGGAAGTTCCCGACCCCATCGGTCTCGGGCTGCATGCCTACCTCCAGACCCGCGACATCCTCAGCAAGGCAGTGCCGAGCCTTTTGCAATTTATCGACTCTTCCGACATGACCAACGCCACCACCACCGCATCCCCATCCACCCACGCAAAGGACACTCTCCGCATCGCGATCGGCGCCGACCACGGCGGCATCGACGTGAAGGGTGCCATCCGCTCGTTTCTGCACGAGAAAGGCTACGCGGTGCATGATGTGGGCACGCAGAGCGCGGACTCGGTGGACTATCCGGATTACGCGGCGCTCGTCGCCCGGCAGGTGAGTTCCGGTGACGCGAATCTTGGCATCCTCGTCTGCAAGACCGGCATCGGCATGAGCATCGCGGCGAACCGCCACCGTGGCATCCGCGCCGCGGTCGTCACGAATGCCGCCGACGCGCGCACGACACGCCAGCACAACAACGCGAACGTGCTCTGCCTCGGTGCGGCGAACGTCGCGCCGAATCAGGCCCCTGCCATCGTCGAGGCATTCCTCGGTGCGGAATTCGAAGGCGGTCGGCATGCGCGTCGCGTCGAGAAAATCGAGTCGTCCGCGTGTGCGGCCGGGAAGTCGCTCGCCGAGGTGGACCCGGCGGTCTTCACCGCCATCGAGCACGAGCACAAGCGGCAGTTCGAGAACATCGAGCTGATCGCGAGCGAGAATTTCACCAGCGCCGCCGTCATGGAAGCGCAGGGCTCGTGCCTCACGAACAAATACGCCGAAGGCTACCCCGGCCGCCGCTGGTATGGCGGGTGCGAAAATGTGGACGTCATCGAGCAGCTCGCGATCGATCGCGTCAAGCACCTCTTCCCCGGCACCGAGCATGTGAACGTCCAGCCGCACTCCGGCTCGCAGGCAAACATGGCGGTCTATTTTTCCATCCTCCAGCCCGGCGACAAAATCCTCACGATGAACCTCGCGCACGGCGGCCACCTCACGCACGGGCACAAGGCGAATTTCTCCGGCCGCTTCTACGCCGTCACGCACTACGGCGTGAGCGAAAAGGACGAGCGCATTGACTACGACGCGCTCGCGAAAGTCGCGCTCGAGGTGAAGCCGAAGATGATCACCGCCGGGGCCAGCGCCTACTCGCGCGTGATCGACTTTGCCCGCATGCGGGAGATCGCCGACAGCGTGGGCGCGTATCTTTTCGTGGACATGGCGCACATCGCCGGCCTCGTCGCGGGCGGCCAGCACCCGAACCCGTGCGCGCTCGCCGACTTCACCACGACGACCACGCACAAGAGCCTCCGCGGCCCGCGCGGCGGCATCATCATTTGCAAAGAGAAATACGCGAAGGGCATCGATGGCCAGGTCTTCCCCGGCATCCAGGGCGGCCCGCTCGAACACGTCATCGCCGCGAAAGCCGTGTGCTTCCACGAGGCGCTCCAGCCGTCGTTCAAGCAATACGCCGCCCAAGTCGTGACCAACGCCAAGGCCCTCGCCGCGCGCCTCACCCACCACGGCTACCGCATCGTCAGCGGCGGCACGGACAACCACCTCATGCTCGTGGACCTCCGCCCGAAAGGCCTCAATGGCGCGCTCGCCAGCGCCATCCTCGACCAGGCCGGCATCACCGTGAACAAAAACGGCATCCCCTTCGACACCGAGCCAATCACGAAAGGCGGCGGCATCCGCGTCGGCACGCCCGCCGTCACCACGCGCGGCATGAAGGAGGAGGAAATGATGGACATCGCCGACTTCCTGCACCGCACCCTCGAAGCCCGCGAAGACGCCGCCGGCGTCGCAAAAATCCGCGAGGAAGTGCATGCCTTCAGCAGGAAGTTCCCGCTGCCGTTTTGATGCCTGCAACAATGTTCGCCGTGCGCCTTTACGGAGAGAAGCGAAGTGCGGCGTTGACGAATGCCAAACGCGGCGGAAAATCCGACTATGACAGTGACTCTCAATAAACGCACCGAAGCGATCGTCCGGGCGCAATTGGAGACTGGCCGCTATGCGACGCCGGATGAAGTCATCAACCACCTGATCGAGGAGCGTCTTTCCAGCGAGACTTCACCGGAATTGCCACCCGGCCCGGACGAAACGGAACTCAAGTCCTCCCTGCTTGGGGCAGTCGGCAAGCCCGTGCGCCCATACGTGAAAGGCGAACTCGTGGAACTCGCCCGGTGCGCAGTCGGAGAAGATCGCAGCACATGAGCCTGCGCGTCGTCTTTACCGACGACTTCCCCGCCGATGTGGCAACGCAGGCCCGCTGGTATGCGCGCCAGCGGGATGAAGATCTGGCGCTTGATTACGCGCAAGCCGTCGAAGCAACGCTGGAACTGCTCGCGGAACATCCGCAACTAGGTTCCCCCTGCCATTACCCCGAGCCGCAACTTGCCGGATTGCGCTTCTACCCCGTGACAAAGCCTTTCCACCGGCACCTCATCTACTACCGCACTTCAAACGAGGAGCTTGCCGCATTCAGGGTCGTGCCCGGTGCCCGCGACCTGCCGCGCCGCCTGCTCGATCCACCCGGCGCGGAGTGAACCGCCTTCCGCCGATACGCGACCATGAACTCCGAAATCCAGATTGGCCTCGTGAAGCTCGCCGACGGCTCCCGCCTGCTGCGGCTGTCCGACACCGCATCGCGTCTGTGCCTTGAGAAACGGCTCGACCCGTCCGCCTCCGTGCTCCGGCAAAAGCAGCACTGGCTCCACGTCTTCCGCGACCTGCTCTCGCGCGAAGCCACCGCCAGCGCGGCATGAAGTAGGAGGAAATGATGGACATCGCCGACTTCCTGCACCGCACTCTCGAAGCCCGCGAAGACGACGACGCCGTCGCAAAAATCCGCGAGGAAGTGCATGCCTTCAGCAGGAAATTCCCGCTGCCGTTTTGACTCGATGAGAGGTGAGGAATAATCAGTCATTCCCTCGCGCTCCGCGACGCCGGCGCTTACGGCTACGCTAGGAGCAGGAACTACAGGCGGAGACGGGCGAGCGGCTCATGTTATAGCGTGAGTCTCTAACACGGCGAACTACGTTTTTGTGTAGTAGCTTTCCAGTTCCCGGCCCCATTTCTCGTATGCCTTTAGCTGTTCTAACATTCCTTCCATATCGTCGATGGTGATCGGAATTTGCATCTCGGCGAGCAGGGGTTTTACCGTTGTCTCGAAAGCTTCTGCCAACCTATTCACCTCGTTCCAAATCGATTGAATACGTTCTTCCTCCTTGGTATTTGCCTCGCTCTTTCGGTCTTCGGCCGCCTGTTCCTCGCGTAGTTTTTTATCTATTGGCTGTAACGCGAAGGCAGCGATCAGAGAGAGCACTCCAATTGAAGCAAGGATTTTTCCGAAGCTTTTTTGGGGTTCGTTATAGTCAGTTTCTCCAGTAAGAAACGCCACGCCTCCCCCTACCAAGAGTGCCACGCCTCCATAGACGCACCAGCTAATAATCCTGCCCGCCCAATTATCCACCGTGCTCACCGGCAAATAGTTCCCTGCAAGGTTAAACATCTGGCCCTTCAATCGGTTTTGAATCAGCTCCCGGTATGGTGATCGAATTATCTCCCCGAGAATTGATATAGCAGCCTGCAACCATTCCTGCCGCTTTTGAAAAGCGATTAGTTCTGCTACGTTCTTAGCCGTTTCCGCATCCATGAGACTCGCGGCTCTGGCACCAAGGTTATCCCCAAAGCGGGATGTTTCGTCCACGAGTGTCTTGTCTCCAAAATCAGCGAAGCTCGCTGTCGAAATCCGGTAGCACTCCATGAAACGGGGACGCCGATGGGCCGCCAGATAAGGAATCCACGGCGCTTTGTCAGCATACGTGGCACTGACTTCCAGAATCCGCCGGAGCTGGAAGAGCGCTTCGCGCTTCGTGTTCTCTGCCTCAGTGTTGGTGACGGTCGTCCCGGCAACCACAGCTTTTCTGCGGCCAAACAACGCACCGAGAGCAGGAATAGCGTCAACAATACTATCCCTGAAGGTTCCGGTCGGGGCGGATTCTGCCTGTTGTCGGAAAATTGCTACGAGGTATTCTTGCAACGCCTTTCGGTCGTCTTGGGTCACCTGTATCGCTGCGGATGTGCTGGTTCTTGCGGGAGTGGCAGATGGTGGCGGCGGTGGCGGCACTGCCTGCTTTCCCGAAGGGAACATGTCTCCCATCCGCTGCCACTCGGTTCCGCCCACCTGGCAAATCAAAGTTTCGTCGGTCACAGCGCCCGCATACCGCATCGAAAATAAAGCGGTTTTTGACAGGGATCCCACAGTCTCTCCACCAAGCACGGCGTAAAACTGTTCGTTCGTCGGAGGGGTTTCCATGCGTGTCGCAGTGGGCGACCGAGAAAGCGTTGCGATTCTCCCTCCGCGCTACAAGCAGAAATTCGCGTGCCTACCTCAAGCGCATGACGAGTCACGGGAGCTGGTAGAGCGTTGACTGCCTGATGCTGCAATCGAAACCAAGACCGCGGAGTCGAGTCGTGTTCAACTTCGCTTGAAATTCCTTGAGGCGCGGATCGAGCACTACTTCGTCAAATATCGAAAGCGGGTCGAGTGGGTACAAGAACCAGTCGCCTGCGGTCTTGTCAGTCTTAGGAAGTTGGTAAAGGAGCCTAACCTCGCTCTCGGGACTGAAGGGAGTCCGTTTGAGAAGGAGCGTCCCGCATTGTGCCGCACCGTCACCGTTCCACACCACAGACCGAACGACGGTCTCGTCCTTGAGAAGGTCGCGGAGTTGCTCCTCAGCGTGGTAAGACACTTTTCCGATGAAGCAGCAAATACTGCTATAGCGTTCGTCGGGCTTGTCATGCCCAGTGAGGATGCTGCTGTAGAGGCCGGTGAGGAGTTTGCGCGGAGTGCATTGGACGCGCACTCCGTTTTTGTCGCGGCAATAGATGCGCCACATCGCGTCGAGTTCATCGGCGTCGGTCCAGCACTGGCAGTAGAAATCTTCGCTAAAACCGAGGCGAATGGGCCTGCCGTTTGCGTCCAATGCGGGTGCTGAGAAAAAGAAATTCTCGAACGGATCGTCCCAGATCGGGATCTTCGGGCGGACCACACAGTTTTTTTTGCTCGCGCATAGCTTCTCCAGTCGCCGAAAGGACATGAAACGATAAACTGGGGCGTCAAGCTTCCAGTCTTCATCGGCGGTCCAGTTGAGGAAGTTTTTTCGAGGCGGGTTCATGGAAATAGGCAGTGAATTTACGCGTCCCATGCGACCTTCACTACAGGTTTCGCACGCCAGTTGAGCCACAATTCGGCAGCGAAGTAGCATCTTTCCTCGGTGATGTTCATCGGCAGCGTCCTTATTTGGCAAAGCAGAGCACCGGGATCGTGAACGAGGGATAGACTAATTATTTCAAAAATGCATCCTCCGAGCCGAGAACGCCGGAGTTGAAAACCGATTCACCGACTCGACTCTCCACCCATGAGCTTCGCGGAAATCCTCTCTGAAATCCCACGGCTGTCCTTCGCGGAGCGCCAGGAATGGGTGCGAAGCGCCATCGCCGTGGACGACGCGGAACTGACTGCGGAGGAAAACGCGCTGCCGGATGCGCGGATGGAAGACTTCCGCCGCCAGTCCGATACGGAGCCGTTTCGAGACGCGCCCGCGCGGGGCGGCGGTTGCCGTGGAATGCGGTTAACAGCCTGTTGAAATACTTGATTGCCCGGTTCTTACCTCTTACTCGTGCTCCTGCTCGTGCTCTCCTTTCAGAGGAGAATCCATCGAGAGCAAGAGCAGGAGCACGAGTAAGAAGTAAGAGCAGCAGCCTTTTTCAACAGGCTGTTAAGACCCCGCTTGCGGAACACCCCCAACGAAGGCATTCTCCCGGCATGATCACCGTCGAAGCAACCGAGAAGGAAATCCACGTCACGATCCCGCGCGATGAGGTGGACGCACAAGGTTTGGACGCGATGCTTCGCTGGCTCGAGTTTGAAGGCATCGCGCGAACCAGCAAGATGACTGCGGATGAGGCGATGCGGCTGGCCGAGGACTCGAAAGCCGGTTGGTGGGAGCAAAACCAGCACCGCTTCCTCCCGACCGGCACCGCTGCGGGCTGATGCGCGTCATCGTGGACGCCAACATCGCCTTTCGCGCCATCAGCGGCCAAGGCGGGGACATCCGGCTCGCGATCCGTCCGCCTGCGACCGTCGAGCTATGTGCCCCGAGCTTCATCTTCGCGGAGCTTTTCAAGCACAAGGAACGCCTGCTGCGGCACACCGGATGGGACAATGAAACGCTCACCCGCGCGGTGCATTTGCTCACCACCCACCTCCGCTTTGAGAATGAAGCCGCCGTTCCCATTGGCACATGGATGGAGGCGCACCGGCTGTGTCACGGCGTGGATTTGAAGGACACGCCCTACATCGCGCTCACGCTGCACATGGAGGCGCTGCTGTGGACGGAAGACGAGGAATTGAAAACCGGCCTGCGCGCGAAAGGCTTTGATCGCTTTTACGAACCGCGCCGCCCGTGATCGCGGCCAAGGCGCACGGCGACTCCGTTGATCCGTTTTTCTGATGAGTGCGAGCGCACGCTAATCGTCGAAAAGGATTTTGCGTTCGGTCAATTCGTACACAAGCATTTCCACGCTCACGATTTTCACGCCCTGAATCTTTTTTCCGTAGAGCGGGCCAAAGTCCTTCCTGTCGCCGGTCAGCAGATAGTCCGAGTCCGATGCGATGGCTCCGCAGAGAATGGGAATGTCCTTGTCGGCCAGCTTCACGGCCAATTTGAAGGACTCAACGGCGAGCGACTGAACGGTGAGGAGAAAGGACTTCAAAGCCGCTGAGTTCGCCGCCCTCTTTGCGGAAATGTTTCTGCGCGCCTCCTCGACGGCGTGCTGGCTCGTGACGAGTTCGGCAACGGTTCCAAATCCGTCCAGAAATTCGCGAAGCGCTGACTTTGGAAACGACGCCGAAAACAAAATGTTGGCGTCGAGAAAAACCCTCATTTGGTTTTGCGGAAGCGAAGCTTGCGACCTTTGAGCGGGCCGTTGTTCATCGCGTCGAACTGGCGGACGCGTTCCTCGGAGTAGATTTCCACGGGAAAGACCGCTCCCGGTCGTAGTGAGACGGCCCCGTTGTCGTTCACGTCGAGAATCACCTGGCCGCCCTTGGCGATGCCGAGACGGTCGCGCACGTCCTTTGGCAGGGTGAGCGAACCGCGCTGATTGACCGAAACTATTTTTGTCATGCCCCCACTCTATCAGGGATGCTGCTTTTCTGCAAATCAGCAAATCTGCAACCGGAGACAAGGGACCGATTATTTCGAAAATCCATCCTCCGAGCCGAGAACGCCGGGGTTGAAAACCGATTCACCGACTCGACTCTCCACCCATGAGCTTCGCGGAAATCCTCTCTGAAATCCCACGGCTGTCCTTCGCGGAGCGGCAGGAATGGGTGCGAAGCGCCATCGCCGTGGACGACGCGGAACTGACTGCGGAGGAAAACGCGCGGACGTAAACAAAGGGACGGACGTAAACAAGGACGTAAACAAAGGGACAGACAAATAGTGAAGAAAAGCCTTGCCTGCTTTCGCGCAAGCCGCTGTTCTTGAGCCAGATTCGTTTCCATTCCCAGTCCCATGCGCCAATCCCGACTCAAAGCCCCGCCCCATCATCCGCTCGCCTACTATCACTGCGTCTCCCGTGTCGTGGATCGCAAGTTCGTCCTCGGGCCGGAGGAGAAGGAGGA
>Ga0105046_10004590_pt1 | contig 21960 bp, 23 predicted proteins | sample MAT03_FD_78385 | JGI IMG/M metagenome (GOLD analysis project Ga0105046, IMG submission 78385) | Freshwater microbial communities from Lake Fryxell liftoff mats and glacier meltwater in Antarctica - MAT-03 (megahit assembly) | ecosystem: Environmental > Aquatic > Freshwater > Ice > Liftoff...
CGCGGCCAACACGCTGTCGGCGGTATCGATTTGCTCCTGCACGTCGGCGGCGACATCGTCGAAATCCTTGTCGACGGCCTGGTAATCGGCTTCGAACGCGGCGGGGTAGTCGGTTCCCAACTCGCTCGCCTTGTCGTCGAGTTCATCTCGCATCGCCAGTACGGCGCGGGCCTCTTCCATCAGCTTGGTGGCGCTGGTGAACGACCACGCCGACATGCGGCGGCGCACCACGAGCGGTGCCGCCCACTCGCCGCCGTCGTCGACGAGCGCGGTGTAGGCCTTGCGGGCCTCGGTGCGCTCGGCCAGCAGATCCTCCTGCAATTCCGTGATGACGTACTGCTCCAGCAGTTCGACAGCCCTTTGCGAGCCGCCCACTTCCTCGAGCAGGTCGAGCAGCCTTCGCCAGTCGGTACTGACGTCGATGGACTCGGCCGGGTCTTCCGCCACGTAGGGCAGGGTTCGGTCGGCCACAGCGGCGAGTACCTCGCGCATCTTCTCCTCGCCGATCTCGTCGATCAACTCTTGCACGAGCCAGTACGACGCGTTGTAGCCGTAGTCCTCTACCTCGTCGGCGCCATCGGTGAAGTTGGGGTCGCCCCACTCATACAGCCGAACCTTTCCGGAGTCGTTGGACCGCGGAGTGAGCGGCTCGACCGCGGTGCCGCCGGTTTGCTCGACGACCATGTTCGAGTACACCTGGGCGAAGCCTTCGCTCACCCAGCGATCGGTGAACCAGTTGTCGTTGAACCAGGCGTGTGACAGTTCGTGCAGCATCACCTCTGCGTCGAGGTCTTCGCCGACCTCGATCTCGTTGTCGGCCGCGCTGAACCAGCCTGCGTAGCCATAGAGGTACGGCGTGTACGCCTGGCGCACTTCGAGGGTCTCGTCGATGGGCCAGGGCTGCCCGATGGCATCGCTGAGCGCCGGCACGCCGTCCTGCACCTGCGTGGTCATGAACTCGAGCCACTCGGCATCGCCCGGCCAGGTGCGCAGCAGGAACTCGTCGTCGTCGGCTGTGCTGATGGTGTTCTCGACCAGGCTGGCGTCGTTGCGTGCCGACACGAAGATCTCGAACTCCTCGGGGTTGGGAATGTCGGTGGCTGTGTAGACCGTGTTGCCGAACTCCTCGGTGATCTCGTAGTCACTGCCGAAGGTCTCGACCTCGAAGCCCGGTGGCACCACGATGCGCACGGTGACCTTGCCGTCGTCGCCGATGCCGAACGCCGTGAACGACGCATAGGCGTTGTTGACCCGTGACTGGTTTTCGGACCGGGGCGGCAACCCCTTGATGTCGTACGCAACCAGCACGTTCGCTGTCTGGTTGTAGAACAGGTTGCTGGCCAGGTCGATGTCGTACAGGTAGAAGTCGCTGTTGCCGTCGATGAACCGCGGCGTCAGGTTGAGCGCTCGCCCATTGGCGGTGGTGGCCACCGCGGTCGCGACACCTGCTGGCACTGGCAACGAGAAGCCGGTGAAGTAGCGGCGGTTGATGAAGTTGCCCTCGACCTTGTCGCGGATGGTGTTGGTGAGGCTGATCTCGGCCAGCACGTGCACTACGCCGGCTTGCTGGTCGAGCGTGTAGGTGGTGGTGCTGCGATACGCGAGGCCGTCGGCTGCCGATGCCGGAGCACTGGAAGTCAGGACGACAAGTGGGAGTAGTACCGCGCAGGCGACCGCCGACAGAGCGATTCGACGAATCATCCGAACATCATGCCGTGTGGCGCGACATCTTGGCGAAGACCCTTTGTGCCTGGTCGGCGGGTGAACCCATGCTGGGGGCGAGGACCACGTCGGAATGCAGCGGAAGTTCGTACGGCGCATCGACTCCGGTGAGCCCGGTGAGTTGGCCTGACTTCGACCGCGCATAGAGGCCCTTCGGGTCGCGCTCACGGCACACAGCAAGGGATGTATCCATGAACACCTCGATGAACGGCAACCCGTGGGCGAGGTGGGTGGCGCGAACCTGGTCGCGTTGGGCGCGGTACGGGCTGATTGCGGCCACGATGGACACGAGGCCCGCATCGGCCATCAGGCAGGCCACTTCGCCCAACCGGCGAACGTTCTCGTTGCGGTCAGCCTCGCTGAACCCCAGGTCGGCGTTCAGGCCGTGGCGCAGGTTGTCGCCGTCGAGCACGTAGTGGCCGATGCCGCGATGGAGCAGGAGCGCACCGAGCGCGTCGGCTGTGGTGGACTTGCCGGCACCCGACAGCCCGGTGAACCAGACGGTGGCGCCGGAAACGCCCAGCCGCTGCCAGCGGTGAGCACGCGACGTGGTGAAAGTGTGCGGTGTGACGGGGGAGGAGTCAGGCATAGAGCGGGCGCAGACTAGTCCGAGCAACAGCGACGATTCGATGGCTGGCAGTCAGTTGCATGGCGCGACTAGCCTTCGTTCGTGAAACGCAGCAGCGTCAGCCATATGAACTGTTCGGTTGCGCGCACGCTCGACGTGGTGGGCGAGTGGTGGACGCTGCTCGTCGTGCGCAACATCATGTTGGGGCAGCGCCGGTTCGAAGCCATCCAGGCCGACCTCGGCATCGCTCGCAACATCCTCAGCGACCGGCTGAGCACGTTGGTTGCTCACGATGTCGTGACGCGGGTGAAGTACCACGACCATCCCGAGCGCTTCGAGTACCACCTCACCCCCAAAGGGTGCGACCTGTTTCCTGTCGTCGCTGCGCTGATGTCCTGGGGCGACAAGTGGGCGGCGCCAGATGGGCCGCCCCTGGAGATGCGGCACACCTGCGAGGGGCACGGCGTGCCGACGCTGGTGTGCTCCGCCTGCGGCGGGCAGATCGACCTGAGTCACGTGCACGCGAAGGCCGGTCCCGGGTTGCCTCACGTGTGAGTCTGGGTCCACCGCTCTCGCTCGGTGCGTCGATCCGTCAGTAGCGCCTGCGGCTTCGGGGGTCGCGCATGACGCGGCGCAGGCTGTCGGTGAGCGTCACCGGCTCGGTGCCCTGCTCGACGGCGTCGAACACCGCATCGAGTTCGCGGGCGAGGTCGGCCGCCTGCTTGCGACCCTGTGCTGCGACGCCGACGGCGGCGCCGAGCACCAACGGCGTGGTGACGAGCAGCAACGGCGCTGTCAACACGCTCAACACGGCAACACCAACAACGCCGACGACACCCACCACCGCGCCGCCAGCGGCGATGCCGCTGCGCTGGCTGCGGCGGTCGGCGGCCAACCGCACGACCGACAGTTGGCCGTCGACCGCGCTGGCCGCAGCGACTACACGGGCCACACCGCTGAGGCCGGCGTCGCCGGTGACGGCCAGCGCGACCCGCTGCACCGTGCCCACCGTGCCCTTGCGCTTGTGCCACTCGCGTGCGTGGGGGCGGGAGCGTTTGGTGCGCAACTGGTGTTGACGAACCATCAACTCGTCGAGGCGGTCGATGGCCGCGTTCGCCTCGAGTGCCAGCACGCGTTCGATGACCACTTCGGCGGCACCGAGCAGGCGGTCGGCGCGCGCCGGAACGGGCGTGGGGCCGAGACGCTCGATGGCCAGCGACACCCGCACGGCAGCCACGTCGAGGCCGACCTCCTCGGCCGACGCGAGCACGACTTCCTCGCTGATCGCTTCGCCTGCAGGTATCGCTTCGGGCCGCGGCGACGACAGCTCGCCTGCTCGGCGGAGTACTCGGTCGATGGCGCTGCGGTCCAGTTTCACATTGTTCACTGTACGCGCTGCGCGGTTTCTGCCGGCACGGGTGGACGCAGCGCCGGTAATTGTTACTATGGCGGTAGTGCTAATTCGCCTGTGCTGCTCGTCAGCTGATCGGAACATGCCATGACGTCGTTCGACCTCGATCTCAGTAAGTACAACCTCGGCTGGAGCGACACCGGCGTCGAATACGCGTTCCAGCCCGCCAAGGGGCTCGACATCGGCGTCGTCGACCAGATCAGCTGGTGGAAGGGCGAGCCGAAGTGGATGAGCAATATGCGCCAGCGCAGCTTGCGTACCTTCGACCGCAAGCCGATGGCCGAGTGGTTCGCCATCAACATGCCCGACATCGACTTCCAGGACATCTACTACTACCTGCGGCCGGCCACCGAGCAGGTCAGTGAGTGGGACGACCTGCCCGAGCAGATGAAGGCCACCTACGAGAAGTTGGGCATCCCCGAGGCTGAGCGCAAGTACCTCGCCGGCGTCACTGCACAGTATGAATCGGAAGTCGTCTTCCACCGCAATCGCGAGGATCTGGAGAAGCAGGGCATCTTGTTCTGCGACATGGATACCGCCCTGCGCGAGTACCCCGAGATGGTCAAGAAGTACTTCGGCACCATCATTCCTCCCGGCGACAACAAGTTCTCCGCGCTCAATACGGCTGTCTGGTCGGGCGGCTCGTTCGTCTACGTGCCACCGGGCGTCAACTGCGAAATGCCGCTGCAGGCGTACTTCCGCATCAACAGCGAGAACGCCGGCCAGTTCGAGCGCACCCTGATCATCGCCGACGAAGGCAGTCAGGTCCATTACATCGAAGGCTGCTCGGCCCCGGTGTACACCAAGGATTCGCTGCACTCGGCAGTCGTCGAGATCGTGGTCAAGCCGTCGGCGCGAGTCACGTACACCACCATCCAGAACTGGTCGCCAAACGTCTACAACCTGGTCACCAAGCGTGCGCGGGTGGAGGCCGAAGGCCACATGGAATGGATCGATGGCAACATCGGCTCCAAGCTGACCATGAAGTACCCCAGCGTCTACCTGGTCGGCCCGAAGGCCACTGGCGAAGTGTTGTCTGTGGCCTATGCGGGCGCCGGGCAGCATCAGGATGCGGGCGCGAAGATGGTGCACGTTGCGCCGGAAACCACCTCCAAGATCGTGTCGAAGTCCATCTCCAAGGACGGTGGTATCACCACCTATCGCGGCCTTGTCCGCGTCGAGGAAGGCGCCTACGGCTGCAAGAGCCATGTGCAGTGCGACGCACTGATCCTCGATGAGGACAGCGAGAGCCGCACCTTCCCGTACATGGAAGTGGGCGAGCGCGACGCACAGATCGGCCACGAGGCAACAGTCTCCAAGATCGCCGACGAGCAGCTGTTCTACCTCATGTCTCGCGGCCTTTCGCAGGAACAGGCCATGGGCATGGTCGTCAACGGGTTCATCGAGCCCATCACTCGCACACTGCCGATGGAGTACGCCGTCGAGTGGAGCCGCCTCATCGAGTTGCAGATGGAAGGCAGCGTCGGCTGACCCTCGCCACATCGGTTTTACGTCAACACTGTCGGGCTCTGACCAGGTGCTGTGAGTCCGTGACTTTGACACAAACCGGGTGGGTCGACGGTCAGCACTCCACGAAGTTGACCGCCACCGGTGCGTTTGGCTTGCGGCCCAGGAACGTCACCGCCAGCCCACCGCGGGCGGTCTCCTTGTACTTCTCGTGCATGTCGCGACCCGTATCGCGCATGGTTGCAATCGCCTGATCCAGCGACACCAGATGGTTGCCATCGCCGTGGAGGGCCAGCCGGGCAGCGTTGATCGCCTTCATCGAGGCCATTGCGTTGCGTTCGATGCACGGCACTTGCACGAGGCCACCGATCGGGTCGCACGTCAGCCCGAGGTTGTGTTCGAGCGCGATCTCGGCGGCGTTCTCCACCTGCTCCGGTGTGCCACCCATGACGTGCGCCAACCCGGCCGCTGCCATGGCGCAGGCGGAACCGACCTCGCCCTGGCAGCCAACCTCGGCACCGGAGATGGAGGCGTTCATCTTGAACAGCGCTCCGATGGCGCCAGCGGTGAGCAGGAATTCGACGACGCCGTCGTCGTCAGCGCCGGGCACGAACTTGGTGTAGTAGTGCAGCACAGCGGGCACGATGCCGGCCGCACCGTTGGTAGGGGCCGTAACCACACGGCCGCCAGCCGCGTTCTCCTCGTTGACCGCGAGTGCGAACAGGTTGACCCAGTCGAGCGTGGCGAGCGGGTCGATGTTGCCGTCGTCGGTCATCAGGGTGCGGTGCAAAGCCGCTGCTCGGCGCCGCACATGGAGCCCGCCGGGTAGCTCGCCCTCGTTGCGGCAACCGCGATCAACGCAATCTCGCATCGCCTGCCAGATCTCCAAGAGCTGCTCGCGCACTACAGCGGTCGTCCGCTGGACGTGCTCATTGGCCATCGTGATGTCGCTGATTGACGCGCCGTTGGCGGCGCACATTTCCAGCAGTTCGTCGGCCGAGCCGTACGGAAAGGGGACGGCGGATTGTGATGCGGCGATCGGCGCGTTCACCTCGTCGTCGTCGACCACGAAGCCACCGCCGATGGAGTAATAGCGATGGTCGATGAGGAGCATGCCGCCGAGATCGAACGCCTCGAACATCATCCCGTTGGGGTGACCCGGCAGGGTTTCGTCGACGTGCATCACGACATCGTTGTCGACATCGAAGGGCACCGCGACTTCATCGAGTAGGCACAGCGTGCGCTGACCGGAAATCTCGGCGAGCAAGCCGGGAATGTCGTCCGGATCGACCGACTGAGGCTGCGCGCCGCTCAGGCCAAGCAGTACTGCCGCCACGGTGCCATGGCCGACCCCGGTCGCGGCCAGCGATCCGTACAGGTGGGTACGCACACCGCCGACGCTGGCAAGGCCGTGCTCTGCGGCTACTTGCTCGAGAAACCTGCGCGCCGCCCGCATCGGCCCGACGGTGTGCGAGCTGGACGGGCCGATGCCGATGCGGAACAGTTCGAAGACACTGATGGTCATGGTCTCGAAACCTTCAGTCGCATTGCCCGATCCTGGCAGACGACGACCCTCCCGTGATGCCAGACTGTCGCCATGCCCATGCGTCAGGAGTGCAGGAACTTCGAGAGCCGCACCTACCCGAACGGTGAGACGGTTCGAAAGTGCAATCTCGACCTGGCGCCCGAGGCGCCATGGAGGTGCCCGGCCGACTGCGGCAAGTTCGAGCCCCGCATGGATGCCGGTTGGACCTATGGCTCGATGGTGTCGCCGAAGACGCCAGTCGAGCCGCCCGGGTTGGACGACGGCAGCGCAGCAGCGCTGCTGGACGAGGCGGAGGACTTCTTGAACTCGGTGGGCCCGCAGGTGATGGCAGAGGTGCAGGCGGAACACGCCCAGCGCGACGCACAGCAGCAGGGCTGGAAGCGCTTCCTTCGCCGCCGCAAGCCCTAGCAGCTCCGCCTGGAGACCTCGTGGCGCTCCCCCTGGCGGCGTAGCACTCGCACCGGCGGCGTGGCACTCGCACTGCTCACTCACCGAAGCGGGGCTGGGGGATTAGTACTACGCGCGTAGTAGAATTTAAGGCGTGTTCTCCTCGATATCCGACGCCATTGAGGCGGATGCGCCCGATCGTGCGCTGCGCCTCGCCGCTGCCGAACGGGCAGCTGCGATGGCCCTCCCATCGCCCGAGCTGGAAGTGTGGCGCTACAGCCGCATCGCCGAGCTCGACCTAGCCAACTATGCGCCCGCCGCGGTGCGAACCACCGTGACCGGTGCCGAGCAGACGCCGGATGCCGACGCAGCGCTGGTTGCCGAGCTGGTTGCCGGCATGGACATGCACGACATCTTCGACGAGCTGAGCGCCGCCTACCACCGCACGGTTGCCGTCAGCGTCCCCGCTGGCAAGGTGCTCGCCGATCCCATCGTGGTCACTCACCACATCGAGGGCAATGGTGTTGCGCTCTACCCGCGGCTGGTCATCCACGCCGGCGCCGACAGCGAGTTCACAGTCGTCGAGCGCTTCGAGAGCGCCGACGACACCGAAGCCTTGGTCGTTCCAAGGTTGGTGGTGCATACCGCGCAGGCAGCTCGTGTTTCGTACTTGGGCATCAACCTGCTTGGCACCAAGGTCTGGCAGTTGGGTCACCAACAGGCCACCGGCGAGCGCGACAGCACCACCCTCCTCGCCACGGTTGCGCTGGGCGGCGATTACGCACGCGTGCGCACCGACGCCCGCGTTGTTGGCCAAGGTGCCACCACCAAGCAGGTGGCGCTGTACTACGCCGACGGCACGCAAATGCATGACTTCCGCACCCTGCAAGACCACGTGGCGCCCAAGACATACAGCGACCTGCTGTTCAAGGGTGCGGTCCAGGACACGGCGAAGAGCGTGTACACCGGCCTGATTCGCATTCGCGAAGAAGCGAAGGGTTCGGTTGCCTATCAGACCAACCGCAACCTGACGCTCAGCGAAGGTGCCTGGGCCGAAAGCGTTCCCAACCTCGACATCAAGACCAACGACGTCAAATGCAGCCATGCCAGCACCGTCGGCCCTGTCGACGAAGAGCAGCGCTTCTATTTGGAGAGCCGTGGCATCCCGCCGGAAGTCGCCGAGCGCCTCGTGGTGTTGGGGTTCTTCGATGACGTGCTCAGCCTGCTTCCTGCCTCTTTGCAGGGCCATGGCAACCTGCGCGCAGACCTGCGGGCTCGCGTCGCAACGAAGTTGCAGGCGGCGAAGTCGTGAGCACCGTCGTGTGCGCCTTCGATGACCTGGCTCCCGGTAGTGCCACGCGCTTCTACGTCGACGGCACCGCCGTCGCAGTCGTTCGCATCGGCGACGACGTGTACGCAATTGGCGACGTCTGCAGCCACGGGGAAGTGTCGCTGAGCGAAGGTGAAGTGCTGTGCGAAGAGAAGGAGCTGGAGTGCTGGAAGCACGGCAGTGCCTTCAGCCTGGAGACTGGCGAGCCCCAGACGTTGCCCGCCATTCGAGCGGTGCCGGTGTTCGTCGCCCGGGTCGTGAATGGCAATGTCGTGATCAGTATCGAGCACTGCAAGGAGACCGCATCATGAGCACCCTGGAGATCAAAGGCCTCGTTGCCTCCGTTGCCGGCAAGCAGATCCTCAACGGCATCGACCTGGTCGTCCGCTCCGGCGAAGTGCACGCGGTGATGGGCCCCAACGGCGCCGGCAAGAGCACGCTCAGCGCCGTCATCATGGGCAAGCCCGGCTACGAGGTGCACGCTGGCGAAGTGCTGTGGGATGGTGTCGATCTGTTGGCCCTGCCCGCATGGAAGCGTGCGCAGGCGGGCATGCATCTCGTGATGCAGTACCCCAGCGAGGTGCCTGGCGTCGGACTTGCCGACATGCTGGCCGAGGCGTTCACCGCCCGCGGCCGCAGCACCGACGCCCTCGCCGACGAAATCGCAGCCGAGGCCGAACGAATCAACTTCCCGGTTGCGTTGCTCGACCGCTCGCTGAACGTCGACCTCTCGGGCGGCGAGAAGAAGCGCAACGAGACGTTGCAGCTCGCCCTGCTGGCGCCGAAGTTCGCGATCCTTGACGAGTTGGACAGTGGCCTCGACATCGATGCACTGCGCGACTGCGCCCGCCGTGTCGAGGACGCCACCAATGATGACGCGCTGGGTGTGCTCGCGATCACCCACTACAACCGGCTGCTCGAAGAGCTGCACCCCGACCATGTGCACATCCTCGTGAAGGGTCGCATAGTTGCCAGCGGCGGTCCGGAGCTGGCCGATCAGCTCGAACGCGATGGCTACGAAGCCTTCACCGGCGGCGAGCCGGAAGGCGCCGCGGTAGTCGACCGGCCGAGCAGCCTCGACGACCTGTTCGCCCTCTGACACGGCACTAGGTTGGGCGTTGCCCGGCTATTGTGCCCGACACGCTGTCCAGTACTAGGAGACACACGATGGCAAGCATGAGCAGTGCGGGGCCGACGAAGTCGACCTCGCCGGAACCTGGCCCGGTCGCTACGCACCCCCGCATCGGGCACACATCGTTGTACGCCGACGATCCGTTCACGGCTGCGACAACGCTGGCCACCTTGCTCGGCGGCACGGTCATAGCATTCCCGCCCCACGATGGTGGGTTCGTCTGCTTTCTCGATGCGGGACGCACGAACTGGAGCGACGAGTTCGTCGAGTTCTATCCGCGAGACGTTGAGTTGTCGCCAACGCCCGGTGCCACTCGCCCGCAGTTCTCGGCCGTGCCCGGCGGCCGTTCGATCGGCGGCGGGTCGCATGTCAACATCGTGCTCGACCGCACCGATGAGCAGATCGAAGAGATGTGTGCTCGCGTCGATCGTCCCTCGGGGTGGCGTTGGGCGGGTGTGATGGATGTCTGGATCGAGCCTCGGTTGATGGTCGAGCTCGTTCCCGGCGGGAACATGAGTGGACGACATGTCTGAGGATCGGGGTGCGCTCCTGACCGCGCTCGTGACCGAGCACTCCGTCCAGCAAAGCATTGCGAGTTCCACGATCGGAGAAGCCTCAGGGCGAGCGTCGCTCTACATGACGTCGCTCTCGTCGACGCTGATCGCCCTCGGATTCTTATCGGGCACCGCAGGTTTCGGGCCGTTCGTCGGTGCTGCATTCCCGGTTGTGCTGATTCTCGGTTGGTTCACGATTGCCCGCCTGATCGACACCAGCATCCAGGCAATCGTCGCCAGCGAGCGAGTGAATACGATTCGGGCGTACTACACGACACTGACCCAGGATGCGGCGCATTTCTTTCCGGGGGCCGGCCACATCGCCGGACGCGACACGACCGAGGTTGCGTTGGCGCACACGCGGCTGGCACCATTCTTGACGACGGCGATGATGATCGGCACGGTCAATGCCGTCCTGGCGGGTGCCTCGGTCGGTCTTGCCGTGACGGGCGGGTTCGGCGCCCCGCTGACGGCCGGTGTGATCGGCGGGATCGTCGTCGCCTTAGCAGCGGTGGGAGCGGCGTTTCGTTATCAGCAGTCGCGCTTCTCCCATGCTTTCCCGGGAGCGTGAACCGCAAGCGAGCAGACCCCGTGCTGCACGGAGGCCACAGTGCCGACGCGGCACCGCCCACCGGCTCGGTGTGGGAGGTCGAGGCCGGTGGGCGGTGTCTGCGCCGTGAGCAGTTACATCGCACGCAAGCGGGCGATGCGTTCCTCCGTCGCAGGGTGGGTGCTGAACAGCCGCGCCGTGCGGGTGTTGCGGCCGCCGCGAAGTTCGCTCAGCGGATTGTGGATGTAGGCCTGCGCTTGCGCTGGTGCGATTGCCATCGGCCGTCCTACCGCCAAGGTCTCGATGCGGGCGAGGGCGTCGGCGAGTGCGTGCCCGCCGCCCAGCAGTTCGGCGGCACCGCGGTCGGCCTCGAACTCTCGCGACCGGCTGACGGCCATCTGGATCAGGGAAGCGGCGATCGGTGCGAGCAATGCCATCAGCAGCATCGCAATCGGGTTCGGGCGATCCTCGTCGTTGCGGCCGCCGCCGAACATGCTGGCGAACATCGCCATCTGCGCGATGAAACTGATTGCAGTTGCGATCGCCGCGGCGACCGAACCGATGAGGATGTCGCGGTGCTTGACGTGCATCAGTTCGTGGGCCATCACCCCTTCGATCTCAGCGCGCGGCATCGACTGCAGTAGTCCGCTGGTCGCACAGACGATGGCGTGCTTCGGGCCGCGCCCAGTGGCAAACGCGTTCGGCTGATCACTGGGCGAGATGGCAACTCGCGGCATGGGCAGGTTTGCCCGCTGAGCGAGTGAGGCGACCATGTCGTAGAACTCTGGGGAGTCCTCGCGCTGGATCACCTTCGCCTTCGCTGAGGACAGTGCAAGCTTGTCGCTGAACCAGTACGAGCCACCGACCATCACGAATGCGATGGCGAGGCCGATGGCGAGCGAGGCGGTGCTGCCGCCGCCGATGATGCCGGCGACGGCGATGATCAGGCCGCCCATACTTGCCAGCAGCACCGAAGTCTTCATGGTGTTCTTGAACATCGAGTGGGTTCCTTTCCTGCGACCTCGGGTCAGAAGTCGAACATCTCGCCGAGGAACGACGACTTCTTCTTGCGCGGGTACTCGCCACCGCGGGGTGCGTGGTACTTGGAGTGGTACTTCGAGTTGGATCGTGGGCTTTCGTAGTCCGCCGATGCGATGCGCGTGCCGACTGGGGCAGGCGCGACCGGCGCCGGAGCGGGAGCGGCGGCTGCGTTGCGCTCGATGATCTTGTCCAACTCGCCGCGGTCCAGCCACACGCCTCGGCAGGTAGGGCAGTAGTCGATCTCGATACCGGAACGGTCGGCCATCACGAGGACGGCGGAGGGGCAGGTGGGGCAATTCATGACAGGGGCTCCATTCGGTTGGTACGACGGACGATGAACTTGCGGGCCTCTTCGACCCACAGCACGCTGCTGGCGACCGCGGCGCAGACCAGCCACTGCGTAAGGCTGATGGACGTGGTGTCGAAGAGGCGCTGCATGGGGCCGACGTGAGTGACGCCGACCTGCAGCACGCCAACGCCGAGCAGCGACCACCACAGCCACTGGTTGCCCAGCGTGTCGCGGTGGAAGACGGTGCGCGTGTCGTGCCGGGCGTTGAGGATGTTGAAGAACTGGAATAGCACGAACGTGTTGAACGCCATCGTTGCGGCGACGGTACCCGTGCCCGCCCGGAGTGCTTCACCCGGCGCCCACGCGAGGACGGCGAGCGTGCCGATTGCCATCATTGAGGCGCTGATTGCCACCGCCGTCCAACGGCTGCGCGTGAGGATTCGCTCGGTGCGTGGCCGCGGCCGGCGCACCATCGTGTCGGCGTCGGGGCGGTCGGCCCCCAACGCCATTGCCGGCGGGCCGTCCATGATGATGTTCACCCACAGGATGGCGATCGCCGTGAACGGCTTGCCCCCGGCGATGTCGAGCGCCGCGGCCAGCAGGAACAGCAGTGCGAACCCGAGGGTCGTGCTGAGCTGGAAGCGAACGAACTTGACGATGTTGGCGTAGATCGATCGGCCTTCGCCCACGGCCTTGACGATGGTCGCGAAGTTGTCGTCGGTGAGCACCATCGTGGAGGCTTCCTTGCTGACCTCCGTGCCGGTGATGCCCATGGCGATGCCCATGTCGGCCTTCTTCAACGCTGGTGCGTCGTTCACGCCATCGCCGGTCATCGCAACGACGTCGCCGCGTTGCTGCAGGGCTGCGATCAGGCGTAACTTGTGTTCCGGCGCCACCCGGGCGAAGATGGTGATGTCGTCGATGCGCCGCGCTAGTTCGTCGTCGTCCATTGCATCGAGTTCGGCGCCGGTGACGGCCTCTCCCTCGAGGCCGAGTTGGTGGCCGATCGCCGCTGCTGTGGCGGCGTGGTCACCGGTGATCATCTTGACGACGATGCCGGCTCGATGCGCTGTCTCGATCGCAAGCCGGGCTTCAGGGCGGGGCGGGTCGACGATGCCGGCCAGCCCGAGGAAGGTGAGCTGCTCGACGAGCTCGAGTGTGTTGGCGGCGTCGGCCTCGAACTCTGCCCATGCATCGAGCTCGAACTCGCGCTGTGCGACGGCCAGCACCCGCAGACCCTGCGAAGCAAGTCGTTCGTTGTGAGCGAGTAGTTCATCGAGGTGCATCGCCAGGGGAGCGTGCTCACCCTCATGGTCGATCAGGGAGACGGATCGAGTGAGCAGCACATCGGGCGCGCCCTTCACGAGGAGCCGGACGACTCGCTCTCCGCTGGCGGTCACCATGTCGTGGGCGGTCGCCATGAACTTGTTGGCCGAGTCGAAGGGCACGACGGCACGGCGTGGATGGCGCGCACGCAAATCGGTGATGTCGAGGTCGGCCTTTGCGGCCAGCACGATCAGCGCACCCTCGGTCGGGTCGCCGACGAGGGTCGGGCCGTCACCGTCGTCGCGGATCTCGGCGTCGTTGCACAACGCCATCGCCATGAGTGCCGCGTCGAGCGCCACCGGGTCGTCTCCACGGTGCCGTTCGATCGTGCCGACCGGCTCGAAGCCGCTGCCGGTCACGGTATGGCCGCAGAGTTGGGTGACGAGCTCGACAGCGGTCATCTCGTTCAGCGTCAGGGTGCCCGTCTTGTCGCTACAGATCACGCTGGTGCAGCCGAGCGTCTCGACTGAGGCGAGCCGCTTCACGATGGCGTTCTGCTTCGCCATCTTGCCCACGCCGAGTGCGAGCGTCACAGCGGTGACCGCCGGCAAGCCCTCGGGAATCGCGGCAACGGCGAGCGCCACGGCGGTGAGCACCAGATCACTGAATTCTTCGCCTCGTGCCAGTCCGATGATCACGACGAGTCCGACGATCACGCCGGCCAGCTTGGCCAGGCTGTGCGCGAGGCGGTCGAGCTGGACCTGCAGCGGCGTGCGCTCGGCCGGCGTTGCACCCAGCAGGCCGGCGATGCGACCGATCTCGGTGTGCATGCCGGTGGCCGTCACGATGAGTTCGGCGCTGCCGCGGGTGACCGTTGTGTTCATGAACGCCATGCACGTGCGGTCGCCGAGGGGCACGTCAGCGCGATCGATCGCGTCGGTGTGCTTGACGGCGGGATGGCTCTCGCCGGTGAGTGCGGCTTCCTCGATCTCGACGCTGTTGGCCACCAGCAGCCGGCCGTCTGCGGGAATGCGATCGCCCGCGTCGACGAGCACGATGTCACCGGGCACCAGCGCGCCGGTGGCGATGTTTGCCAGCCGCCCGTCGCGGCGGACCCTGGTGTGCGAGACGAGCATCTCGCGTAGCGCCTCGAGCGAACGCTCGGCTCGGTTCTCCTGGACGAAGCCGATCACCGCGTTGAACAGCACCACGGCCAGCACGACCAGCGGGGTCTTCAGCTCGCCCGAGACCAGGAAGGCAACGGCCGCTGCGGCGAGAAGGATGAGGATCAGTAGGTCTTTGAACTGGGCGGCGAAGCGCTTCCAGGCCGGGACGCGTACCGCTGCTGCGAGCTCGTTGGGGCCGTACTCCGCGAGCCGGGCGGTGACGGCCACCGCGGACAAGCCGACGCCGGGGTCGACGTCGAGGCCTTCGGCCACCTGCGTCGGCAGACGCCGATATGCGGACTGATGAGTGCTGGGGCCGGGCGGTGCAGGAGTAGCGAGCAAGAGAAATCTCCTTCGGAAACCGTCAAGTGACTGGAACCGAAGGTCTTTCCCACCCCGAGGGGCCACCGTGCCGGGCGCGAGCCGTGATGACGACAACGATGCGGAGGGATACTCCCCTTCGCCGTCTAAGAGTAGGGGACACGGAGGTGCTCGGCAACGTGCGCCGGCAGATTTCAGGAAGCTCGCTATTGTGGATTCTTGGCCGCAGCCCGTCGGTCGTGGCGAGCTGGATACGCTCGGCGGCGTATGAGCGAGCCACTTCACCCAAATGTCGTCCGCGTCATCGAGGCGGCGGCTGCCTGCGGCCTGGAGATCGCCCCGCGTAGCTTCCCCGAAGGCACGAAGACTGCGCTCGACGCAGCGGCGGCGATCGGTGTCAAGGTCGGCCAGATCGTGAAGAGCCTGATCTTCGGCGTCGACGGCGAGGTCGTGTTGGCTTACGTGAGCGGTGCCAACCAACTCGACGAACGCAAGCTCGCAAGCGCGGCGGGCGGCACGAAGTGTGCCCGAGTCGACGCGGACGCAGTGCGCACGGCCACCGGGTTCCCGATTGGCGGCGTGCCTCCGTTCGGGCACACCACGCATCTGCGTGTGTTCATCGACCCAGACCTGTTGCAGTACGACGAGGTGTGGGCCGCAGCCGGTACCTGGAACGATGTGTTCGGCATCGAACCCCACAAGCTCGTCCAGGTCAGCGAGGGCCTGGTCATCGATCTGAAGCGCGGCTGACGTCATCGTCGTACACTTTCGGCATGGAGCAGTTCGACAGTGTCGAGGATTGTCGCGGTGTCGATGTCAGCCAGATCCGGCGCCTCCTGCGAATGACCGTAGAGGATCGCGTTGCCCACATGGTCGAAGTCACCAACAAGCTGATGGAGATCCGAGCCACGGTCCGATTCGTCGACCGGGAACCTGTGCAATGAGCTTCGATCCGGTCGAGATCTGCGCGGTGCTCGTTGCTGAGGGTGTGCAGTTTGTCCTGCTTGGCGGTTTCGCTGGTGTCGTGCACGGCTCGTCCTTGCCGACAGAAGACATCGACATCCTCCCGTCGCGAACGGACGAGAACCTCGAGTGTCTTGCACGCGCGCTGGAGCAGCTCGGGGCCAAGATCCGAACTGGCGGCGAAGCGATCGAAACGAAGATCGACGCGGCGTTTATCCGGAACATGCCACACATGCTGAACCTCGTGACCCGATACGGGGACTTGGACTTGGTGTTCACCCCTGCTGGAACACTGACGTCCTACGAGCAGTGGGCGACGTCAGCACGGTCTGCCGAACTGCGGAAGGGGCTGGTCGTGGCGGTGGCCGCGCTCGACGACATCATCGCTTCGAAATCCGCAGCGAATCGGCCGAAGGACCAACGATCGTTGCCGTACCTCGAATCCCTCCGAGATCAGCTTGACCACTGATCACCGGTTGTCAGGCCGGATCTAGCCAGCCGTTGGCTGCAATGACGGCCTGACATCCGCCGAGCGGTCCTCCATATCATGCTCAAGTGAGCACTTGATGTAGCCGACATTCTTTCGTGCGGTCGCGCCTCTTTGCCCCTCTCGACAGGGTTGCTGTGGCAGGACTCGAGGTCACGCTCGAGGAGTTTCGCGCCACCGCTGAACCCGGTAGCGGGCGGCGGCGCGTCGGACTGTTGGTGGTCTGGCTCGTCCGGTGGTGTGGGTTTACCGCTCCACTGCTCGCCGCAGTGATGATGTTCCTCAACCCGTCGAGCAATTGGCCGTGGATCTCCCTCGGGGTGTACCTGTCCGCCACCGTCGCTGCGGCCACTCTGGCCTGGTGGTACTCGAACACAGCGTCCCCGTCGGCGGTGGTCACCAGGGCGGGTCTCGTCTGCACCTACCTGGCATTCGGCTTCTCGATGGGCATCCTCATTCGGCCAGCGCTCGACGCCACCGATCCGCGACTCGCCGCCACGATCTGCCTCCTCTTCACTTCCGTCTCGATCTGCGTCGGTCTGCTCACCTCGTCCGCCGTACCGGCAAGTTTCCATGCGTTCACCACCATCAGCATCTGGCTGTTCATCGTGCATCTGCTCGCCGAGGGAGCTGCGTTCGCTACCTGGCTGGCCGTCGGCTGCTTCGCCGTCTGGGTTTCGCTCGAGATTGTCGGCGCGCGCCTCCACCGCATGATCCACGACATGATCGAAGGCCGGTTCGCCGAGGCCGACCTGAGCGCTCAGCTGGCCTCTGCCCTCGACAGGCTCGATCGGATCGCTGCAACCGACGAACTGACCGGCGTGGGGAACCGTCGGGGATTCGTCAAGCAGTTGGAACAGTGTCTGGTACACGCATCCGATGTCTCTGTCTGCCTGGTGCTGTTCGACGTCGATCACTTCAAGTCGCTCAACGACACCTATGGTCACGGTGTCGGCGACGAAGTCCTTCGCCGGGTCGTGCATGCAGTCATTGGTTCGATTCGCGATCACGACGTCATCGGTCGGATCGGAGGTGACGAGTTCGCGCTACTCTTCAGCGCTGCCGACGAGTCCTCTGCTGCAGTCGCAGCCGAGCACATCCGCAAGCAGATCGAAGACCTCCGATTCGATGATCCGCCGGGTATGCCCATCACTGCCTCGTTCGGCGTTGCACACCTCCAACCAGGGTTCTCCGCAGCGGCAGCGCTGCAAACTGCAGACGAGGCCCTGTACCGTGCCAAGCGGGGCGGCCGGAACAGGGTCGAGCTGGCCGGTCTCCCCTGTCCGGGATAAGTCGCGTGGATTGCTGGCTCAGCGTCCACCGAATGTCAGGCGAGTTCGGCGAGGCGGGCTGTGGCCATGGCGCGGAGCAACTCCTTGTCGATCTCCCACTCCACGGGAACTCGCACAGTGCGCTTGTTCACGTGGTAGGTGGTCAGCCTGTCCGCGAGCTTCGTCAACACGTCGGCGCTGAATGGGTTGAGCAAGAGATGCTGCTTCGCAGCAGAGAGGCCGAGCACGTACTGGCCGCTCCACCGCAGCATCGGCTGGTTCCAGGCGATGACGAGATCGAGCTCGGGAAAGCTCGTCGTAACGGTTGAAAAGATCGCCTTTGCGGTGGTGGCGGCTGCCGGGTCGAGGTTGGAAAAGTAGTCATCCGGGCTTCGAAACCGTTTCGAGCTCGGTGAGCTCCTGGAGTACATCACCAACGCGTTGGCGTGGGTTCGGCTGAAGCCGTGGTTCTCGCGAAGGTAGGCGATCTGCTCCGGGTACTTCGCGTCGCCAAGATCGGCCAGGCGTTCGAGCCACATCGTGATCGGCCCACCGTGCTGCCGCTCGATCGCCGGGAAATACTTCGCGCGATCTCCGCCCGTATCGGCCATCGCCAGAGAGTAGCGGGCCGACGGCGCCCACCTTGGTCGCCGGGTACCGTGCCCTCATGGGCAGACCTCGGATCGCCTCGGTAGTCATCAATACTGACGATCTCGAGCGGACTGCAACGTTCTGGTCCGGGCTCCTCGAGGTCGAGAAGCCGGTGGGATGCGTCTACCGACATGGTGTGGTTGCTGCCCGGCGGCGAGGGGGTCGATGAAGGTGGTCCTCGTCAGAATGTCCACAGCAGTTCGGTCGGGTTCAGTCTTGGTGGCGCCAATTACTCGGGTCGCGGCCGAGTTCGGCGTAGCGCTTCACGATCCAGACGGGCACTTCCATCGGCTCGCCGTTGCGGATGCCGGTGACCTGGTCGCCGTCTTCCGCCCAGATGTGGCAGGTGTTGAGGTTGGTGGCCACCGCACGCATGCGCGCCTCGGGCGTCGAGAAATCTGGCGCACCGGCACCCGTTTCGCCGCTTTCTCGTACGATTGCCATTCGGAACGACCACATCGACTGAATTGCCACCGGCGCCATCGCCTGCAGCAATGCCGTCGTGTGCGTGCACCCGCGCGGACCACCGAAGAGCTCGCGTACCTTGTGAGTGAAGCCCCTCGTGATGGAGAGGCCGACGAGCTTCTGATAATGGTCCTCGATCTGGCGGCAGTTCTCGTGAGGATGCATCTGCATCACTACCTTCGCCTGCACGATCTCGAGCGTCGGCACTGTGATGTGCAGGTCGGCGATCATGTGGTGGATCGTCAGTGGCTCGGGGTCGTCGGGTACGTACAGGCCAGCTGGCTTCTGGTCGCGCACGGCGCCGCGCAGCAGCAGAGTGCTGGCGTCCTTGCGATAGGCGCGAATGACATAGGAGCGCTCGTGAATCAGCTGGCTCTCTGGGTCGACGCCCTCTGGGTGCGGAACGATGTCGTCGAAGAACTCATGCATAGGTCAGGCGACTGTAAGACGTGCAAGCTCCAGTGCTACGACCGCAGCCGCGTCGACCTCCGTGAGAATCGTCACATCATGGTGGCCGCTCCACGGACTGTCGGGGCGCAGCCTGCGAGTTGCTGCCAACGTCTTGCCACGAGACACGCTGGTCCCGGTATCGACGCAAATGGGGTGGTGCACAGCCTTGTAGTGCTGCGGCGCCAGTAAATACGAGATGCAGGTGCTGTCGTGAACGTGAATGCCGTCGGGCCCACCGTGCGACAGGTGGAAGTCGCGGTAGAACGGAAGAATTGCCGCCGCCATTTGGGCTCGGGCGTTCTCGACGGCACCAAGGCTTGCGATCTGTGCGCTTGACATGATGGTGGCCTCGGTGACATCGAGACCGCACATCACGATCGGGCAGTCCGCGCCAAAGACGATGTCGGCTGCCTCAGGGTCGTTGAAGATATTGGCCTCAGCGGCGGGGGAGGCGTTACCGGAAACGAACGCGGCGCCACCCATGATGACCATGCCGGCCAGGTGCTGCGGCAGGTCGGGGCGTAGCAGCATCGCAAGTGCGATGTTGGTGAGCGGACCGATCGGGACCAGCGTGATCTCGCCGGGGGCGGCCATCACTTGCTCGATGATGAAATGCGCAGCGTCGAGCGCGTCTGCGCCGCGTGATGCATCGCGAAGCGGCACGTCGGCCAGACCGTTGATGCCGTGTACGTGCGTGGCAGGCCCGCGATAGACGGAGGTGAGCGGGCGGCCTGCACCCTGTGCAACCGGAATGTCGGGGCGGCCAGCGATGTCGAGAATGCGCAGCGCGTTGTTGGTGCACGTCGCCACCTCGGCGTTGCCGAACACGGTGGTGAGTCCGATGACATCGAGCTCGGGCGACGCCAATGCGTACACGATTGCCATCGCGTCGTCGATGCCCGGGTCGGTGTCGATGAGGACGCGGCGCGGCGCGGGCGCGCTCATGCGTTCGATTGTTCGAGCGCGTCGAGCAGCGTGTTCCACGACAGGGTGGCGCACTTGATGCGCACAGGGAACTTGACGACACCCTGCAATGCCTCGAGGTCGCCCAATTGCACATTGGGGTCGGGCTCGATGGGGTTGCCGTCTTCGTCGGGAATGCTCATCAGGCCCTTGAACCGGCGCACGAGTGCACGCACCTCGGCGACGGGCTTGCCCTTGATGGCCTGGCTCATCATGCTGGCCGAACTCTGCGAGATGCTGCAGCCCTGGCCACCCACCTTCACGTCGGTGATGACGCCGCCTTCAACCTGCAGGTAGACGTCGATCTCGTCGCCGCACAGCGGGTTGTGACCAACGGCGTGGGGTGCTGGCGGCGGCAGCTCGCCACGGTTGCGCGGGTGGCGGTGGTGATCAAGAATGATCTCGCGGTACAGGTCGTCCAAGCCGGGCATGGTGTCTCCTCGACAGTTCAGAATCCGAAGATATCGCTGGCACCGTCGAGTGCGTCGGCGAGCGTGTCGACGTCGGAGGTGTCGTTGTACAGGTAGAAGCTGGCGCGAGCGGTGGCGGCGACACCGAGCAGGCGCATCAGCGGCTTTGCGCAGTGGTGGCCGGCGCGCACGCACACGTTGCGCTGGTCGAGCACCTGGCTGAGGTCGTGCGGGTGAATGTCGCGAAAGCCGAAGCTGAAAGTGGCGCCGCGCATCTCGACGTTGCACGGGCCATGCAGTTGGATGTCGTTGCCGAAGCGTTCGGTGAGTGACTGCATTGCGTACGACGCGACTTCGATCTCGTGCTGGCGAATGTTGCTCATGCCCAAGCCGGTGAGGAAGTCGACCGCAGCCCCGAGGCCCACGACCTCGGTGATGGGCGGCGTGCCGGCCTCGAACTTGGCGGGCAGCTCAGCAGTGGTGAAGCCATCGAGACGGACGTCGGCGATCATGTTGCCGCCGCCAAGGAACGGTGGCATCGCTTCCAGCAGTTCTTCGCGACCCCAGAGCACACCGACACCCGACGGGCCACACATCTTGTGGCTACTGAAGGCCATGAAGTCGGCGCCCCAGGCCTGCACGTCGGTGACATTGTGCGGCACGTACTGGCAACCGTCGACGATGGCCAGCGCGCCAGCAGCATGCGCAGCGGTGCACAGTTGCTGCACCGGCGTGATGCTGCCCAACACGTTCGACATGGCGGTGAAGCTGAACACCTTCGCCCCGTCGAGCAACTGGGGGAGCGTGGTGAGGTCGAGCTGGCCATCGGCGGTGAGCGGCACCCAGCGCAGCACGATGCCGCGCTCGGCCACCAGCATGTGCCACGGCACGATGTTGGCGTGGTGCTCCAGATGCGTGAGGACGACGACGTCGCCCGCCTGCAGATTGGCGCGGCCCCAGGAGTAGGCGACCAGGTTGATCGATTCGGTGGCGTTCTTGGTGAAGATGATCTCGTGGCCGCGGCGGGCGTTGATGAACCGCTGCACCTTGATGCGGGCGCCCTCGTAGAAGTCGGTTGCCTCGGCTGCCAGCGCGTAGGCGCTGCGGTTGATGGGCGCGTACGACTGCTCCATGAAGGTGCTCATCGCATCGATGACCACCTGGGGCTTCTGCGACGTGTTGGCCGAATCGAGGTACACCAGCGGCTGCCCGTTGATCTCTCGCTGCAGCACAGGGAACTGCTGCTTGATGACCGCGACATCGAGGGAGGACGGGGCGGTCACTTGAAGGCCTCGTACCCTTCCCGCTCTAGCTGGGCGGCCAACTCCATGCCGCCGCTGGCGACGATGCGACCTTCCACCATGATGTGCACGCGGTCAGGCGCGACCTCGTCGAGCAGGCGCTGATAGTGCGTGATCAGCACGACGCCCATGGTGGGGCGGTCGGCGCGAATCTCGCGTATGCCTTTGGCGACGATGCGCAAAGCGTCGATGTCGAGCCCGCTGTCGGTCTCGTCGAGGATGGCGATCTCGGGTTCGAGGATGGCCATC
>Ga0105046_10004591_pt1 | contig 21958 bp, 21 predicted proteins | sample MAT03_FD_78385 | JGI IMG/M metagenome (GOLD analysis project Ga0105046, IMG submission 78385) | Freshwater microbial communities from Lake Fryxell liftoff mats and glacier meltwater in Antarctica - MAT-03 (megahit assembly) | ecosystem: Environmental > Aquatic > Freshwater > Ice > Liftoff...
AATACGCTTTGATGGTCGCCAACACCTGAATCAGTGCATCGCTATATTCTGTTGGACGTTCTCCTCTTGAGACCTTCTTATGTGTCTTGATGGACTCAAGAAAGTTTTGGATCAATCAGAAAACAGAGGCTTCCACGTTGAACGAGATTTCTGTTATGCTTTAGCCAGATGCGTTACTGCATTCGAAACTCCTCGTTTTTCTTTTGTTTATAAAACAAGGAGTTTCTTTTTTTAGAGGAATTTTTTCAAGTCCTTTACTGAACTTTTCAATAAAATTGTTAATCGAAAAGAGCTGCCGGAAGGACGTTATTTACAAATTCGCCACCGAAAATTTGATGAAAAGTTAAAAGTTTCTTCTCTTTCTCAACCCGTGGGACCTGCTAGGACGAAATTTAAGACTTATCGATTTAGATATCCCTCGCCGCATCAAACCTTGATGACAGATGCGTTAGGCCATCACACTTATTATGAACACAATAATAAACGCCTGACCTTAAAGGCCTCATCTCTTCATTACGAAGCGATGCAATGGGATCACAAACGGGGTTTGCTCACGGAATATAAAATAGGAGAAATTAAACAAGCTCCTTCTTTTAGACGTGTACTTGACTATGACGCCAAAGGAAACATTCTTTGCGAAAGTTTGCATGGGATTGGACTCCCCACCTTAGAAGTTCGACGAGAATATAATGCAGAGTGTCAGCTAATCCGTGAATGGTATCCCAGTCAACTTGTGGAATATGCTTACATAGACAAACGGATTGCTCTTAAGGTTACCTATGATCGAAGTGGACGTGGTTTCTATAAAAAGGAAATCTTTCAATATGACAACTGGGATCAAGTTTCATATGCAGAAGTCACCGATGGAAAAGAAAAAGTCGTCACGCATACACATCGTAATGAACGCGGACTTCCTGATGAAGTGCTTGTGCAACATAATTCTTCTATACTGAGCCACAATTATTACACGTATGACAAGTGGGAACGTCTGACTCTTCAAAGACGTTTAGATGATCAGGGAACAGAAACAAGTCACGCAGCTTGAGCTTATGATGATCATGGAAATTGCATTTTTGAGCGCGATTTTGAAGGACGCATTATTAAACGAGAATTTGATGCCAACAACAATTGCACCTCTCTTAATCGTCCTGATGGTCTTTTGATCAATTACAAGTATGACAAAGTGAATCGACTGGTCAAAGAGAGAGAGTACCATCCAGAAGGAATTTTTAAGAAAAAGTACATATACGATGTGTTGGGAAATCTAGTGGCTACTCGTGATATGTATAGAATGACCACCCATTTTGAATACGATGCGCTTCATCGTAAGGTGGCCACGGTCGAATGTGATGGAAGACGAGAAACAGTCACCTATAATGCCTTAAATCATATTGTTTCGAGCACAGATGGAAATGGACAGGTCACCCGTTTTGAACGGAATTGGCGTGGCGAGCCTACCCGTATCTATTATCCCGATGGTTCGACAGAGGGGTTTACCTATGACAGTAAAGGACGCTTGCTTGAACACCACCAAACCTCGGGTTTGATCCTTGTTAAAACGTATGATTGGCAAGGGCGATTTCTCACCGAAAAAACGTTAGATAAGGAGCGGAAACAACTTATTGGTGGCAATCAAAGGATAGGGAACGTAGAAAGCAGAAAGGGGTTTGTTGTTAGGAAGTATTTGACCGTTGCTATCACATGCTTTAGCTACGAAGAGAATAGGTTCCCCACTACTTACCAACGCTTTTCCAAAACTTAACATTTTTCCATCTTGTCCTTCTAAATACCCCTTATCGTTTACTTTTACGATGCCGAGACGACACATTCCCTGAAGATTACCCGTATACAGAAGGTAATAAGGAGAAGCTCCTTCTCCCATAATGTGAGGCTCGAAGAAAGTGAGGTGTTTATCTTCCAATACTTCAACGACAAGCTCTTCTGAATACAGACTGGAGCAGAAAAAAGAGCCATAAGAAAACGGATAAAGTTAGTCATAGATGTGTTCCTTGTTCTGAGGTGGGCTGCCAGAGGAAAAAGTGGGGAGTAGGTGGAGTTTGGGGATCAATATAAAAGGCCTCTACGTCTTTGATAAAGATGTTGGAGATGAAGGAATCTGTCATGCTGGAGTTGTCTTGCGTGGAAGTGAAAGTGCCCGCAAGTTTGACAATAGGATCCCCGAAGCGCCATGCGCCTCCTCCTTTGCGGGTCATTTCAATGCCATCGAAGGTGAATTCGACATGAGGAGACGTGGTGAGGGTCACAAGTACTTTTTGATCAGAGAGGCGCCTTTCAGCGGTGGCTTTTGCTGTGCCTGCAAAGAGAGTGATCACCGTGTAGCCTTCTTGCATATCTTGTCCTTGAGATTGAATGAAGAGCTGCTCGGAAAGGCCCTTCGTATTGTGGAGAAGATCGTTCCAAAGTTTGAGATCGTTGGCTGTGGGAGGTGTTTGAGGGGGAAGAAAGAGATGGAAGTTCAGGACGTGGCCACCGGGTTGATTAAGACCCACCCAGGCCACGTGTCCGCGGTGCTTGCTGAACTCCCCTTCCAGGGCCACAACGGGATAACTTCCCCATTTTAGTTTTTCAACAGCTAAGACCTTGACTCCTGCGGATGCCATTTCACGACGGATCTCCTCTTCTGTATAGAGCCCAGGCGAGGTTTGAATGGTATTCGCTGAAAGACGAACACGAATCACCGCTTGTTGCAAAGAGTCGGTTTGAAAGGCCTCGACTTTATCTTTCGGCACCCAGTAAACCCAATCACATAAGCTCGGTTCTACATGATAGCCGACAGCCATGTAATCAGAGGGAAGGGCAAATTCGACGCCTATAGGTGTGATGAGGTCAGGCAGAAGCTCTTGAGAGCGAAATTCGTTTGCACTTAATAAACCCAATACCAACGGTCCAAGAAAACGCATTTTGAAACTCCCCATTTTGAAACTCATAATAGAGTCTATAGAATGAGATTGATTTAAGGAAATAAAGAAGATGTAGAGTAAAGTCTTCATTTCAAGGATGCTTAAAAGGGGTGGGTATCATGAAAATTGTGGATGGGATACCGGTTTGGGGAGATCCGATTTCCGACGTTGTCAATCAAATGAAAGTCGCCATGAAACATGAGGCGATTTACGGGGCTTTGATGGGCGATCATCATCTTGGGTATTCGATTCCTGTGGGTGGAGTGATTGCTTACGCGGGGAAAATCTGTGTCAACGGAGTGGGTTTTGATATCGCATGCGGTAATAAAGCGGTAAGAGTGGATTGTGATGTGGAATATGTGAAAAATCACATGTCTGAGATTATGGATGAGATTCAAAAACAGATTAGCTTTGGCGTGGGTAGAAACAATAAGGAAAAGGTTGAACATGCCCTTTTTGATGATCTCTTATGGAAAGAGTTGGATATTCTAAAGCGTTTGAAAGACAAGGCGCATGAGCAGCTGGGGACTGTCGGGAGTGGTAACCATTATGTGGATGTTTTTGTAGATGAATTAGGGCGAGTTTGGGTGGGGGTTCATTTCGGTTCGCGTGGACTCGGTCATTCCATCTGCACCCATTTTTTGAAAGCGGCGGGAGGAAAAGATGGAATACATGCGGAGCCTGTTGTTCTGGATGAGAAGAGTGATCTTGGACAGCAATACATTCCATGTATGGAGCTCGCAGGTCGGTATGCCTATGCGGGTCGCGATTGGGTGTGTGAAAAAGTAGCGAAAATTCTCAGAGGGACTATTTTAGATGAGATACACAACCATCATAATTTTGCATGGAAAGAACGTCATTTTGATAAAGATTTGTGGGTTATCCGCAAGGGGGCAACCCCTGCTTTTCCGGGACAAAGGGGTTTTGTAGGCGGTTCTATGGGAGATATATCGGTCATCCTAGAAGGACTTTCTTCGGACCAGTCCACAACCTCTCTCCATTCTACAATCCATGGAGCTGGACGTGTGTTGGGAAGAACACAAGCTAAAGGCAAACGGGATAGAAAAACAGGAAAGCAACTGACGGAAGGATTGGTCTCTCGATCCGAACATGAGGCATGGATGTCACGAGTGGGAGTTGAGTTACGTGGAGGAGATCTAGATGAATCGCCCTATGTGTATAAAAGAATCGATCAAGTGCTCAAAGCGCATGAAAATACGATCAAGATTGTACACACTTTGAAACCGATCGGCGTCGCCATGTGTCCTGAAAATATTTACGATCCTTATAAAGATTAAAATGAGAAACACATTTTAAATTTAAGTGAAATAGCTTAAGAGAACCCACAGAAAGAACTAAAGGTCTTAATAGAGTTGGTAGAAAAAATGAAAGATGCCCGACCGGTGTGATCGGGCATTGGGAAGATTATTCAGTGTGAGTGGTGGAGGATTGGATTTTGGCGCGTTGATGGGCTAGCCAAGCGTCGACGGAGAAGTAACCGGGTCCGAAGGCCCAGACGATGAGGCAAGTGACGAGGAATGGAAACGGGGCTTCTTGGGTAATGGCAAGAGGATTGGTGGGGAGGATGTCAAAGACGGCTTTGTGGGCAGTTGTAAGGGCAGTGATCATGACAACGGTGAGAATAGCTGCCGCGATACGGGATTCGAAGCCGACGATGAGCATGATGCCCCCGAGAATTTCGACGAGGGCGACGACCCAGGCCATGATTTCAGGATAAGGAATGCCCGCAGCCGCGAAGCCTTGTGCGGTGAATCCAATAGAGAGTATTTTACCTACACCGGCGGTGAGGAAACCTCCACCAAAGAGTAGACGGAGCAAAAGGACGAGGGGAGACTGTAGGTAGCGTCCAATCCAGGCAAACAGACGGTTGATTGAATTCATGTAAAAAAACTCCTTTTCATTTTTTTTATCACATTTCCCTTTATTCTGAGATAGGATATGAATACGACATGCCAATTCTTCCAGAAAAGCTAAGTTTAGATCGTTTTAGCTATTTGCTTGCATTGGGGTCCCTTATTTTTTCCTTTTTCTTTTTTGTAGGTTGTTCGGGAGATCCTGGTATGAGCTTGACAGCGGCTTTGATGACCGCGGCTCTGGTCTGGATGTCTTACATCATTCTTCGCTGGCTCTATCTTTCTTTGAGGTAACATGTTGACACTTTTTTGCCACGCTTTACTCCTAACGGCTGTTTTTCAGGAAGGAGATTGGCTCTATTGGAATGAAGAGGCGGATGCCTTTAAAGTAGTGGCTTCAGAGACACCTACTGGGGCCGATACTGTCACTTTCGAGACTTTTAACCCTTCGTTTCCGATTGACGCTCGTTATTCCACCTATACGGTAATTCCGTTGCAAGAAGGCTTAGAAGGAACACCCTCTTCCTCTCTTGTGACACGGGGCCCCTCAACAAGGGTGCTGAGAAAAAAGAACGCATATGTCAAACCCCCTTCGGTCCCAGATTTTGCGTGGGAGTGGATTGAGCCGCATCTTTTGCCTGAAAACCATCCGATCAAAAAATCGCTTGATGCCATGTTTTCTAAACAGCGGATCGTCGAATCGGAGATGCATCTGCTCAAAGCAGGGTTTAAACTTCCTAAACACAAAGGAACGAGCAACTGCTTTGTTGTAAAACATAAAAAGCTTCCTGGGTATTTTCTCAAGCTCTATACCGATCAACAGCCGCAAACGGATTGGCATGCTTGGCTCAATCGAATAGAAGGGGCCCAATTTGCGCGAGAAATGGTGACAAAATACCAATTAGAACCTTGGATTAAAGTGCCTAAGAAATGGATTTATGTTCTTCCTTCTACGCCTGCATCTAAGGGTCCTCACCCCAAATATTTGATACTGGTGGTAGAGGATATGAATATTCTGGATCCCTTGGAAAACAAGGCTCTCTTTGCCGATGACAAATTCATGACACCGGCGCGCTTAGAGGCTCTCTATAGACTCATTCAGGGAGCTGGGCTTGATGATAGTTGTTATCCCTTTAATGTGCCTGTTTCGAAAAACGATTATCGATTTTCGGTGATCGATACGGAAAGGCATCACCTTTGGCCTCCCCCTTTCTATAAGTTGACTAAATACCTCTCAGTTTCAGGTCAAATTTACTGGAATCATCTCATTGAAAACGGCCTTCCTATGTAAGCGTAAAGTGGAAATTTAAGTCGCGACCCCGCTAGATTGAGCGCATAACCAATTTGGAGGTCTCTTATGTCCGGACAAGCCCATGCAGCCTCACCCCAGACACATTTGGTGAATGCCATAAAATCGGAAGATGCCAAAGAGATCGCGGTAATTTATGATTTTATTTTTGATAAATGGTATGAGCCGACTGTTTACAAGTTCCATTAACAGATTTAGATAAAGTACGCTTAGCAGTTGTTATAAAAGGAGTCCAAACTATCCTTCCTGCAGGAGCAGAAGCTACACTGGAAACACAACTTCAAAGACCTATTCGAGCGATGGTCCAGATTGTAAAAGACCGTGAAGCAGAGGTGTTAAAAAATGTACGGGATTTTGCAGGAGAGGTTTTTGAGAAAATATCTGAATTGCAAAATAGAGAAAAGGAAATATCCTTCCACCAGCTGCTGTGGTAGCTACAACTGGTGCGACGGCTGCAACCAGTACAACCCGAGGCTTCCCGCCCCTTCGACACCACCTGCAGCCCGTGCAGCAAGGGTACCACCCGCTGAGACAGCTTCCGCATCAGAGACTAAGCTGGCAGCTCGTATTGACTTTCCTTATAGAGTTTTGATTCCCACTAAATCTAGTGCAGATCCGGCAGCTTCTGGTACCACAGGATCAGCGAGAGGTGTACTTGCTTTTTCTGTCGCTGATTTAGAGGCACCTCTAGCTTCTCGTTAGATTAAGGCGTCACTTTCTTTTTAAGAGGGCTCGCAAGAGCCCTCATCAGTCTGTAGATCAACCAACCAAAGAAGAAGCCGAAGAGGGCATAGAGACCTGTTTCAAGTGTGAATGAGAGGCCGGGGTGAAATTGCGCAAGGGTTTCACGTCCAATTTGCCAATCTAAGTGAGAGACAAAAGCTAAAGGACGTGCAAGAGGAGAGCTTTGGGAAAGACTTTCAAGCGCTTGGTTAAGATGATCGAGACGTTGTGTCATTTGATGCATCAACTCCCCTTGCGAGGCAAAATCGGAATCGGAACTTTGGACAAACTTGTCGATATAGGCGTTGAGCGATTTGTGATTTTGTGCGGCCGCTTTAGCTAGAAGAGACACTTGATAGCGTAATTCAAAGGTGCGTCCCGAAAGCATAAGACGGTACTGCTCCATCAGTTGAGGTATCTGGATAAAAAGGAGGACGCCTACGGTACAACACAGACGATCTAACCACATAGCTACCAGCTTACCAAATCAATGATCATTTGGGTAGTAGGGTTCAACATGGACGGTGACATCGCGCACTTCCGGCCATTCGGTTTGGATGGCGAGACGTACATGTTGACTAATGGTATGGGCTTTATCCACGGTGAGTTTAGGATCCAATTCAATATCGATATCCACATGAGCATCCGGACCATAGTTCTGAATCCCAATCTTTTCGGTGCCTAACACCCCCTCGACACTCTCAGCGGCTTTCCGCACGCGTTTAAAAAGTGCAGATTCTGGCTTTTGATCGAGGAGTTGGCGGAGATTTTCACGTAAAGCATTGAGTCCGAGAAAGACCATAAGAACAGAAATGGCGATAGCGCCCCAATGGTCAAAAGCATGGGCCATAGCGGGAGAAAAAAGACCGGCGATAAGAGCCCCAGCTGCCAAAAGACTGGAGAGACCATCCGTACGGAAGTGATTCGCATCGGCTGCTAAGGCGGCACTCCCCTTCTCTTGCGCAATCCATCGCATCCTTTGATAGCAAATCTCAAGGAGAAAAGCGGCCGAAGCGGGTAAAAGCCATAGCCAAGCGGGAAAATGACTTTCTGCAGCCATAGGAGCTTGAATCTGTTGATAGAATAAAGCGATGCCCGCTCCTACAAGTGAAAAGCCAATCAAAAGGCCTGCGAGAGGTTCAAAGCGTCCGTGTCCAAAGGGATGATTTGTATCGGGAGGACGAGTGGCGAGGCGTAAGCTTACTAAGAGAAAAAGACTTGTGGCAATATCAAAGAGGCCCGACAAGGCATCTAGTAATAAGGCCGCGCTATCAAAGAAGTAATAGGCCCCCAGTTCTAAGCAGGAAATAAAGAGGCGCGCTGAAATGCCAATCGCGGTGATCCACGTGAGCTGTTGGATGCGCTCACGTCGAGCGGCATGGACTTTAGGAGGAAGTTTGAGTTTTTCAGGGAATTTCATGTGTGGAAATAACGGTCTCCAAAATCGCCTAAACCAGGAACGATAAATTTTTTGTCGTTAAGCCCTTCATCAATGGCGGCTAAGGTGATGTCAATAGAGGGGACTTTTTCTTGAAGTCGGCGAATCCCTTGAGGGGCACCGACCACACCCGCGAAGTAAAAGCGGGTTGCTCCTTTTTCTTTGAGAAGATCGATGGCCACAGATGTGCTTCCGGCTGTGGCCAGCATCGGATCGAGAAGGATGCAAGGCTGATGGGGTAAAATGGGGGGAATGTTGTGGTAGTAGAGGATGGGTTCGGCTGTCTCTTCACTGTGTCGGATGCCCACGAAAGCCACACTGGCATTAGGAAAATGGGTCATGAAAGGGGCTAAAAGGGCAATACCTGCTCTTAAAATGGGAACGAGAAGTGGAGGAAGGGCATATTGTTTCCCTTCCATTGCTTGCAAAGGTGTGTGAATGAGAAGTGGATCGGTCGGTAGTTTCATGGCTAAAGTGGTCGCCAGACGATGCGCGACAAGGTCGGCTGCTCGTCGAAAGTCGGCAGTTCCTGTTTCTTGATCGCGTAAGATTGTCAAAATCGGGTCGTTCATACGTACACGTCTTGCTGAAGTTGTTGAATCGATTCGTGGATGACATGCTCTTCCACATTATAGGCACGGAGGACGTTAGAGAACATGGCAATCGAGGCTCCCCATTCGTCCGGGATCACCACATTGGCACCGACGGCTGTTAAAGGGGCGATCTCTTTGACAAAACGTGCTCGCACAATAATGTGAAGATTGGGATTTAAACGACGAGCGGTTTTGATGATACGAGAAGCCGCGGTGGGGTCATTGATCACGATCGCAAGTACGGAAGCGTGTTTGAGACGCACGTGATGAAGAACCGTTTCATGTGAAGCATCGCCAAAATGGATCGGTTCTCCTTTAGCCCGTTCTGCTCTCACGGTTTGAGGGTTCATTTCCAAAATGCGGTAAGCAATGTCTCGTTTTTTTAAGGACTGGGCAATGTTGTGGCCTGAAATTCCGTAACCGACAATCACTGTATGCCCTTCTGAAATATCCCCTGCTGCCTCTTGGTTCATGCCTCCGGTTTTCCATTTTTCAAAAATAGGCCATTTTAACACAAAATCGGCGATTTTAGGCGCAAACGCAATGAGCAGCGGCGACAGTGCCATCGAAAGTAAGGCAATCGACAGAAATTCCTGGTGGGAATAGGTAGAACCCAGTCCATACTCCAGGCCTACTTTATCAATGACAAAAGAGAATTCCCCAATTTGACTTAAACCAAGGCCTGCAATCAGAGAGGAGCGGAACGGCATTTTAGCGGCAAGGCCGCTTAAAGTGGTGATGAAAGTCTTCAAACACATCACAAAAAAGGTGGTGCCGAGGACCGTCCAAGGGTTATCCAGAAAAAATCGGATGTCGAGCAACATCCCAATCGAGAGGAAAAAGAAACTCACGAAAAGATCTTGAAAGGGCAAAATATCGCTAATCGCTTCATCACTGTATTCAGATTCGGCCACAATCAATCCGGCCAAGAACGCGCCGAGGGATAAGGAAAGCCCCACAGTTGCAGCGATCCAAGCGACGGCAAAGCAAATCACAAACACCGATACCAGAAAAAGCTCTCGTGAGCGTGTTTTTGCAATCCGGTAAAGCAACGCAGGTACTAATCGACTCGCCCCTACGAATACAAGAGAAAGAAGAAAGATGCCTTTGGCAAGCGAAATCAAAAGAGGCCAGGCATCGATGTCCCCTTGGCCAAAAATGGGAATGACTAACATCATCGGAATAGAGGCGACATCTTGGAAAATTAAAATCCCTAATGCTAGATGAGCAAAAGGGGTATTGGCGACGGCTCTTTCATTATAGAGTCGCATCACAATCGCCGTACTACTTAGCGAGATCAAAAATCCCAGAAAAAGGGCTTCGTTAAAGTCACATCCCGAGAACCAGCACACACCTAGAACAGAAAGAACGGTCAACGTGACTTGCAGAAACCCACTGACTAGAAAGAACCGTTTGTATTGAACGATCTTTTTGATACTAAATTCCATCCCAATCGTGAAAAGCAAGAGCACGATGCCAATTTCTGAAAGCAGTTGCACATCTTTCACTTTTTGCACGAGTCCTAAGCCATGAGGCCCTGCCAAGATACCCGTAATCAAAAATCCCACAATACTAGGAATTTTTAGGCGAAAACAAACCAGGAGCACCAAAATAGAGAGAGAAAATAGAACGACGATATCACGTAGAAGAGGAATTTCCATATTTGGGTCAGGATAATCCAAAGAGAGGAGTTTGTCCAGTGTTTGAAAAAGAGTTTTTATCTTGAATATTAAATAGACTCAACCCGACTAACTTAATAATGATTGGATCATTATAGAAAACCTCTTTAAAAATAACTATGGGCGGGTTTTTTATTTCCCCAGGGGAATCGGTGGCTCTTGTAGCTCCCACTCTCACAGAAGCGCTTGTCATTCTAGAAGAGCAATGGAAACGCAACGCTTGCAGTTTGTTAAGAGGAGGACACTATCAAATGCTTTCTTCTTCATTGAAGACGTTGATGAGTCTTGATCCTAATATACGTTATGGCGCTCATACATCAGCCACTTTGGCCCGTTTTTGCCGTCTCCCTGCATTTCGGGAAAAAGAAAGCGGCTTCAAATCACGTGAAGAACGTATTTTTTATTTACTGACTTGTTTACGTGTGCATCCCCCTTCTCTTTATTTTAACGATTTTGTAGAGGATCTTGATGAGTGGCTGCGTACAGAACCTCAAGCAAACCAGTTTATTTCTCTTTTTTTAAATGAGAGGGTGATAAAAACTGCCCATCCTTCTGCTCTGACCTATCAAGTGAAAATGGCAGTTCTGTTTTTTCCTGACTTATATGAACGTTTGGGACACTTAGCACAAAACTACCCTCAGATATTTTGTCCCTTACCGGACTTGCAAGAGGTCATGAAAGGGGTGCTAAAGAATCCAGAAGCATTTTCCAAGCTGATTATCTATTTTTTTGAGAGACACTTCTATCTACCTGAACATCTCAATCTATTAGAAAAGGCCTTAGCTAATGCGGGTTTTTATGAGGCTTTTTTACGAGAATTGTTGTCTTCTCCTGGTTTGCCACTAGCCGTCATGGAAATCGTTTTGACGGAAGGATTGCTTTACTCCACGCTTTCAGAGAATTATAGGACGATTTTTGCGAACTATTACAAAGCCTATCGTTTGAAAGGGATCGAGTGCCCGTTTAATTTAGCGCCTGAGTTGGTGCAACAAATCGGAAACTTTTTGAGTCACTCTTCTTTAAACTTCTCGCTAGAAGACCTTCCCTTTCTTGAATCCCTTTTTTATTTTTCCTTATCTCCCCACTCTCCTCACCTATCCTTTGTGAAAACCTATTTAACGTTCATAAGGACAATTGTGGGAGCCTGTCAGGAAATACTTTTTCAGAAGATACGCCTTTCCCTGCCTCTCTTATACCCTCTATTCGAGAGTATCTCTTAACTGCCGCCGTTCATGAATGGGGAATGCGTTTCTATTAGGGTTCCCTTCTTTATCGGCTTCTTTTGTCAGAAGCGCATGAAACACATCAAGAACTCCTCTGCAAAATTCCGTTGGATCCTCTGCCCATGCGGAATCAAAGACTTCCCACTCATTGTCTCTCTTTGTTTGAAGGATCTCTAAATCCTTTGAGTCAGGCAAATGCTTTTGCTTTATTAGTCTCCCAGCCGACACTTTTAGAAAGTGAAGAGCCGCGGTGTTTGGAATGGGCGTCCCAAGCCCATATGAAAGCTGAGATCAGACTGGATCCCAAACCCAACCGAATACTTTTAACGCAACTTCTTTGCAAACATTTTATAGAATATGAACTTGCCGAATGTTTCTCATGTTCCTATATTCTCGCCTTTGTCCCCTATCTATTGGAACAGAAGATTTTGAGTCCGCAAGAAAGGGTTTTAGCGCTCCGTTTGGGTATTTACCTTTTAAGTCATGTCCATCAAATTTCCCCTCTACAAAAGCGGCTGATGTTTCAGCTCATGACTCCTCGTGTCGATGAAACACCACAGATCCAAGCGATACGAAGACATCTGGTTATACCATTTTGAACTCTTTTTTGTGGCCTGGACTCGATATGCGTATCGGCGTGCTGTCACAGATTCTCTGGAGATTTTCACCACCCTTCTTTTGACTCTCTCACAAGAATATCCCGAGATAGAAGCAAAAGCCGCCCTATTGGCTGAAAAAAAAGGTCTTCATCCTTCCTTTCTTCCGATTGTCCTCCCTTTCCTTCTTGAGTATTACGCCTCACTTCCCGCGTTAGGTCTTTGGCATACCATTTGTCAATCCCCCGAAAAAGTGAGCCGTGATCAACAAAGTCGAGCAATCCAAACACTAGCGCGGCGTGTGACACAGGAAGAGGATCTTTCGATTTATCTGGTGGATTTACCTACTGACTATCTTCCTCAAAATGAAATGGGGGATCATCTACATGAAGCGATCAACTGGAATTTTTTTACACAGCCCCTTTCTGAAACGCTTGACTTTGCAGTAGAAGTGCTGCCAGGATATGCATCACGCAATCTGATGGAAAGTTTTAATGCTTTATGGCATTCCTCTTCTCCATCTCCCCCTTTCCTTGATTTCATCGCTCACATCTCACGCCGTGACGGGATAGAAAAAATGCCTCATGAGCATAGAGGAGATGCTTTTCAGCAGATGGAAAACAAACTTCGGCTTTTGCTTTTGCGCTTAGAAAATGTACCTTCACCCGTACGCCTTAAAATTTTGACACGTTTGGCCGAAGCGCCTTTGATATGGGTGTCTCAAAAGCAAGCCATCGACCACTACTTGTGTGAATGCGATCCTACCCTTCCTAAAGCCTATGAAACTCTAGAGACACTCGACAAAATCCGTTATTTATTAGGCGCTTTTAGAAGACGCACGTTTGAAAGAACCATAAGCGAGCTCGGACTTTCCTTTGAGCAACGAGTAGTCGCCTACGCACACTTCGGAACGGACTTAGGCTTCCCTCCAGTTGCAGGCCTCTCCCCTGCAACGTGTGCAGATCCCCGGTTTCTCCAAAGGTTCTTGGCTCTTTTTAATCCTCATAGGCTCGTTCAAGCGATCCTCCATCCCCCTGCAGGTGAAGAATCTCCTTTTGAAGCGGCCACGATTTACCAAGAGCTTCGAAAATGGGGGGGGTCAAGACCCTGCCACTTCTAATAAGCGGATAGAGGCTCTTTCCACTTAAGAGGAACGGCCCAAAAAGTGGCCTTATTCCGATAATAGTGGCCGTATTCGCGGATTACGGCCATTTCTTGGCCAAAGCCCTTGAAAAATGGCCGTATTTGGTGTAAAATGGCCGTATATGGAATTAAGCGATAAAAAAATGGCCGTATTGTATGCCATCAGCGAAGAAGCGGAATCCTGCACGCTTACTGAAATTTTGAAAAAGCTTGGGTCGGAGTACAAAGCAAGAAGCGTAAGGCGTTGGCTTCATAACTTGGCACAAGAAGGAATTATCGAGAAAGTTGGTAAAAAAAAAGCAACACGTTACAGAGTTTTAGTTAAAAGCGAAAGAACAATAGAAACTGTGCGGAGCACTTTTAGTTTCGAAAGTGAAAAAATTCTTCAGCAAGTAAGTAGACCTCTTTATGAAAGAACCCCCGTCTCTTACAACGATCAATGGTTTCAAGATTACCAACCGAATCAAACTTTTTATCTGACCGAACAAGCCAGGCGTCAACTTCATGGATCGGGAAAACGGACTTTCCAAAATGATCCTGCCGGAACTTATGCGCATCAAATTTTTAACCGCCTTTTAATTGATCTTTCTTACAATTCTTCACGTTTAGAAGGTAACACCTATTCGCTTCTGGATACAGAAAAGTTACTTCTGCGGGGAGAGGGAGTAGAAGGAAAACTCCACGAAGAAAAAGTCATGATTTTGAATCACAAAGAAGCCATTCGTTTTTTAGTCGATTCAGCTCTAAAATTAGGAGTTAACGAGGAAACAGTTTTAACGATCCATTTTCTTTTATCAGAAGGCCTTGTGGAACCGAATGAATCAGGAAAAGTACGAAGCTACGCGGTTAGAGTAGGAGGCTCAGCCTACATTCCTTTTGATAAGAGATTAGATTTGGAAATACGTCTGACAAGGCTTATCAAAACAGCCGCCCAAATCCAAGATCCTTATGAGCAAAGTTTTTTCTTACTCGTTCACTTAAGTTATTTACAAGCCTTTACTGATGTCAATAAGCGAACGGCCCGTTTGTGTGCGAACATTCCTTTAATTCAGCAAAATCAAGTCCCTCTTTCATTTAATGATGTCGAAAGAGAGGACTACACGTCGGCGATGATGGCCGTTTATGAAATGCAAGAAGTAGGACCATTAGGTGATCTGTATGTTTTTTCTTATCTAAGAACGTGTGCTCTTTATGATTCGACTGTAAAAGCGATGGGTTTCGATGAGGTGCGCATCCGTTATCGTCAACAACGTAGAAATTTAGTGCGCGATATTGTTACTCAACAGCTGGTTGGAGAATCTTTACAAACTTACATTCAAGTTGAGATAAAGATGCTTATTCAAACTTCTGATCAAAAAGCCTTTTTGGAAGATATACAGGAAGATCTCGATTTATTAGACGAAATCCGTTTAGTGGGATTGGGAGTCACGCGGGCGCAGTATTATTTATGGAAAGAGAAGAAAACTAAGATTTCGGATTGTTAGGGAGGAATCCACCCACTTGCATGTTCCACATGCGCGCATAGTAACCTTGGTGTTTCATCAACTCCTCATGAGGGCCCTCTTCTACGATTTTACCTTGATCGAAGACAAGGATGCGGTTCATTTTAGAAAGGGTGGAAAGACGGTGGGCTACTACAAGGGTGGTGCGACTTTGCATGAGAGTTTCTAATCCTTCTTGGATGAATTGTTCCGTCAGGGAATCGAGGGACGAGGTCGCTTCGTCTAATATGAGGATGGAAGAATCGGCTAATAGGGCGCGGGCAATCACGATCCGTTGCCTTTCGCCGCCTGACAATTTAGTTCCCCTCTCTCCGACAACTGTGGCATAGCCCTTAGGGCGCTTTTGAATAAATTCATCGCAATGTGCCCATTTTGCGGCTTGATACACGTGCTCTTTTGAGGCATGGATGTTGCCATATTGAATATTCTCTTCCAATGTACGATGAAAAAGAAGGGGATCTTGAGGAATTAAAGAGATTTGTTGCCTGAGAGATTCCAATGTCACCCGCGAAATATCTTGTCCGTCGATCAGAATGCGCCCTTTTTCAAGGGGAAAAAAGCGCAGGATCAGATTGACAAATGTCGATTTTCCGGCCCCTGAATAACCGACGAGACCCACTTTCTCCCCTCCACGAATATGCACATCTTTGTTTTGAAAGAGTTTTTTATCGCCATAATGGAAGGAGACATTTTCGAATACAATCTCCCCTTTTGAAATCAGAAGGGAAGGAGTTCCGGGCAAATCGACGGTATCTTGAGGATCATGCATCACAGAAAGAGCTTGCTTGGCTGTTCCAATGGATTGATAAAATTCAGGTAAGAGGTTACTCGCGAACCATAGAATCATGCAGACGTTAAAAGCTGTATAAATAACTTGAACTACCTCTCCTGTGGAAATTTTCTCTTCTATCCAATACAGAATCAAAAAGGCATTCAGGGCCGTAATCGCCACCACAAATAAGCTGGAGAGAGCGACTAACATCCATGAGGTGTAACGTAGGGCTTGCATATTTTTTTCCTTTTCTTCCTTTTGAGAAAGGGCAATCCGCTCTTTTTCAAAAGGGAATCGGGCAAAAAGATTCACTGCAAAATTGTTGGTCAAGCTATCTACAATTTTCCCTGCTAGTTGACTACGGGATTCTCCATGTTGATGCGCGTATTCCACACATTTCTTGGTGAAGAAAAAAGTGATACTAACATGGGCGACAATCCAAAGTGCTAAAATCCATGCAAAAAGAGGATGAACCTGCGAAAAGAAAGCCAAAATTAAAAAGGAGGAAGCTAATGCGGGAAGAAACACGGTGGTTTTATGAATCAAAGAAGTGACTTGGGTGGTCATGTCGCTGATTTTGTTAGTGAGAGAACCGGCAAAATGTTCATTAAAATAACGAGGAGAATGGTGTTGAATGTGATCAAACATGGCCATGCGGATATCGGCTTGCAGTTGAGGAAAAGCACGCGCGGATAGAAAACCGCGATAACGAAAGCAACATTCAATCAAGACCCACAAAAAGACGCCCACCGGCAAGAGCCATCGGAGCTCCGCCCAAACTTGAGTACGATGGGACTCATTTTGCGTTAAAATATCGACAATCCGTCCTATTATATAGGGCCATACTGCGGAATCAATAGACCAAGCAAGGGATAAAAGCCCTATCAATAGAAAAGATCCCCTTTGTAAACGGAGGAATGATCCAATAAATGCGATTAAACTCATAGAATAGGCTTAAGCTTAACTGATAGCAGATTTACCCGTGAGTGGCTCGTTTAAGAGCCGCTTGAGCCGCTTCTTTAAGAGCTTCGGAAAGGGTGGGATGAGCAAAAGGGGTGTCGGCAAAAGCGTCGAGGGTCATGTGCGCTTGAATTGCGAGAGTGGGTGTCGAGATGAGTTCGGAAGCATGAGAGCCTAGAATGTGGCAGCCGAGAAAACGACCTGTCGCACTATCCCCTACTATTTTGACAAGACCGTCGGTTTCCCCAGAGCAACGAGCTCGCGCATTGCCTTTAAAATAAGCGAGTCCGATGAGAGGTGTTAAGCCGAATTGTTGTGCTTCAGGTTCGGTGAGACCAACAGCTGCGACTTCAGGTTCTGTATAAATCACGTTAGGAATGGTGGTATAGGCCACGGGATAGCGGATTCCCGCAAGCTGGTTCACAACTGCCAGCCCCTCTTCAGAGGCTTTGTGAGCGAGCATTGCGCCCTCAATTAAATCTCCGATCGCATAAATCGAAGGCACAGAGGTTTGAAAAGTGGCATTGATGGCCACTTGTCCACGCGGATTAAGACGAATCCCCAGATTTTCAAGCCCAAGTCCTTCTGAATAGGGTTTTCGTCCCACGGCGACGAGGATGACATCCGCTTCTATTTCTCCTTTCGAATGGGTGATTTGAAGCGCCTTGCCAATTTTTACATCTTGCAAAGTGGTGCTGGTGAGAATGCGTAGCCCTTGTTGGGTCAAAATCTGTTGGAAAGGACGGAGAATTTGAGGATCGAGTCCCGCACAAATGGAATCTAACATTTCAATGAGAGTGACTTCTGCACCCAGGCGACGATAAACCGAGGCTAGTTCCACTCCAATCACTCCACCGCCGATGACTGTTAGCCGTTTAGGAACCTCTTGAAGATTTAAAGCGCCTGTGGAGGTGACAATCCTTTTTTCATCGATAGGGAGAAAAGGCAGAGAAATAGGAATAGAACCTGTGGCTAAGAGAATGTGTTTGGCTTCCAGAATCTGACCATTTACTTCGACTGTATGGGGAGATCTTAAAGTTCCCACACCATTAAAACGGTCAACTTTTCGGTGTTGCAAGAGTGTGGCGACATTATCGGTGAGCCCTTTGACCACTTCTTGCTTACGTTGCATTAAAGAGGAAAGAGGAGTCTGTTGGTGAGCCTTTTCCAGGAAATGGGTGGCTTCGAGTAGGGTTTTTGAGGGAATACAACCCACATTAAGACAGGTACCCCCCAGTGTGGGATCTTTTTCAATGCAAGCTGTTTTGAGTCCGAGTTGAGCCGCGCGTGAAGCCGCCACATAGCCACCTGGACCCGATCCAATCACAATCAAGTCATACATCTAAAAGCATCCGTGAAGGGTCTTCCAAAGCATTTTTAACGTGAACTAAGAACGAAACGGCTCCTTTCCCATCTACAATCCGATGGTCATACGTTAACGCGATGTACATCATCGGACGAATGACGATCTGGTCGTCGATCACAACTGCCCGCTTTTCGATTTTGTGCATGCCCAATATCCCACTCTGGGGAGGATTAAGAATGGGAGTGGAAAGCAGCGAGCCGTAAACACCGCCATTTGTAATGGTGAAAGTGCCCCCTTGAAGGTCATCGACTGTAAAAGTCCCCTCTTTGACTTTTTTCGAAAAGGCCTCGATCGTCTGTTCAATTTGGGCATAACTGAGGTTTTCGGCGCGTCTTAAGACAGGGACTACAAGTCCCCTTTCGGCTCCCACAGCTATCCCAATATCGTAATAATGACGATAAAGGATGTCATTCCCTTCAATGGAAGCATTCAATTCGGGAATCTCTTTTAAAGCATCGATCACTGCTTTCACAAAAAACGACATGAATCCCAATTTGCAACCATATTTTTTCAAAAAGCTCTCTTTGTATTTTTCACGCAATCCCATGACCAGAGTCATGTCGACTTCATTAAAGGTGGTGAGGGAAGCAGTATTTTGTTGTGCCTCGACGAGGCGTTGCGCGATCACCGAGCGGATGCGTGACATCGGTTTTCGCACCACTTCACCTTCTTGAAGAGACTCTAATAAAGGTTTTTGAGGAGGAGAGACATTTAAAAGTGCCACATAGGCTTCTTTGGATTCACGTAGGGTATCTCTCTCGCGTTTTTCAGAAGTAGCTTCCTTCAAGGTAGCCATATAACTCTCTTTTGTTTCACCTAGAGGTTCTGCAGGAGCGGAAGAGGCTTTAGATTTTTCAGGTTTTTCAACAGAGGGGGAGGGGGGAGATGCTTCTCCTTCTTCAACGCTTCCGATGATATCTCCCACTTTCACCACTTGATGCGGCTCTACTTTCCATTGAATAATCCCCGCTACAGGAGCGTATAAGACTTGATTCACTTTGTCCGTTTCAAGCTCCAAAATTTCGTCTTCAGCGGCTACGTGTAAGCCAGAAGATTTTAAAATAGCGCCTACAGTGGCTTCAGTGATCGATTCTCCCATACGGGGCACAAGAATTTCATGTCGCATATCAAGCTCTCAAATGGTGGGCGATATCAAATATCGTCGGTTTATCTTTAGAAAAGACCCGTTCTAAAATAGCGGCATTTTCTTTGCGATGCAGCCCATAAGAACCAGCGGCTGGGGCTGCACTTCGGCTTCTTCCAATATACTGTAAGGGGACTCCCTCAGGTAAGAGGCTTTGGAGAGGAGATTGTAGAAAACTCCAGGCTCCCATATTGGACGGCTCTTCCTGCACATAAACGGCTTCTTGAATCTGGCTATATCCATTTAGGAGCGTTTTCAGTTTATCCAGATGGAGAGGGTAAAGTTGCTCAATGCGCAAAATAGCCACGTTCTCGACTTTTTCTTTGGTTCTTAATTCCTCTAGATCGTAATAAATCCGACCGGAACAAAACAGCAGTTTATGGGGATTGCGGGGTTTTGAAGGATCATCTAGAAATTCTTGGAAGGTGCCTTGTGAAAGGGATTGCACAGGACTGACACATGCTGGCAGGCGAAGTAATCCTTTGGGGGTGAAGACTACTAAGGGTTTTTTAAGGGAACGGAGTACTTGCCGGCGCAGTAAATGGAATAATTGAGCCGGATTTGTGGGATTACAGATGACGATATTATCATTGCCAGCGAGTTGCAAAAAGCGCTCGATTCTACCCGATGAGTGATCGGGTCCTTGCCCTTCATAACCATGGGGAAGTAACAAGGTGAGAGGAGACTTCTGTCCCCATTTTTGTTCGGCTGTGGTGAGATATTCGTCCAGAATGGTTTGCGCTCCGTTGGCAAAGTCGCCAAACTGGGCTTCCCATACGGTCAAACCCTCAGGAGCGGCCACACTGTATCCAAATTCAAACCCTAAAGCGGCAAATTCAGAAAGGGGGGAATTGATCATATCACATCTCCCTTGCCCTTCGCAAAGATGTTGGAGTGAAAAATACTCTTTTTCAACTTCTTGATCCATCCAAAGGGCATGGCGATGACTAAATGTTCCCCGCCCTGAGTCTTGACCGGCTAATCGCACGGCGTTCCGTTGCCAGAGAAGGGAACCATAGGCCAACATTTCCGCCATTCCCCAATCAACGGGACGTTCTCCCCGCGCCATCGCCATTCGTCCTTTTAAGAGATTGTCTAGTTTGGGATGTAAGTGAAAATGGGGAGGCACTTCATTTATTTTCGCCGCAATTTGCTGCAATTCATTTTCTGAAACGCCCGTCTGTATAGAGGCAAAAATATCACTCTCTTGAAGAGACGTGGAGACCGAGATGCCCGGAATTTTCCCTCCCTTCTGGGCTTGCGCTAAGGCCCTTTTAAAGGCCGTTTCCAATCCTTCGGCCATGGCTTTTTCCACCACACCTTGATGGATAAGCGTATCGCGGTAAAGCTCACGAATGGGTTTTTTGGCCCGAATTAATTTGTATTCCAGCGGCTGTGTGAAAGCGGGTTCATCCCCTTCATTATGTCCATATTTCCGGTAACAGTTCAGTTCAATAAACACATCGATATGGAACTTTTGGCGAATCTGCATGGCAAGCAAGGTTGCAAAAACGGCCCCTTCAGGATCTTCTGCGTTGACATGGAAAACGGGAGCTCCAAAGGTTTTCGCAATATCTGTGCAGTAGTGTGTGGAGCGGGAATCTTGAGGGAGCGTGGTAAAACCAATTTGATTATTCACGATAAAATGGAGGGTGCCCCCTGTGGAATAACCCTCGAGTTGGTTCATCTGGAGTGTTTCATAAACTACTCCCTGTCCTGAAATAGCCGCATCCCCATGAATAAGGATCGGGATCACTTTGGATAGAAGCATATCGCGAGCCGCTATTTGTTTTGCTTTGACATAACCCTCTACAACAGGATTGATCGATTCGAGGTGACTGGGATTGGGAACCAATTCGATCCGGATTTGTTTGCCCGCGACCGTTTGAATCGTTCCAAAAAAACCTTTATGATATTTGACGTCCCCACTTCCTTCAAAAGAGTCAGGAATATAGCCCTCTTCAAATTCAGAAAAGATATTGGTATAGGATTTGTTGAGGATGTTACTCAAGACATTCAACCGCCCGCGATGGGCCATCCCCAAAATAAATTCTTCTCCCCCCTGCTTTGCTCCTTCCTCAATAGCGCCTTGCAGCATGGGAATTAAAGTTTCCGCCCCTTCCAGAGAAAAGCGTTTTTGTCCGGTGTAACGGGTGTGGATAAATCCTTCGAAAAGGTCGGATTTATTCAGCTGTTCGAGGATCATTTGTTTCTGCTCCATCGAGAGCTGCGGTTCGAAATAAGTGGGCTCAATTTGTTGTTGAATCCAATGAGTGATCGCTGGATCGACTCCTTCCACATATTCGATTCCCATCTGTCCCATATATGTCCGCTGGAGACGCTGTACAATTTCGTCTAATGTTCCTCCGTCTGAAAATTGGCGCAAGCGATCGGCCTCAGTAAAGCCATATGTGGTCGGATCGAGCACAGCCGGAAGAGGGGGTCTTTTCTGAAGGGGGTTGACGTGAGCTCCCAGATGGCCATGTGTACGATACGCATCGATCAGTTCTTGAATCCGTTGATCGCTCACCACTTTAGGTTTGGGTGTCGGCAGCGTCGGACGCATCTGCTCTTCAAAAAGCGCGCGCCACTCTTGCGTGACACTTTGCGGATCGGCTAAGTACCGCTCGTACATCTGTTCAAATAGGGGGAGATTGGCTTCGAACATACCCCGATGTTTACCAGAAGCTTGTATATTTTACACCGGTCCGCAAT